>Ga0137415_10001967_pt1 | contig 20510 bp, 15 predicted proteins | sample CZODoug3_1_1_16f_FD_183082 | JGI IMG/M metagenome (GOLD analysis project Ga0137415, IMG submission 183082) | Vadose zone soil fungal communities from Angelo Coast Range Reserve, California, USA - CZODoug3_1_1_16fungal (Hybrid Assembly) | ecosystem: Environmental > Terrestrial > Soil > Vadose...
CGCCGCGAACTCGAATTGACTGCGGCGCTCGAGCGCGCCTACGACGAATATCAGTTGACAGATCAGCAAGTGGAAAGTTTGCAAGCCGGTTCATTGCACGAGGCGCAGGCCGCCGTAGATGCGGCGCTCTCGGCATACAAGTTTGGTGAGCGCGGCATTCTCGAAGTTCTGGACGCGCAGCGCGTGCTGCAAGGCGTTCGTGACGATTTACTCAACGCAATGTACGAGCGGCAGTCTGCATTGATCGATTTAGAAGAGCTGGGCGGGAAGTAGGAGAGGAAGTCAGGAATGTCAAAGATACTGCTGATAGCGACATTGGCGCTGGTAGCTATAACAGGTTGCAAACATGCGCCGGAACAGGCCAGAGCTGCTGCAAGTAACCCATTGCAGGTCAATGTACCGGCAGGTCTGCTGGAGCAGATCCGTATCGGCGGGCCGGAGTGGAAAGAAGTCATCGCCAGCGATAAAGTGGCCGCCCGCGTAGAGACGGACGCGTCGCGTGTCGCCCGCATTGGCTCACCGGTGGATGGCCGCATCACCAAACTGCTGGTATTTGAAGGGCATCATGTATCTCGCGGTCAGGTGCTGGCGACACTGCACAGCACGGCGCTCTCTGACACACAGTTCTCGTTCATTAAGGCATATTCGCAGGAAAAACTCTCCGAACAATCCGCAGCGCGAGCAAAGCAGCTAGTGCAGTCCGATGTGATTGGAACAGCGGAGCTGCAGAGGCGTGAAGCCGAGCTATTGCAAGCAAGCGCTGAAGTAGCAGCATTCCGTGCTCAGCTTCGCGGTTTGGGGATGTCCGACAATGCAATTCGCCAACTTGAGACGACGCGGAAACTGAACTCCGACTATCCAGTTATTGCCACAATTTCAGGTACGGTACTGGAGCGCAAAGTCACCATCGGTCAGATTGTGCAACCTGCGGAGATGGCCTTCCTCGTAGCCGATCTTTCCAATGTCTGGCTGCTTGCTGATGTTCCCGAGGATCAGGCATCAGCGATCCATGTGGGCAAAACGGTGTTGGCGAGTATTCCCGCACTGCCTGACTCGCACGTCGAAGGGAAATTGAGCTTCGTCAGCCCCATCGTGAATCCCGAGACGCGCACCGTGCAGGCACGTATGGATCTGCTAAACCCAAAAGGCATCTACAAACCTGCCATGCTTGCATCCATGACCTTTGAGAGCCAGCCAGAGCGCAAGCTCACCGTCCCGAACACAGCGGTGGTTCGCGAAGACAACAAAGACCATGTGTTTATACAAACCGCTCCTGGCAAGTTCATCCTGCGCGAAGTTGAGCTCGGCATGGAAACCGGTGATTCACGGGTAGTGGAGAGCGGAGTGGGCGAGAGCGAGAAGCTGGTGCTCGATGGAGCCTTCCATCTCAATAACAAGCGCAAGCAAGACATGCTGAAGGGAGGCGAATGATGCGGTGGATCGTCGCCACCATTCTGGAACAACGGCTGATCGTCACTGTGATCGCAGTCATCCTGCTGGCATTCGGTTTGAATGCTACACAACATCTTTCCGTCGATGCCTTTCCTGACGTCACCAATGTGCAGGTGCAGATTGCGACCGAGGCTCCAGGAAAATCGCCGGAAGAAGTAGAGCGGTTCGTGACCGTTCCTCTGGAGATATCAATGACCGGTTTGCCAGGGTTGACGGACATGCGGTCTTTGAACAAGCCTGGACTCTCGCTCATCACGCTCGTTTTCGAAGATGGCAAAGGCGTCTACTTTGAGCGTCAATTAGTAAGCGAGCGTCTAAGCGAAGCGCGCGAGCGCATGCCGGAAGGCGTCACTCCGGTGCTCGGGCCTGTGACGAATGCACTTGGTGAGGTCTATCAATACACCCTTGATCGGGCAGACGATGGTGATAAACCTCTCTCGCATGAAGAACTGATTTCGCGCCGCACCACGCAGGATTGGGTCGTGCGTCCACTGCTGCGGTCGATTCCCGGCGTGGCCGAGATCAACTCAACTGGTGGATTCGTGAAGCAGTACGAGACGCTGGTCGATCCGCAGAAGTTGCGATATTACGGACTCACTATTCAGGATGTCTACGAAGCGCTGAAGCGCAACAACGAGAACGCTGGCGGAGGCATTCTTCCCCAGCACGCCGAGCAATATCTTATTCGCAGCGTTGGACTTATCCACAATGTCGATGACATCCGTTCCATCGTATTGAAAGAGAGCGCAGGAACGCCCGTCTATATCCGCGATGTAGCCGACGTGCGCATTGGCGAAGAAGTGCGCTACGGCGCGATGGTAAAAGGCGGCTATACCGAAGCCGTAGGCGGCGTGGTGCTGATGACCGCAGGCGGCAATGCTAAAGAAATCGTAAGCCGTGTCAAAGAACGCGTGGATCAGATCAACAAGAACAACATGATTCCCGGCGGCTTGAAGATCACTCCATACTATGACCGTTCCAGACTGGTCGATGCCGCAATTCACACCGTCACGGAAGTGCTGGCAGAAGGCATCGTGCTCGTTGTCGTCATCCTATTTTTGTTTCTTGGTGATCTGCGATCAAGCCTCATTGTAAGCTCGAATCTGTTACTGACCCCATTGCTGACGTTCCTGGTAATGAACCAACTTGGTCTTTCAGCGAATCTGATGTCGCTTGGCGGTCTTGCCATTGCGATCGGTTTGATGGTCGATGGCTCAGTCGTAGTGGTTGAAAATGTATTCGCCAAATTGAGCCACGGATCGGGAGAAAGCCGCACCCAGATCGTGCTCGATGCCGTCACTGAAGTGGCCACGCCTGTGATCTTTGGCGTCACCATCATCGTGCTCGTGTTCCTGCCATTGATGACGCTCGAAGGCACCGAGGGCAAGATGTTTGCGCCTCTCGCTTACACCATCGCCATAGCTTTGATCATCTCGTTAGGACTCTCTCTTACTCTCTCGCCAGCCTTATCGCGCTATCTGCTCAAAGGCGGCTCAGAAAAAGATACTTGGCTAGTGAGATGGCTGCGCAGACCATACGATCGCATGCTGGCCTGGACAATGCGCAATCGCATAAAGAGTGTTGTCACCGTAGTCGTGCTTTTCACTGTCTCTCTCTGCCTGTTTCCATTTCTAGGCACGGCGTTTATCCCAGAGATGCAGGAAGGCACGCTTTCTCCAAACGCTGACCGCGTACCTAACATCTCCCTGGATGAGTCCCTCAAGATGGAGCTGCAGATGCAGCGCCTGATGAAACCCATTCAAGGTGTGGAAAGTGTAGTCTCCCGCGTTGGACGCGGCGAGTCTCCCGCCGATCCTGCCGGTCCCAACGAGGCGGACGTAATCGCAACACTCACGCCTATCGATGAGCGGCCACGAGGGCTAGCGCAGGAAAAGATTGCTGACACCATGCGTGATTCGCTGGCAACCGTACCCGGCATCAATCTCGTGATGTCGCAGCCCATCTCCGATCGTGTCGATGAAATGGTCTCCGGCGTGCGCGCCGACGTAGCGATCAAGCTATTTGGCGACGATCTCGACGTGCTGATAAACAAGGCGCGGCAGATCGCAAAAGTCGCTACCTCAGTGCAGGGCACGCAGGACACGCGTGTAGACCGCGTCGGCGGTCAGCAATACCTCACCATCGAGATAGACCGCGCGGCAATTGCCCGCTACGGTCTCAACGCTTCCGATGTGAACAACACCATCGAAATGGCGATTGCTGGGAAATCTGCAACCGAGATCTATGAGGGAGAGCGCCGCTTCCAGTCTATTGTGCGTTTCCCAATCTCCTATCGCGACAGCGTAGACGATATCAAGCAGATTCTCCTGCCTACTCCCGGTGGAGCGAAAGTCCCATTGGAATATCTCGCACACATCAAAGTGCTCGAAGGCCCCGCGCAGATCAATCGCGATCTAGCTAAACGGCGCATCGTCGTAGGCGTGAACGTGCAGGGGCGTGACCTCGGAGGCTTCGTCGCCGAACTACAGCGCAAGGTAGCGAAGGAAGTGCCGCTGCCATCGGGCTATTTCATCGAATGGGGTGGGCAATTCAAGAATATGCAGCGCGCGCTCCACCACCTCATGATTATTGTGCCCATCACCATCGGCGCTATCTTTTTTCTGTTGTTCCTGCTATTCAAGTCACTTCGTTTCGCCGCACTGATCATTATGGTGCTGCCATTCGCATCGATTGGTGGTGTCTTCGGACTATTCCTAACGCGAGAATATCTATCGGTTCCAGCATCGGTAGGATTCATCGCCCTGTGGGGCATAGCTGTATTGAACGGAGTCGTACTCGTCTCTTACATTCGCAAACTGCGCGAGAGCGGATTCTCGCAAACAGATGCCATCATGGAAGGGACGCGCCTACGCTTCCGTCCCGTAATGATGACGGCTACAGTTGCGGCGTTGGGATTGGTGCCTTTCCTTTTCGCCACTGGACCAGGATCGGAGATTCAGCGGCCGCTAGCCATCGTGGTTATCGGCGGCCTGGTCACGTCCACGTCGCTCACTCTGATGATCGTGCCGGCTCTGTATGGATTCTTTGAAGGCAAAAAGAATGGTATTCCAGAGATCGAGATGGAGCAGTTCGCGCGCTAGATCACCAATGCAAGTCCCAAAGTCAGGAGCAATCCAACGACTGAAATAATCGTCTCGCTGACGGACCAGGTCTTCATCGTATCGGCAACGCTCATGTTGAAGTACTCTTTTACGATCCAGAATCCGCCATCATTGACATGAGAGAAGAAAAGCGAACCGGCGCCGGTTGCGATGACTAAAAGCTCCGGATGAACACCATGCGTGCGCAATGCAATAGGAGCGACGATACCTGCTGCCGTAGTCGTGGCAACAGTGGCCGATCCAGTAGCAATGCGAATAAAAACAGCTACCAGCCACGCAAGAACCAGCAGGGAAATATGCGTTTGCAGCGCCAAGGTGATAATTGCCTGCGAGACGCCACTGTCTTGAAGAATATGCCCGAAACCTCCGCCAGCGCCCACAAGCAGCGTAATGGTTGCGGTAGGTGCAAGACATTCGTTCGTAAATTTGAGAATCGTCGCGCGGGTAAACCCACGCATCTTTCCCAGTGTGATAAAGCTCACAAGTGCGCCTGCGAGAAGCGCGATATCGGCATTGCCAAGCAAGTGCAAAGTGGCATTCCATGCCGTGCCCGAAGTTGACAGCGCATCGGCCCAGCTGCCAAGCAGCATTAAAATAACTGGCAACAGGATCGTTGCCAGCGTAATGCCAAAACCCGGCAAGCTGCGAGTTTCGTCATGGTCTACAAACTGCTCAGCGATTGGATTTTCAGCTGCGAGTTGAATCTTCGGCGCAATGAGTTTCGCATACAGCGGTCCAGCCATAATCGCCGTCGGAATGCCGACAAGCATCGCGTACAGGATGGTTCGTCCCATGTCTGCGTTGTAGATAGCAACAGCGGCCAACGCCGCCGGATGTGGTGGCACCAGTCCATGCACCACGGACATGCCGGCGATCATCGGCAGTCCAACCAAAATCAGAGAGGTTCGCGTGCGGCGCGCCACAGTAAATGCAATCGGAATCAACAAGACGAAAGCAACTTCAAAGAACACTGGCAAGCCAACCACAAGGCCAATGATCATCATGGCCCAGTGAACGCGCTTCTCTCCAAAGACGCGAATCAGAGTGTGCGCAATACGGTCCGCTCCGCCTGACTCCGCCATCATCTTTCCCAGCATCGTGCCCAGCGCAATCACGATTGCGATGTGCCCCAGCGTATTGCCCAGCCCCACCTCAAACGATTTCACAATCGTTTGAACCGGCATGCCGGTGACAATAGCCAGCGCCAGCGACGTGACGAAGAGTGTGACAAATGGATTCAGCTTGAAGACGGCAATGAGCAGAATCAGCGCGACGATAGAACTGAATGCGGCAATAAGCAGGAAGACGCCGTGATGATCGATCATGGACTCACTTTTGAGAGTGCAGGTTTATTTTGCAGGAGCTTTGTAAGCGATGCAGTCGATCTCCACCCGGCAATCAACCACCATGCTTGAGACGACACAAGCACGTGCCGGTGGATTTTCGCCGAAGTACTGGCGAAAGACCCCGTTAAACGATTGGAAATCGCGCGGATCATCGAGCCACACGCCGCACCGCACCACGTGTTCGGGCCCATAGCCAGCCTCTTCAAGAATCTTCAGTACATTGCGAATGGCCTGATGCGATTGCGCGACGATATTGCCTTCAATCACTTCGCCATTCACCATGGGAACCTGACCCGAAACATACAGCCAACCATCGGCTTCCACTGCGCGCGCGAAGGGCAGATGCTGACCTCCAGTACCTTTGCCGCCCTCAACACCATACCGCTTGATACTCATCACATGCTCCTGAAAGAAATAAGAAGGATTAGTTTACAGATGCGCGAGGCAGAAAGCGGCCACCGCGTTGGCCGGTCGGTTCCTGGTTGCGATACGAAGGAATGCCGTTGACCCAAACAGCGCCGATACCTTCAGCGGGACGAACGGGGTCGGTAAAAGTGGCAGTATCGCGGATAGTCTCGGCCTGAAAGAGGACGAGATCAGCATGGAAGCCTGCACGAATAAGCCCGCGATCCTTCAGGCCGAATCGTTTGGCGGGCAGCCCCGTCATCTTATAGATGGCCTCAGTAAGCGGAAACAGTTGCAACTCGCGGCTATAGCGTCCTAACACGCGTGGAAACGTCCCCCAAAGACGCGGATGTGGCATCGGATCATTCGGCAACCCATCCGATCCGATCATCGTTGCTGGATGTTTCAAGATGCGTCGCATGTCCTCTTCAGAGATGCTGTGATAAATAGCGCCCGCTGGTTGCAAGCGTCGCGCAGCTTCTAATTGATCGACATTCCATGCTTCGGCGATCTCAGCCAACGTGCGTCCAGCCATCTCCGGATGCGGCTTCGACCACGTAATCATGATCGTCAGGCGCTCATCCACCTGGCGCAGATCGAGCGTGCTCGATCCAGCCGCATAGGGATAGCAATCGCAACCGGCAGAATGTGATGCACGAGCAGCATCGAATGCTTGCAACACTTCGCCACTACGTCCCCAATTGGCGATGCCTGCACATTTAAGGTGCGAGATAACAACCGGAACCTTCGACTTGCGCCCAATCTCAAAGGCTTCATGCATCGCATCGAGAATCGCCTCAGTCTCGGTACGCATATGTGTTGTATAAATGGCGCCAGCGGCGGCAAGCGGCTCAGCAAGTGCAATCACCTCTTCTGTCGATGCCGAGTTGGCAGAAAGATAGGCAAGGCCGGAGCTGAGCCCCAACGCCCCATGATCGAGTGCTTCACAAAGTTGCTCGCGCATTGCGTCGATCTCCGAGCCAGTCGCGACGCGGTCAAGATGATCCATATGGTTGTTGCGCAATGCGGTGTGGCCTACCAGCGCCGCAACATTCACGGATGGGCAAGCCGCATCCACAGCAGCAACATATTCAGCGAAGCTCGGATAACGGAAAGCCTCAGCTTCGCCCAGCAGATTCATCGGATCAGGCGGGTCTCCCGAGAGCCGCACCGGAGCCGCACTGATGCCACAGTTGCCAACAATCACTGTAGTCACACCCTGCGAAAGCTTCGGCAGCATCTCGGGCGTGCGAATCACATTTGTATCGTCGTGAGTATGAACATCGATAAAGCCCGGAGCCAGAACGTAGCCCGTGGCATCGACGACATGTTGCGCTGAGTAGTCCAGACTAGGACCAATAGCGGCAATGCGATCATCATCCAAAGCAACGTCTTGCGTTACAGACTCGCTGTTGCTGCCATCGATAACGCGCGCATTTCGTATCAGTGTTTCGCAGGTTGGCATGTCGGCTTACATAAAAGATATACGCTACATAGTGGAGATTTCATGAGCGAGAGAAAACTGATGCAGGAAATTGCCAGGCCCGATGCGCATGTCACCCCATTTCATAAGGGGCTGGGTCCTTTTGAAGAGCCTCTCGATGCTGGGGAGATTGCAAGACGAAGATGGAATCTGCTGCGCGAAGACCTCAGCCTGCCAACGGCCGTCCTGTCTCAAGAGAAATTACTGCACAACCATCAATGGATGCAGGAGTTCATCACGGCCTACGGCGTGAAACTTGCGCCACATGGTAAGACAACCATGGCGCCAAAACTCTTTGATCTACAACTAAAAGGCGGCGCATGGGGCATTACGTTGGCGACCGCACATCAGACGCGCATTGCCTATGCGCATGGCGTACGCCGCATACTGATGGCGAACCAACTGATAGGCAAAGAAAATATGGCAATCATCGCGCGACTGCTTGAAGATGCCACATTCCAGTTCTGTTGCCTCGTCGACTCCGCGCAGCAGATCGAGCAATTAGGCACATTCTTCCGCGCCCGGGGACAACATCTGCAAGTATTGATAGAACTCGGCGTGCCAGGCGGCCGTACTGGAGTGCGAGATGAAGAGCAGTTGCAGTCTGTGCTGGATGCTTTGGCGCATTGGCGTGAGCACATACTTCTCTGTGGAGTGGAAATCTACGAAGGAGTGCTTGAAGACGAGAATTCCATCCGCAGTTTTCTGCAAAATGCGGTTGCAGTCACACGGCAGTTAAAAAGTGACGGGCGCTTTGCCATTGAGCCTGCCATACTCTCCGGCGCAGGCTCTGCCTGGTACGACGTAGTGGCCGAAGTCTTTTCGGGCGCCGGCCTGGGTAACTCGGTGGAGATCATATTACGCCCCGGCTGCTACCTCACGCACGACGTAGGCGTCTATCGCGAGGCACAGCAGAAGATTCAATCTCGCAATCCAATTGCAAAACAGATGTGCTCCAGTTTGCAACCCGCGTTGCAATTGTGGGCATATGTGCAGTCCATTCCCGAGACTGAAAGAGCCATTATCGCTTTGGGCAAACGTGACGCAGCCTTCGATGCCGGCCTGCCCACGCCAGTGCTCCATTACAGGCCAGGAAATCAAGCTCCGGCAACAGCATCCGCCCACTGGAAGCTCACCAAAATGATGGATCAACATGCGTACTTGCAAATAGCAGCTGGCGACAATCTACGCGTAGGCGATATGATCGGCTTCGACATCTCGCATCCATGCCTCACATTCGATAAGTGGCGCTGCCTGCCGGTCATCGACGGCGAGTACAACGTGGTGGACATTGTGCAGACCTTTTTCTGAACCAGACAGCATTGCCATGCCGCTCCCAGGATGTGTCAAGGGTTTTTCTTTATGGTGAGCGGTAACTCTTTCATTTTATGTCACTTGTTAAGAGATAAAGTTGGCACTTCATCTCTCTGGATTCGATAGAATAGATATAGGGACAAAGAACAAGGCTCACCATAGCAGGTGAGCCTTCGTTTTTCTGAGACAAGCACCCAATCGAACGTAAGGCCTAGGTCTAACTGATTTGTTTTCTGTCAACGAGTAGATAAGTCCTACGTGGTATCAAAAAATAGCTGATTTGATCCCACCTAAGCCTTAGCTTAAGTGATGTATTTTCTATCAAATAGAGAGCTAAGGTCTACGTCCTGTGTTGATAAACCGCTGAAAATAAATCATTTAATCGAAGGAGTGGGGGAGGGGGTTAGCAACAGTCTGATTTGTCAAGGATGCTAGAGGTCTTCAACAATAGCGGAGGTATGGTCCGGTTTTGAATTTGAGCCAGCCGATATTGCCTGGATCGGAACCCATACACTAAGGAATCGCAAAGATAAAACCATGGAAGCTAACGAAGTGCACGAACTCCAGGAACAACACGAACACGCGCATGAATCCGGCCTTAGGGCAGTAGGTTTCACGATGAGCGTGTTCGCCGTGCTGGTCGCGATTACCACTGTACTGGGGCACCGCACGCATACAGAGGCAGTATTAAGTCAAGCCAAAGCCAGCGATCAGTGGAATCTTTATCAGGCTAAGAAAATCAGGCAGTACGACACAGAGCTTACCGCCGATCTGCTCTCCGCACTGTCGATACGCGATGCCGCCGCTGCAAGCCAGGTGATGGATAGCTATAAGTCCCACATGCAGAAGTGGAATCAGGATCTCGACGAAGAAGAGAAAGAGGCGAAGAAGCTTGAAGGCGAGGTACGCACTGCCGAGCGTCGTGCAAGCCACTTCGATCTTGGAGAAGCGTTGCTCGAAATAGGGCTTGTGATTACGTCCATTACCTTGCTTACCAAAAAGAGAGCCTACTGGTACCTCGGCTTGGGTTTTGGAGTAGCCGGCATGGTGGTGGTAGCGCTTGTGCTGCTGGTTCACTAAGGAAGAACACATCTTCCAATCTACAAGTAAGTAAGCCCATGCCATGTACCACAACAAATATGAGCTGTATCGGAAGAACAAGCCTCTCTACGCAGTGCGACGCGAAGTGTTACCAGAGGCAGTATCCGGTAAGCTGAAACGGAAAGGATCTTCCATGGTTTCAGCTTTTCGCCGGAACGTTATAGTTGCAGTTCTGGTCTGTATTTTCTCGGTCTGCTTATACGCGCAGCAGATTGCACCAGTGATTGCTGTAGACCACGGACCCAATGCGTTGTTCCAGCAACAGAAGCACTACGTGGTCATGGTTTCACTCGACGGTTTCCGCTATGACTATGCAAAGAAGTTTGGTGCCAAACATCTGCTAGCGCTAGCCGCACAAGGAGTAAGCGCGCCCGATGGAATGATTCCGTCGTATCCTTCGGTGACATTTCCAAATCACTACACATTGGTGACAGGACTCTATCCCGAGCACCACGGCATTGTAGCCATGACCTTCTACGATCCTGAACGTAAGGAACGGTACGCGTTCAACGATCCAAAGACAGACAGCGATGGAAGCTGGTATGGCGGAGTTCCCTTATGGTCGCTCGCCGAAAAACAAGGAATGCGCAGTGCATGCTTTTTCTGGCCAGGATCAGAGGCTGAGATTGCCGGAGAACGCCCCAGCTACTATTTGCACTTTGATGATAAGTTTCCTGATGAGAAGCGGATAGACCAGATCATCGCGTGGTTGAAATTGCCGGTGGAACAGCGCCCGCACTTCCTCACGCTGTACTATGCCAACGTCGATCACGCTGGACATATGTATGGGCCTGACAGCCCGCAGGTGGCCGAAGCGGTAAAGCGTGTCGATGAATTAATCGGCACACTCAAGACCGATCTCGATGCTTTGCATCTTCCTATCAACCTCATCGTAGTCTCGGATCACGGCATGGAGCACGAACAGGGAGACTGGATCAATTTAGATAAGTATGTCTCGCTCACAGGTTTTGAAACTGCGGGATCGCTACTCTATCCGCCTTCGGAGGAAGCCGCGCAGCAGGTATATGAAAAACTGCGTGCTGCCGATGCCCGGTTCACGGTCTACCGCCGAAGCAAAGTGCCGGCAGAACTACAATTCAGCCGCAATCCTCGCGAAGGCGATCCAGTCATCGTTCCGAAAGGACCATATGCCATCCGCGCGCACGGTCCCGCCGAGGGTAAGGAAGATCATGCTCCAAATGCAGGCATGCACGGATACAATCCTTACGAAATGCCGGACATGAAAGCGATCTTCTACGCCGCCGGACCTGACATTCGCCATGGAGTAACAGTAAAGCCATTCCAGAATGTGAATGTGTATCCGTTGGCAGCGACAATCCTCGGGTTACAGTACGGTCGTATCGATGGCACCATCAACGTGCTTTCAAGTGTTCTTCCAGAAGGAGCGCACGAGTAAACCGATGGCGTTGTATCTAGGCTTTGACGCGGGCGGGACAAAGACAGAGTGCGCGCTGGCAGAGGATGATCGCATCCTGGCGCGTGCTATAGGCGGCGGTATCAAACCGACGCGCGTGTCCATCGAAGGAGCACAACGGAACATCGCAAATCTTCTGCTGGAAATAGCAGCTCGAAGCGGCAAGAGTCTGAAACAAATAGCCGTTTCCTGCATCGGCACCTCAGGCGTGCGTATGCCGCAAACCGACGGCTGGATGCGACAGATTCTCTCCGCATGTGCAAGCGGTGAAATCGTGGTCTGCGGCGATGAAGAGATTGCACTCGATGCCGCATTTCCCGGCGAAGCAGGCGTTCTGGTCATGGCGGGAACAGGCTCAAATATTCTGGGCCGCACTAGCAAAGGAGAACGGCTCAACGTAGGCGGCTGGGGACCAGTGCTGGGCGATGAAGGCTCAGGCTATTGGATTGGCCATCAAGCGCTACGTGCTTCCTGCTACGCACATGACTTCCAGCATCCGGTAATGCTGCTGGATCGGGTAATGCAGTATTGGAACGCGTCTGAGCTCGGCGAAATAGTAAGCATCGCAACTGCGACACCTCCGCCGGATTTTTCAAAGCTCGCAAAGCTGGTCGTCGAGTGCGCCGAGGCCGGAGATGCCGTGTGTCTGGGAGTTTTAGAAGAAGGTGGCAAGCTTCTAGGAGAGTGCGCAGCGGAAGCCTTCCGCCGTGTGCGAGCGTTGGAGCCTGCCTCGCCATTGCCAGGAATCGCCTTTACAGGAAGCATCCTGAAAAATGTGCAGATGGTTCGCCAGGCAATGATCGGCACGATTCGTCAGGCATTGCCCACAGTACACTTAGAGCCCGAAGCCGTCGATCCAATCTTGGGTGCGTTATGGAGAGCGCGGCAAGCAGTTAAAACGTAGAAGCTCGCTGTCCGCGCAGAATCGTTTCGACCACTTCTTTTTTGTCAGAAAGAACAGCGATATCAGCGCTGCGGCCTGGTTCTAATGCGCCAATTTCTTTATCGAACCCAGCCATACGAGCAGGATTACGGCTCGCAAGCGCAGTGACCGCGCCAAGATCGGCGCCTGTGAACTCAGCAAAGTTCCGCACAGCCCGATCCAATGTAAGGGTGCTGCCGGCGAGAGTATCTTCACCAATAATGCACTTGCCGTCCTTCACGCGGACATCAAGCTCGCCCAACTTATAGTTGCCATCGGGCATGCCGGTTGCGCTCATAGCGTCGGTGATGAGGATGGCGCGTTCCGGCCCCTTTGCTTTCCAGAAGACCTCGACAGCCGCAGGATGAACATGCAAGCCGTCGCAAATAAGCTCGGCAAAGAGAGCATCGTTCGCGAGAACTTCACCCAGTAGTCCAGGATCGCGATGATCGAAACGGCGCATGGCATTGAAAGTATGGGTTGCCGTGGTAGCTCCAGCATACAGTCCACGCTTGGCAGCTTCGCTATTGGCATCGCTATGGCCCATGCTGACACGCACGCCGAGTTTGACCGCGTGTGCGATTACCTCTTCCGCATTCGGTAGTTCGGGAGCAATTGTCATAAGGCGAATCTTGCCCTCAGCCGCCTGCCACATCTGATCGAATAGTTCTATGGTGGGCGTCAATAGCAGATTTGCCGGATGCGCCCCTTTCTTGTGTGGAGAAAGAAAGGGGCCTTCGATATGGATACCCAGTGGCCGCGCCCCACCGAGATCGTTGCTCATCAACTTCGCGATACCTTCCAGCGATTTCAGAGTGGATTCAATCGGAGCCGTCACTGTCGTGGCTAGATAAGCACCAACGCCATGCTTTCCGAGAAATTTCCCAATAGACGACAGAGAAGTCTCTGTGGCATCCATCACGTCATAGCCGCCGCTGCCATGGATATGCACATCGAAATAGGCTGGAACCAGCGCAGAGCCGCTGAAATCAAGATGTTCACCTGTCGGGATAGGCTTGTTTGTCTGTGATGTGATGTCCGCAATGCGTCCATCCTCGATCACTACCAGTGGTTTTTCGATGCGCTGTCCGGCACTAAAAAGTACGTCCGCTGTCACTACTGTTTGCATGTTTTGGGAATTCTCGTATGAAACTCTACACTGAACACTGTAAATGAAGAACAAACGTATAGGCATTCATCTGTCGACTTCTGGCGGGGTCTTCAAGGCCGCGGAACGCGCCCATGAGATTGGCGCAAACACCTTCCAGATATTTTCCGGCAGTCCGCGTATGTGGAAAGCCGCCAAACTTGATCCTGCGCATTGCGAGCAGATGCGCATTCTGCGCAAACAACATGACTGCTCGCCGCTGGTCATCCATGTCAGCTATCTAGTGAATCTTTGCAGCCAGTCTTTCGAAGTACGGGAAAAATCTATCGGCGCTTTTCGTGGAGAAGTTGAGCGTGCTCTGGCCCTCGGGGCCGAGTACCTGGTCCTGCATCCCGGTTCATGGCGGGGACTTACGCGAGAAGAAGGACTAAGTCTGGCGGCTGAGTCCATAGCCCGTGCGACGGACGGCATCGCCCTCGACGATTGCGACTTCAAGATCCTCATCGAAAACACCGCCGGAGCCGAATTTTCTCTTGGAGGCAGCTTCGAGCAGGTAGCCGAACTCATCCATCGCCTCAAAGCCGTAGTTTCTGTTGGCGCATGCCTCGACACCTGTCATTGCCACGTCGCCGGATACGACATTGTTAGCGAGCCTGGCTACCAGGAAACTGTTCAGCTTATCGAGAACACCATCGGCCTTAAGACCGTCCGCGTCTGGCATATGAACGATGCCAAGGCACCTCGTGGATCGAAACTCGACCGCCACGAAAACATCGGCCAGGGCACCATTGGCTTGGAGCCTTTCCGCCGCATGTTGAACGATAAACGCTTTGCCCATTGCGCGTTTATCGCCGAAACTCCGGTAGACGAGCCGGGTGATGACGAAAAGAACGTCCAGATATTGCTCGATTTGGGCAGAAATGGACAGCCTGCGAAGAAAGCTGCATCGCGTAAGCCCGTTTACAATCAAAAGTGACTATGTCTGCAAGCAAAGAACCAGTAAAGGCCGCGGTCGCGACGGCCAACGACGGAGCATCCGGCGAAATCCGCTATAACCCCGCGGAGATCGAACCTCGCTGGCAGGAGCGCTGGGCCGCCGATCCGGATTTGTATGCAGCCGAGTCTGCCTCCAGTGGCAAACCCAAGTACTACGTACTGGAGATGCTGCCTTATCCCTCCGGCCAACTCCACATGGGCCATGTGCGCAACTACGCCATTGGCGATGCGCTCGCCCGCTATATGTGGATGCAGGGTTATAACGTCCTTCATCCGATGGGCTGGGATGCCTTCGGCTTGCCTGCCGAGAACGCCGCGCTCAAGAACAACGTGCAACCGCGCGAATGGACCCTCTCGAATATCGAGAACATGAAGCGGGTCTTCAACCGCATGGGCCTGAGCTATGACTGGCGCAACGAAATCACCACTTGCCTGCCCGACTACTACCGTTGGAACCAGTGGTTCTTCATCCGCATGTTCGAGCGTGGACTTGCCTATCGCAAGAAGAGCAAGGTGAACTGGTGTCCGGAATGCGCCACTGTGCTTGCCAACGAGCAGGTGATCGATGGCCGCTGTTGGCGGCATGAAGACACGCTTGTCGAGCAGCGCGATCTCGAACAATGGTTTCTCCGTACCACCGAATATGCGCAGGAGCTTCTCGATGGTCTCGATCAGCTTCCACACTGGCCAGAGCGTGTCCGCACCATGCAACGCAACTGGATCGGTCGCAGCGAGGGTGCTGAGGTAGAGCTTGCGGTAGAGGATGCCAGCGTTGCACCTGAAGACGAGCAGAAACTGCGTGATTCTGGAACCGCCGTCCTGCCAGCGCGCGAAGATGCCAGGACGACCGGCAAGAAAATCACAATCTTCACCACGCGCATCGATACGATCTTTGGCGCGACCAGCATTGAGCTTGCGCCCGAGCATCCGCTGGTGAAGGAGTTTTCCGCCTCCGACTCCAGGCTCGCCGAAGAGGTTGCTGCACTACTCGATCAGCAGAAGAAGTCGCGCGAGGCCGGCGATATCGGTGCGATCGAGAAGCATGGCGTCTTTGCCGGGCACTACGCCATCAATCCATTCAACGGCGAACGCCTGCCTATATGGGTAGCCAACTATGTCCTGCTCGACTACGGCACCGGAGCCATCATGTCCGTGCCTGCGCATGACGAGCGCGACTATGAGTTCGCCAAAAAATATGGCCTCGAAATGCGCATCGTTATCCTGCCGCGCGGCAACAGTGAAGTGGGAGAGCCGATTCTTCCGTTCACCGAAGAAGACAGCCTGCTCATCAACTCTGGCGAGTTCAATACGCTAGGCTGCCAGGAAGCGCAGCAGAAAATGGCCGCCTATGCCCAGGAGCATGGGTTCGGCAAGCCGACCGTTACTTTTCGCCTGAAGGACTGGGGCATCAGCCGCCAGCGCTACTGGGGCACGCCGATTCCCATGCTCTATTGCGAGAAGGATGGCATCGTGCCTGTGCCCGATGATCAGCTTCCGGTCTTGTTGCCCGAGAATGTCGAGATCACGCAGCAGGGTGGTTCGCCGCTCGGCAAATTGGCGGAGTTCGTCAACGCTACATGTCCCAAGTGCGGAGGTCCGGCACGTCGCGAGACCGACACAATGGACACCTTCGTCGACTCGTCCTGGTATTTCTATCGCTATACGGATCCGAAGAACAGCAAAGCTCCGTTTGATTCGGACAAGATTGCCTACTGGTTTCCCATCGATCAGTACATTGGCGGCGTCGAGCATGCCATCTTGCACCTGATCTACTCGCGCTTCTGGACCAAGGTGATGCGCGATCTCGGCGTCATCAAGAACGATGAGCCAATAGCACGCCTGTTCACGCAGGGCATGGTTATCAAGAACGGCGCGAAGATGTCGAAGTCGAAGGGCAACGTTGTTACTCCCGACGACATGGTCGCCCGTTTTGGCGCTGATGCGGCGCGCATGTACACGCTCTTTGCCGCACCTCCCGACCGCGATCTTGACTGGCAGGAGGATGGCGTTGCAGGCGTGAGCCGTTTCCTCGCCCGAGCTTATCGTTTTGTGATGAAGCACGCCGGCCGGGCAAAGGCTGGTGAAGTTGCTGCGACCTCGACCACATCGCAGGCCCTGTTGCGCAAGCTGCATCAGACCATTCGTAAGATCACCGAAGACTTTGCTGGGCGCTGGCACTTCAATACCTGCATCGCCGCGATCATGGAATTGCTCAATGTCCTGATTGCCGCCGAACCAGCTATCGCCGCAGGCGAGGTGCCGGATGCGGTCGTGACTGAAATCTTACGTAATCTTGTGTTGTTGCTTGCTCCGTTCTCCCCACATCTTGCTTCAGAGCTTTGGGAGCAGATTGGTGAGCAGCCCAGCATACTGCGCGCGCCGTGGCCTAAGTACGACGAGGCTTTGGCGAAAGAAGACGAGATCGAAATCCCCATCCAGGTAAATGGCAAGCTGCGCACCGTGATCAAAGTCGCTGCTGAGGCGGACGAGCAGGCCTTGCGCGATGCCGCGTTAGCCGAGGACAAGATCGAGGTTGCGACCGAAGGCAAGCAGATCGTGAAGGTCATCATCGTGCCCGGCAAGCTTGTGAACATCGTGGTCAAGTGACACGATGACGGTTCGGGGAACGCAGTCTTTTGTTCACATCCTGAGCGAGTGTTGGTACAGACCGTCGCTGCTGGCGCTGGAGCTTCTCTGGCGCTGGCTCTTCGGTCTCCCGTTTCTTGCCGTGCTGTGGTTTGCTGGCAGCCGTATCTGGGCCCAGACTTCGGCTCAACTTACGGCTGCTGGCATCGACCAGTTCTCTTTGCAGAATCCCAACCAGGCTGCTGTGATCGTTGCGGATAGCTATGCTGTCCTTTGGCCTCCTGTTCTGCATGTGGCGCTGTGGCTTGTTCCTGCTGCTGTTCTTGGCTGGTCTGTCCTCTCTGGCATAGGCCGTACTCTAGTTCTTCGACGATACGATCCCTCGCTGCCGTCGCGTCCGGTTGCTCTTGTACTCCTGCAGTTACTGCGCCTAATCGCTCTGGGTGGCTGCTTTGTCCTGTGGTTTGCCGCGATCCACTGGTCAGCCAATGCCACACTCTCCGGCGAGGAGCCGAACCTAGTTGCCTACTTTGCGGTAGTCATCTGTCTGTCGCTCGGCATCTTCACGTTGTGGGCGCTGGCGAGTTGGGTCTTCTCTATTGCGCCGCTGCTGGTTCTGCTTGAGGATCGCAGCATTGTTGGAAGCCTTGTCCGCAGTCTGCGTCTTGGTTCGTTGACCGGCAAGCTGGTCGAGATCAACCTGGTGATGGGCATCATCAAGCTGGCTCTGGTGGTGCTGGCAATGGTCTTCTCGGCGACTCCGCTGCCGTTTGCTTCGGTGATGCAGGGTCCTCCGCTTTATGTTTGGTGGGCCACCGTTACATTGCTTTATCTTGCAGCTTCCGACTTTTTTCAGGTGGCGAGGCTGGTGGCATTTATTCGATTTTGGCGATTATCAGAGCTAAGTTAAGTCAATGCCGTCTGCTAGAATTCTTCCGCGAAAGATTGGATTTGGAGAATAATCAATAATGCTTTGGCCATTCAAAACACGAGTGGTTGTTGAGCCATGTTTTCCTATCGGGCAGTACGTAATCGATACTAAAATCGATGGACTTCAAGGACTCGCACCACTTTCGGCGGCAGAACTTGTCGCACTCAATACGGCTGTTCAGTTTCAAGACGAACAAATATGGCATGCTCCAGATGCTGACTTTATGGGTCTCAAATGGGACACAATTTTGGGGACGGTAGGCGGTGCTATCTATAAAATTGCAATCCAATGGACTGGCCCACGACACCATGTAGGAAAGACCTATCGGGATATTCTTATTTACTGTACGAAGTATTATGGCAAAAGTAAAAAGGGAATGCTCTGGGATACATCTGACGGCAATATTGTCGTTGATAGTACAAATATTGGCGACAAAGGAGTTTTAAACGTCTTTGTCACGACGCGTAGAGTTCGTCAGTTTAAACGCATTTAGAGATCATCTGCTTCACTTAAAGATAATAAGCCGTACATCGGGTTTAAGAGTTTTTTCTGACTCATCATTTTCGCAAGATCTATCCGTATCCTGTTACTTTCGAAAATGCCATACGCAAATATCCAGTTGAAAGTAAACTAGCGAGTGGACACTTCATCGATCGTCATCCTTGATTTCGGCTCTCAATACACACAACTCATTGCACGGCGCATTCGCGAGCACAATGTTTTCTCCGTCGTTCTGCCTTGTACGGCGAAGATTGAAGAGATCCAGGCGCTGAAGCCTATTGGCATCATCCTTTCTGGTGGTCCTTCTTCGGTTTATGACTCGGACGCGCCCCCGGCTGATCCGAAAGTGCTCGATCTTGGTTTGCCGGTGCTTGGCATCTGCTATGGCCTCCAGTTCATTACGTATCATCTTGGCGGCAAGGTCCGTTCTGCCGATAAGCGCGAGTACGGTCACGCCGAAGTTTCTCTCATCGACACGGCGAATCCTCTCTTTCGCGATCTGCCTCCTACACTAACTGCCTGGATGTCGCATGGTGACGAGGCTATCGATCTGCCTGCGGGCTTCCATCTCACCGCCAAGACCTCGAATGCGGTTGCTGGTATTGCCAATCCCGAGCGGCGCATCTGGGCTGTGCAGTTCCACCCGGAAGTACGCCATACGCAGCATGGTTCTGTGCTGCTCCGCAACTTTGTCTTCAACATCTGCAATGCTAAGCCGGACTGGACGCCGGAGCACTTTATCCAGTCGACCGTCGCGGCTATCCGCGAGAAAGTCGGCGATGGGCATGCCATCTGCGCGCTCTCGGGCGGCGTCGACTCCTCCGTGGCTGCTGTACTCGTGCATCGGGCTATCGGTGACAAGCTGACTTGCGTCTTCGTCGATAACGGCGTGCTGCGCAAGAACGAGTTCTTCAAGGTGCAGGAGAACCTCCGCGAAAAGCTTGGCCTCAACCTTGTCGCCGTTGACGCCAGCGGACGATTCCTCTCCAAGCTGGCCGGAGTCACCGATCCCGAGACCAAGCGCAAGATCATTGGTAATGAATTCATCAACGTCTTCGACGATGAAGCCCATCGGATCACACAACAGACGGGCAGTGTCGACTGGCTGGTGCAGGGGACACTCTATCCTGACGTGATCGAGTCGTCCTCCGTCAAAGGCCCTTCGCAGACCATCAAGAGCCACCACAACGTTGGCGGCCTGCCGGAGACGATGAAGCTTAAACTCATCGAACCGCTGCGCGACCTCTTCAAGGACGAGGTCCGCCGCATTGGACGCGACCTGCAGATGCCTGACGACATTCTGCAGCGGCAGCCGTTTCCCGGCCCCGGCCTTGCCGTCCGTATCCTAGGCGAGATCACGCCCGAGCGCGTGGCCCTGTTGCAGGAGGCCGACGACATTGTCGTCACCGAGATTAAGTCCGCCGGGCTCTACCAGCAGATCTGGCAGTCGTTTGCCGTGCTGCTACCGGTCAAGAGCGTGGGTGTGATGGGCGACCAGCGTACCTATGCCTATACCTGCGCCGTCCGCGCCGTGCATTCGGAAGACGGTATGACCGCGGACTGGGTGCCTCTGCCCTATGACGTGCTGAAGAAGATCTCCAGCCGGATTGTGAATGAGGTGCGTGGCATTAACCGCGTGGTTTATGACATTACCTCGAAGCCGCCGGGGACGATTGAGTGGGAGTAGGGGCCGGGGCTGAAGCCCCGATAGTTGTTGTCTGTATTCACCGGCCTAAAGGCCGGTGCTTCTACCCAAAATCTCTTTCCTGATTTAATAAGCATTGCCTAGCGGGTACCCCTCCCCCTCC
>Ga0137415_10001968_pt1 | contig 20506 bp, 19 predicted proteins | sample CZODoug3_1_1_16f_FD_183082 | JGI IMG/M metagenome (GOLD analysis project Ga0137415, IMG submission 183082) | Vadose zone soil fungal communities from Angelo Coast Range Reserve, California, USA - CZODoug3_1_1_16fungal (Hybrid Assembly) | ecosystem: Environmental > Terrestrial > Soil > Vadose...
CTTCCGATTCAATCTCCGGCGAAGCACCGTGCTGTTACATGAAGGAAGAGTGAGGACTGTATTCAGCAAATAAACCCGTCCGGAAGAAACAGGTCCTCCCTGACTCCGCCGCCAACTCGCACTAGCCAGTCAGCTTCCATCCAGTAGCAAGCTTCGAGCCGCTCTTTCACCGGAAATTAACCTTACCCGGCGCAGCAGTTGTTACGTTAGTGCCGAATGCAAAAGCTGAAGATGGCGAAGCAGTCCGTTGCCGTTGGCAGTGTGGGCCTTAAGATGTTGGCTCTTCTGTTTTGGCTTGTGCCGTTCGTGCTGGTCACGCGCGCCGATGCGCAGCTCCCTGACATTACCGCGGGCCAAAAGCCTGAGGCGGTGACAGGCGATGAAACCGCAACCACCATGTTCCCGCATCCCGCCGAGGGCAGGTTCTGGATATCTGGCCAGATGAATTTCATCTATAAGGCAAACCCGCCCTTCCATGAGAAGGCCCCCTGGTGTCAAGCGTTTTGACCGGTCTTGAGAGCGTCGAAGTAGTGGTTTTGCCCCTCGTCTTCGTATTCACCAGCAACAGAGAGACCAACTGCCGCGAGCTGGCCGCGATACTCCTCTGCTCCTAGAGAGGTGGATTCCAACCCGGTCATGACATCGGTCCAAATATGAGGTTCGGCGGGTGCAGTGAATAACAGATGGCCACCCGGAACCAGGGCATCAGCAAATCTCTGGATCAGACGACGCTGCTCTTCAGCCTTGAGAAGGAACATCAGTCCGATCGACAAGACAGCATCGAATTTTCGATCAAAGAAACTCGACTCTAAGACAGATTCGCAAACAACCGGCGTGCCGGGCAGGTTCTGTTGGAACGCTGCAACAAACGACGGCGCTGCATCCACCCCGAAGACTTCAAGTCCTTCTTCGATCAACACTGCTGTGATAGGAAAGCCGGGTCCGCAACCCAGATCAATCACGCTGCTTCCATGCGGTAGTGTTTTCGCCCATTTCCGCACTTCCGTCACGCCGATGGCATTCGAACGAGTCCTGCTATTGCCACGGGTCGCAAGCCATTTTGCGGAAATTGATTCGTATCCATTGGATAGATCCATCATGGCCTCGCAATATCAAAGGTGGTTTGTTGCCACATCATTATTCATCCTTCGCCGAGTCTCTGTCGCCATCCTTCCATCCGCACTCTTAGATGGGCCTATTTATGCCCGGTGCAAGCTGGGTGTTACTCGATTCAGCCGGTGCTGCCACCTGTTCCGCGGCCTTGCTCGCCGTCTTTGTGGACGGGAGTCGCCAAACCCGCAAGACCGAGTCCTGGTCTTTTACTGAGATCGACCAGACCTTCTCGGCAGGCATCGGCATTTTTGGACGTATGTGGAAGCGCAACAATGACCGCGCTGGAATAGCCTTTGCGTCGAATGGAATCTCGCATGACCACGCCCTGTATCTTGCCTACGGAGGGCTCGGCTTCGTTCTCGGCGATGGAGGGCTGAAATACGGACGTGAAAATCCCATCGAAGGCTACTACACCGCGCATATATGGCGCGGAATCTACCTAGGACCCGATCTTCAATATATTGTCAATCCGGGCTATGACCAACTGCGCGGACCTGTACTTGTTCCATCTTTCCGGTTACATGTGGAGCTATAGAGCAGTTTTCCTCTAGCTATCGAGTAGCGAGAGTATAGCAGTGCAGCCATTCTTCGACGGAACGGCTGCGCGGAGTGCATCTTTACCCTGTATACCTGGAGGAAAACTGCTCTGATGCAAATGCCGAAGTTGAATACCTCAACTCGTAAGCCCCTTTCCGACAGAGCATGGATCTCTTTACTCTTTCTCGCCTCAATATGCGCGCACCCAATTCCAGTGCGTGGTCAGACTTCCTCACCGCTTCTTCTCGCGAAGAAACTCTACATCGAGCCGTTCGGCACAGGGAATCAGGCCGACCAGCTCCGCCAGAGCCTGATCAAGCGTCTTCAGAAAAGTGGCAGCTACGAGGTTGTGGATACTGCGAACGATGCTGATGCCATCGTCAAGGAGAATGGGCAGGTATGGATCAAGGGCCATTTCACGACAAACTCTCGAGCGCCTTCCACCAATCGCCAGGCAGTATAAGGAGGCTTTCTTTCCGTCGAAATAGTCAGCAAGAGTGGTGAACCGCTCTGGTCCTATCTAGTGACGCCGAGTAAATTCGCGTGGGCGAGCATCGCGGACGATCTCGCAACAAATCTCGTAAAGGAACTGCTACACGCCAGGCAGGAAAACACTACTCCAGCAATTGCGCCAGGGAACAAGTCAAGTCTGGCGAGAACAGACTTAGCCGGAGCCGGCGCTACGTTTCCTGCTCCCCTCTACCGCAAATGGTTTCAGTCCTTCCAGCAATTGCATCCGGAAGTCCACATCAGTTACGAAGCCGTCGGATCAGAGGCCGGTCCACGCAAGCTCGCCGCGAATACAGTGGACTTTGCGGCGTCCGACGTGACATCTCTGGGCGACGGCGCGCACTACAGGCATATTGCCTCCGTGCTTGGAGGAGTCGTTCCCATCTACAACCTCGAGAACGTAAACCAGGATCTCAAGTTCACCCCCGAAACACTCGCGGACATTTATCTCGGCAAAGTAAAGAAGTGGAACGACCCTGAGATCAAGAGTTCGAATCACGGCGTCAATCTGCCGGACCGCGACATCGTCGTCCTTCACAGATCAGACGGAAGTGGCACGACCTATGTCTGGAGCGATTTCCTTTCCAAAGTAAGCGGCAACTGGAAGAACTCAGTAGGCACCGGCAGTTTGCTCAAATGGCCAACAGGAACCGGCGTCGAGGGCAATGAAGGCGTTGCCTCCGCGGTGCAGACAACGCCCAATTCCATCGGATATGTGGAGCTGGTCTATGCGATCCAACACCAGTTGAGCTTCGGTGCAGTGCGCAACAGCTCTGGAGAATACATACGCGCGAACCTCAATAGCCTGGCCGAGGCGGCAAAGACCGCCACAACGGCAGCAAACATAGATTCCCCCGCCTCAATCACCAATCCCCCAGGTAAAGAGGCTTACCCAATTGCCAGCTTTACCTGGCTGCTTTTTCCCGAGTCAATTACTGATCCCGCGAAAAAGGCCGCCTTGTTCGAACTCGTCCAGTGGATTCTGACCTCAGGCCAGAAAGAGTGCTCCGCGCTGGGATATGCTCCTCTCCCTCACGAAGTGGCGGCCCGGCAACTGAACCTGCTCCATGCCGCCAACTGAAGGTTTTTCCCGCAAAGCTTATGGTGAGACTTCAGTAGCTGGTCGCAGGGTCCGGCAGGTAATCCTCTCCATATTTGTTCTTGTGAGGATTGCGCGTGCCGCTTTCCACGAGTTGAATCATGCCAAGGCTGGCATGCTCGGGCCCAATGCGCACGCGGCGCGTGAGCGAATTCAGTTGCTTGGCATCCACCCCTTCCGCCCACACTCGCATTTCGTAGGTATCCGCCGGAACATCATGCAGCGTGATGCTGCCGTTTCCAGAAGATACCGCCACATAAGGAGTCGCAAGCGAAATCACAACGGCGCTCATCTCCGGATGAATATTGCAGAAGATATAGGAAATGCCTTCGTGATCGAAACGCACCGTCCGGTTGCTGCCGGCTTCATACAGGCCAAGATCGAAGCGCTTTCCATTGAACTGCGAAAACACGTTATGGAAGAAAGGGTCCATATTCGGGAAATCCACCGAGCTGCCCAGAGGCACAACAAGCAGATGCGGAAGGAACCCTTTATCCTTCTGCACCAGGCGGAAATGTCCGGGCTTAGCAACAGCACTCTGATCGTCCATAACAGGGTTTAGCCAGATGACAACCCTGGGAGCCGCAGCGGCCGCAGCTTTCTGCTTTGCAGCATGCGTGAGCTGAACCTCGGCAGTCACAGTCACAGCCTGAGCAAGCCCTGTTCTGCAAAAGAGCAGCGTCAGCAGAAAGACGGCCGGAATCCATGCACGGAGCAAAAGCATAGCAGTCCTAGAAGAGATAGCCTGCGGCCAGGCCCAGGCTTTGGTTTGAATTTCCCTGGCCCGCAATCGGCCAGCTATGAATGTTTCTGTATTCAGCAGAAAAAAGCAGGTAGGCTTTGGGCCGGTAGATCACATTGCCAAATCCCGTGCGGTTTCTTGCCAATTGCAGGTATTCATTCTGCTCTGATGAAAAATCTGAACCGCGCAGATCTCCGGCAAAGGCGTTGTCCTCACCCGTTGCGAAATTCGCTTCCAGCGAGCGCGTCAGCTTGATCTTGAATTGCCCCCATCCACCCTCGGCGTTGAGACCTCGCAATACCGTGTAATTCGAATGCGTCACAAAATCTTTGTAGGCGCCTCCGCCCAGGCCGCCGATGCCGCGTCCGCGATAAAACTCGCCAGAGAGTTCCAGCGAGCGCGTGAGCGGCACTCTCCAGTCTGCGCTTCCGGCCCACGCGTCAACATGCCGGTCATAGCTATACGCCTGGCGGCTGTAGTAGCCGCCTGTACCTATCTCAACCGTACGATCCCCCAGAGGCAGCGTATAACTGAGTCTGGCTTCATATCCCGGCTGACGGCTTCGCTCTGCGGGGCTGGCCTGGCGCAGGCCGGAATTTGCGGGCGGACCCGGAGCTGCCACATCGATCAAGCCAAACTCCACGCCCAGTCTTCTGTTCGCGAAGAGAGAGTCGTCCCTGAATTGCAACCGCGGCAACCAGGTCCACAAATTCCCCGACCACGCCAGCGCAGGCTCGCCCAGCGTGACAAACGATGTAGGCTGAAGCGGCGAGATCAGTGGCCTGTCGAATGCCGCAGTCAGCGAGCGCCTATCCCAATCCAGCCTTGCATGGGCAGTGCGCAGCCGCAACACACCCGCGCTGGTGGTGTAGTCCGAATAAGGAATCCCTCCGAAAAAGTCCACGCTGATATCTGCAAAAGAATGTGCTCCCCATAAGGATGGCCCGGCTACGTCAAGACCTACCTCCGTCTGCCGCGCTGTGGCGCTCAGGCTGCCTTGCGGACGGTTGGCGTTCTGCGGAAGCGCGATGATGGGCAAGTCGACACTATCGACCTCTCCGCTGTTGAGGAAAGAGCTGAAGAGCAGCATGCCGGAAATGCGCATCGGATACTTTGACAAGGTTTCCACCTTTGTCTGGTCATGCTGTTTTACCTCAGCCTGCAGCACATCGGTCTGCTCCTGCAACTGTCGAACGCTGGCCTGCAGCGATGTGGCCGTTGCTTCAGGGTTTTCTTTCAGATTCGCCTCTGCAAGCTGTGTCCGCAATGCGCGCAGTTCTGTCCGCATCTCTTCCATCTCGCGCTGCGACTGGTCCAGTTGCTGGCGCATGCTGTCCACGGTCGATAGCAGTTGATCCAGCCGCTGTTCCACGCGACCGGCATGATCCGCTTCCACAACCGGGCTATTCTGTTGCGCTTCGACAGCATATGCACTCAGAAACACTGCAAGTGCAAGTATGGTGCCGCGGTGGTGTCTCGATTTTTCACGATTCATTTCGAAACCCTCGAACGGGAAAACCCGTGCAGAACTCTCTTCATCGATCCAGAGCAGGCGTTTCCTGATGCTGCTCCTCGTGGGCAAGCGCGCTCAATACCGTTTTTGCCAGTGAAAGCGAGAAGACTGTTCGGCCAGGCTGCGATTCTTCCAGCACAACGCCTCCGCCGTGCTCCTGCGCGATCTTGTTTGCAAGTGTCAGTCCCAATCCCGTGCCGCCTTGCTTGCCTTCGCTCACGAAGGGTTGAAAGAGCGTTACACGAATCGACTCCGGCACGCCGGGGCCGCTATCTCTCACATGCACTGTGATCCATTCCTCGTCCTCGGAGAGCACAATGTGCACCGTGCGCACTGCTGCACTCTGCTTGGCAGCCTGGCATCCGTTGAGCAGCAGATTGTAGATCGCCCGTTCGATCTTCAGCGTATCCATCCACGCTTCAATCAACGGCATGGCGCCAAAAGTAAAGCTCACATCCTTCGCATCCGGATGAGCCCGTACCATCGTAAGCGCGCGCTCAATCAGGAATGGCAGGGATTCATAACTCGGCTGCAGCGCCTGGCCCGTCCGGCTGAAGAGTAGCAGCGAGTCGATGAGATCGGTCATGCCCTGCACGCCAAGCCTGACCTCCGCCAGCAGTTCGGCGCGTTCCTCTGGCCTTCTGGCGTCATAGCCGAGAAATTCGGCATTGGCATATACCGCCGAGAGATAGTGTCGCAGGTCATGGGAAATCGAACTGGCCATGCGCCCAATCGTCGCCAGCCGCTCCGAGGCCAGCAACTCCTGCTGGGACTTGCGCAGGCGTATCCGCATCCGGTCAAAAGCTGTGCTCAACTCCTGGATCTCTTTCGCGCCACTGCTCTGGAGCGGATAATCGAAATTGCCAGCGCCCAGCGCCCGCGCTCCAGCTACCAATCTTTCCAGTGGATAGGTGATTGTCCGTGAAATGTAAACAGCAAGCACTCCGCTTACCAGCAGAACGACTGCAACCAGCGCAAACAACAGCCGGTTTAATTGCTTCAGATACCGGCTCGCCTGATCGTATGACTTGAGAACCACCAGTTGAACCAGCGGATCGCCGGATTGCGAAAGTGTAGCCGAAGCCTGCACATAATGCTCACGGTCAAGCCATACATCGGCATGGCTTAAGGACTGCTCCAGACGCAACTGCTCCTGAAGTATCTGCTGTTGTCCTCTGTTTTTCTGCTGCTTCCCGGCGTTGAGCGTCGTCGCCACAATAGCGCCATCGGCGAAGAACACCACCTCTGCAGCCGCTGCCTGGCTTACTTCTCCTGCGACAAGGCCGTTGATTGCATAGCCCACTGTCACGTAACCCAATCTCGTGCCGGTGAGCGGCGAACCGAAATAGAGCGGCTGCGACGAAACCTCGTAAAGATGGCCATCGCGCAGAACATGGTGCGATCCCGTCGAAGTAAAGATGTCTTCGGGCAAACCGGAAATCTTTTCGGTTTCGTTCCATGGAGCGCCCTGCTGAAACAGCGCCACTGGATTGCCGCCTGAATCGGCCAATGCAAAGAAGTCGCAGCCGCTCAACCGGTAAAACTCCGCCGCCCCATCGCGAATCGTGCGCTCGTCTTCGGTCGTCATCAACGACTTCAACACTGGTAGATCGGCCAGCAGAGCGGCTTCTCGCGAAAGCATCTGGCGGCGCTGCGCCTGAATATTCTGAAATGTCAAAATCGAGCGTCGCAGGTCCGAGGTAATTTCCTTGCGGATCTGTTTCTCCACGATCGTATGCACTACCAGCAGGCTGAGCGCAGCCAGACCAAAAGAAACGGAGATGAGGCTCAGCAAAAGCGTTGTTCGCATCCGCATCGCCACTTGCCCTCCAGCCTCTCGCCGCTTCTTCTTCTTACGCCTGCATGTTGAGCACAAACCGGTAGCCTGCGCCGTGCACCGTACAGAAATGCACGGGATTAGCCGGGTCCGGCTCAAGCTTCTGGCGAAGCTTCAGCACCTGATTATCGACTGTCCTGGTCGTGGGATAAAAGTTGTAGCCCCAGACTTCGTTCAGAAGCTCCTCGCGGCTCAACACCCGCTCTGCGTTATCGAGGAAAAACCGGAGCAGCTTGAACTCATGCGCGGTAACGGCCACCGCCTTTCCATTTCTCATCACCTGCATGCGCGCAAAATCCACCTGAACATCGCCAAAAGACGTGATCGGAATTCCACGCGAACGGCGTGATCGCCGTATCGCTGCCTGCACCCGCGCCAGAAGCTCTCTCGGGCTGAAGGGCTTGGTGACATAATCGTCTGCGCCCAGCTCCAGAAGCAACACCTTGTCCGCAACTTCGGAGATCGCGCTCAGAATCACAACCGGCGTCTCGGGAAAGGATTGCTTCATCAATTTGCAGACTTCTCTCCCAGACATGCCGGGAAGCATTAAATCGAGAACAACCGCATCGGGCGTGGAGCTTCGAAATGCATCGAGTCCCTGCCGCCCGTCGGTCGAGTGCCTTACCTCGTACCCCTCCGACGCAAACAGATGCTGCAAAGCTTTCTGTATGCGCGTGTCATCTTCAATCACCAGAATCGTGTTCACAGTTCACTCAGCCCGACAAAATAATTACGGTTATCGTGAAAACTGCTTATGATTTTCCTCTACTTACAACGGTTTGCATACGGATTGCGCTAAAGAATGACAACCTGGTGACAATCCAGAGACAAACCAAGCTTGCCACATATCAAGAAACTCAGTCAGGTTGAACAAAGGCAAAATCGTTGGCACTGAATTTTGCTCAAACTGCTACAATATAAATAGAAGGGAAAAAGGCCTGCCGGACGTGGCAGGCCTTTTCTTTTTACTCAAAGCACATTAAGAGTTAAGCCATTTTGTATCAAACGGTTACAAGTGACGCCTTTTAGAATCGAATAGTTACAGAGCACAAAACCCGATCCCTTTTGAAATCGAACACTTACAGAAGTACATAGTAGAGAGGGGGATGCAGAATATCGCGCCTGACACCTGCATATTCCCATCCAAATGAAGTGAAAGAACTGGAGGCAGAGCATGGCCGGGACGCGCAAGGAAAAAGACTCTCTCGGATTCGTCGAGGTTCCAGCACAGGCCTATTACGGAGCCCAGACAGCGCGGGCCGTCGAAAACTATCCCATCTCAGGCATGCGCGCACATCCGCAACTCATCCGCGCCTTCGGCATGGTGAAGCGCGCAGCAGCGGAAGCCAACAAAGAGCTTGGGCTGGTAGATGCAAAGCGCGCCGACGCGATCATCCGGGCCGCGCAGGAGGTCATCGACGGCAAGTGGAACAACGAATTTGTAGTCGACGTGTTCCAGGCCGGAGCTGGTGTCAGCTTCCACATGAACACCAACGAGGTCATCGCGAATCGAGCGAATGAGATCTTTGAAGGAAAACCGGGGGGCGGCAAACTGGGCGAGTATGCCCAGATCCATCCCAATGACCATGTGAACTACGGCCAGTCGACAAACGATGTCTTTCCAACCGGCATGCGCGTAGCCACGCTGCTGAATCTCGAAACGCTCTACCCCGTGCTCGATGCACTGACCGCAAGCTTCGCCGCAAAAGCCAAAGAATTCGACGGCGTGATGAAATCGGGCCGAACCCATATGCAGGACGCAGTGCCAATCCGCCTCGGCCAGGAATTCGCGGCCTATGGGCTGGCCATCACGAAGGGAAAGAAGTTTTTAGAACAAGCCGCCGACTCTCTTCGCGAACTAGGTCTCGGCGGAAGCGCCGTAGGCACCGGAATCAACACGCATCCCGACTATCGCGTAAAAGCCGTTGCCAACCTCACACGCCTTTCAGGACAAAAACTCATCCCAGCCGAAGACATGCGCTGGGCCATGCAGTCAAACGCCTGCATGGCGGACGTAAGCGCAGCTCTTCGAGGCATAGCGCTCGAAGTCATCCGCGTCTCAAACGATTTCCGCCTGCTGGCTTCAGGACCAAACACAGGACTGGCAGAAATTCATTTGCCAAGCCTGCAACCAGGCTCATCGATCATGCCGGGCAAGATCAATCCAGTAATGCCAGAGCTTGCGGCAATGGTCAGCTTCCAGGTGATTGGCAACGATACTGCCGTCGCTTACGCCGTGCAAGCAGGCCAGCTCGAATTAAACGTGATGATGCCCACGATGGCTTACAACGTCCTGCAAAGCATCACCATCCTGGCAAACATGCTGCATCAGTTCGATGAGCATTGCGTAACCGGAATTACAGCCAACACAGAACGCTGCAACTACTACGCAGAAAGCACAGTGTCGCTGGCAACGGCACTCAATCCTTATATCGGATACGCCAAAGCAGCCGAGATCGTGAAGGAGTCTATCGCCACCGGTAACTCAATCATCTCCATCGCCCGCGCGAAAAAGCTGCTGAATGAAAAGGAGATTGCAGAGATCCTCGATCCAAAGCGGATGACCGAACCGCAATATCCGTTGGAGGCGGCTAAGGCTCGGGACAAAGAGTAAAGCTACATCTGCACAATATCCAGACCCGGTATATTTCGGAAATGGCGCACGTTGCTTGTGGCGACACTATAACCAAGTTCGAGGGCGGTAACACCAATCAGCAAATCTGAAAGTGCTATGCGAGTGCCTTTGGATGTGCTCTCACCTTCTAATCTTCCTGCGCGCAGGGCGATTGGTACCGAGACGGGATGAACTGGTAAAGCGCTGAGAAGCTCTTCGATAAATTGCTGTCTATTTACCCTGCGTTGTAAAGTGTCAGCTCGAACTGCTCCATGCGCTAGTTCGATGACTGTCACCACAGAAATGGCAATATCTTCATTCGCAATTTGTGAAGAAATAGCTGTCAGCGCCTGACGTGCATTTTGCCCCATTCGCTCGGCTGCAATGAGCACACTTGAATCGAGCACTAGTCCCATGCTGGCGGGTCTAAGGGTTCACGATGTGCATCTATCGCCGACTGCACATCTTTCGCAAAGTCCTCATCGATTGTCGCCGCAGATTCTTCTGGCAATAGCGCAATGCATTCACGGATAGAGCGTCGCGGTGGTAATGGCGTGTGCATGACAGCTATAGGCGTCGTACCGTTTTCAATCACAACCTCGGCGCCAGCACGCACTCGTGCCATCAATCCCGCGAAGTTGCGCGCGGCTTCGGCCTCCGAGATGTGTATCACAGCCATATGAATCATGATATCGCGATTTGGTCTGTTTGCTTCAACACTATAAGACCAGATAAATAAAGGCCACGCAGTCATGCATGGCCTTTGTGTTTACTGATAAGCAGCTCTACTTCTGCCGTCCAAACCGGTACACAACTCCAATATTGAAACCCTTGTTGTGCTGGAGCGTGCTGCCGTAATCGGTCAATAGATAGTTAGGCGTAAGCCGAATCGCCAGCCCTGGTCCAAGGTTGTAGTCCACCGAAGCACCGACGCTGACATTGAATACCGTGGCGTTGTTATACAGGCCTACATCGCCAGGCTGAAAAGGGCCGATGCCTGTGCTGAAGTTCCCATGTCCAGCGCCTGCCAGTACATTGGCCGACCAGGCCCAGTGCTGTCCTTTGTAAAACCGGTACTGAGGACCCGCCATGAACGTGTACTGGCTGATGGGCGGATTGTAGGCAGCATTGATGGTTGCATGCGGACCGGTATAGGCATTGCCGTAGTACCCGCGAAAATCCGCCGTAACGCCAAGATCGCCCCGGACGTAATCCGTAATGCCGACATTCCAGGCCGTTTCATTCAGATGCTGCAAGGTATTGCCCGGCCGAAAGCGCAGGTAGCCGCCGCCAAAATAGAACTCATATTGGTGGCTGTAGGTATCTTGGATGATCTGCTGGATACGCTGCTTGCGGCGCACCATGACGCGTTCATGCGCCTGCTTCAGCACGTCAGCACGCTCTTTAGGCGTCTGAGGCGCGTTCTGAACTGTTTGATCCTGTTGCTGCTGAGTCTGGGAATCCTGCGCACGCATGCTGGCGGGCGCCAAAAGAAGGATGGCCAGGGACGAGAGAACGGCCGATCCGAAACGCTGACGAAATTGCATGAACCTGGAAGCCTCCACTACTTACTGCCTCTAAGGGCACAAAAAAGGCAAAAATCTCCTGCCTCTTGTATTAAAGCACTTGCAAGGCCTCTCGCGCCCTGCTTTCCTTGATTTGCAGTCCGCGGAACGGCTTGCCGCTGACTAAATTCATCCCAATAGGTGCATTTTCATGAAAACGTTTCTGCTTGGACTCGTCCTGGGACTACTGGTAATTCCGGTATATGTCTTTGTCTATTTTCGAGCGGGACACTTGCCGGTTGCCGTGGCCGATCAGCCTTTCCCACTGGAAAAACAGATCGTCCGCGCTCCCCTCCACGCACGCATCGACAAGGAAATGCAGAAGACGGCCCCCCTCGAACCGAGCGCGACAAACCTGCAGGCCGGAGCGCATATCTACCGCCAGCAATGCGCCGCCTGCCACGGCCTGTATGGGCGCCCGTCCACTTTTGCCGAGCACATGTATCCGCATGCGCCACAACTGTGGGCCCCGCATAACAATGGAGTCGTTGGCGTAAGCGACGACGAGCCCGGAGAAACTTATTGGAAGGTAGCCAACGGCATCCGGCTTACCGGCATGCCGTCCTACAGCAAGATCTTGAACCAGACGCAGATCTGGCAGGTGACGCTGCTGCTGGCAAATGCGGATAAACCATTACCTGCAGATGTCCTGAATTTAATGAAACAGCCACTTGATCTCGACCCGGTAAATTTGGCTCCAGCACCGCAATCCAGCAGCCCAATGACTGTCATGCCTGTCATTACTCCACCACCTACGGAATAGCATTTTGAGCTGTCAAAATCGCTAGGGCCACATCTTGAAGTTGCGTGCTATGCTCTTGTGCAGTTTGCAGAGCAGTTGCTTCCCACATATCCACTCATGAGGTCACTCAAGTGCGCAACTTCGCTTGTATCCCCCGCTTCAGAGCGCTATCAACGTTCGTCTTCGGCAGTGCTCTTCTCCTTGTTTCCTATAACGAGACAACAGCTCAAGTAGTCATTGCTCCCACCACTCCACAAGTAGGCTCCAGCAATCCAGTAAGCCCCGAACCTTCAGTTCCACACCCAGAGCACACCAAGCCATGCACAGTACAGCTTTTCCAGAATCTCGAGTTCGCCGATTTCAATATCAAATCCTTCAGCTATACACCGCCCGCTGACTGCCCCGGCCCATGGGAAAAGGTTGTTTTCTCAGCGGACTTCACCGTAACCGCTGGCCGCCAGTATGACCGTACCGCGAAGTTTTTCCTCGGCGGCGTAAATATCTATTTCGGAACAACCGCCGAGCCGCGCGCCGCACTCAGCCCCTCCTGGCACATAGAGAGCGATGTAACCGATCTGAGCGCTCTGTTTAAGTCGGCGCAGACCGGCGCTGCCAACATCGGGAATTTTGTCGGCGTCTCCAACGGGGTTTTGTACAACGGCATTATCTACGGCAATGCCCAGCTTGAGTTCTATCCCGCGCACGGACGCGCACACACGCCGAAAGTTCCGGATGTCGTGATCCCGCTGCAAGGCGACAGCGATGGCACATTCCTGAACACCACCACCGACCAATTGAGCAAAACCCTCACGCTGCCTACCAATATCGAGTCGGCTTATCTCGATATCGTCGCGGAAAGCCAGTCCAACGATGAGTTCTGGTTTTTCTGCGTGCCCAGTGACGTGGCCGGTGAACTTGAAAGCTGCGGCGGCACCGGCTTCCGCGAGACCGAGGTAAGCATCGACGGACAGCCCGCAGGCGTGGCTCCTGTCTATCCGTGGGTCTATACCGGCGGTGGCGATCCCTCTCTGTGGGAACCGACTCCGGGCGTGCAAACGCTGAACTTCAAACCCTATCGCGTCGACCTGACTCCTTTCGCCGGAGTGCTCTCCGATGGGCAACAGCACACCGTGGCCGTGAGCGTCTTTAATGCTGCCCAGGGTTTCTCTGTTACATCCACGCTGCTGCTCTATACCGATCCGTGGAAGGCAAAGGTCACGGGAGGCATACTGAGCAACAATCTGACCACCGCTCCATCACCGCCGTCTCAGGAAAACTTAACCACCAATTCAAGCGGCAACACCATCGGAACCGTCGCAGTTGCCTCGGCGCGCCAGTTTGCCATCTCCGGTTATGTGAACACCTCGCATGGCCGCGTGGTCACCACCGTAAACCAGACAATGAACTTCCTCAGCACGCAGACCTTCAACGTCAACGGACTTATGGATATACAGGACCTGACGCAATCCACCACCGTGAATGCCAAGACGACAAAGCGCGAGGGACCGTTTGTCTTTGAAGAGGTAAAGACCTTCTCTTATCCATTCACCTTCAACTACAACCAGACCCTCAATGCCGATGGCAGTGTTACGATTCCGATTTCCGCCAGCCAGCAGTTGCTTACCACGGATACGAAGAGTTTTGCGGGCTTTGACTATTTCTCAGAGAAAACGTCGGAGGAGGTTACTGCGCAGGACACCGAGAATTACGACACCTCGCTCAACTTCACCGGACACACGGGAACCAGTTCCAAGGCATCGTATGCAACGCACAACTCCGATGGCTATTGCTATAGCCGTACCCTAACTTCAGCCAGCAATGCCCTGACTGCATACAAAGACGGACAAGGCTGCGACGACGATGACCACGGACACGGCCATGGTCGTGAGTAGAGTTGCTTTCTATCAGTAGTCTTCTTTAGCCAGCAGGGAGCGGCAAAAACCGCTCCCTGCTGGCTGCTCCAATCAAAACTCAGTACTTCGACTTGACCGTATAAGTAGCGCCAAAAGTGAACTGGAACGAATTCCGCTTCGTGGGCGGTGTAGCCGCCACCGGATTATTCAGGTAGCTATCGTTCGTCCCTATCGAAAGACTCAAGTCCTTATAAAACGGAATGGCTACAGTATTTGTCTCGGTCGCCGAATAAGCATAGGGATTGTTGTAAGCCGGAAGATAAGAGACTTGCTGGCTTACAACGACGTTTCTTGGCAGCTTAAGAAGATACGTACCCGCAAAAGTAGAACCGATAAGATCCTGATTCGTCCCTGAAGCGCTGCTGATGAATTCCTGCCTCTCATATTGCAGCGTCGCTTTCAAATCCAACTGTTGTTTAGGCCGTTTGATCGCCGTCCAACCGATACCTCCGCCATAAATCTGCTGAAGGTCCAATCCCTGCGAGTAGTTGTGATCGAAAGCCGTCTGCGCAAGCGCATAAAAGCGCGGTGAGAAGTACTGATCGCGCTCGGCATCGGCATGATAGATGGCGCTTTTGGTGTAGGTTGCGGCAACATAGGTGCCATCGCTGGCAGTATAGGCCGGCTGCGTGATCTTGCCATAAGAACCGCTGAAGTCAGCAGTGGTTCTGTTACGCGTATTGAGCCAGGGCGCCGTTGGAACAATGCGCGATATACCCACAGCACCATTGAATGTGTACTGGTCCTGTGTGGCCTGCACGATCGTCGCACCTGCGGTGATACTGCCATTCCAGGCATCTAAAATGCCCGGGCTCTTTCGCAGTTGTTTAGCGAATGTAGTTTCATCCATGATGAACTGCGCGTTCTTCACCGGAATCTGAGCGATGGTTGCATTGTTTTCCGTGCGAACAGAAAGCTGCTGGTCGGCAACCGTGATCTTGCCTTCCGGCAATCTGGGAGGCAGCTTCTTGGGATTAACCGAGATGGCCTTATCGATAACGATCAATCGGGATGACGTGCGTAGCTCCTTGATCTTCTCCCACTTCACATTCACCTCGCCCACGATGTCGCTGTGAAACGTGATGGTCCCGCCGACTTCGCGGAGAAATTTCCCCGAGAGCTGGTCGCCATTGGTAAACACGATGACATCGGGAGGTGCTTGATTAGTTTTCTTATTCGCTGCCGGGTCACTCGTATCTGCCGCAAAAACGCGGGAGACGGAACACAAGGTCAGAAACACAATCATGAAGGCTGCAATAAAACGAAACTTGCAAGGACGGCTAAAGAGCACGGTTTGGACAAAAGCCATGTCAGAACTATTTCCTCTCCAAAGAACAGGCCCGGCATTTAACCATGACCAGCTCAGAGGTTTTTTGAGTCTATAAAGAAATGGTAACGCGGACACAGGTGTTTCTCCGCATGAGAACACGTGACGAGTATCAAAGTAGATGCAACGACTCGCCTGATGAGAACAGAGAACTTCAAAGCAAAGGCCGGATGCGCTCTTCACGCACCCGGCCAAAAGAAAATCAGTACGATGATTTGATGTTGTACGTAACGCCCATCAGGAATTGGAACGAGTTGCGTTTTGTTGGGGGATCAGTTTGTGGCGGGCCATTCAGGTACGAATCCAATGTTCCAATCGTGAAGCTGAAGTTTTTATATGCCGGGAACGATAGCGTATTGCTCTCTGAAACTGAATACGCTTTGAACTCGTTCCATGCCGGAATGTAGAGAAGCTGTTGATTGAACAGCATGCCGGCTGGCAGCTTGCGGTTGTAGTTGGCGCCGAATGTCGAGCCGATCAGATTGCGTTGCGCTACGGCTGGTGGAACTACGTTGAAGAAGGATTGGCGCTCATATTGCACAGTCGCCTTCAAATCCAATTGCTGCTTCGCATCCTTGATAGCTGTCCATCCAATACCACCACCGTATATCTGTTGCAGATCGAGGCTCTGGCTGTAGTTGTGATCGAAAGCAACCATACCCAGAACATACATGCGGGATGAAAAATATATGTCGTGCTCAGCATCAAAGTGAAGGATAGAACTTTTTGTAGACGTCTCCCCAACTAATTCACCAGATGAGTTGGTATACGCAGGCTGCGTGATCTTGCCGTAAGACTGAGCGTAGTTCACCGCGGTGCGATAACGCGGATCAAGCCAGCTCACGGTTGGAACGGTTCGCACAAGACCTACCGCACTCGAGAAGGTGAACTGCTTTTGCGTGGCCTGCACGATCGTCGCACCCGCCGTGGCACCGCCATTCCATCCCTGGAGGAAGCTTGGACGGCCACGGAGTTGTTTATCGAGAGCGGCCTGATCGACGACATAGGCAGCGTTCGCAACGGGAATCGGTGCAATGGTTGCATTGTTCACTGGCTGCAACTCAATCTGCTGACCGGTCACAACCAATGTGCCGGAAGGAATCTGTGAAGGAGCTGTCCTTCTGCTGAGAAGTATCCCCTTCTGAACGACGGAGACTCTCATCGCGGAATGAAGCTCTTTGATTTTGTCCCAACCGACGTTGATGTCGCCTGCGATATCACTATGGAACGTAACCGTGCCATTCACTTCGCGCACAAACTTTCCGGTCAACTGATCCCCATTGGTGAAGGTAATGACATCGGGCGCGGAAGAAGCAGCCTGGCCGCCATCGCTACCAGCCGCATAGAGATGGGTTGTGGAGAGTAGCACAAGGAGAAGCGTCACGATACACGACGCACGTTCTCGCCATATCCTTTGAAGCAGAGTTTGCGTTTTTTCAATCGTCATTTGAACTGGATTCCTCACGGAAGTAGAGTTTGGGGGATAGGTGTACGTCGAACTTGGCTGTGCAACCAGTGTTACTAAATTGCACATCGCCAGCCTTTCTTTGAAGGCTTGTGATGAAACTTCTTGATTAAGTTTTTGACAGACTAGTCCTTTAGATTCAGCTAGATTCAGCATTCGAAGGTTGCGATGCGAGAAATTGGGTTCGTGATGCTTGGAAAAGGGCTTTTTTACGAAGAGTTCCAATTCAATCACTACCCGGAATGCCCTTGCTGACTTCACGTAAAATGAAGCCATGTCGCTGACACGCCAGCAGGCCCTAGATTACTTTCAGTCCGACGACCTTATCGGACTCGGCATGGACGCCGATGCCATGCGTAGAAAGCTGCATCCCGAGGGTGTGGTCACCTACATCATCGACCGCAACATCAACTACACCAATTTCTGCACCGAGTACTGCACCTTTTGCGCCTTCTATCGTCCGCTCAAAGGCAAACTGTCGAGCGAAGGCTACATCCTCGATTTCGAGACCATCTACGACAAGATTGCCGAAACGCAAGAGATGGGTGGTACCGGCGTGCTGATGCAGGGCGGCCTGCATCCTGACCTCAAGATTGATTGGTTTGAACGGCTGCTGAAGGGCATCAAACAGCGCTTCCCTCAAATCTGGCTGCACTGCTTCTCGGCATCGGAAATCTTAGCTATCGCCGAGTACAGCGACCTCTCCGTCCGCGATACGATCATGCGTCTGCGCGACGCTGGACTGGATTCCATCCCCGGCGGAGGAGCTGAAATTCTTGATGACGAAGTGCGGCATCGTATCGCGCGCCTGAAGTGTGGCACCGAAGACTGGTTGCTCGTCCATCGCACAGCGCACCAGCTCGGTATGCGCACAACGGCCACCATGATGTTCGGCGTCGGCGAAACCTTCGAACATCGGGTGAATCACTTTGAAACGGTTCGACAGTTACAGGAAGAGACTGGCGGTTTCACGGCCTTCATCCCCTGGAGCTTTCAGCCTGGAAATACCGCTCTGGGTGGCCGTGGCTGGGATGAAGCGACATCGGTCGAATACCTGAAGGTCCTCGCCATCTCGCGCCTCTATCTGTCGAATATCGAGAACGTGCAATCAAGCTGGGTCACACAAGGATTAAAAGTCCTGCAGATGGGTCTGCGCTTCGGCGGCAACGATGTAGGCTCAGTGATGCTCGAAGAAAACGTCGTCAAGGCCGCAGGGACATCCAATTGCACCACGGAAGAAGAACTTCGCCGGGTAATCCGCGACGCCGGGTTCAAGCCAGTCCAGCGCGATACGCTCTATAGGACAATGTTCCTGAATTAACAGGCAAGCTGCCTGCATATCTGAAGCTCTGATATTCTGAATATCGGAGCTTCTGCCGTGGAAACCAGCCGGATCGGAAAGCGTGGGACCGTCGTCATTCCCATCAAACTGCGCCAGCGCTTCAATTTAAAAGAAGGCGATCTGCTTGTAACGGAAGAGCGGGAGGATGGCATTTTGCTTCGGCCCGCAGTCGCTATTCCTGTAGAGATTTATACACCCGAGCGTAAAGCCGAGTTCTTTTTGAACAATGCTGTCACGAAAGAAGACTACGATGCTGCCTGTGAAGACATCCGTGCAATGGGGCTTGATCCCAGCAACATTCCTTATACAGAGGATGTAAACCGCGAGTTATTGCCTACTCGGGCAGAATTCGACAAACAGATGGCTGAAATCCGCAAAAAGAGTCTGAAGCGTGGGTGGCCTGACAAACGCCATGCCTGATCGGCTTTATGTCTTTCTTGATGCAAACATCCTCTTCTCCGCCTCTTATAAAGCAGATCATGCTTTTCTGGAGTTCTGGCATATGCCTTATGTCATAGCGATGACATCTCTTTATGCTGCGAATGAAACACGCCGGAATTGTGTCGATGACGAACACAGAAAGCGTCTTGATCACATACTTGAACAAACTTTCTTGGTATCAGACGCTTTAGGAGACACTCTCCCGCCCCATATTGAATTGCCGGCCAAAGACCGGCCCATTCTCCGCGCTGCTATCCAAGGAGGCGCTCACTATCTCATCACAGGGGATAAAGGAGATTTTTCTAAGTGGATGAATCAGCCAATCGGCACCGTATATGGTTCCATTCTGATTATGCAGCCTCGCCCCTTCCTCAATTGGATACGCGAGAAACTATAATAAGCCACCATCTCCCGTACAATACCCTTGAATCTATCGCGGAGGCGCAGATCTGCTCGAACATTTGGCATCTACCTGGCTAGCTGGAACGGCAGCTTCTACGCAAAATCTCGCGATCTTCCTGCTCAAGAGCGATCTCCGCCACTATCTTCGCAGCCATTATGCTGACCCCACATTCCGGGACCTCTATCATTGGCATTTTTTTTCCTTTGATACGCTACTGCTCCTGCCCTACTTCGTAGTGATGATCATCCTTGCCTTCTATGGCCTGCATCGCTACCAGTTAGTCTGGCTCTACTACAAGCATCGCAAGAACGCCGCGAAAGAACCGCCGAGCCATTTCGAACAGCTTCCGCGAGTCACAGTGCAGTTGCCCATTTTCAATGAGCAATTCGTCATCGACCGCCTCATCGAAGCCTGCTGCAATCTCGATTACCCACGCGAACTGCTTGAGATCCAATTGCTCGACGATTCCACAGACGAAACAAAAGAAGTGGCCGCAGGCATCGTCGAACGCTATCGTGCAATGGGACATCCCATCATCTATCTGCATCGCACCAACCGCCACGGCTTCAAAGCCGGCGCGTTGGACGAAGGCCTGAAGACCGCCCGAGGTGAGTTCGTCGCGATCTTCGACGCAGATTTCGTCCCCCCGCGCGATTGGCTGATGAACGTAATTCATCACTTTGCCGAACCGGGAATCGGCATGGTGCAAACACGCTGGACGCACCTGAATCGCGACTACAGCTTCCTCACGCAGGTAGAAGCCATCCTGCTCGACGGCCACTTTGTCCTCGAACACGGCGGCCGCTCCCGCGCCGGAGTCTACTTCAACTTCAACGGAACAGCCGGCATGTGGCGCCGCTGCGCCATTGACGAAGCCGGAGGGTGGCAGCACGACACACTCACCGAAGACACCGACCTAAGCTATCGCGCGCAGATCAAAGGCTGGAAATTCAAATATCTCCAGGACATCGAATGTCCGGCTGAACTCCCCATCGAAATGACAGCCTTCAAGACCCAGCAGGCGCGCTGGGCGAAGGGGCTGATTCAGACATCAAAGAAGATTCTGCCCCGCGTCTTCAAGAGCGATGCCCCATTCCACACCAAGCTCGAGGCCTTCTATCATCTCACGGCAAACATCAGCTATCCGCTGATGGTGATCCTGTCCGTGCTGCTGATGCCGGCCATGATCATCCGCTTCTATCAGGGCTGGTTCCAGATGCTGTTGATCGATTTCCCACTCTTCATGGCATCGACATTTTCAATCTCATCGTTCTATCTGGTATCGCAGAAAGAACTCTTCCCGCACCGTTGGTATAGAACATTCCTTTACCTGCCATTCCTCA
>Ga0137415_10001969_pt1 | contig 20491 bp, 17 predicted proteins | sample CZODoug3_1_1_16f_FD_183082 | JGI IMG/M metagenome (GOLD analysis project Ga0137415, IMG submission 183082) | Vadose zone soil fungal communities from Angelo Coast Range Reserve, California, USA - CZODoug3_1_1_16fungal (Hybrid Assembly) | ecosystem: Environmental > Terrestrial > Soil > Vadose...
GTGCAGCCCAGCTCGGGCGCGAACGCCGACTTGCGGAAGACGCCGCCGCTCGGCGTCAGGGCGATCATGTTGCCCTGCGCGTCGATGACCGCGATGTGCGTGGTGCCGTCGGCCGCCTCCGGGACGCTCGTCGCCGCACCGACGAGCCGGCCGGCGGGCGGCGCCGCGGCCAGCGCGCGATCGGGGGCGATCAGCTTCGCACGGCCGGCGAGGGAGGCCGGGCTCAGCAGCTCCCCGAGGGGCACCGTCGGCACATCGCCGTAGTACCGCTCGCGATCGGCGAAGGCGAGCTTCAGGCTCTCGGCCACCGTGTGGATGTAGCGCGCGGAGTTGTGGCCCATGGCACGCACGTCGAGCGCGGCCAGCATGCCGAGCGCCTGCATCAGCACGGGCCCCTGCGTCCACGCCGCCTGGCCGAGGATCTCGCGTCCCATGAACGTCGTGGAGAGCGGCGGCTCGACGCGCGCGCGGTAGCCGGCGAGATCGCCGGCGCGCAGGAGGCCGCCGCACGTCTCCGAGAAGGCGCCGATCAGCGCCGCGACGTCGCCACGATAGAAGCACTCGCGCGCGGCGGCGATGCCGGCGACCCGGTCGCCGCCGCCCTTCGCGTCGGCGTCGACGAGGCGCCGCAGCGTGACGGAGAGCGCCGGTTGCACGAACAGCTCGCCCACGCCGGGGGCGCGGCCGCCCGGATAGAAGACGGCGTCGCCGCCGGGCGGATAGAGGGCGAACTGTGCGCGGGTCTCCGGGATCGCGAGCATGCGGTGCATGTACTCGTACATCGGGAAGCCGCGCTCCGCGTACTGCAGGGCGGGGATCAGGGCCTCGCTCACCGACTTCGTGCCGTAGGTCTCGAGCAGCGTGAGGTAGGCGTCGACGGCGCCCGGCACCGTGAACGACAGGTGCGCGTCGGCCCCCGGCCCCGTCGGGATGCGATCGAGGCCGCGCCGGCGAAAGGCGTCGATGGTCGCGCGCGCCGGCGCGGTGCCCTGCCCGCTCAGCGCGACGCTCTCGCGCCGCCGCGCGTCGTAGACCATGGCCACGCACTCGCCGCAGAGCGTGTAGGAGGCCGTCGGCTCCACGACGGCGGCGGCGAAGCCGGCCGCCGCCGCCGCGTCGAACGCGTTGCCGCCGGCGAGCAGCATGCGCATCCCCGCCATCGACACCAGGGGATGGCCGGCCGCGACCACGCCGTGCATGCCGGAGACGACCGGCCGGGTGGTCGCCCGCTCGGCGGCGTGATGCTCGATCTCGTGGACGCGCGGCAGCTGGTTGGTCATGGACGCTCTCCTCGCCGGAGCCGTTGTATCACGTCCCGGGTCCGACCCCGGGGCCGGTGACCGTTCCGGAGAGGGCAGGATTTTCCTGCGTAGACCTCCCACGAGGAGGTGTACGGTGAGCGACCATGAGCCAGGTCCGTCTGCCGGATCTTTCCGGCCTCACGCTGATCGTTGCCGAGGACACCGACGACTCGCTCGACGTGCTCACGACCTTCCTTCAGGCCTGCGGGGCCCGCGTGCTGGCGGCGCGGAACGGCCTCGAGGCCCTCGCCTATCTCGAGACGACGCCGGAGGTCGACGCGATCGTCACCGACCTCGCCATGCCGCAGATGGACGGCGTCGAGCTGGTGCGCAAGCTGAGAAGTCATCCGGGCCGGAAACCGCTGGTCGCGATCGCCCTCACCGGGTTCTCCGGGCAGTACATGGACACGCGCAGCGCGGGCTTCGACGCGGTACTGGTCAAGCCCGTCGACCTCGATCAGCTCTGCGGCACCATCAAGGCGCTGGTGCAGACGTAGCACGACGGCCACGGCCGAGGATCGACGCGACCGTCCAGCAGAGATCCGAGAGATTGACCGGCTTGACGAGGTAGGCGGCGAAGCCCCGCGTCTTCACGGCCGGAAAATAGTGCGGGAAGGCGGTGACCGCGACCACGGCCACCGCGCCGCCCTTCTGGGACGGCAAGTCGCGGAGCCAGTCCATGAAGTCGGCGCCCGTTCCGTCGGGCAACACGAGATCGGACACGATGATGTCCGGCGGGTTCGTCTCGAGCGACGCACGCGCCTCGGAGATCGACGCAACGGGAATCGTGTGGGCGCCACAGAGCTGCAGGATGGTCTCCATCGCGTCGCGGAAATCGCCGTTGTCCTCGATCAGGAGCGTCGAAATCCCGCGCAGGTTGGGTAAGGTCTCGGCGGCGGCGTCCACGAGACAGCATGTTAGCAGGAGTCGCCCTGCTCGCGGATACACGACGCCGATTGGGCGGACAGGAGCTCCGCATTCACCGGCCCGTACCGCGAGCGCCTCCAGAGCCGGTACGCGATCAGCGCCACGAGCGCCAGCGGCCCCGCGAGCAGGAGCCAGCGGGTGTTGCCATGGCGCCTGAAGAAGTCGATCGCGCGCTGGCCGACGAGGCGACCGACGGTCACCCAGAGCGCCGTGTAGAGCAGCGTGCCGAGGACGTCGAAGACGAGGAAGCGCCAGTAGGCGATGTGACCACAACCCGACATCGCGGCGGCCAACAGGCGCACCCCGGTCGAGAAGCGGGACAATACGATCGCGGCCGCCCCGAACCGCCTGAAGTAGCCCACCGCCTGCTCGACGCAGCGCTCGGAGCCCAGGGTGATCCGACAATAGACGCCGAGAATGCGGACTCCGGTCAGGCTTCCGGCGAGGTAGGGCACGTGATCGCCGATCAACGCGCCGGCGCTCGCGGCCGCCGCCAACAGCGCGAGCTCGCGCGGCTCGCTGATCAGCGTGGCGACCACGAGGAGGAGGATACGGCTCGGAAACGGGATGCCGGCCGCCTCGATCAGAAACGCCCAGAACGCGATGCTCAGGAGGTGCGCGAGCAGGAAGTCCAGGTGCGACTGCAGGAAGTCCATGTCAGGACGGCAGGACGATCGTCGGCTCGTCCGCCCGCGCGCGATAGAGGAGCGCCGTCCGACCGAGGACCTGGGCGAGCGCCGCCCGCGTCCGGCCGGCCAGCTCGGCGGCGATGTCGTGACGGCTCCGAGGCGCGTGTTCGCTCACCCGCACCTTGATCAGCTCGTGCGCCGTGAGCTGCGCGTCGGCCTGCGCCACGACCGCGTCGGTCACGCCGTCGTGTCCGACGTGCAGCGTCGCCGCCAGGCGCTGCCCGAGCGCACGGAGGTGCCGCCGCTGCTTGCCGGTCAGATCACTCATGGCGCGCGCGTTCCGGTGAGGCGAGCGTCATCTTACGCTCGCGGACGAACCCGCACGCGATTACACTCGCGACGGTTCCGACCGAGCACACTGGAGGGCGTGCCCACCAGCAGCTCGACGTCTACGGGGCGACGAAGCGCATCGAGTGGAAGGCGCGCGGCGACGAGCGGATCAAGGGCTACGACATGGCTATTCGCTCCGGAGGTGACACGTGAGCATCAGCCGACGCACGTTCGTCCGCACCGCCGCCGGACTCGCCGGGATCCTGGCGACCGGGCGGCCGCCTGCCACCTGGGCGGCCCGGGAGATCAGCCTCCTGACCGCCGTGAACTATGCGCCGACGTCCGACGTGAAGCTCGCCGAGCTCGGCCGCCGCTTCACGAAGGCCACCGGCGTGGGTGTGCGCACCGACCACATCCAGAGCCTGCAGATGCCCGCCAAGCTGTCGGCGGAGCTCATGTCGAAGGGTGGTCACGACATCGTGAGCCTCGAGATGCACTACCCGTGGCTCTTTGCCCCGGGGCTCGTCGACGTCTCGGACATCGCGAACGACCTCGCGAGCAAGCACGGCGACTGGTATCCGTTCGCCAAGGAGCACGCGTACGTCAAGGGCCAGTGGCTGGGCATCCCCTATCTCTACCTCTCGTTTCCGGGAAGCCATCGCATCGACTTCTTCGAGCAGGTCGGCGAGAAGGCGCCCGACACCTGGGACGATCTCTTGCGAGCGGGCCGGAAGCTCAAGAAGCTCGGCCACCCGGTCGGCTTCGCCATCAGTCAGGCCACCGACTCGGTCACCACGCTGTCGTCGATCCTCTGGTGCTTCGGCGCCAAGGAGGTCGCCGCCGACGGCCGCACGGTCGCGATCAGGTCGAAGGAGACGGAGGCGGCCCTCGATTACGTCCGCGCGCTGTACACGGAGGCCATGGACCCGGTGGTGCTCTCCTGGGACAACGCGTCGAACAACCAGTTCCTGAACTCGGGCGCCGGGTCGTGGATCCACAATCCGATCAGTCACTACGTCGTGGCGAAGGAGAAGAAGATGCCGGTCGCCGAGCAGACCGGCTTTCACCCGTCGCCGGCCGGGCCGGCCGGCCGTCACACCGTCGGCGTGCCGCGCAGCCTCGGCATCTGGAAGGCCAGCAAGAACATCGACGCCGCCCGTGAGTTCCTCCGCTGGTTCTTCGAGCCGGCGCAGTATCACGAGTGGATCATGTCGGGCGACAACTACAACCATCCGGTCTGGCGCGACATGGAGAGCCATGCGGTGTGGAGCCTGGACCCGAAGTACAAGCCGCTCAAGGCGCTCGCGCAGTACTCGCACCTCTACGGCTGGCCGGCGCCGCCCGACGAGCGCATCCAGATGATCACCAACAGCTACATCATTCCCAACATGTTCGCGAAGGCCGTCACGAACGCGGCGAGTCCGAAGGACGCGATCCTCTGGGCGGAGACGGAGATCCGGCGCGTGTTGCAGACGTAGCATGATGCGTGTCCTGACGGGCGGCACGCTGATCGACGGCACCGGTGCCACGCCGGTGGCGGACGCCGCCGTCGTCATCGAGGGCGATCGCATCATCGCGGCCGGCCCGCGGGCGGCGACGACGTGGCCCGCCGATGCCGAGGTCCTCGACGTGCGCGGGCGCACCGTGATCCCCGGGCTGATCGACGCCCACGATCACATGGCGTCGCACGGCTACGCGCTCGCCACACGCTGGGGACTCGACGAGCCGGCCAGCACCGCGCACCTGCGCACCGCGCGCGTGCTCGCCGACACCCTGGCCATGGGCTACACGACCGTCCGCGACGCCGGCGGGCTCGACGCCGGGTTCAAGGTCGCCATCGAGCACGGGCTCATCCCGGGGCCGCGCCTCGTGCTCGGGATCCAGATCATCTCGCCGACCGGCGGCATCGGCGACCGCGTCAGCCCCTCGGGCCACCAGTGCTGCGCCACCGGGGACCCGCTGCTGCCGAAGAGCGTGGGCAACGGGCCCGACGAGGTGCGCGATGTCGTGCGGACGCTCGTGCGCGCCGGCGCGGACGTGATCAAGACCGCCACCACCGGCGGCGCGAGCTCGCGGGCGGGCCACGGACCGCTGGACGCGGCCTTCTCGCTGGCCGAGATGCAGGCGCTCGTCACGGAATCGCACGCGCTGGGACGGCGCGTGATGTGCCACGCCCTCGGCGGGCCGGGGCTTCGGACCGCGCTCGCGGCCGGCGTCGACTCGATCGAGCACGGGTGCTATCTGGATGAGGAGCCCGAGCTCATGACGCGGATGGCCGCGCAGGGCACCTTCTTCGTGCCGACGCTCACGGTGTACGTCTACCACCGCCAAAGCGTCGCGCCCCACGTGCGCGCGCGCGCGATCGAGCTCCATCCGCACCACCTCGCGAGCGTGAAGCGCGCGCTCGAGCTCGGCGTGCCGATCGCCGCCGGCACCGATGCCGGCGGCCACGGACACCCGAAGAACGCGCTGGAGCTCTCGTACCTGGTCGAGGCGGGACTCACGCCGATGCAGGCGCTGCGCGCGGCCACGCAGTGGGCGGCCACGTGCCTGGGGCTCGAGCGCGAGCTCGGCACGATCGAGCGCGGCCGGCTGGCGGACGTGGTGGTGGTGAACGGCAACCCGCTGGACGACGTCAGGGTGCTCCTCGATCCCGCGCGCATCGAGCTGGTGCTCAAGGGCGGCCTCACCTGTGCTCGAGCAGGACGCGTGTGACGCATGCGCGAGCTCATCGCGCGACTCGACGGCTGGCAGGGCGAGCAGATCGAGTTCCTCGGACGTCTGGTCAATCACGACAGCGGCACCGACGACGTGCTCGACGTCAATCGGGTGGGCGCGATCCTCGCCGAGCGGCTGGAGTCGCTCGGCTTCACGGTGTCGCGGGTCGCGCAGGAGCACTTCGGCGACCATCTGGTGGCCGAGAAGCCCGGCCGCGGCCCCCGGCGCTTTCTCTTCGTCGGCCACTTCGACACCGTGTTCCCGTCGGGCACGGTCAAGGAGCGGCCCTTTCACGTCGCCGGGGGCCGCGCGTACGGGCCCGGCGTCTACGACATGAAGGGCGGCCTCACCGCCCTGCTCTATGCACTACGCGCGCATCGCGAGACCCGATCCCGCGCCTGGGACGACGTCTCGATCGCGATCGTCTTCAATGCCGACGAGGAGCGCCTGTCGCCGACCTCGCGCGCCGTCATCGCGGAGCAGGCGCGACGCGCGCACAGCGTCGGCATCCTCGAGCCCGCGCGCCCCGGGGGCGAGTACGTCATGGCCCGCAAGGGCGCCGGCGTGTTTCGTCTGGAGGTGACGGGCAAGTCGTCCCACGCCGGGCTCCAGCCCGAGCTCGGCGCCAGCGCGATCTGGGATCTCGCCCAGAAGGTGGCGGAGCTGCACACGCTGACGAGCTTCGACACGGGGACCACCGTCAACGTGGGCGTGATCCGCGGCGGCACGCGGCCGAACGTGATCGCGGATCGGGCGGCCGCCGACATCGACTTGCGCGTGTGGAATACCGAGGAGGCGGCGCGCGCGACCGCGCGCATGCGCGAGATCTGCGAGCGGGTCCGCGTGCCGGGCACGGCCGCCCGCTTCACCGGCGCCATCCAGTTTCCCCCGTGGCCCCCCGGTGATCCCGGCACCGCGCGGTTGCTCGAGATCATGCAGGCCGCCGGACGCGACCTCGGCGTGGAGGTCAAGGCCATCGCCACCGGCGGCGGCTCCGACGGCAACCACACCTCGCAGCTGGCGCCGACGATCGACGGCCTCGGGCCGCGGGGCAGCCGCGCGCACAGCGAGGAAGAGTTCATCGAGCTGGCCACGTTGCTGGAGCGGACCAAGATGATCGCCGGCTTCCTCGAGCGCTGGGCGGCGGAGTTCGAGGTGCCGCGATGATGCTGAGTCAGCGGCCGCCGGCGGCGACGAACACGCCGACGATGGCGCCGTAGACGGCGTGCCCGAGGACGGTGACGATCGGCGTGGCACGCCCGTAGTTCAGCAGCATGAAGCCCGGGGGTTCGAGCAGCGGCGTCGCGTTCGACGCGCTGAACGGCGTCCCCATCCTGGGATGCACGGCCGGGAGCAGCACGTTGACGAGCGTCGTGCCCGCGAACAACCCGTGGACGAGCCCGAGGGCCATGCCCAGCAGCCAGCCGGCACGACCCAGAGTCACGAATACCGCGTAGTAGCCGAGCGCGAACATCAGCCCGGCCACGAAATGCAGAGCGTACCCGAGCACGCGTGCGCGCGTGCGGTCCTCGGTCCACGCGGTGCCGAGCAGGAACGGGATGTCCATCCGCGTGATGCGCAGCGCGCTGGCCGCCGTCAACGTCGTCGTGAGGACGAGGGTGCCGATGAATCCCCCGAGCAGCGCGGCCCCCGCGCTCATGACGCGGTCGGGGCGAGCGCGACCGCCGCGCTCACCAGCGCGAGGTGCACGAGGCCCTGGGGAAAGTTGCCGAGGAACTCGCCACTGGCGGGCTCGATTTCCTCCGCATACAGCCCGACGTCGTTCGCCAGGCCGATCAGCTCGTCCATCAGACGCGCGGCCTCCTCGCGGCGGCCCGCGATGGCGAGCGCCTCCGCGAGCCAGAACGAGCAGCAGAGAAACGCGCCCTCACCCCCGGCGAGGCCGTCGTCTCCCGTGTATCGATAGAGGAGGGGCCCGCGGGACAGCTCGCGCCGGATCGCCTCCACGGTGCCGCGCAAGCGCGGCGAGTCGGGGTCGTCGTAACGCATGATCGCCATGAGCAGCAGGCTGGCATCCAGGTCCTCGCCGCCGGCGTAGCCGACATAGCTGTCCTTCGCCGTCGACCAGCACTGCGTGTCCACGAAGCGGCGGATGGCGGCCGCCTCGGCGCGCCAGCGCGGCGCGCGCGCGCGGGGGAGGTGGCCCGCGTCGGCCAGCCGGACGGCGCGGTCGAGCGCCACCCAGCACATCGCCTTCGACTGCGTGTGATGCCGGGGGGCGGCGCGGACCTCCCAGATGCCGGCGTCGGGATCACGCCAGTGCTCACAGACGAAGTCGGCAACGCGCGCGAGGTCCCGGCCGGTGCTGGCGTCGAGGGAGTAGCCCTTGTCGGCATACACGAAGGCCGCGTCGAGCAGCTCGCCGTACGTGTCGAGCTGCAGCTGGCCGGCCGCGCCGTTGCCGATCCGCACCGGCCGCGAGCCGCGATAGCCCTCGAGCGGCAGCGTGCGCTCGGGCGCGTACGCGCCGCCGTCGAGACGATAGAACACCTGCAGCCGCGGCAGCGTCAGTCGCGTCGCGTGCATGAACCACCAGAAGAACGACGTCGCCTCGGCGGGACAGCCCAGCTGCAGCAGCGCCTCCATGCTGAACGAGGAGTCGCGAATCCAGCAGTAGCGGTAGTCCCAGTTCCGCTCGCCGCCGATACCCTCGGGCAGCGACGTGGTCGCCGCCGCCGCGATCGCTCCCGACTGCGCGAACACGAGCAGCTTCAGCGCGAGCGCGGCCCGTAAGACCGGGTCGCGCCAGGGGCCGGCGTAGCGCAACCGGGCCGACCAGCCGCCCCAGAATGCCGTCGTCGCGTCGAGCCGCGCCTCGACGTCGCGCCGCGGCGGGAACACCAGCGGCTCACCGTGCGCCGACACCAGCGCCAGCATCGCCCGGCCACCCTCCGCGATGTCGACACCCCCCGCGATGGCGCCCTCCTCGGAGGTCGGGCGGCCGGCGTCCCACGCGCAGACCGCGAGCGCGTCGCCGCCGTTCACGGCGACTGCCCATGCCCCCCGCGACACGAACCGCGTCGCCGCCGAGGCGTAACCGAAGCGCGGCTCGACCCGCCAGCGCAGGGGCACCCGGCCGGCAAGGCCTTCGATACGTCGGGCGAGCTCGCGAACGGGGCTCAGCCCGACCCCGGGAAGCGTCATCGCATCGGTCACGCGCACGATTCCGTCCGCGGTCACGAACGTGGTTTCCAGCACGTTGGTCCCGGGCACGTACCGGCGCTGCACCTCGAACGGTACGTCGGGGCACAGCTCGAAATAGCCACCGCGGTCGGCGTCGAGGAGGCCGGCAAAGACGCTGGGCGAGTCGAGGTTCGGCAGGCACAGCCAATCGATGCGACCATCGCGCGCGACCAGCGCGACGGTTCGGCCGTCGCCGATCACGGCATAGTCCCGGATCGGCGCGTAGCGGCGGCCGGCCATGCCGGGTGTCTACCTCGCCGACGGCGAGCGGAGAACCGCCCGTGTGTGCCGCGCGATCATCAGGTCTTCGTTGGTCGGGATGACCCTGACCGTGCAGGCGCCGGGTGGCGTGCTGATGGTTCCCGAGTCGTCGGCGTTCCGTCGCGGGTCGAGCCGGATTCCCAGGTGCGCAAGCCCTTGACAGATCTCCCAGCGGACGGGCGCCGCGCGCTCGCCGATGCCGCCCGTGAACACCAGCGTCTCGACGCCGCCGAGGACGGCGGCCAGCGCGCCGATGGACTTGCGGATCGACGAGCAGAACATGTCGACGGCCTCGGCGGCCCGGGGGTCGTGCTCCCGTCGCGTCAACAAGGTCTTCATGTCCGAGGTGACGCCGGAGACGCCGAGGAGACCCGCCTCCTCGTCGAGGAGACGCTCGAGCCGGTGCACGTCGTACCCCTTCTCGCGCATGAGATACAGGAGGAGGCCGGGGTCGAGGTCACCGCTGCGCGTACCCATCACGACGCCGCCGATGGGGGTGAGCCCCATCGTCGTGTCCATCGGGCGTCCATCCCGGATGGCGACCAGGCTCGCGCCGTTGCCGAGATGCGCAATGATCGTCCGCGTCAGGGCGGCCGGACCGAGCACGCCGACGATGTATTCGTAGGACAGCCCGTGAAAGCCGTAGCGTCGCAGCGCCTCGCTCCAGAGTTCGCGCGGGAGCGGGAAGCGCTGCGCGAGCTCCGGCATGCCTCGATGAAACGCCGTATCGAAGCACGCGACCTGGGGCAGGTCGGGATAGCGCTCGGTCACGGCCTCGATGACCTCGAGCGCGCCCGGGAGATGCAGCGGGGCCAGCGGAGTCAGCTGGCGCAGCGCCGCGAGCAGCGCGGCGTCGATCCGCTGCGGCGCCGCGTACGCGGGCCCGCCGTGCACGAGTCGGTGCCCGATCGCCGCGGCCGCGGGCACGCCACGCTGCTCGAGGTCGGCGAATACCCGCCGCACGGCCGCGCCATGCTCGGAGGACTCGCGCGTCGGATCGGCCCGCATCGTGCCGCTCGTCAGCAGCTCCTCCTTCGTCTCGCCCATCCGATACAGCGCGAATTTCAGCGAGGAGGAGCCGGCGTTGAGACACAGGATGTCCTCAGGCATCGGTCCACGTCCAGTCGCGCACCTCGGGCAGATCTTCGAGATGCTCGCGGACATACGCCCGGTGTCGCGTCAGCATGGCCGTGCACTCGTCGATGAGCGGCGCCGCGCGCCCGGCCATGCGGGGCGCGCGCCGGAGCGCCTCGATACAGAGGTGATAGCGGCTGATGCCGTTCCTGACGACCATGTCGAACGGCGTGGTGGTCGTCCCCTCCTCGTTGAATCCACGCACGTGGAAACGGTCCGCCCTCGGTCGCCCGTGCACGATCTCGTGGATGGCGCGCTGGTAACCGTGGAAGGCGAATACCACGTCCGTCCCGCGCGTGAAGAGCTCGACGAAGTCGCGCTCCTGCATGCCGTGGGGATGGGCGTCGGGCGTGAACAGCGTCATGAGGTCCACGACGTTGACGACGCGGACCTTCATCTCGGGGGCGTGACGGCGAAGCCACCAGGCCGCCGCCACCACCTCCATCGTCGGGATATCACCGGCCGCGGCCAGGATCACGTCCGGCTCGCCGCCGTCCTCGCTGCTCGCCCACCGCCAGATCGATGCGCCACGCGCGCAGTGCTCCCGCGCCGCCTCCATATCGAGCCACTGGAGCTGCGGCTGCTTGTCGATCACGATGAGGTTGACGTAGTTCCGGCTCCGGAAGCAGTGATCCGCGACCGACAGCAGACAATTGGCGTCCGGGGGCAGGTAGATTCGCGACACGGTGCCTTTCTTCGAGAGGACCACGTCGATGAGCCCGGGCCCCTGGTGACTGAAGCCATTGTGATCGTTGCGCCAGCACGTGGAGGTGAGCAGGATGTTGAGCGAGGCCATCGGCGCGCGCCAGTCGAGCTGGTTGGCTTCGGTGAGCCACTTGGCGTGCTGGACGGTCATCGACGCCGACACCATGGCGAAGGCCTCGTACGTCGCGAAGAGGCCATGACGTCCGGTGAGCAGGTAGCCCTCGAGCCAGCCCTGGCAATTGTGCTCGCTCAGCACCTCCATCACCCGACCGTCCGGCGAGAGGTGATCGTCGGTGGGCAGGACGGCGTCCATCGAGCATCGGTTCTCGACCGCGAAGACGTCCCCCAGACGGTTCGAGCTGGTCTCGTCGGGACAGAAGAGCCGGAAGTTCCGCTGCCGGGCCGTCCGCGTGAACAGGTCGCGCATCAGCTTCCCGAGCTGTCGCGTGGACTCATGGAGCTCGCGGCCGGGATGCCCGACCGCGATCGCGTAGTCCGTGAAGTCCGGAAGGTCGAGGTCGACCAGCAGGCGTCCGCCGTTGGCGTGCGGGTTGGCACCCATGCGGCGATCGCCTTTCGGCGCCAGTGCGCTGAGCGTCGCCACCGGACGGCCCTCGCCGTCGAAGAGCTCCTCGGGACGGTAGCTCTTCATCCACGCCTCGAGGCGTTGCCGATGCTCGGGATTTTCCCTGACGTTCGCCAGCGGCACCTGGTGGGCGCGGAACGTGCCCTCGACCTGCAGGCCATCGACCACGTCCGGTCCGGTCCATCCCTTGGGCGTGCGCAAGACGATCATCGGCCACTGCGACCGCCCGACCGGGCCGGTACGCCGACGAGCCCGCTCCTGGATCGCGCGGATCTTCGCGTAGCACGTGCTGAGCGTGGCCGCGAAGCGCGCGTGCATGTCCATCGGGTCGTGGCCCTCGAGGAGGTGGGGCTCGTAGCCGTGACCGATCATCAGACTGACGATCTCCTCGTCGGAGCTCCGACCCAGCACCGTGGGGCCGGCGATCTTGTAACCGTTCAGATGCAGGATCGGCAGCACCGCGCCGTCTCGCGCGGGGTTCAGAAAATGAATCCCCTGCCACGAGCCCGCCAGTGGTCCCGTCTCGGCCTCGCCGTCGCCGACCACGGCGACCACGAGGAGGTCGGGATTGTCGAAGGCGGCGCCGAAGGCGTGAACGAGCACGTAGCCGAGCTCGCCGCCTTCGTGGATCGATCCCGGCGTCGGCACGCTCACGTGGCTGGGCACGCCCCCGGGCGTCGAGAACTGCCGGAAGAGCCGATGCATGCCGGGGCCGTCCCGGGAGACGCTCGGGTAGACCTCCGAATACGTGCCTTCCAGGTACACGTTCGCCACGATCGCCGGTCCGCCGTGGCCCGGGCCGGTGAGGTAGATCACGTCGGCGTGGCTCTCGATGATGAGCCGATTCAGGTGGACGTAGATGAAGCTGAGCCCGGGCGACGTTCCCCAGTGCCCGAGGAGGCGCGGCTTGATGTGCTCGGGTCGGAGCGGCTCGCGCAGGAGGGGATTGTCTTGCAGATAGATCTGGCCGACGGTCAGGTAATTGGCCGCACGCCAGTACGCGTCGAGCTCTCGAAAGTCCATCATCGCCTCGTTCTGCCGGGACTCATCGCCGGCGACGCCGCCGCGAGCAGCGCGGGCAGGTCGTAGGTGAGCAGATCTCCGATGCGCTCGACGCCGACGTCGGCTGGCGGGTAGGTGGCCAGCGCCTTCGGGTCGTGCGCGTAGTGGCCTTGCCGCGGGAAGACCGACGTGACCCGGCCTCCCCACGCGCGCTTCACCGCCGTCAGAATCCGCAGCTTGTCATCGACCAGCACATAGTGGTCGGCGGGATATCGCCGCACCACGTCGTCGAGCTCCTGCTCCTTGTGGATATAGATGAGGACGTGGCCGTCCACGGCTTCCTGCAAGCCCGAGCGCTCGACCTTGCGGGGCTGAAAGACCGCATCGCCGTCCGAGAAGATCACCGTCGGTCCCCAGGCGCGGAAGCGCTCGAGCACGTCGAGTGAGTTCGGGTACAGGCGATTCGCGAAGGGATAGTTGACCATGAACGATGAGACGGTGAGCACACGCGGATCGCGTGGCTGCTCCACCCGGTAGCGCTGCAGGGCGCCCAGATAGTCCGCGTAGCCCAGCTCGGCGCGCAGCTCCTCGAAGATGGCCCAGTACCGCGCCTGCCGCTCGGGCCCGACCGCGTGCTCGAGGTGTCGCTTGAGATCCGCCGCGATGTGATCGTTGTCGAGCAGCGTGTTGTCGACGTCGACCAGGAAGGCGACCGGATGAGGGCTCGGCATCGGATCCCATCCTCAGCGCATCAGCAGGCCGCCGTTGACGTGCAGGGTCTGGCCCGTCATGTGCCGCGACTCCTCGCCGGCGAGAAACACCGCGACGCTCGCGATGTCGTCCGGCTGGGCGATGCGGCCGAGCGGAATCACCCTGGCCATGGCCGCGATCTCCTCCTCGGTGTTGCCGCCGCGCGGCTGGGCGGTGTCGGTGGTGCCCGGCGCGATCGCGTTCACACGGATGCCGTGCGGGGCGAGCTCGAGGGCCATCGTGCGCGTCATCGTGATGACGCCGCCCTTGCTGGCCGTGTAGTGCACGCCGCGCGGCTGGCCGCGCACCGACGACGAGGAGAGATTGATGATCGATCCGCGGCGGCCGCCCGCGATCATGGCCCGGGCCGCCGCCTGCGCGCAGAAGCACGAGCCCTTGAGGTTGACGTCCAGGACGTAGTCCCACTCGCGCTCGGAGAGCTCGAGGAACGGCGACCGCGGGTAGACGCCGGCGTTGTTGACGAGCACGTCGAGGCCGCCCAGGTCCCTCACGGCGCGCGCGACGAGCGCCTGATCCTGGTCCACGTGCGCGACGTCGGCCTGAGCCACCAGGGCGCGCACGCCGGAGTCGCGCGCCTCCTTCGCGACCTGCTCGGCGGCGCCGGCGTCATCCAGATAGTTGACGACGACGTCTGCGCCCTCGCGGGCGAACGCCAGCGCGATGGCCCGCCCGATCCCCTGCTGCGCGCCGGTCACCAGCGCCACTTTCCCCTTCAGTCGCATCAGCGTCCTCCCGATGTCCTCGAGCGGATTATCGCGCACGACGAAACCACGCGCGGTGCTCGGCCGGTCAAGAAGTGATCGCTGGTCGGAACGTGTCCACCTCCGATCCGGCGTGGCCCGGCGTTGAACGTCAAGCGCGACGGGCGTTTACGCGAGGGACAGGGTCCGGCATCGAGGTTGCCTTGTCTCCCGGGTAGGGAGGGCACCTTGAGCCACTTCAGCCGGGAGCCGAAGGTCGTCAACCACTTCAGCCGGGGGCCGGAAGTCGTGAGAGCGCGCGCCAGCACCACACCCACGGTGGTGGCGCCGCCGAGCGGCGAGGTGTCCCCGAGCGCTCGCCGATTCGGCGAGATCCTGGTCGAGGAGAAGATCATCACCGAGGCGCAGCTCGAGGCCGCGCTGCGACTGCAGGCGGTGTCGCAGACCTACGTGCCGATCGGGCAGGTGCTGCTCGCCAACAAGCTGATCACGCGCAAGAAGCTCAACGCCCTGCTCCACCGCCACAAGCGACGGTCACGGCTGGGCGAGATCTTGTTGAAGGCCCGACGGATCACCGCCGAGCAGCTGAACGAGGCGCTGGCGCTCCAGCGCCGGACGCCGATGCCGATCGGACAGGCGCTCATCAAGCTGCGCTACGTGAACGAAGCGACGATGCGCGACGCGCTGTGCACGCAGCTCCACATCAACTTCTTCGACCTGGATCCGATCTCGATCGATCAGGAGCTCACCCGCTTGATCTCGGAGCGGTTCGCGACGCGGCACCTCCTCATCCCGTTGTTCCGCGTCGACGACGTTCTCGTGGTGGCGATGGACGATCCCTCGCAGGTGGAGACCATCGAGAATCTCCAGGCCGGCCTGGGACTGCACGTCGAGATCGTGACGACGACGACCGCGAAGCTGAAGGCGGCGATGGCGCGCCTCTACGGCCCGCCCACGCAACCCGACGTCAACGTCTTCCGTCGGTCCAACATCCTGATCGGCCCCATCCGCGATCACCTGGTGGCCGACCTGGTCGCGAAGGGTCTCCGGGGCGTCGCCGTCGTTCCGCCCGGCTGGCAATAGTCACTTGTACTTGATCACCGTCCCCCTGACGGTGGTGTGGTAGAGGTTGAGGACGTAGGCCCAGAACCAGCGCTCCGAGATCTCGGGATTCAGGAGCGCGTCACCGCCTTTGCTCTTGACCGCTGCCTCGTAGGCTCGGACAAACCGCTCATTCTGTCCGATGGGTATGAAGTTGAAGAGCATGACGCCGGTGGCCGACCCCTGCCCCTGGCCCAGCTCCTCGTAATTGCTCCGGGTGCGCGTCTCGATCTTGAGGGGTTGCGAGACACAGCCCGTCGCGAGCAACGCGAGCAGTGACACTGACAGAACCGTTCTCGTCGCGGTCATTCGTGTTCCCCCTTTCGGACGCGTCGGGTGCAGTGGCCCGCCGCGCTCACGGCGCGCAGGCCCGGATCGCGGCCATCGCCGTCTTCCGCGCGTCGGGGCCCGACGCGCGCGGGCTCACAATCGGCAGCGCGAGCCCGGCGCGGCGATAGGCGGCGAGGCGGTCGCGGCACGTGTCCGGGGTGCCGGCGAGTGCCACCGCGTCGATCAACTCGTCGGGTACGACCTTCGCCGCGGCGTCGCGGCCGCCGCCGTCGAACGCCTCCTTGATCGCCCGCACGGCGTCGCCGAAGCCCGCCTCCGCGAGCAGCCGGTTGTAGCGGGGAAAGAAGCCGGCGTAGAGCCCCACGGCGGGCCGCAGGGCATCACGCGCGGCGGCGACGGTGCCGGCCACCGCGCACGGAATCAGCGACGCCACGTCGACCGCCGTCGCGTCGCGTCCCGCGCGGCGCGCGCCGAGCGCGACGTGCTCGACGGCGCGCGCGATCGTGCTCGGCGTCGGCCACGTGAGGAGCACGCCCTGGGCGAGCTCGGCGGCGATCTCGAGCATGCGTGGGAACAGCGCGGCCACGTAGATCGGGATGTCCGGCCGATGCGGCGGGAACCAGAGGTCGAACCGCTCGATCGTCACCACCTCGCCACGATGCGAGACGACGCCGTCGCGCACCAGGGCGCGCACGATGGCGATCGTGTCGCGCAGCCGCGCCGTCGGCTGGACAAACGAGATACCGTGCTCGGGCTCGACCTGGACCCGGTGGCTTCCGCCCAGGCCGAGGATGAACCGGCCACTGGAGAGCTGGTCGACGGTGGCCGCCGCCATCCCGATGGTCGTGGCGCTCCGCACGAACACGCTCGAGATACTCGTGCCGAGCCGGATCTTCCGCGTCTCGACGGCGCAGGCGCCGAGGATCGCGAACTGGTCACCCCCATGACCCTCCGCCACCCACGCCGATTCGTAGCCGAGCGCCTCGGCGAGCTTCACGCACTCGACGATGTCAGCGGGCGACAGGCCGCCGCTGAAAGCGACTCCCATGCGAACCATTCGAGGGAGTATATTCGAAGTACCCTGATCCGCCTCGGGGCAGGATGTCCGGCAGGCGGCGCGCTTCGCACGCACCCGGGCGATGCCGTCTATGCCGTCTCACCGTGGGGGTGGGCTCCGTGCATCCCTCGACGCCTCCGTCGCCGAGGGCGCCGCCGCCGAGGTGTTCGCTGCGTGCGCCGGCGGCGCGGTCCTCACCGGCTGGGCGCTCTTCCTCGGAGCGAGCCCGATCGTCATCGGACTTCTCAGCGCGCTTCCGCTCGCCGCGCAGATCGTCCAGGTGCCCGCGGCGTGGCTCACGCAGCGAATCGGCGCCAAGCCGGTCACCGTCGCCGCGATCGGCGCGGCCCGTCTCGTGTGGCTGCCGCTGGTGGCCGTACCCTTCCTTCACCTCGCCCCGGCCACCGCGCTCATGGTCTTCGTCGCCGTCGTTGCGCTGGCGAGCATCCTGGGCGTCGTCGGCAACAACGCCTGGACGGTGTGGATGGGCGAGCTGGTTCCCGGCCCCGTACGCGGACGCTTCCTCGCCCGCCGCATGGTCTATCTGACCCTCGCGGGCACCATCTCGTCGCTCGCCGCCGGATGTGCGCTCGACGCGCTCGCGCCGCGCGGCTTCAAGGGCGAAACGCTGGGCGTCCTTGCGGCCGTCGCCTGCGCGGCGGGGATCGTGAGCATCCGCCTCCTGCTCGCGCAGCAGAGCCCGCGCGGTCAGGAAGACAGCGCGCCCGACTGGGGCGACGTGGCTCGCGCGGTGCACGATCCTCGAGCGCGTCCGCTGCTCGGCTATCTCCTCGCCTGGGGCGCGGCGGTGGGGATCTCGGCGGGCTTCTTCTCGTTCCACATGCTCGCCAATCTCGAGATGGCGTTCATGCTCGTGGCCGCCCACGCGGTCATCGTGGCGGCCCTCCGCATCGTGTCGGCTCCGGCGTGGGGCCGTCTCGTCGACACCCTCGGCGCGCGTCCGGTGCTCGTCGTCTGTTCCTTCGGCATCTCGATCGTCCCGCTGATCTGGCTCTTCGTGACACCCGACCGGCTGTGGCCGATCGCCATCGAAGCGGTCGTGTCCGGCACCCTGTGGGGCGGGCACGGCATCGCCGCGTTCGATCTCTCCATCGCCGTGTCCCCACGACGCGGACGTCCGTTCTACCTGGCCGCCTTTGCCGCCGCGGGTGGGTTGGGCTTCGCCGTCTCCTCGACGCTCGCCGGCCTGCTGGCCTGGGCGCTGTCGGCCCCGCTTCACGCGCTCGGCTCTTCGTGGAGCGAGATGCACGTGCTCTTCCTGCTCTCGGCGATCGGCCGGGCCGGGGCCGCGGTTCTCACCGTCCGCATCGACGAGCCCGCCGCGCGTGGGGTGCCCGAGCTCGCGCGCGCGCTGCTGAGCATACTGGCCCGCCGATCCGTTCGGCTGCCGCGGGCGGGAGCCGCCGAAGTCTGACCGGCGCCCACGGGCGATCGACGCGAGGCGTCTTGACCATCCTCGCGGACTCACCTAGCATCGCCACCGCGCATGAATCACCCCGACCGCGCGGTTGCGCTGCTTCGTGTCGTCGTTGGCGCGTGGTTCATCAAGGCGATCTGGACCAAGGTCAGCTTCGGTGTCGCGGCCGGCGTGATCCCCTACCCGATGGTGTCGCCGCGCTTCATCGCGTTCCATCCAAAGCGCGTGGCGGAGTTCGCCGCCGGTAACCCGATCGGATGGTATCGGGACTTTCTGCAGACGACGGTGCTTCCCCATGCCGAACTGTTCGCCACCCTCCAGACGATCGGCGAGGTCGTCGTGGGCGTCGGGCTGCTGCTCGGGGTCATGACGCGCCTGGCCGCGGCCGTCGGCCTGTTCCTCGCGCTGAACTTCGGTCTCGCCAACCAGTGGATGAGCTTCGGACAGCAGGGCTTCCATCTGCTGCTCGTCGTCTCGATGGCGATCTTCCTCGTCACCGGGGCCGGCCGCGTGTGGGGGCTCGATCGCTGGCTCCTTGCGAGAACGAAGCGCCTTCGAATCCTGAGATGGCTCGCGGCTCTCCTTCTCGTCGCGATGGTCCCGGAGGCGCACGCCGAGCTCCGCGTCTTCGTGACCAACGAGAAATCGGACGACGTCACGGTCATCCAGGCCGACACCGGGACGGTGCTGAAGACCCTGGCCGTGGGCAAGCGACCGCGCGGTGTGACGGCGAGCGCGGACGGCAAGCGCGTCTACGTCGCGAACTCCAACAGCGACTCCCTCAGCGTCATCGACGCGGCCGGCCTCACCGTGATCGGCACGCTCCCGGCCGGCCGCGATCCGGAGGGACTGACCTTCAACCGGGAGGGGACGCTCCTGTACGTCGTGAACGAGAACGACTCCGCGGTGACCGTCATCGACGTCGCCTCCTCGCGCACCGTGAAGAAGATCGAGGTGGGCACCGAGCCGGAAACGGCGGTCCTCTCGCCCGATGGTCGCTGGATCGCCGTCAGCAACGAGACCTCGAACGACATCCACCTGATCGACACCGCGGCCCAGGCGGTGGCCAAGAAGATCCCGGTGCCGAAAAACCCGCGGGGCATGCGGTTCACCGCCGACTCGCGTCGCCTGTTCGTGGCCAGTGAGCAGGCGCACGTCGTCTCCATCGTGAACATGGACACGCTGAGCGTCGAGAAGTCGGCGCCGACCGGCGGCAGCCGCCCCGTGGACGTCGCCTTGAGCCGCGATGGAAAACGGGCGTGGGTGTCTCACGGGGGGTCGGGGGACATCCGCGTCCTCGACGCCTCGACCCTCGACGTGCTCGCGACGATCGCCGTGGGACCGCGGGCCTGGTGGACCGCGCTGACGCCGGACGGCAGTCGCCTGTACGTGACGGTGGGCCGGGCCGGCGACGTGGCGGTGATCGACACGGCCGCCGGCAAGGTCGTCGGTCGCGTCGCCACGGGCACGCTGCCGTGGGGCATCGTCGTCGTCGACGTCCCGTGAGAGCTCACGCTGTCGCACCGCGGCAACGCGACTTGACAGCGGCGAGTGATGGGGCGTTTAGATATGCCGCTGTGCGAGTGAGGATGAGCGCCATACCCAGGGTCAGAGTCGAGAGGAGAGCACCTATGAGGAAGTGGCTGTCCGTCGGTCGCGCCACGCTTCTGTTCGCTCTGGTGTTGCTCTTCGTAGCGCCCCCGCTCGCCTCGGGGCAGACGGCGGGATTGAGCCGGCTCCAGAACGACGATCCGAACAATTGGGCCATGTATCACCGCAGCTATGACGCGTTCCGCTTCAGTCCGCTCGCCCAGATCAACAAGGACAACGTCAAGAATCTGACCGTGGCCTGGGTCCACCAGCCGGGCGCCATCGTGCAGGGCCTCGAGGCGACGCCGCTCGTGGTCGACGGCGTGATGTACTACATCGCCTCCTACAATCGCGTCTTCGCCCTCGACGGGGCGACCGGCAAGGAGCTCTGGCACTTCTATCCGAAGCTCGATCCGGTGGTGAACACGCTCTTCTTCCAGCCCTACAACCGGGGAGTGGCGGTCGCTCACGGCCGCGTGTACTTCGGCGGCCTGGATGGGCGCGTGTTCGCGCTCGACCAGAAGACCGGCAAGGTCGTCTGGGAGAAGCAGGTCCTCGAGACCAAGAAATGCAGCTGCAACTTCACCGGCGCGCCGCTCGTGGTGAAGGACAAGGTCATCCTCGGCCAGACGGCGGGCGAGCTACCGATCCAGGGCAAGATCTGGGCCCTCATGGCGGCCACCGGGGAGAAGGCGTGGGAGTTCAATACCATCAAGGACGATCCGAAGAGCTGGGGCGGCAACTC
>Ga0137415_10001970_pt1 | contig 20489 bp, 13 predicted proteins | sample CZODoug3_1_1_16f_FD_183082 | JGI IMG/M metagenome (GOLD analysis project Ga0137415, IMG submission 183082) | Vadose zone soil fungal communities from Angelo Coast Range Reserve, California, USA - CZODoug3_1_1_16fungal (Hybrid Assembly) | ecosystem: Environmental > Terrestrial > Soil > Vadose...
TGGCGGAATTTGGTAGACGCGCTGGACTTAGGATCCAGTGGAGCAATCCGTGGGGGTTCGAGTCCCCCCTTTCGCATGGCGCAAAAGTATTCTTCCTGAACGGAGACCAGAATGAAGAGAAAAAACGAGATCCCCGACTTCTCGAAGAAAAGGAAAGGACCGCAGCCTCATTCGGTCCCCGACCCCACGAAGCTCCAGCCACCTGCGCCGCCTCCAGCGCCGCCAGTGAGATCAGGAAAGCCGCCCGCAACGTCGATGAAATCGGGCCGCAGAGGATCGTAAGCGGGTCGCATCGCAACTGGCTTGGCGCGCCCGCAATTCGCGTGAAGCTCTCACGATCTTTGCGCATCTCTGCCCTCGGTTCTCTTACTCTGCTGCGATGTTGATCCTCGCTTCCGCGAGCTCGGTGAGGAGATGGTCGGTCGCGCCTTCCTCGTCCAGGGTCTGCTGAAGCAGCTGCATCTGCGATTCATAGCCGAGCTGCCTCGCGTAGGTTCGAACGGTTCCGTAACCGGCCATCTCGTAGTGCTCGACGTGCTGCGCCGCAGAAATTAGTCCGGCGTCCAGGACGTCGTCGTCGGGCTCTTCCTGGATCAGTTCACTGCCTTCCGCCAGCAGTCCCTCCATCCCGACGCTTTTCTTTCCACGCGGAGTGGCGCCGAGTTCCTGGCAAATCAACTCCAGACGCTTTACGTGCTCATTGGTCTGCTGGAGATGCGTCTTGAAGGCAACCTTCAGCTCCGGATGCTTTGTCGCCCTGATCATTTTCGGAAGCGCCTTCACGATCTGCTTCTCGGCGCTGTAAAGATCTTTGAGCTCAGCGATGTAAAGGTCCTTGAGCGTATCCAGCTGCATCGTCCGTCTCCGTGCGAAGTTTGGTAGGCGTTGACCACTGTTCCGGCTCCGAGGGGGAAAGCAATAGCGGTGCCTGCCGAAAACCTGGCTTACCCTTGGGACAGCGCCTTTCGTTATGTCCCTGATCACTCCTGAATGGGCGGATCGGGGCCTTGCAACTCTGTTATATTGCGGACATGAAGATCGAGTTCACGTCTCGCGAGTCAGAGGGGGTCGAGCGCCACATTCAGGTCTCCGTGCCCGCGGAGGCGGTGAAAGATGCAGAAGACAAGGCCGCGAGACGTTATGCCTCGACGGTGCGGCTCCCCGGGTTCAGACCAGGAAAGGCCCCGGCGACCGTGGTCCGGAAGAAGTTTGGCGAGGCGATCAGGCAGGAAGCACTGGAGTCGATCGTTCGCGAAGCCTACCAGGAGTTCGTGGAGAAGGAGAGCATCAAGGTAGCCGCCCAGCCCCACATCCACGACTTGAAGTTCGAAGAAGGGAAACCGCTCACTTTCGAGCTGCACCTCGAAGTCAGACCTACGATCGAGCTTGCACGGACAAATGGCTTCCGAATTCAGCGTGAAGCCGCGACGGTCACCGATGAGCAGCTCAATGAGCAGCTCGAGCAGGTCCGCGACGAGAAGGCGACCTGGGCACCCGTCACGGAGAAGCCAAAGCCCGGCGACATGGTGAACGTACAGATTGCGACGGGCGTGGCGGGCACCGACGCAGGCGAGGGGAAAAGCTACCCGCTCGTCCTTGGCGCCGGCCAGGCAATCCCCGGGATCGAAGAGCTGGTCATGGAAGCCGCGCCCGGCGAGACCGTCGAGCGGCCGGTGAAGTGGCCCGATGATTTTCCCGATGAAGCACAACGTGGACAGACGAAGACGGTCCGCATCACGCTCAACGAAGTGAAGCGGAAATCAGCTCCTCCTCTCGACGACGCGCTCGCGCGAGAGGTCGGTGATTTCGAGTCGCTCGATGCCCTGAAGAAGGCCGTTCGTTCCGACATGGAGCGCCATGCCGAGCACGAGGTCGAAGCGGGAGTGAGGCAGCAGCTGATCGATCAGATCATCGCCGCCAACGCGTTCGACGTGCCGAAGAGCTGGATCCAGCAGTTCGTCCAGAGCTACGCCGAGTCGTACAAGATTCCGGAAGACCAGCGCGACCAGTTCGCGGGTGAATTCCGGTCGATGGCCGAGCGGCAAATCAGGCGCGATCTGGTGATCGAGACCATCGCGGAGAAGGAAGGATTGATCGCCACGGAAAAGGATCTTGACGATCGCATTGCTGAGCAAGCTGAAAAGAGAGGGGCGAACCCCGGCCAGATCTACGCCCAGCTCGAGAAGAGTGGCCGGTTGAAGGAGATGGAGCGCAGTATCACTGAAGACAAGGTGTTCAAGTGGCTGCTGGACAGAAACGATGTATCGACTAATGCCTAAACGGGAAGACGAAGAGCCAATGCCGACGATCTACACGCCGTACGTCATCGAGCGCTCGAGCCGCGGCGAGCGCACCTACGATGTATTCTCCCGGCTCCTGATGGACCGGATCATTTTCCTTGGCACGCCGATCAACGATGACGTCGCCAATATCGTGATCGCGCAGCTCCTCTTCCTCGAGTCGGATAACCCGGAACGGGACATCCACATCTACATCAACTCGCCAGGCGGAAGCGTATCCGCCGGACTGGCGATCTACGACACGATGCAGTTCCTCAAGTCGCCGGTGAACACCAACTGCATGGGGCTGGCAGCGAGCATGGGCGCGTTCCTGCTGTCGGCAGGACGTCCGGGCAAGCGGTCCGCCCTTCCCCATGCCCGCATCATGATCCACCAGCCTTCTCAGGGGGGAGGCGGCGGCACTGCTTCCGATATCGAAATTCAGGCGAAGGAGATCCTCCACCTGCGGGCGCAGATGAACAAGCTCATGGCCAAGCACACGGGCCAGCCGGTTGAGCGCATCGAGCGCGATACTGACAGGGACCGGTTCATGTCGGCCGAGGAAGCGAAGGAATACGGTTTGATCGACAACGTGATCTCATACCGCGGAGAGATGGAACAAGCACTCAAACAGGGCGAGGCGCTCAAGCAAGCCTGATTTGGGGGCATCTGTTACTTGTGAAAATCTTCACGAGTCCTGCTCCCACAGCCTTTGCTTGACCGTATTCGCGCCCGCTGTTAGGTATCTTCAGTAAGACCTCGATGTCCGGATTCGCTGGGCAAGCATCCCTCGTTCCCCGTTGATCTATGTCCCAAGAGAAACATCTTCGCTGCTCGTTCTGTGGAAAGTCGAAGGACTCTGTGCGGAAGTTCATTTCCGGACCGTCTGTTTACATCTGCAACGAGTGCATTGCTCTCTGCAATGAGATTCTGGCGGAGGATGAGGAGCGCGAGGTAGCCGAGGCGATAACCCAGGTACCGTCGCCGCAAGAGATCAAGGATGTTCTCGACCAATATGTGATCGGGCAGGAGCAGGCGAAGAAGGCACTGGCTGTATCGGTTTACAACCACTACAAGCGCATCAACTCCACGTCACTGAAGGACGACGACGTCGAGCTCGATAAATCCAACATTCTGCTTATTGGGCCCACTGGCGTCGGTAAGACGCTACTGGCACGCACGCTAGCCCGCATTCTCGACGTCCCGTTCACGATCGCGGACGCGACCACACTCACCGAAGCCGGATACGTCGGTGAAGACGTGGAGAACATTCTCGTCAGACTGCTCCAGGCCGGCGACTTCAACGTCGCCGAGTGCGAGCGCGGGATCGTGTACATCGACGAGATCGACAAGATCGCGCGAAAGTCCGAGAATCCCAGCATCACTCGCGACGTGTCGGGGGAAGGCGTGCAACAGGCGCTCCTCAAGATCATCGAGGGAACGGTCGCGTCCGTTCCGCCGCAGGGCGGCCGCAAGCACCCGCAGCAGGAATACATCCAGCTCAACACCAAGGACATCCTCTTCATCTGCGGGGGCGCCTTCGACGGACTCGAGAAGATCATCGAGTCTCGCACGGGACGACGGCAGATCGGATTCAATGGTGCCGCGATTCGCGACAAGAAGCTCGCCCAGACCAAGATGTTCAGCGAGGTCGAGCCCGATGATCTGCTCCGTTACGGATTGATCCCGGAGCTGGTGGGCCGTCTCCCCGTTACCGTCGCACTCGAAGGGCTCGATGAAGAAGCGCTGGTGCGAATCCTCAAGGAGCCGAAGAACGCCCTCACCAAGCAGTACGCCAAGCTGTTCGGTCTCGAGGACGTGAAGATCACGTTCGACGAGGCGGCACTCGTGGCGATCGCCGGCAAGGCGCTCAAGCGTGGCACCGGCGCGCGCGGGCTTCGCGCCATCCTCGAGGAAGTTCTCATGGAAGTGATGTTCGACCTTCCGAGCAGAGAGGACGTGGTCGAGGTAAAGGTGACCGAGTCGTGCATCACCAACGGCACGCAGCCGTTGCTCGAGATCTCACCGATCAGGCGCAAGAAGGAAGCGTAAGCTTTCTGAACTGCAACGTATGACTACCGGCTGGGGGCTTTGGACGGACCGGCCTGGGGCCACGTGCTGGCTGTTCCTCAAGGCACACTAGCATCGGGGGACCAGGAAAGTCATGACGGGGTCAGCCGACGCTGAACGGCCTTTCAATTGTCATCGCACACCCCTACGCCAGTTCGCGCACACCAAACAGCCCGCTCGGAGCCGCCAGCCGCCCCGCACAAAGCCCCCGGCCGGTAGTCATACGTTGTAGTTAGGCCCGGCCGGTAGTCGTAAGTTGCTTTTCAAGAGTCAGCCCGGCCGGCAGTCGTAAGTTGCAGTTATCTTTCTTCCTCCTCGAACAGCCTCTAATCAGCCTTGGCGCAAGTCTTTCAGAGGGATAACGAGACCATCCCGACGTCGGACCGGATCCCGGTCCTGCCGCTGCGGGATGTTGTCATTTTCCCCTATGTAGTCATTCCCCTCCTCGTTGGCCGTCCGGCCTCACTCGCCGCGATCGAGGCCGCACTCGCGGAGGACAAGCTCATACTGCTGGTCGCACAGCGCGACGGCGAGAAACAGGAACCCGCGGCGGCTGACCTGCATCGGACAGGCGTCATCGGACGGGTCGTTCAGGTTTCGCGTCTTCCGACGGGAACCACCCGCGTCCTCGTGGAAGGGATCGCCCGCGCCCGCGTAACTCGCTACATCCCAGCCGGAAACGTGCTCAGGGCGGCCGCAGCGCCCTTCCCGTTTGATGGACCGCAGCCACCGGACGTCGCCGAGACGGAAGCACTGAGCCGGCGCGTGATGAACTCGTTCGAGGAATACGTCAGTCTCCACCGTCGCATACCGGCGGAGATCGTATCGATCATTCAGAGCACCGATTCCGCCGAGCGGCAGGCGTTCGGGGTCGCCGCGCACGTCGCGGTCCGGTTCGAGCTGCGGCAATCGCTGCTCGAAGCCGAAAATCTTCGGGCCCTGCTGGAGATGCTCGGCGAGCTGCTCTCTGGCGAAATCGAGCTGCTGCGTCTCGAACGCAAGATCGATGACGATGTCCGCGGCGCGATGTTCCAGAATCAGCGCGAGTTCTACCTGCAGGAGCAGCTACGGGTAATCCACCGCGAGCTGGGTGAGGAAGACAGCGATGATTTCGCCGAGCTCGAGGCCCAGATTCGCAAGAAGGCTTTGCCGCCGGCCGTGGAGGAGCGGACACTTCGAGAGCTCAGAAAACTGAGGCGGATGCCGCCGATGTCCCCCGAATTCACCGTGGCGCGCAACTTCGTCGACTGGATCGTGTCGATTCCCTGGACCGAGCGGACGGACGAAGTCCTGGACGTTGGGCGGGCGAGATCGATCCTCGATGCGGATCACTACGGACTCGAAGAGGTTAAGGACCGCATCCTCGACTTCATCGCGGTCATGTCGCTCGTCGGAAGGCTCGACGGGCAGATCCTCTGCCTGGTCGGACCGCCGGGAGTCGGCAAGACATCGCTTGGCCGTTCGATCGCGAGGGCACTCAGTCGCAAGTTTGTCAGAATGGCGCTCGGTGGCGTGCGCGACGAAGCGGAGATTCGCGGCCACCGTCGCACGTATATCGGGTCGATGCCCGGCCGCATCATCCAGGCGATGAGGCGCGCCGAAGTCATCAATCCCGTGATTCTGCTGGACGAGGTCGACAAGCTGGGACAGGATTTCCGCGGCGACCCGGCGGCGGCGCTGCTGGAAGTCCTCGACCCCGAGCAGAACACGACCTTCAACGACAACTACCTCGAGGTGGACTACGATCTGTCGCAGGTGTTGTTCATCACGACCGCGAACTCGCTGGCCGGAATTCCGGAACCGCTGCGCGACCGGATGGAGATTCTCCGCATCGCCGGCTATCTCGATCACGAGAAGCTCGCGATCGCGAGGCAATACCTGCTGCCACGCCAGATCGAAGCAAACGGCTTGAAGAAGGATGAGGTCGTCCTCGAGCCGGACGTGATGATGGCAATCATGCGCGGCTACACCCGCGAGGCTGGTGTGCGCGAGCTCGAGCGCCGTATCGCGCGCGTTACCAGGAAGCTCGCGCGCAAGCGCGCCGAAATAGCATCCAGCGCCGGAAATTTGCAAACCGTCGGGATCCAGGACCTGAAGGAGCTGCTCGGTGCTCCCCCGTTTGATCCGGACGACACATCGCTCGAGGACAAGATCGGCGTGGCATCGGGTCTCGCCTACACCTCGGCTGGCGGCGAAGTGCTGGAGATCGAAGTCAGCGTTGTCAAAGGCCGCGGCAAGGTGCAGCTCACGGGAACGCTCGGCGACGTCATGAAGGAATCGGCGAGCGCCGCTCTTTCGTACGCCCGGGCGCGGGCGAGAGCGCTCGGCATCGAGTCGGAATTTTATCGGACGCGGGACATCCACATCCACATGCCCGCCGGCGCGACACCAAAGGACGGCCCGTCGGCTGGAATCGCCATAGCGACGGCGGTTATCAGCGCGCTCACTGGAGTTCCTGTGCGCGGCGATGTCGCAATGACCGGAGAGATCACTCTGCGCGGCCGGGTCCTTCCGATTGGCGGCCTCAAGGAGAAGTCAGTGGCCGCCCACCGGAACAAGGTGAGCGACGTGATCATTCCATACGGCAACGCCCGGGACGTGGAAGAACTCCCCGAGGAGGTGCGGGCGCAGGTCCGCTTCCATCCCGTGAAGACGATGGACGAAGTGCTGGCGCTCGCGCTGCGCCCGCAGCCGGCGGCGACGACTTCCTCGGGCGAAGCGCTCTACGATACTGTAACGCACTAGATGCCGAAGGACCCGGGTGACGACAAGCTGGTCATCCGGAACGTGGAGTTTCTGGGGGGAATGGCCGAGCGACATGGCTGGCGTCCTGAGTCGTCGCTTCCAGAAGTCGCGTTTGCCGGGCGATCGAACGTCGGCAAATCCTCACTTCTCAATTCGCTAGTCCGCCGCAAGTCGTTCGCACGGGTGAGCCGGACGCCGGGCCGGACGCGAGAGATCAATTTCTTCCGCATCAACAACGGCTTCGTGCTCGTAGATCTTCCGGGCTACGGATACGCCCGTGTCTCAAAAGAGAAGAAGTCGGAATGGAAGCCCCTCATCGAAAGCTATCTGAAGCGAACGACCCAGCTTCGGGGTATAGTCCTGTTGCTGGACATCAGGCGCGAGCCGAGCGATGATGATCTGGCGATGCTGGACTTTCTGGCGGAGACGGAAGTGCCGACGATTGTCGCGTTGACAAAGAAGGACAAGCTGACGAAGGCGGCAGCACTGGAGCGGGCGGCGAAGATTTCGCGCTCGCTGGCGCTCGGGAGTGAGCAGGTGATTCCGTTCAGCGCACAGACCGGCGAGGGGCGAGTCGAGCTGCTGGACGCGATCACGGAGCTCGTCGAAGCGGTACCCGAGCCCGACACACAATGAGCGCGCGCCGGACGCTCTGCGGAGTCGCGGCGGCGGTGTGTAGTCTCACTGCGTGCGCGAACGGGGCGTCCACCGCCTCCGGCCAAGGGACGCCGCCCATCACGGACGACACAACCGGGCGGGCCAGTGTTCCCGTCGGCTTTGGCACGCTGCGCCAGGACGATATCGCGATCAGGCTGGAGCTGCAGGGGCTGATCGTCCGCGCCATACCGCTGGACGAGAACCTCATCCGACTGCTCACGCCCGACTCCTATCGCGCGCTGCGCGAGCTGCAGGAGAGCAACAAGCAGGCGATCGCCGCGGTGACTCGACGCACTGGCGGGCGGGCTCCAGATCTCTGGTACGTGTCGTTTTACGGCGTGCAGCCTGACGTGCACTTCAGCCCGATGGAGCTCGTGATCACGAGCAGCGGGCGCGATTTTCGCGCGCTCGAGGTGCTGCCGCTCAGCTCCGGATTCGGCGAGCAGCGGCTGAAACAGCGCGAGACGCAGAGCGCGATTTATCTGTTCGACGAAGCGATTGATCTTGATCAGCCACTGACTGTCACCTTCCAGGATGTGCGTGACGAGAGCTGGGAACAGGTCCTCACACGCGTGGAGCGTGAACGGGCGCTTGTTCGCGCGAGGGCATCGCGCCCGCCGCAATAGCTGGTTTTTCGTGAAGGGCACGATCAACTTTCCAGGCATGCCTATCTACCCGCTGCGCAAACTTCCCACTCTTCCGATTGCCGGAATCGAATCCCAGTGGCTCGAGAAAATCGCCGCCGAGCTGAAATCGGGCACTGACCGAGCGGATCTTTGCCGACGCACGCTGTGCGAGATCGCGTATCCACAGTTCGCTGAGAGCTGGGAGACGGCGGTGAAAGACACCAAGCTTCCGCTCGCTACGCGGCTCGCGCTCTCGGCGCTCGATCCCCGCAACGTCACGCTCGAGCCCGAGTATTACGCCGAGTGCGACGACGCGCGCTTCCAGAAGGTGAAGCCGCTGCTCTGGCTCTGGTACTCCTTCGATCGCACGGTACTCGGGGGACAGAACGTCGAGCTGGGCGTTCAGCTCAGACGGTTGCTCGCGCCGTACATCTTCAAGAAGTGCGGTGAGAACTTCAAAGCCTTCCAGTTCGTCGAGTTCTCATTCGGCTACAACATGGAGGTGGCGGACAACGTCGTGGTGCACCGGTACGTCCTGCTCGATGATCGCGGCGGGATTTCACTCGGCAACAAGGTGTCGATCAGTGACTTCGCCAACATTTACAGTCACACGCACAGCATCGTCGATCAGCGCGATGTAACCGCCGCCATGACGCGGCTGGAAGACGGAGTTCGCATCACCTACCACGCGACAGTGCTGGCCGGAGTTCATGTTGGAACGGAAGCGATGGTGGGGGCAATGGCAGTCGCGACCAAGGACGTGCGGCCGTACCACGTATACGTTGGGATTCCGGCTAAGAGTGTGAGGGTGAAGCCCAATGCGCCCGCGGGCCAGGATAACGTCACGACGGTCAGGCCACGATAAGGGCAGGTGCAACTGAACGGGCGAGAGGTCCCAGTAGGCTAGCTGGGAGTTTGCCAGTTCACTACGCCCTGACTTATCTCCGCGGCGTGTGAGCGACCGCTTGTGCCTCAAATGCCACTGAGGGAGGTCTGGGCGTATTGAACTAAATCGCTCGCAACTTACCTACTGGGACCGCTCGCCTGTTCAGTTGCCAGCCCTGAGTTTCCAGTTGATGCCAGCTTAAACAATTCGCAGAACATCCTCGACCGGTCCGGCATCGCCCCCGCCAAGTAAATGCCTCGCGTCCCGCAACGCGTGCGCCTCGCGCGGCCAGGTGAATCGCTCGCAAGCTTCGTCGAGCGAGAGCCACTCGAATCTCTGATGCTCCTCGCTGAGCGTCGCCTCGGCGTCCTCTGAGACGAACGCGGCGAAGGTGATGCACATCTCGATGGTGTTGGTGGCGTGCAGGTAGAAGCTGCTCACCGTCACGTTGTACAATGATTCGGGCTCGAGGCCGGTTTCTTCGCGAAGCTCGCGGACCGCCGCTTTCTCAGGCTTTTCGCGTGCGTCGATCTTACCGTAGACGGTCTCCCACGAGCCGGGCCGCTTGCCATCCTCGGCACGCTGGAGCGTGAGGACGCGCCAGTCGCCTCCGTTGTGTCGGATCACGAAGAGCTCGATGACGCCGGGAGTGATTTTTGTCATTGTCTGATCGGGCATCCGCTCATAGACGATGGGCTTTGGCGAATTATATGCCGGGTGATTGACACCTGGATCGTGACGCGAGACTTCCGGCTCAATCACCCGGACCAGCTCCTGCGCGCTGGTATTTCCCGCAAGTAGCTGCGCGCGGCCGCAGCCCCAGAGCGAACGGGTGCCAGAAGCGCGGGCGGAGGCGAGCAGCCGCTCGGGCGGATCGCCAGCGGCAATTGATCGCCCGATCTCGGGAGTGGTGACGAGCACTTCCGTTACCGCTATGCGGCCCGAGTATCCCGTCATCGAGCATTCCTTGCAACCCATCGACACATGGATCATTGAATCTTCCGGAATGGAGCCGGCGAGACGGCGCGGCACGCCGGCGTTCGCTACCAGCTTGCAGGCGGGGCAGAGTCTTCTAATCAGGCGTTGCGCCAATACTCCCTTTAGAGCCCCCGCAAGCTTGACCGGATCGACGCCGAGATCGGTGAGGCGGACGATAGAGCTGCACGCGTCGTTGGTGTGCAGGGTCGCGAACACCAGATGGCCAGTGAGTGACGCCTGAATGGCGATGGCCGCCGTCTCCCGGTCGCGAATCTCTCCGATCAGCACGACGTCGGGATCCTGGCGGAGAACCGATCTCAGCGCGGACGCGAACGTGAGTCCGGCCTTCTCGTGAATCTGCACCTGAACGATTCCCGGAATCCGATACTCGACCGGATCTTCCACCGTGATGATGTTGACCCCGCGGTGTTGCAGCAGGCGAAGCGCAGCGTAGAGTGTCGTCGTTTTGCCCGAGCCGGTCGGGCCCGTGACGAGAATCAAGCCTTCCCGCACCTCGAGCAGCTTCTGCATGCGCGGGCCGTCGATGGGATCGAGACCAAGAGCCTCGACCGACCGAAGCGCTGCGCGGGAGTCGAGAATCCTGATCACCACCTTTTCGCCGTGAGAGGCTGGCAGTGTGGAGACGCGCAAATCCACGCGAGCGCCGTTGATTGCAACGCGCGCCCTCCCGCCCTGCGGCCGCAAACGGTCGGCGATGTCCATCTGCGACATGATTTTGATGCGCGACACGAGGGGGACACCAACCGCTTTGGGGAGGACCATCACTTCCTTCAGCATTCCATCGATTCGATAACGGACGGCGATCCCGCTCTCCCCTGCCTCCAGATGAATGTCGCTCGCACCCGTAGCGATTCCTTCCGCCACGATGTGGTCGACGAGCTTGATCACCGGGCGCTCGGCATCCTTCTCGTCTATCTCGCTCTCCGTCGCGTCGGCCCTCTCGAAGACTGACTGCAAGTTGGACTTATCCGCGCGGTCGAGAAGCTTGCTGACGCGCTCGACGGGGGAGTAGACCTCTTCGATGCGCTCGAGAATGAGATCAGGAGGGGCAAGGGACATCCGAACGCTGCGCCTGGTGGCGAAGGCCAGCGTTTTCTCACAATCGATATCGTACGGGTTGGAGGTGGCAATGTCCAAAGTTGAGTGAGAGATCGCGAGTGGAAGAATCTCGAATCGACGGGCGAGCCACTCGGGAACTTTCTCGCGCGCCTGTGAGCTGACGAGCAGACCCTTAGCGATCCCGACGCGAGCTCGCTCGGACAAGGCTACCAGGATTTCGTCGTCTGTAATCAGTCCTTCGTCGACCGCGGCACGCCAGTGGCTGACACCGATCTTCGACTCGATGGAATCGACCGAGGTTGCTGGCAGCAGCTCGCGAAGTAGAGGGAGCAGCCATCTATCGTTCGGGAGTACATTGTCAGTAATGGTCACGCGACAAGCTACGCGGGGTTACCCAGCGACTCATGGCCAAATAAGCTCTGGCGGAATCACACCTTCACCCGGTTGCCACCAGTTTCTCGCGATGATATCTGTTGCCTCTCCATGCGATTCCTAATCTCCAGCACGCGTAAGTACCGACGATCGCCTGCCCTCTTTGCCTTCCTCGCGCTCACCGTCGGCGTTACGGGAGTGGCGAGGGCCCAATCGCCGATCGAGTGTCGCGCGCATCCCGCGGCGAGTCAGGCCGTGGAACGAGGTTGGACGGCATATCGGAAGGGTGACATCTCGAGCGCCGAGGCAGAGTTCAAGCGAGCGCTGGCGCTCTGTCCGAATGACGCGGGGGCGCTGACGGGTGCGGGGTACGCGGCGATGCGGCAGGGTCGCTTGCCGGACGCACGTATTTTTTTCCGACGGGCGGTCGCGGCAGACTCGACCTCGTACGATGCCGTGGCTGGCGCGGGCATGGCCGCGTACCGAGCTGGAGATCCAGTGAGCGCCCGCCGCAGCTTTGAGCGCGCGCTCCAGATCGCGCCGGGCGATTCTACAGCGCTTTCGTACCTCGCCAGGATTCCCGTACCGATTGTCGACGCCGGCCCGACCACTCGTGCGCGGCCGACATCGACGACCGTCGTCTCGAGAACTGGCAGGCGAGTCTTCGAGGTGCGCGATGCCGCGGGGCGCTGGTCTCCGCTATGGATCAAAGCTGTCAACCTCGGCGCGGCCTTACCTGGAAAGTATCCGTCCGAGTTTCCTCCCAACGACAGCACGTATGAGAGATGGATTGCTCTCATCGCCGAGATGGGGGCGAACGCCATTCGACTCTACACGATCCACCCCCCGCATTTCTACGCTGCGCTGAGGAGCTGGAATCTCGCGCATCCAGCGCATCCGATCTGGCTCATTCACGGCGTGTGGGCTGAGCTCCCGCCGGGCAAGAAGGAGGAGAAGTACGACGATCCTCAATGGCTGGGACAATTTCGCGGTGAAATGCGACACGTGGTTTCGCTGCTCCACGGCGATGCAGCAATTCCTGCCTCACCCGGACACGCAAGTGGCGTTTATCGCGCCGATGTGTCGCAGTGGACACTCGGTTACATCATCGGACGGGAATGGGAGCCGTACTCAGTCGTCGCCTACAATTCTCTCCGGCGAAATCGAACTAGCTACAGCGGAACGTATATCACTGTGCGCAATGGTAATCCGCTCGAGGCGTGGCTCGCCGAGCAGTGTGACTACCTCGTGGGCATCGAGATGCGGCAATACAACGCGCAGCGGCCGGTTGCCTACACGAATTGGCCAACGCTCGATCCGCTGGCGCATCCGACAGAGACCACCAAGGCTCGAGAGGTCGCGATGCTCAAGGCGCGTGGCGAGAAGATCGTCGAAATGCCGAAGGAATACGACAACGACTCCGTGTCTCTGGATGCGGTAAGAATGCGCGCGACGGACGCGTTTCCAGCTGGAGTGTTCGCTTCATACCACGCGTACCCGTACTATCCTGACTTTCTTCTGGTCGATCCCGGATATCTGAACGCGCGCTCGCCCGAGGGCCCGAGCAACTACTTCGGATATCTACGGGAGTTGGTCGCGCATCACGGTGACATGCCGGTCGTGATCAGCGAGTACGGCGTGCCATCCTCGCGCGGCATTGGGCATTTCCAGCCGCAGGGCTGGAATCACGGCGGCCTGTCCGAGCAGCAACAGGCACTCGTCGATGCGCGGCTCACGCGAGACATCTATGCGTCCGGAGCGGCGGGAGCGGGTCTCTTCGCACTCATCGACGAATGGTTCAAGAAGAACTGGATCGTACTCGACTTCGAATATCCGCCTGAAAGGAAAAGACTTTGGCTCAATCCGCTGGACCCCGAGGAGAACTACGGAGTCGTGGCGATGCGCGCGGGCAGCAAGGGCTCAACAATCACGATTGATGGTGATAGCTCTGACTGGCGCGGGCGACCCGTGCTTTACGGGGCGACTGGGCCTCGCTTCAGCGGACCAGCGGCGCTCCAACTCAAATCGTTGCGGGTGGCGCAGGATCAGGCCTACGTTTACCTGCGGCTCGACGTCGGGCGAATCGACTGGGCTCATGCTCATTATCAAATCGGGATCGACACCTACCGTCGCGATCTCGGCGACAAGCAACTACCAAACACCGGCACACGCGCGCCAGTCGGGCTCGAGTTCGTCCTCGATCTCGGAGGACCGGAGGCGAGCCAGCTGCTCGTCGATCACCTGTACGATCCTTATCGTCCGGTAGTGATCGCTGGCAGTAGACCGACGGCTATTCAGTACGTGTACAATCCGGCGGTACGGATCGTCGCGAACGATCTTGGGCAGTGGGATTCACTCGTCGTTGTCCCGAACAGGCGGAAGATCGGACGTGACGGCACGATCTATCCGGCCATCAGCTACAACCGCAATCGAATGCTCTACGCGCGGGAGGCCGACAATTCGCTCGCAGATTGGTTCGCCGACACCCGAACGGGAGTAATCGAGGTGCGACTCCCGTGGGGAATGCTTCAGCTCCTGGATCCTTCCACGCGGAGTGTGCTCTCTGGCAACACTTCCACCGGAAAGGTCTCCGGCACAACAACAGACGGATTCCGATTTGTCGTCGAGAGCTACGATCCATCCAGTCCGCGCTCAGGCGGCGACTATCTACCTCGTGGTGTGGGCACGTCGAAATTCGCGGAGCCTCCGACGTGGAGCTGGCCACCGTGGGAAGCCCCACACTGGTATGCGGAGGTCAAGCCGGTGTTCGCCGCGATGCAGCGCACCTTCGCGGGAATCCCGGAGCATCCTCTCGCACGGTAGATCACGATTAAGGCAACTGCAACTTATGACTACCGGCCGGGGGCTGTCGGCCATTCGGCTGGTGGCTCCGAGCGAAACCAGACCGGTTCGAGACGCCGCCCGTAGCCATCCATGGCCGACCCGCCCATAGCCCCTGGCCGGTAGTCATAAGTAAGTAATTCTGAACGTCAACGATCATGAGTGAAGCGTGCTCTCAGAGGATGCGACCTCTAGAACCCCACTCGCGCGCGCAGGGAGAACGTGTACCACTTGTACTCGCTGCCCGTCTGCCCGGGACCAGCTACGTTCGCATATGCTCCAGCTGCACTGACTTCGTGCGCAGGATCGAAGCGATATCCCAACGCCATCGCGGCGCGCTCGGCGAGACGCGAGCCGGCGCTCGAACCAAAGAACTCGATGCTCTGGCGACCCAATCCTGCGTCGGCGTCCGCATTCCAGCCGAGCTGGCCGCCTATGCGTCCGCGACCGCTCGCCTCAGCGAGTGTGTATCGCCGCGGCGCGAAGTAGCCATCGGACGACGTCGTATCGTATCCGAATTGGCGTCCGCCGACAGCGAGACTCCAATTCCGGCTGCCGGTCCACCGCAGCGTTGACGAGAACGCGTTCCGCGCGTTCTCGCGCGTGCCGCCGGACATGCGCGCGTGGCTCGCCGCGCCGGAGAGAGTAAACCGCGACGGCAGGGCAAGCGTGGCCTCACCAGCAACATCCGAGCTGACAACGCCGTTGGCGATCAGCAGCGCCGTCTCGTCGAAAGGTGCGCGTGAGCCACTGAGTCCAACAGTGAGCGAACGTCCAACGTTTCCCGTCAGGCGGAGCGCACCACTGCCCATCGTCCGCTGGGGATTCGTCGATGGAACGAACGTGGATGAATGCCTGGTGACTCCACCATCGGCACGAAGCTGCCATGAGCTTTCGCCGGGTTGCCACCGCGCAAAGAGATTGACAGCGTCAGCGCGCGAATCAATCGCCGCGAAATTCGCGCTGCGTTCCATGTACCTTCCTCCGATTGCGCCGTTCCACCACGCGCGGGCCAGGTAATCGACCGAGAGCACCGTCGCACGATTGTGGTCGCTGTCATTGATGCTGACCGCGGAGATCGTCGCACTCGGCCTCAGGTCGGCCTGCACCCATCTGAGCAATGTGCGCGCATCGCCGTAGGCCGGGTTTGCCCGCAGCGCAAGCTGTAGCGCCGATTCAGCGTCGGTCTGGCGGCCCTGCCAGGAGAGAACTTGCGCCAACCCAGTGAGGGCCTCGGGATCCCGAGGATCGGTGGCCAGGACCTGTCGCCAGGTCTGCTCGCTCCGATCAAGCTCGCCTCGCCACCCGATCACGCGTGCCAATCCCTTTCTTGCGGCGGCGTTGCCAGTCCTGGCCAACTGCACGTACATGGCCTCGGACTCGTCAAACTGGCCGTTCCAGGCGAGTGCGCGCGCGTACTCGATCGATGCATCGCGATCGTTTGGATGATCAGCGAGCCATCCCTTGTAGGCCGCGAGCGCCTCGCTCAACCGACCGGACCAGGCGAGGGTTTGGGCGCGACCGATCACGGCGTCGCGCGAGCGCTGCTTGCCGGCAATGAGCGAATCGTAGGTCGCGATCGCCGAGGCATATTGCCCCTGCCAAGCCAAGGTGCGAGCCAGGGCGAGCCGTCCCTCGGCGTCGCGCGGCTCCATGACTATGTAGCGCCGATAGAGGGCGATCGCCTCGTCGAACTGGTTGTCCCACGAGCGAAGTGTCGCGAGCCGGAAGACCGCGATGGAGGCCGGCGAAGGATCTTGCGCGATGATCGCCTCGAACAATGCACGCGCTGCGACATAGTCGCCGGCGTCGTATGCGCTCTCCGCCCTCGCAAGCGCGTCCTTTTGAAGTGCCGGTTGGCCCGTCTCGCCGGAGCGGGTAGTTGGCACGGCGCTAGTTACCGCTGCACGCCGCGTGGCTGTGGCGCAACCCGCCAGTACGGTGAGACTCGCAAGGATCAACGAGGCTCGACGAAATTCGAGAGATGAGCGCATGAATGCCTTAGCTGCTGATGTGGGTCGAAAGGGATCCCGATGCCCGGTCTTTCCAGGTGATCCCCCGTATGATGGACGACGATACACGTCGTTCAATAACGACCCATTCAGCGCGCCCGTCTTTCCTCTAGAGCACGCTCCAGAAATCGCGTCCGATATCGACCGAAAACGTCCAGCGCCCGTCGCGGAGGCCCCGGGCGACGTCGAGCCGCAATACGTCAAAAACGGTGAGTGCCCCGAGCCCGACCGATGGATACCACCCTTGCCGGGCAGTTTTGAAAGCCACGGAACGGTCGATCCACACTCCCGTGGCGAACGGTGCGAGTGTGATCGTACCCGGGGCGCGGCCGAATCTGCCAAGCGGGATTGGGAGGAAGGGTGCAAGGAAGCGATACTCGATCCGCTGACTCACGCCTCCCCGGCCGATGAATTCGTGGAAATCGTAGCCAGGACCGGTCGTAGGCCCACCAAGGTAGACCAGGTGCTGCGCCGGCACCGTATCGTGGCTGAAGATTCCAGCGGCGATTGTGTGAAAGAGGATCCGGCTCGAGCCGAACGGCTTCTGGAGATCGAGCACCGCCGATGGTCGCAGAAACTCTCCGCGAAATGAAGACCCCCAGCTCTCTCTCCGAATACCGCTTACGGTCAAATGAGCACCAAGCTCAAAACCGCCGAACGTCAAGGTCGCCCCTCTATCCAATCCCAGCGTCAGGCGACTCTCGTGCAGCTGGAGCGCCGGTATGGTGGGTTCAAACCGACCGGCTGCTGGTCGCGCGTGAACAGCAAGCGGCTCGTGCTGCTCGTAGGCGAGCTCGAACGAAGGCCGCCACCCGAGTCGCGCCAAAGATCCGGCCAGAGAGATTGAACGCGCGTCGTAGGTGTCGGTGTAATCGCTGCCAAATTCCTGCGCTGCAATGGTGTTGCGCACCATTGACGTTTCCTGCTCGTCGCTGACGTCTCGAAACTGTCGCTCCGCGCCGAGAGTCAGCGACGACCCAGCTCCGGTGCGGTACTCCAGCGCGCCGCGCCCCTTGAATTCGGCGTCGCTGAATCCATAGCGGCCGGATGCCGTGATGGCGAAACCAGACCCGATCCGCTGAAGGAATCCGCTTCCGAGAGCCAGGCCTTCCACGCGGTTGAAACGCGCGATGTCCGAGACGTGCCGCGCCGAGAAGAGGAAATTCTTGCTTCGCGCGAGCGCCTGGGCGCGAACGAGGGCGCGCGCCTCCTCCTGGACCTTCTGCACGTCCTCGTCCGTGACCGCTCTCACGTCGGGAGGCAGCGAATCCAGAACGTGGCCGGCGAATGGGAAAGGATTCAGGGCCCTGTCAGCCGCCGGTGCCACCACAATCTCGGGACCCGTGAACATGGCTACCGGAATTCCCCTGTTCACTTCGTAGCAGCAGATCTCCCACCGGCCACGGATGATGCCGCGCGCCGGATAATCGAGCCACGAGCCGGTGCGGCGAATCTCGATCTCCTGCCGACGCGGCAGCCAGAACCTGCCTTCGATGAGCGCGTTCTCGAGGACGACCGACACATCCTCCAGATCCTTGTCCATGAGCGCGGCGCGCGTGAAGCTGAATGCCATGCGCACGACTTCTCCGGTCTCGCGGTCGATGTAGACGGCGCCCACGGCGCGCGGCTGGCGGTCATCCTTCGGGCGTACTCTCACCTCATAGACGTCGAGCACGCGAGGTCCGAGCCTGATCTGAAGCGAGTCGCGGATGGCGAAATCGTAGACCTCGAGGCCGATTGGCGAGAGAGGATGCGGAACGTCCTGAACCTCATCGCCTTCGCCGATCCTGATGATGTTCCTGAAGTTGTTCTGGACGATCCCGAGATGATCGCGGTGGTAGTTGATGTCGGTGGGCAGCAGCAGCGTGTCGCGGCGCCCCATGATGCGCTGCTTGCTCAGATCGGGAGCGCGCCAGTAGACTTCCAACCCCAGCTCGTCCGCCTTCACGATTTTTGGCGGCTCGGGAAATCCTTCTCCAAATTGTGCGAGGAACGTCACGTAGCCGTGCGCCGTAGCCTTGTAGTCGGCCAGCGCGGTGTCGGCGATCTGGCTTGCCCTTCGCGCGGTGGCGTGCTCGACGAGCTCGCGCGTTCGAGGATCGTTCCAAGTCTGCTGCGACCCGAGGGTGCTCGTCGAGATGATTGTCGCTAGAATGCCGATAACACAGCGAAGCCTCATGGAGGAAAATTAGTTGTTGGTCGAACCTGAGGGGGGACAGATCAAGACCGCGATCACGACGGCGAGGCGATGAGCTTCGAGGATTTCAGGCGGCGCGCCGCTGGAGCGACGCTGGTGCCGGTATGGAAGGATTGTCTGCTCGACACCGACACTCCGGTCTCGGCGTTCGCCAAGGTGAAGCGCGGTCCGTTCGCTTTCCTTCTCGAGTCGGCGCCCGCGGGCGGCGAGACATGGTCGCGTTACACCTACCTGGGAAGCGAGCCGCGCTCAGCGTGGAGACTCGCGAACGGCGTCGTGGAAGACTGGACGAGCGAGAGAGGATGGCACAATGCGCGGACACCGGCCGACCCGCTCGCCGATCTGGGCGCTCTCATCGACACAGAGAAACCGGCCGACATTCCGGATCTCGGTCAGTTCTGGGGCGGAGTCGTTGGCTATTTCAGCTACGACATCGTTCGGCTCATCGAGAAGCTTCCCAACCGTCCCGAGGATGGTCTCGGAACTCCGGACGCCGTGTTCGTGTTTACGCGCTCGCTGGTGATTCTCGACAATTTGCACGGGCGCGCCCGCGTCGTCGTATCAGTCCCGGTTCCAAAGGGGTCGAGCGCGGCCGGGCTTCAGTCGCTGTACGATGGCGCCAACGCCGAGTTGGACAATATTCTGGCGCGTTTGCGAAAACCAGCGCGGCTGGAGACGATGTCTCCGGACTTGAGCGCCAAAGCGATCGAGGGCCACTCCAGCTACGAGCGTGCAGATTTCATGGAGCACGTGGACCGGATCAAGGAATACATCCGCGCTGGCGACTGTTTTCAGGCGCTCTTGTCGCGGCGCATCGACGTTCCGCTCGATTTCGACCCCGCCGATCTGTACCGGGCGCTACGGGCGATCAATCCGTCGCCCTACATGTACCACCTCGTGCTCGATGGGCTCGAGATCGTGGGTAGCTCACCCGAGTTACTCGTACGGGTAACGGACAACCACATTACGCTGCGTCCTATCGCCGGCACACGGCCACGCGGCAAGACTCCGGAAGAGGACAAGCGGCTCTCGGCGGAACTTCTCGCTGACGAGAAGGAGCGGGCCGAGCACGTGATGCTGGTGGATCTCGGACGAAACGACGTCGGTCGCGTGGCGAAATACGGCACCGTGAAAGTCACGGAGCTGATGAAGATCGAGAAATACTCGCACGTGCTGCACATCGTGAGTCAGGTGGAAGGAGAGCTGAATGACGGACTCTCGGCTCTCGACGTGTTCCGCGCAACGTTCCCTGCCGGCACGATGACGGGAGCGCCGAAGATTCGCGCGATGGAAATCATCGACGAATTGGAACCGCTCTCGCGCGGCCCCTACTGCGGCTGTCACGGTTTTCTCGGTTTCAATCGCGAAAGTCAATTGAGCATCACCATTCGCACGGCGGTTTGCAAAGATGGCCTTGCTCATTTTAATGTCGGCGCAGGCATCGTGGCGGATTCCAATCCAGAAGCTGAATTCGACGAAACATTGGCGAAAGCCGCGGGCTTTTTGGCGGCGTTAAACTTGAAAATGAATCAGCCGATTCCCGCAAAGGTGTCAGGACGCTAAGAAGCAAATGAACTTTGCGTCTTTGCCTCTTGGCGCCTTTGCGTTAAAAACGGGCGTGCTGATTTTCTTGAATGGCCAATTTGTACCCGAAGAACGCGCCGTCGTGTCGGTCTTTGACCGCAGCTTTTTGTACGGCGACGGCTTGTTCGAGGCGATGCGCGTTTTCAACGGAAAACCGTTTCG
>Ga0137415_10001971_pt1 | contig 20487 bp, 20 predicted proteins | sample CZODoug3_1_1_16f_FD_183082 | JGI IMG/M metagenome (GOLD analysis project Ga0137415, IMG submission 183082) | Vadose zone soil fungal communities from Angelo Coast Range Reserve, California, USA - CZODoug3_1_1_16fungal (Hybrid Assembly) | ecosystem: Environmental > Terrestrial > Soil > Vadose...
GGCCTTTTTCCAACATCTATAAGCCCAAGACCCTAAACGCTTGAGAGGAATTCATCGAATGAAACCCGTCACGCTCCTTCTAGCTCAATCAGCTCCCAAGCTTCTTGACAAGCAACGAAACATCCGGACGATAAGCGAACAAGCCGACAAGGCCAGAAGGAGGAACATCGATCTATTGATCTTCCCCGAACTCCATCTCACCGGTTATACCATGCGCGACGAAGTCTACAACCTCGCCGAGCCAGTCCCGGGTCCTAGCACTAGGAAGATCGAAAAGATCGCGAGAGAACACAGTATCCACATTGTGTACGGCATGCCAGAAGAGGGCAAGGCGAAAGGAGTGGTTCATAATACCTCGGTCTTAATTGGACCAAAAGGGATCATAGGAAAATACCGGAAAGTATACCTGCCGACACACACGGTCTTCGAAGAGAGAAGGTACTACAAACCAGGACACGACGCCCCCGTCTTCGACACTCCGTTGGGCCGAATAGGTCTGACAATCTGCTATGATCTCTATTTCCCTGAACTCACTCGACTCTTGGCACTGGCAGGCGCCGAATTGATCATCTGCATCTCCGCAAGTCCTAGTCTGAGGCGCAGATTCTTCGAAGGATTCTGCCTCAGCAGAGCAATGGAGAACGCGATCTACTTGGTGTACGTCAACCGAGTCGGCTTGGAAGAGGGATTACAATTCTGGGGAGGCAGCAGGGTCATCGCGCCCAACGGCTCCATCTTAGCGCAGTGCAAATATGATGATGAGGCGTTCGAGACTTGCAAGATCGACCTAGACGAAGTAAGACGTTCCAGACCTTTCATACCGACAATAAAAGACGTGGATCCCGTCCTTTTCGATATGCTTCAGGCAAAGAGCCGAGAGGCATGATCGAGAAATAGTAGGACTACTTTTTCCTCAGGACGCTATATTCTAACGACTATTGGTAGTAACACTCATTAGCTGGCCCGCCCGTCCCTATCAAGTAACAGCCGTCGTTATAGGAGCGTAGGTCCAATTTGAGAGGTCGTAATTATCGTAGTACTGTCGGTCAACCGTATACCCGTCAAAAATACATCCACGGTTCACCGGCCCCGAAGATCTCCAAGTTCAACATGGGCGGACCCCCTTCCAACTTTTCCCGCATAGTAAACCTGGTCTCTCAGGAAAGAGTTCAGATCCGGCATAACGCCCTCGAATCCTGCCGTGTCGCAGCCAACAAGGTTCTCCTCGACAAATACGGGGACACGGGTTATCGGCTTACACTGACTCCATATCCGCACGTCATTCTCAGGGAGAACAAGATGATCGCCACTGCCGGCGCTGACAGATTGCAAGAGGGAATGAGGCGGTCTTTTGGAAAGCCCACCGGAAGAGCCGCGCGTGTCAATCACGGTCAAACAATTCTGATCGCGTACGTGAACTCCGAGGGTATAGACACTGCCAAACAGGCGTTGGAAGTCGGAGCGTCAAAGCTTCCTGTTAGGACTAGAGTCATTGTTGAACCAATTGCAGCAGCCGAAGTCCCGGTAGAGGCCTAGACGCTATATGGTCGCAAAGAACGAGGCGATCGTACTATGGCTTGAAGATGTCCGTAAAGAAGACATTCCGCTAGTCGGCGGCAAGTGCGCCAACCTGGGCGAACTAGTTGCGAAGGGGTCCCGTGTTCCTCCCGGGTTCGCAATCACTGCCGGAGCCTTCAGCCGTTTCCTGGCCGAAACAAGGATAGGCGAAATCATACACAAGACCCTCGGTAATTCAAACGGATCTCGCGATCCGAAACAATACGAAGAGGCCAGTCAAGAAGTTCGAAAGATTGTCGAGTCCGTTCAGATGCCAACGGACATAGAGAATGAGATCAGGCGCGCCTACCAGGAATTATGCCAGAAGACAGGATCCAAATCTATCAAGGTGGCGGTGAGGTCCAGCGCGACTACCGAGGACCTACCTGACGCTAGCTTCGCAGGGCAACAGGACACGTTCCTCAACGTCACTGGCGAAGACCAGCTGGTCCACTATGTTCAGATGTGCTGGTCCAGCCTCTACACTCCGCGAGCAATTTTCTATCGGGAAGAAAAGGGCTTCCCTCATGAGAAGGTCCTCATCAGCGTCGGCGTCCAAAAAATGGTAGACTCGAAATCCTCGGGCGTCATATTCACAATAGATCCGGTCAATGGTGACCCCTCCAAGATCGTGATCGAAGCAACCTGGGGCCTCGGAGAGGCCCTGGTCGGTGGGCATGTCCGACCCGACCGATATATCGTCGATAAAGGAACAATGCAGATCGTCCATCGGGACATTGTTCGAAAAACTATCGAACAGGTGCCCAACTACGAGACCGGATTAACGATGAAGCGTGACGTTCCTAGGGAACGTCAAAGCATCCCATGCCTGAATGACGAGATGGTCATGGAGCTCGCGCAGGTTGCCCAGGAGATTGAAGATCATTATCAAAAACCTCAAGACATTGAGTTTGCCGTGGAGGAAGGAAAGGAAGGGCTCGAACAGGTCTACATCGTGCAGGCGCGACCAGAGACCTTCTGGAGCAGGATGAAAGCGCCTTCACAAGCCACCCACCAGCTAGCCGGGAAGACGGTCGCTGCGCAAGGATTGCCCGCCAGCCCAGGACTCCATGCTGGAAAGGCCAAGATCGTTCTGAACCTCCAAGAAGCAGGGCGGTTGATGCGAGAGAAGGACATCCTCGTCACACGGATGACGAACCCTGACTGGGTTCCATACATGAAGATAGCAGGAGCAATCGTAACGGATGATGGAGGGACCACGTGCCATGCGGCGATCGTGTCTCGCGAGATGGGCGTACCGTGCATCGTCGGAACACGTAACGGGACCAAGGTTCTGCAAAACGGAGCGGAATATACCGTGGATGCTAAGACTGGGGTCATCTATCATGGATTAGTCGAAGAGATTCTCAAACCCACAACTACGACCGCTCCGACAATTCCACAGATAATCCCCGTCACATCAACCAAGGTCTACGTCAATCTGTCCTTGCCGGAATTGGCCGACAAAGTGGCCAGGGAGACGCAGGCCGATGGTGTCGGTCTATTGAGGGCCGAGCATATGATGCTGACCGTTGGAAAGCATCCTAGATTATTGATCGAGGAGGGCGGCGGTGAGAAGATGGTGGACGCGTTCGCCGAGGGCGTCCGCAAGGTAGCAACACCATTCATGCCTAGGCCTGTGATCTATCGTTGTTTGGACTTCAAACCTGACGAGTTCTTGGGGCTGCCGGGAGGCGAGAAGTATGAGAGGGATGCCGGCCACGTTGGACCTAATCCTCTTCTAGGCTACAGGGGCTGTTTCCGATATGTCAAAGAACCGGATATCTTCCGATTGGAATGCAGGGCAATTCGGAAGGTAAGGGAACAGTTCAAGCTCACCAATGTTCACGTAATGCTCCCCTTCGTCCGAACTATCGAAGAGTTTCGGAACGCGAAGCGCATCATGGAAGAAGAAGGATTGAAGCGGGGCCCGGACTTCAAACTCTGGATAATGGTCGAAGTCCCTGCGACTGTCTTCCTCATTGATCGCTTCCTCGAAGAAGGCATCGACGGGATTTCCTTTGGCACGAACGACTTGACAATGCTAATCCTTGGCATCGATCGGGACGATGCTTCGATACAGGAGATCTACGACGAGCGAAACCTCGCTGTGCTACGAGCGATGAGCCACGTCATTAGGACATGTGCCCAGAAGGGAGTTACCACGTCAATCTGTGGACAAGCACCCTCGAATTATCCCGAGGTTGTCGAGTTCCTAGTCAGAGAAGGAGCAGTCAGCATGAGCGTCAACCCAGACAAGGTCATAGAGACAAAACAATTAGTCGCTGGGATCGAACAGAAACTGATCCTCCAGGCAATGAGAGAGTCCCTGCAGCAGAAAGGCAACCCGATCTTCCAGCCTGAGTGGAAAAAGTAATTCGTCCTAGTCACGAAAGGACAGCACATCTAATCTCCAGGTTTGCCTGAGGCAGGCACTGGCCGGTTGACGTATTGAGACTTCAGGGAATTCTGAGTCATCAACTGGTTTCGTATCAGAAATAGCCTAGATAACAAACTACGGAGTTTATCCTCGGATCCGAGTAACGGTCGGCTCGAAGACCGAACCATTCGTTGTCACCCGAGCCCTGGTCAGGCCATTGCCGTTGCTGGAGCTAGGGGTTGACTGTGTTTTTACGCTAATGTTTTGCTTGACCCAGTCCGGTATGATAACTGCACGGATCAATTCTTGGATCGAGATGCCTCGTTCCTCTGCCTCACTTACTAGGAGTTTGAAACTCTCGTCGCGAAGAGAAAGCATGAACTTTGCCATTTGCACGCCCATTTAGAAGCCCGCCTGCGGTAGACAAGTGTATCACTCTCCCATAATTTAAGGAGCTAGGTTAAGGGTCCAAAATCTCATTCAAGAATACATCCCATTTCCTTCATAATTGAAATTGTAAAAACCAGAATGTCTATCAAGACGCCCCTTCGTTCTCATTCATTAGTCACCAAACAGAGCTGGAGATTGAAAAGGCCCAACATGCAAGAATCGATAGACCTTCATCTTACCGAAACGCCCCAGCTGAGGAACCCAATCATGATCGTGGGCCTTCCAGACAGTGGAAGGGTTGCAAAAATCGTTCTTGACCATTTGATCAAGACCCTAAAGGCGGTAAAGATCGGCTATCTATACTCCGAGTATCTCCCGCCCAGGCTACTGATGACACCTGATGGTCAAGTAGACTTGATGAAGCATGAGATCTACTACTGGGTCAATAAGGAATCGCAGGTAGATCTTCTCCTCTATACTGGTGACGCTCAACCGATACTTCCTGAAGGAGCATTTCGACTTTCTGAGGCGGTAATCGACCTTGCCCAGAAATTCGGAGTAAACCTCATAGTGACTGTAGGCGCATTCATCACAGGACGTATGGTCGACAAGCCCAACGTCTACGGTGCTGCAAGCGAGACAGCGCTCGTTAACGAGCTTAAGGAGCTCGACGTAAAAATCATCGATAGTGGTGCGGTGACATGGATGAACGGACTGATACCGGGATTAGCAAAAGTCCGGAATATGAAGGGACTATTCCTCTCAGGCGAAACATCCGGCTTCATGGTCGACCCACGAGCTGCAATCATCATACTCCGCGTCCTGACAAGGAAGCTGGGACTCGATCTAGACATGTCCGAACTGGAGAAGCAAGCCGGCGACGTAGATATTGCCCTCAAAAAAGCCGCGGCCGGAGAACGCCTCGGGGCGGATCAGAGCGGCAAATCAGAATACATAGGATAAATCTCTCCTCCTCTTACCAGCCGGTAACATTGCCAGAGTCTCAAGTGGTGATCGGCGACAGTCGCCGAATGACTGAGCTGGCTGACGAATCGGTCCATTTGGTCGTTACATCGCCACCATATCCAATGATATCTATCTGGGACGAGACTTTTCGCCTTGCCTCCGCTACGACCTATGAAGAAATGCATGATTACCTAGGTAGAGTATGGAAGGAAGTTGGAAGAGTTCTTGTGCCAGGTGGAATCGCTTGCGTCAACATCGGAGACGCGACCAGGACCGTCGACGGGGTCTTCCGAGTATTCCCCAATCATTCTCGTATCATCGAAGCCTTCGAGAGAGAAGACTTTCTTACACTTCCCTACATTCTTTGGAAGAAACCAACCAGCAAGCCCTCGTACAAGGGCAAGGGAGCGTTCCTAGGCTCAGGTTTCCTTCCGCCTAACGCATACGTCACGCTGGACATGGAATACATACTCATATTCCGAAAGGGCAATCCGAGAAGGTTTCCGCCAAAAGACCCCGACCGATACAAGAGCAAATTCACGAAGGCTGAAAGAGACGAGTGGTTTTCACAAGTCTGGAGTGTGACTGGAGTCCGCCAGACAATGAACGGATACCAGCGAAGAACTGCAGCGTTCCCAGAACAAATACCCTACAGATTGATTAGAATGTTCTCTATAATCGGAGACAGAGTTCTAGATCCTTTCCTTGGCACCGGAACTACTGCCAAAGTAGCCTTAGAACTTGACCGGAGGTTTATCGGTTATGAGCAAGAAGGCGAGTTAGCGGACGTTATACGACTAAAACTAGGTCAATTGGCAGACCAAGTAGTCTTCTTGAAGCAAACCAGTTAGCTGGCAATCGGTTGAACCGGGCCGAACCCGGAAGAAGCAAAAGCGCGATTCTGGTATCTGGGGAAACTACCCATCTATGCCCTTGAATATTCTGAGAAGTTGGCTGAGAGAGTTTATGACGAGTGTTGGACGGTCACCTTTCAACCCGCGCCGGCTGACAAGGATAGTTTGCATACCCACTGCTTTAGCGCCCTTAACATCAACCTTCGGATTATCGCCTACATAGACACACTTCTTGGGATATAGTCTCAATCTCTTGGCGACGAGAGTGAAAGGTATCTTGCTAGGCTTGATCTTGGGCGTGTCTTCCCCTGCAACCACCACTGTCTCGAACAGGTCGTAGAATGGAAGTTCTCTGACTCGCTTCCTCTTCATCCCGGGTGTCCCATCTGTATCAGTGACTAGTGCCAGCCGGTAACCTCGTTTTCTCAGAGTTCGCAAAGTGTACTCAGCATCGGGGTAAGGAGAGCTTGCGGCAATGTACGCTCTCCAATAGAGCAGGGTTACCTCGTGAACCCATCTGCCGCTCAGGTGGAACAGCCCCCGCCTTCGCAAAAGAATGATCCACCACTCGTCCCGGTTATAGAGGCCGTGGCTCTCGAAAGATTTCGCTATCGAACCCAAGTTACCATAGATTTTCGCTCTAGATATGGTGTGACCTTGCCGTTTGAGATATTGTGTAAGAAAGTTGGCAACCTTACTCAGCGCCTTATCAGAGCCTCTTTGGGATTTGATCAGGGTCCGGTCAAGATCGAAGATTATTGCTCGAACAACTTCCGTTCTGACAGCCAAAGTCGGCGGATTCCTTACGATAGGTTCCCGTACGCTCTCGGTTGCCTGTCGGAGAATCTCTCTCTTCTCAGCCGTCTATGATAGGCTAGATCCAAATCCTGGAAAACTAGGCCGGTTCTTTGTCCGTTGTGTAATGTGCTGGCGCGAGAGTACGAGATCTTTGTCTTCGGGTCTTCATGTAGATCAACAATTACACTAGCTCCTGGGAACCATGGCGGAGAATACACGTTGGGAGCAACGATGGGAATTCTATTCTCCAGTGATCTAACTGTAACGTATTGGTGCCATGGCTCAATGCCGTACTTGACTATTCTTGAGGGGCAGAACAGCAGATCAGCGCCTTGAAGTGCAAGAGACCGGGAAGATTCTGGAAAGTCTATGTCATAGCATACCAGGATTCCAAGCTTATACCCGTTCACTTGGAACATCCTATGTGATTTTCCTGGTTTTGCGATTTTTTTTTCGCGGCGGAACAGGTGGACTTTGAACTGGCGGCCCTTCAGTTCTCCATCCCTGCCTATCAAGGGGCTGCTGAGATAGAGCCGGCCGTCAATCCGTTCGTAGAATGCGCCGCCGACAATCAGAACGCCGTACTCTTCCGCCAATGATTGGAGTGCGGGCAATGGGTCCATTTTCGCTGGAATGTTCTTCTCTGGCAACCAATGCTCAGGGAAACAAATTACATCCGCTTCTTTCTCAGCCGCGCTCTTGCCGAGTCTCAAAGCTTCGAAGATAGTATCCTTGACAGAGTCCCGGCTGGGTCTCAATTGTACCCCGGCTGCATTAATTGTCTTAGGCACTCGATGAAAGCCTCGGATTCTGCTACCGTTTCAGCTTCTTGACAGCGATATCAACCAGTTGCCTTGCGACTTCTCGCTTGTCGGCCAGAGGGATGTGTACGACCTTCTTGGCCCCATCAACTACAAAGAGTTCGTTCGTGTCTGCCTGAAAGCCTACCCCATGCCGGTTCACATCATTCGCGGCAACAAGATCAGCATTCTTCTCGCCGATCGCAGTGAATGCTTGGTCGACCAATTCCTCGTCAGTGACACCGTGTTCCGTCTTGAAAGCGATCAGAAGGGTCTTCGGACTTGTCCGTCGTGCCTCTGCAATGATCTTTGGCGTCGACTGTAGTTCAACGTTAAGCTTATTGTGCTGTCTAGTTTTCACTTTCGACGGGAATGGCGAGCTCAATCTGTAATCACTTGGAGCGGCGGCGGCGAACAGCATGTCATAATCCGCTTTCTTCAACTCGTTGACCGTGGCTTGAAGCATCTCCTCAGTGCTTTCAATCCTCACTGTTCGGATAGCATTTGGTGGTTCCGTTTGACTTGGGCCTAGGATCAAGGTTGTCTCTGCCCCTCTTGAGGCGACTTCCTCAGCAATCGCGATGCCCATCTTTCCTGAGCTCTTATTAGTGATGAGTCGGACAGGGTCGATGTGTTCTACTGTTGGACCTGCAGTGATGAGTACCTTGAGTCCTTCTAGATCCAGTTTGTGTCCGGACAATCGATCGATGACAGTTCTGAGAATCGTTTCTATCGGAGCAAGTTTCGCCTTACCCTCTGACAGTTCGGGATCGACAAACCATACCCCGATGCCCTTGAGGCGTTCTATGTTCTCCCGAACAATGGGATGCTCATACATTGGCTCGTGCATAGCAGGGGCTATGAGAACTGGTATCTTTGAACCGATCGCAACAGTTGCTACGGTTGTGACCGGAGTGTCATCGATTCCACAAGCTATTTTTCCAATCGTGTTAGCGGTCGCGGGGGCGATGAGGACGAGGTCAACTTTATCGGGAGTGTTGCCTGCTAGCTTGATGTGTTCTAGCTTCCCCGTGAGCTCAGTGACTACTTTGTTGCCTGTCGCCCATTCCAAAAGCTCGATACCTACTATCTTCTCGGTGGCCGGGGTTACGACCGCGTACACCTCAGCTCCGTGCCGCATCAACTCCCTTGCAATGTCCGGGGTCTTGTAAGCGGCGACACTGCTAGTGATAAGGAGCGCGATCTTCTTCGATGAAAGCTCTTGGCCACCTGTCCCGGTTATCTCCTTGGAGGGATGGCTCAAGGGTCTTCTCCGATGAACCTGCCGGTCGAGGCTACTACCTCTTGAGGAGACCGTTCTCGTAGGCGTAATCGAGGAGTTCTATGATCTCTCGAAGAGTGTATTTTTGAGCGCTCGCAGGAATTCTTCTCAACACATCTGGAAGGTTTGGAAGCATCGGCCGGAAAAGTGCCGGTATTCGATCGTACATCTCCTGGACTCCACCAATGATCTCTTCTGCGTCCTTCTCGCTGATGTTTGTCCCCTTCAAACCCGTCTTGAGAGTCCTGACCAAGGATTGTTAACCTTGTCACAGGGGCACTTGTTGGCAGGTATAACAGCCTCACGGTGTCCATCCACAATATCCCTACTAGTGGGCAGTTTCATGAATTCGGCCTACCTTCTGTTCACACGACACCAAAGAATAGGTAGGAAGACACCAGAGGTGTCTTACATGGGCTTATTGAAAATATTGTCAGCTTAACTTGATCGATGATCGTTCGGAAGTAGCCAGCCTATGGCTAATCCTTGCTTCATGACCCGTTTCCATTTGCTGCTGTTATAGAAAATGTCCTGTTCGTCGGCCATGGGTTTGACAAGCAGATCCGCTCCGATTTCCTTGGCAAGCTTTTCTAGTGCAGGAACAATTTCTATTGGCGGGTTGAGTGAGTAGATCAGAGAGGCACCTTGGTACACGTGTAGGCTCGGTGAGAATACATCATCGACAATAGCTCGTACCCCGCTTCCATTATAGGACCTGATCACAGATTCTCGAGTATCTGTCACGAGGACCTCGGTCGTCGGCATTGTCTCTTTGATTTTCTCAGCTACATTCATCCTCTGGCCTACGCCCACCTCGACTATCTTCCTGTTGTAATTGTCCCTCACGAATTCTACGATTGCTCCATTTTGCATCTCCGAAACCGGCTGTGAGATCTTCATAACGAAGCACCGCTTAGTTCTCTCATATGTACGGAGAATAAACTAGTCGAAGCATTGATTCTACTCCGGATTGCGATCAAGGCCTAAGACCATTTGAACTGAAAAGTCACAGATCCAACGTTCATCGTCCCCGTTCCACAGATAATCCTGCCAAGAGTTGTGATTACATGACTTGCAACAGTGCCGAGTTGGTAGGTCACTGAGCAAAGTATCATACCTTGCCCGTTCGGCTGCGAGTAAAAATTGAAAGTTACGTTTGCCAAGCGAGCAACGGTAAGACCTGTGTTAACGTAAACTCCATCAAGTATTGAGTAGTAGGACATATTGTTCTGATAAAAAAATGAGCCTACGAGGCTTGCATCTTGTGATTGCCCGATCATTGCCTGCAATCGCAAATGTTCACCTTCCAATTGAGCTGTTTGAGCTGACGGTGTCAGGGCCGCGAGTTGAGCTTGAACCACTTGGGATTCCAAATGTCGCGAGTCTGAGTTAATGCCCCTTAGTTGAGAGATCTGAGTGTCGAGGTTGAGGATCATCGTGTTGAAGCTCGTTATCTCAGTCTTGTAGTCTACGACTACATTGGATCCGCCGGAGACCGCTTCTTGGACGCCGAGATCCTTCTGGAAAGAGTAGAAGGCGAGCCCGAGAGAACTCACGGCAAGGATGAGAAAGATATGCATGAGGGCAGTGTAAGTCCGAGCACTTGACACGGGACCATTGAATTGTACAATCGGACTAATTTAGCTAGGTTATCCATGTCAATCCATCTATTGCCGATTATCACTGCAAGTGGGCTAACTCATCCATTTTGATACTTCATACTCGGCCTTCATGGATCGCCATAACCCCCTCCACCAGGTGTTCGGATGCTAACAACATCGCCATATCTCGTTCGGACCACACACTTCGACCTTAGGGTCGCGGGCTTCGTGTTTCCTCGAATAAGTCTGTATTGTCCTCTTTGTCCATCCAAACCTCCCTTCAGCCCCCACGGATTGTTCGTCTGGCGATCCCCGAAGAGAGTCACTATCGAGTTGTCGTTCAAAAGCTCGATATCTCGGATCACTCCCATGCCGCCTCTAAACCTGCCATTCCCACCCGTTCCCTCGGCGAGCATGTAACTCCTTACACGGAATGGATACGCCGCTTCGAGCGCTTCGATCGGGGTGTTCATTGTGTTTGTCATGTGGCTATGTATGCCATCAATTCCGTCTTTGTTCTGTCGAGCACCGAAACCGCCTGCAATCGTCTCGTAATAGGCGAAGTATTGCCCTGTCCTAGGATGAATGCCTCCAATCGTGAGGTTGTTCATCGTCCCTTGGCATGCCGCACAGACTCTTTCCGGCGCGACTTGCGAGAATGCTTTCAGAGCAACATCAACGATCCTCTGTGAGGTTTCAACGTTCCCACCGGCTACGGCAGAAGGGGGTTGAGCGTTTACAATCGTCCCTTTCGGCGCAACCACTGTCACCGGTCTGAAGCAGCCCTCGTTGGCTGGGATCGAGGGATCGGTTACGCATCTGACGACATAGTACGCGGCTGACATAGTGATGCTGTAGACAGCGTTGACGGCTCCATGGACCTGTTTTGACGATCCTGTGAAATCAAAGTCCAGTCCGTCATTGGTTATGGTCAGCTTGACTTTGATTGGTATGTTGCGTGTTTCGTAGCCGTCATCGTCCAAATAATCCACGGCGGAGAACGAGCCTCGAGGCAGCCTGCGAATTTCATTGAGCATGAGGCGTCTAGAGTACTCTAGTAGTCTGTCAAGACATAGTGTGATGGTCTCGATCCCATACTTCTGGCAAAGATCAACCATACGTCTCATTCCGACCGTATTTGCGGCTTCCTGAGCACGCAAGTCTCCGAGTCTCTCTTTCGGCGTCCGAACATTCGACAATAAGAATGCGAGGAACGGCTTGTTGAGTCTACCTTGGTCCACGAGCTTTGTCGGAGGAATTAGCACACCTTCTTGGTGAACGTCTGTCGATAATGGAGACATGCTTCCTGGAGTGGAGCCTCCAATGTCCGAGTGATGGGCACGATTGACAGCAAAGGCCACAAGCTCATGATTGTAGAAGATTGGCTGAGCAATCGTTATGTCAGGCAGGTGCGTCCCGCCATGAAACGGATCGTTTAGTATGAAAACATCGCCTTCGTGTATGTCATCCTTGAATTCGCGAAGCAACGTTCTAACAGAGTGTGGCATCGCTCCAAGGTGCACAGGTATATGCTCGGCTTGAGCCACGAGGCGGCCATCACTGTCGAAGAGAGCACATGAGAAATCCTTGCGCTCTTTGATGTTCGGAGAATAACTTGACCGGCGAAGGACGATTCCCATCTCGTCGGCAATAGCTCCTAATGCGTTCTTCACGACCTCGAAAGTGATCGGGTCGTTAACGCCGACTTTCAAAGTAAGCATTCTTCGACATATGATATCCTCAATAAGGCGTATTCAAAGAGTACCATAAGCTCCGCTCGTAAGTGGAGAAAAAAGACTGGATTTTGTCGACCGCTCTTTCTGTGCGGCTTGGCCCGATCCGTTCTAGTCGTTGCTGTGCTTGGTAGTTGGCGTTTCCAGCGAGTGGACAACGCTTGTTACGACTTTCATGGTTGGGAACAAAGCCAGCAACAGGAAGATCAGTGGGTATGCGTATGGTGCTGAGGTGAAAGCTGGGGCAGCGACTGGTGCACTGACAGTGTAGAGGATCCAGAGTCCTATGATCTGGAACACCCAGGCGAGCACTGGAGTGAATGTTCGGTAGTTCTTGTAGGCGTCTGAGAATGCGTTGGAGAATTGTGTTCCGAACTTCAGGACGACAAGGGCTACGATAAGCCCGATGAACAGTACTGCGATGTTGGCGACCGTGACTGTGGAGCTGTATATTGTCTGGTTGATTCCTTGGAATCCTAGGATGACGCCCTCAACAACGACTAGCACGATGACACTGGCTATCAACCGTATGAACGATGGCATTAACGGACGGAAGGAGGCCATTGGGTCGGGATTGTTTGATTGGGTTGGCATTTTCGATACTCCTTTTGAATGCCATTGTTCGATGGAGGATTCTCATATGGTCATGTTGTAACCCTGGGCATGCGAGGTCCGTTACACCAGCAGGTCGTCCGATTATGGCATCATGTCACGGTAACAATCACAGAGCCATAAGTGTCTACAATGTAACGACACCGTGGTGGAATGATCAGCGTGGAATCGTAGTCCTCCAGTACTGCGGGGCCTCTCGCTATGAATCCCACGCCTAGAGACCCTCGGTCGTAGACTGGGCACTCTTTTGCCCGGCCCTCGATGAAACCTACAGGCCTCGAGATCTTCGCGGACAAATTCTTGCTTACTTCAAGACGCTCAAACGTCGGATTAACCTGTTTGCCGCGACAATTGAGCCTCAAGTTCACTAGCTCCACCGGAGATTCAATGTCGGAGTGACCGTAGCGTGAAAAGTGGGCATTGTGAAACACTTTCACCGTTCCAGAAAGCAGTTGACGATCGAGAGCCTTCCGTGGAATTGGTATTGATAGTTCGTATCCCTGTCCCGAGTATCTCAGATCAAGGAAGCGCTCAAAATGGATCATTCTTCCAGAAACGCCTTGTTCAGCAAGAGACTTCGCCCCTTCATCCTCCAACCGACCAAACAACTCGTTAAGCGAAGTGACCGAGACGCTCTCCGGCGTTACCAATATTGTTTGTACGTAGTCTCTCATGGGCTCAGCCAGGAGAAGACCGAGGCTTGAGAATAGCCCAGCGCTCCGTGGAATCAGGATCCTCCGGATTCCTAGTTGCTGTGCAACTTCGCACGCGTGCATAGGACCGGCACCGCCGAACGCGACCAAAAGCATCCCTCGAGGGTCCTTGCCTCTCTCTACGCTCGCGGCCCTCAAAGCGCTAGATATATTGTCGATTGCAATTCTCAAGATCGCAAGCGCGGATCCTTCGATAGCCATTCCTAGTGGCCTGGCTATCTTCCGGTCGATCGCCTTCCTTGCGAGCTGTGGGTGGATCCGCAGTCCTCCACCCAAGAGATAATCCGGATTTAGTCGGCCAAGCATAAGATGCGCGTCCGTGACCGTAGGCTGCTCTCCGCCAAGTCCGTAACATGCAGGTCCAGGGCTCGCTCCCGCACTTTCGGGTCCAACATGCAGTATTCTTTCAGAGTCAACCTTCGCAATGCTTCCTCCGCCCGTCCCCACCTCTACAAGATCCACCAAAGGAAAACGGACCGGATAACCAGAGCCTTCGAGACGATGGACTCCGTGCAATCGTCCCCCGACCTCGTAATCAGTTGTGAGCTCGAATCTGTCTCCGACCCAGACACCTGCTTTCGAGGTTGTCCCACCGACGTCCAGCGAGATTATCTCTCTCGCCTTGGTGAGACGTCCATAGTATTTTGCTGCTACTGCACCTGCTACTGGTCCGGATTCAATCACCCGTGCCGGTTGATCAATGGCCTGTTTGTAGGAGATCGTGCCACCGTTTGATTGCATCATGTAAATTGATGCCTGGATCCTCTTCGCTCTGAGGCCAGTGGCAAGTGTCTCTAGATAGTTGGAGATTATTGGTTGCAGACAAGCGTTTACTACTGTTGTGCTTGTGCGCTCGTATTCACGAAACTCTGGGAGTAGATCTGAGGACAGTGTTACCCAGGCCTTGGGGCACTCCTTTCTGAGAACCTTGCCGAACGACTTCTCATGTGATGAGTTGGCGTATGAGTGTAGGAAACATACAGCGACACTCTGCGAACCTGATCGTCTGACTCGTTTCGCTATTTTACGAGAATCAGCAGAGGCGATGTGCTTGAGGATCGCGCCATCATAACTGACGCGTTCATCGATCTCGAACCTCAGGTGTCTAGGAACTAAAGGGCGGGGCCTTTCGACCTGTAGATTGTAGAGTTCAGGTCTATTCTGTCGTCCTATCTCTAGAACGTCGCGAAATCCCTTGGTTGTGACGAGGGCAACTTTTGGGATTTTATCGGTCAGTAGAGCGTTCGAGGCGAGAGTCGTCGCATGAATGACCAATCGAATATCCTCAGCATTCGAGTGACTGGTCCGCAGAAATCGTTCGATTACATCCAAGACCCCTCTTGACGGTTCATCAGGGGTCGTCAACACTTTGACATTAGTTATGCTGCCGCGGTTGTCAATGCTCACCAGATCGGTGAAAGTGCCGCCGATGTCAACCGCTACTCTAACTGTATTCAGGCCCATCATGTCCTCTGCTTGGTTTGCCTCGGCTGACGTGGCCCTAGCTACTTTAGAGTGATGCGAGAACTCTTAGGATTGAGGCGAGATGAAGTTCATCATACGAACGTCGAGAGTTTTCAAGTTCACAACGGGAAGGATGCCGGGTTTGGGCTCGACGCCCATCCGTTTCTGATATTCGGTTTGTCCCTGCCAGGCGCCACTGTTGATGATTGTCGTACCCCGGTGCAATCCGGAGCCTGAAACATGAATGTGTCCAGAGGTGAAGACGTCGGGCACTCTGTCTATGACGAGATAGTCCTCCTGCTCTGGGCCTATGGGAGTGAGTTTACCATATTCTGGGGCAAGGTGGCGAGCTCGCAACTGATATTCCATGGCTGAGACCGGGTTTTGATAATCGAGTCCCGGAACCGAGCTTACAAGATCCATTAAGCTAGTACCATGGTAGAGTAGGAAGTGGACGCCGTGGAGACGAACTTCCGAGGGATCTCCGAGTGAGACTATGTGTCTGGAATCGTAGACTGGACCGGCGTATTCACGTGGAATCATGGGTTGGGGTAACGCCTGGCGGACAGCATCATGATTTCCAGGAATCATAACGACACTCATATGCTCAGGGATCTGGCCGATATACTTGGCCGATTCGGAATATTGCTGGTGAATGTTTGGAATCAGTAGGTCCATTTCCTGTCTTGGATAAACGCCAATGCCATCAACAAGATCTCCGCCTATCATGACATACTTCACTCGCCCTGCAATCTCCCTTTGTTCAGGAGTTCCCAGTTCCCCTTTCAACCAGCCTAGTACTCTATCGAAGGGCTCTTTGAGGAACTGCTTGCTTCCAATGTGAATGTCCGATATGAGAACCGCATAGACCTCTTCCTTCGAGCGGGCCGGTCTCCTCTCCGGAATTTCTGGGAGAAGTATGTTTTCGCCAATGAGTAGTTGACTGTTGGTTTTCTTGGCTTCTATGAATAAGACCTGATCACGGAGAAGGCGTCTGGCAGTTTGATAGACCGTCTGGTTCTGTTCGGTTACCAGGACCGTAGCTTCGTCTCCTGTGTCGTCTACTGTCAAGAATATTTTTCCAGGCTTTTCCCGCTTGTCCATTATCATGCAAACAAATCGGGTCTTAGAATTGGCCGATGCGGATAACGCGTCGGCTATTGTGCCAGAGTTTCGTGTGTCCATTCTTTGCTTCAGTAGACCGCTCATCTTCTCGAAACGGTTGCGGAAGTAACGTAGGAAATCGTCGAAGGCTCCGGTTGTCCCGAGTTTCCCGGTCGGGTCGGAGACCACGTCAAGCTGGGAATCGATTTCCTCCGCGAAACGTCTCTTGTGTTCGAGACCTAGGTCTACACGTGACGGCGGCTCGACAATCATCTCCAGTTGTTCTGCGGCCTTGACGACTAGGTCACGATTGATCGAGATCGGCCTTGGCTCCATTGCGACCGCCACGTTGAGCAGCCTTTCTACGAGCAGGTTGAGAGCGTCTTGCTTGCCCTCCATGTCGGAAAGAAGCCTGAAGGCATCGATCTCGACCTGGAATCCAGCTTCCAGTATGGTGGTAACTGCTCTTTTCATTTGGTCGGACATGTCAGGGAGACGCCTCAGCCCCTCGAAGGGCGACTAGTAGGCTTCCTAGCGTTGGATGCTATGGGAATTTATGCCGTTCCTTGCTGGGCAGCGATCAATCTTCGTAGGCGGGCCCCTATCTTGTCAGAGTCAGGTCGGATATGTCGACCGAGATTTCACTCATCCTGTTCATCGCGATGAGGACGGCAACGAGATGATTGACTAGTGGTCTTGGGGCTTTGGTTATTGTCGACTCCGCCTGTGAGAGAAGCTTCTTTGACTCCTCGAACCTCTTTGTGGTCGAAGATACCAGCTTCATATCCCTAGAAAGGACCGCACCCACAGCATCACGGTACATCATGTTGATCAAGGCGCCAGCCTTCTCCAAGAGAATCTGGTGCCCTTTCGGGATCGGAGTCTCTTTCTGGACATTTCGTGCGACTGTTACTGAGTAGTCTGCGAAGGTTTCGATGTAGCTGGCGAGAAGCCGATAGTCTAAACAGTCAACCGCCGATACTTTGATCTTCTCAAGCAGATACGTGTCTGAGATGGCAGCTCTGACCAGTCTAACCATTAGGAAGTACCATCTGTCTACCTCTTCGTCTCTTTCCGTGACATTCTTCGCAAGCTCAAGGTCGCTGTCTACAAATGCTCTTGTGGCGTCAAGTTGCATGGGCATTGAGAGCATTTCGAGCCTGCGTAGAATCTTCTCAGGTATTAGCAGCGATGGCTCGATTAGGCATTGGATGACCATTCTCTTCGAGTCCTCTTCCAGTACTTCGAGCCCGACGAGTCTCTTTGTCGTTCGCCTGGCCTCGTCACGTAATTCCGGTGTTATCGTATCCTTCGCTTGTATGCGGATTATGTCGTAGCCCAGAAGGTAGCGCTCGATTATTTCTCGTCTGACCAAGGCAGATGCCTCGATCATGGTCTCCAATGGTTGCCTTTCCTCATCGATCTTTGGCGACAATAATAGTCGCCCGTCCTGTCTCTCTTCGTATGAGATTACAGACCCCGCTCCTAATCCTGCCCTTTTTGCCCAGGCTTTGGGTATGGTTACCAAGTAGGTGCCGTCGGGCGTACGTTGTAGCTTCCTAAGCTCCATCTTTTACTCTACGGCTCTAGATTGAGCCAACTGAGAATTTAGGGTTTCTATGCAGTCTACTATGAGTTGTCTGTTAGCTCTAGAGGAGCGACTTTGGGAACTGTTCCGCCGTTCAGGTGCTGGAAGGCGAGGCCTACAACCTGGTCGACATTCTCTCCTTTCAGCGCGCTCGCGTCAACAATAGGGGTTCCGCCGAAGACACGTCCGACAAGTTTTCTCGCCTCGTCCAATTGGATAGGATTTGTGAGGTCAATCTTATTGGCGCAAATGATCACTGGGGTGTCCGCGGCAATCTTTCGCAGTGTCTGATAAGATGCGGTTAGTTTCCGGAATATCGTTTCAAGGTCCTCCGAGATGTCGACGAAGAGGAGGATGAGGTCTGAGTTGGTAATTTCACCTAAGGTAGTGTTGAATGCTTTCATGATTACTGGGTGCATGTCCTCGATGAATCCTATACTGTCGACAAGGATGAAATCGAAGGGCCCCATCTTTCCACCATTATATTGTACCTTTCTTGCGAATGTTGAGAGGGTCGTGAAGGGTCCAAGACCAGTGTCTTTGGTTTCGGACACGAGCCTGTTGAAGAATGTCGTTTTACCGCTCTGCGTGTATCCAGCCAATGCCACTATTGGGAATCCACGTTCTCTTCGATGCTCGCGAAGTGTTTGTTTCTTCGCGTAGACGTCCTTCAGCTCCTGTTCCAAGCGCGAGATCCGCTTTCGAGCCTCGCGTTCGTATTCGTGATACGGATATTGTCCGGGACCCGACCAGCCCACTTGTTCACCTGTGAATCCTTTCATCCGTAGGAACTCCTTTCCCCAGGAAAACGTGTACCGCATCTTTGCGAGACGTATCTGCAGCTTCGCTTCCTTCGTCATGGCCCTTTTCTCGAAGACCTCAAGGATCAGGAGGTTGCGATCAATTACTTTGATGTCGGTTCCACCTAGGAACCTCGTTACCTCAAAAATCCTAGCTCCAGATAGGGTATTAGCGAAAATTACGGACGCGATATTCTTCTCTTTGACTATTTGTTTGACATCTTCCAATTTTCCCGGGCCGAGAATGTAGGAATGATGGATACTCTTCCGTTTTTGGACAATGGTATCGATCACTTGGTACCCTATGTTTTCCGCCATGCTGCGGCATTCTTCGGCCCTTGAAGGGACAGTTGGGATCTTGGATTCTACAACGAGGGCTCGCATGGACATTGAACCATGCCCCCTTTTGATAGAGGTGGATGAATGCCGGTTATTTAGACCGCTCGTACCTTCCCGGTATGGTCCTATTGGACCCTTATTTCCACGCCAACCGTTCTTTTGATCAGATCGGCGAGAAGATCAACTTGTGGGCGTCCTCCGCCTCCTTTCCTTGTTGGGACGGAAACAACCAATGGAAGCTCGATCTCTTTCTTGCCTTTTCCCATATGATCTTTGATCCAGTCGAAAACGGGATCCGTAACTATCACCAGTGATACAGTGTGTTTGTTCTTGATGTCTTCAAAAGTCTTGACAGCCTCGTCGGCGGAGCTGACTATCCAGCTGTTTTCTATTCCGCCTAGTCTGAAGTATGTTGCTGTTTCCTTGTCGGCCATTATACCGATCTTTCCCAGAGCTCGTACACCTGTTCTCTGTTTTACTTGAATACCCAGCCGGTTTCTTTTGACCAGAACAGAAGATCCAGATCGGCCATGGGGATATCTATCTCTTTAGAGAAATGTCTCAACCTCTCTTCGATATCAAGGTATTTCTTCTTGGTAAGAGACGTAGGTATCTCTTCTACAAGACCGAGTTTTTTGATGTTTCGGAGGATGTGTCTATCTAGTATCGCAAATTCCTCGCCGTGTCCGATGTTCCGGAGAAAGTGGCTCGCTTCCTTGTAGCCAAGGCCTTTCACGTTCTCGACGAACCATTCTCTTAGTTCGAACGGATTGTAGAATGATCTGATATGCTCCTTCAAGTGGAGGCCGTCCTTTGTGAATTGGTTTCGGGCCTGGACGATGTATTTGGCCTTATTCTCATAGAATCTCACCTCATGAAGAAATTCTCCTATCTCGGCTGGGCCTGCTTTGGCCAGGAGATCTCTTTCTTGTAGTTTGAGAACCGCGTTCCAGCAAGTTCGGGCCGCTGATTGAGGCGTCAAGATGCAGAACGAGAGTTCTGCAAAAACCTCGATTTCATCACGGTCTAAGACATGCCTAAATTCTTCCAGCCGCTGACGAATGTCCCCACGACGTTCCTTGTAGAGCGATTTGAGCTCTTCAACCATTTTCTGCCGGTCACTACTGCTGCCTTTTCGTTCTAGACTAAGCATAGAATTGTTTGAGGACATCTTGCTTCTCCATTATTCTCGCACAATAATAGCATCTCATCTTTAGTGGATCCGTTCTTTCGACCGTGAACCGTGGCTCGACAGGTTCTCCCGCATTCGATACACATGATGGATTTGCGCAGCGGATGATTCCTTTGATCACGTCTGGCAGTTTGACCCTAGTCTTCTCGGCCACCTCGTAGTCCCGAATGATGTTGATAGTTGCACCAGGGGCAATCAATGCGATTTTGTCTACCTCTCCCGGCGCCAATTCCCTGCTCTCGACTTTGACAATGTCTTTCTTGGACTGTTTGTCGGATAGCACGTTCATTGCCACGCTGACCGTGTGGCCCTCT
>Ga0137415_10001972_pt1 | contig 20480 bp, 9 predicted proteins | sample CZODoug3_1_1_16f_FD_183082 | JGI IMG/M metagenome (GOLD analysis project Ga0137415, IMG submission 183082) | Vadose zone soil fungal communities from Angelo Coast Range Reserve, California, USA - CZODoug3_1_1_16fungal (Hybrid Assembly) | ecosystem: Environmental > Terrestrial > Soil > Vadose...
TGTCGTGCTGCCGGCGTCGCCGGGGTTCTATCATCGGCCGAAGCAGGTCTCGGATCTCGTGGATTTCGTGGTGGCGAGGATGCTCGATCAACTCGGCGTCGAGCAGAAGCTGGTTAAGCGATGGGAGGGAGAAGCCTAACTCGGCCGCTGACGATGTTTGGTCGAACCGCACGAATACCAGCTCGATCCACCATTCCACAATCCATTCAGTGTCGTGATTGACCGGGGCCGAGTATCCCCGCTCGTCGCAGTAGTCCACGTGCAGTAGGCTCCGGGACGAAGCAGGTCAGCTGACCTGCTTCGTCCGCTTCATCTCCTTCGGGAATCTCCGGAACCACGACGACAGCAACAGCAGCTCGTCGATCTCGTGCGTCGGCACCTGGGCAGTCGGCGATTCCTTCTGCGAGAAGATGTCTTCCACCAGCTCTTTCATCGTGCGCCGATCCTTTGACGAGCGCGGCTTCGCTACCTCGGCGCGTACGACGCCCCGCCGGATGAGATAGACCTTGTCCTCCCCATCGTGCCCGGGAACCGTGTACACGAAGGACAGATTCTCCACCGCGAACCGCAGCCGGCCGAACTGCGCGCGAAGTGCCTCGAGGCGCTCCAGCTTGTCGCGATAGTGTGCGGCTCTCTCGAATGCGAGCTCGGCGCTCAGGCGCTCCATCTCCCGGCGCAGCATGTTGATCGGACCGTCGTCCGATCCATCCAGAAAGGCGCGGGCGAGCGTCACGCGCTCGTCGTATTGCGCCGCCGAGCAGCCGCCGACGCAGGGGCCGAGGCACTTGGAGATCTCGTGGCGAATGCAGCCAGGCGTGCGCGGCAACAGCTGAAACAACTCGCCCTGATCGCTATAGAACATCTTCATGTCGGTGCGGCAGTCGCGGAGCATCAGCGCATCGTTCAGCTCGCGCACAGCTTCTCCCACGCGCTGGGCGCCGACGAATGGACCGTAGTAAATGCCAGCCTCCTCACCAGAAGCTCCGCGCACCACCAGTAGTTTCGGCGCAACGCCCTTCGTCAGCTTGATGAACGAGTAGTGCCTCGCATCGCGCATCATCGCCACGTTATAACGGGGCCGGAAGCGCTTGATCAGCCTCAGCTCCTGCAACAGCGCCGCGAATTCACTCGGCGTGTAGTCCCATTCGATGGATTCGGCGGAGCGGAGGATTCGCGCCCCTTTGTCCTCCGGGTACTCGCACCGGAAATAGCTCATTAATCGGGAGCGAACGCGCTTCGACTTCCCGACGTACAGCACTTCGCCTTCGCTCGAGAGCATGCGATAGACCCCCGGGCGGTCCGCGGCACTGTCACGAACGTTCGTTCGCATTATCGCGAGCTGCGCATCGCTCGTGGGCTGCTTCTCGAGTCGGGCAGCGCCGCGAGTCATGCTAGTGCTGGCACTTCACGCACATCGTCGTGGCGCGGCCGTCGACGGCGTGCGTCGAGACGAGCTTGGATCCACATCGTCGACAAGGCAGCCCACCGCGACCATAAGCTTCGAGCTTCTCGACGAAAGTCCCGCGCTTGCCCCGCGCGTCGCGGTAGTCGCGAAAGCTCGTGCCCCGCGCCTCGATCGCTTCACCCAGAACGGCGACGATCGAATCACGGAGCAGGCTCGCCTGCTCGAAAGTCACCGACGCTCCCGGGCGCGATGGGTCGATGCGCGCGCGCCAGAGCGCCTCGTTCGCGTAGATGTTGCCGATGCCTGCGATCTTTCGCTGCTCCATTAAGACTTTCTTGACGGGCTGACTCGTTGCCCCGAGAACTGCCGATAGATGCGTGGCCGTAAATGCACGGTCAAGAGGCTCGATGCCGAGTTTCCCCGAGTACTCTTCGAAACGATCGGCATCCATCAGCGCAACCGTTCCGAGTCGCCGGACGTCGGCGTAATGCAGAGCTCTGCCGTCGTCGAGGTCGAGCCGCAGCGTCGAATAGTTGAGCTCTGATCCTGTGAACGTGCCGTCGTCGATGAGGAGCGCGCCCGTGAAGCGCGGCTGCACCACGATCCGATCGCCCGTGTCGAGATCGATCACCACCAGCTTTGCCCTGCGCCAGCTGCGAAGAATCGTCGCATCTCGCAGCCGTTTCGCGATCGAGCGCGCACTCACTTCGCGCAGCACATCGGCTTTGCGAACAGAAACCTTTTTTATTTTCCGCCCGCGGATCGCGCCGTCGAGATCGCGCGCGATCGTCTCGGTCTCAGGTAATTCCGGCACCGCGCATAACCTCCCGCCAACCGATGTCGCGTCGCAGCTGCTTTCCCTTGAGCGTCACCCGCTCGGCGTGGGATCGCGACAGCTCCGCGGCTTCGATGAGATTCGGGGCGACCGCGGTCACTGCGAGCACCCGCCCTCCGGCTGTCACGAGCTCATTCGTCCATGGATTCAACGCCGTTCCCGCATGGAATACCTCGACACCCTCTTCGGGCGGTGGGAGCTGGATGGTGTCACCAGTCCGGGCTTCCCGCGGATAACCCGCCGCGGCCACTACGGTCGTAACCGATGAGAGCGGTTTCCAATCTGGAACGCGCGCGCGGCTGAGCGAGCCGCCGCCGGCGACAGCCGCAACCAATTCGAGCAGCGACGAATCCATGAGCGGCATTAGCGCCTGGGTCTCGGGATCGCCGAACCGGCTGTTGAATTCCACGACCTTTGGTCCGTCATCGGTGATCATCAGTCCGGCGTACAGCACCCCCGTGAAAGGAGAGCCCACGTCCCGCATCGCGGCCAGCGTGGGTCTGATTATCTCGGACATCACCCGCGCGACGAGCTCCGGCTTGGCGCGTGATGTCGGAGCGTAGGCGCCCATTCCGCCGGTGTTGGGCCCGAAATCGCCCTCGTGCAGTCGCTTGTGATCTTGCGCTGCCAGCAACGGGAGAGCCTGCTGTCCGTCCGTAATGGCGAAAAACGAGATCTCTTCACCCTCCATGAATTCTTCGATGAGGATCTCGCGTCCCGCCGCACCAAACACGCGGTCGTTAAGCATCGCGTCGATTGCGCGTTCCGCTTCGGCAGTGCTCTGCGCCACGATCACGCCCTTTCCGCCAGCAAGGCCCGACGCCTTTATCACCACCGGCGAAGTGAAATCATCAAGCGCCGCCTTCGCCGCTCTGGCGTCAGAATGCTGCACCGCTCGTGCGGTGGGGATCCCAGCCCGGACCATCAGCTCCTTCGCGAACCGCTTCGAGGTCTCGATGCGTGCCGCCTCGCGCGTCGGACCGAAGATCGGGAGGCCGCGCGCGTGAAAGAGATTCGTGATTCCCGCCTCCAGCGGAGTCTCAGGTCCGACGATGGTCAGGTCTACGTGCTCTTCCTCGGCGAGGTGCGCCAGGTCCTTGAGCCTGTCGATGGTGATCGGGATGCATCGTGCAACGGAAGCGATCCCCGGATTTCCCGGAGCGGCGATCAGTTCGATGTTCGGATCATCCCGGCGCAGCTTCCAGGCGAGAGCATGCTCCCTCCCGCCGCCGCCGACGATCAGCACCTTCATGCGAACGCTTGGTCGAGGTCAGCTATGAGGTCCCCAATGTCTTCGACGCCGCACGAGAGGCGAAGCAGATCATCCCTCAGCCCGAGAGCCGCTCTGCGCTCGGGCGGAACCGATGCGTGGGTCATGGAAGCGGGATGACTGATCAGGCTCTCGACGCCGCCGAGTGATTCGGCGAGTGAAAAAACGCGCACCTTGCTGAGGACTTTGGCCGCTTTGTCCCTGCTTCCGGCGAGGACCGAGATCATTCCGCCGAATCCCTTCATCTGACGCTTGGCCAGCTCGTGTTGTGGATGCGAGGGAAGGCCGGGGTAAATCACGTTCTCGTGTCCGAGCTTTTCCGCGAGCCACGAGGCGACCTTGCGGCCATTCTCGTCGTGGCGCGGCATCCGCAGATGCAACGTCTTCGTGCCCCGCAGCACCAGCCACGCGTCGAACGCACCCGGCACCGCGCCCGCCGTGTTGAGAATGAATTGCATCCTCTCAGCGAGCGCATCGTCCTTCACGACCGCGATTCCGCCGACCATGTCGCTGTGCCCGTTCAAATACTTCGTCGTGGAGTGATAAACGATGTCGGCACCGTGCTCGAACGGCCGCTGGAAATAGGGCGATGCAAAAGTATTGTCGACGATGAACAGCGCGTCCTTGCGCTTGGCAATCTCACCCACTGCCGTGAGATCGGTGATGCGCATCATCGGATTGGTCGGCGTTTCCATCATGATCGCGACCGTATGCTCGTTGCATGCGTCTTCGACATTCTGCGGATCGCGGCTGTCGACGTAGGAGAAGCACAAACCGAAATTCCGGAGGATCTTGTCGAACAGCCGGAAAGTACCCCCGTAACTGCTCTCGCCGGCCACGATGTGATCGCCTGACTTGAACAGCTTCATGATGGAATCGGTGGCACCCATTCCACTGCTGAAGGCAAAGCCGTGAGTGCCGCCTTCCAGCGCGGCCACGTTCCGCTCCAGCGCTTCCCGCGTTGGGTTCTTGCCGCGGGCGTACTCGTAGCCCTTGTTCTTGCCGAGTCCTTCCTGAACGTAAGTCGACGTCGTGTAGATCGGCGTCATTATCGCGCCCGACAGCATATCGGGGCGCTGTCCCGCGTGAATCGCGCGGGTACCGAAAGAAGCTTTCAGATCTTCGTCAAAGATGCGGGTCATGCGCCTTTTACACTGGAAGAGATGAAGGGTAGATAGATCAACAACCTAACCAATCGACCTGGCTTTTTCCGTCGTCCGCCCGGCCCGTGCGGAGTAAATTACCCGCTACTCGGCCGGCCAACAGGAAACGGGAGGACAGCGCACGAATGGCTTATGAGGGCTTGATGGTCGGTGTTTCCGGCGTGCGTGGTCGCGTCGGAGAGGCGTTGACGCCGGAAATCATGGCGAAATTCGCGGCGGGCTTCGGCGCGTGGGCCCTGGCGCGCGCCGGAGGAAAAGCGGAAATCGTCGTTGGTCGCGACAGCAGGGTGTCGGGTCCGATGTTCCAGCCGGTCGTGCACGCGGCGCTACAGTCGGTTGGCTGCGACGTGCTCGACGTCGGGATGGTTCCCACCCCGACGATCCAGCTCGCCGTCGAGCACCACCGGGCCGCCGGCGGGCTTGCCATCACAGCGAGCCACAACCCGATCGAGTGGAACGCGCTCAAGTTCATCGGTCCATCGGGCTTGTTTCTCGATGCCGCGGAAGGAGCAGAGATGCGGGAGGTCGTCGAGGGACACATCCCGCGAGCGACGTGGGACAAGCTCGGCACCGTTGCTCAGGACAAGGACGCGGCGAGAGAGCATATCGAGAGGATTCTGGCCCTCCCATTTCTCGACGTCGAAGGGATCAGGAAGAAGGAATTCCGCGTGGCACTCGACTGCGTTCGCGGTGCGGGCGGCGTGTTCATGCCGGTCCTTCTGGAGCTGCTCGGGTGCAAGCTGGCGACGATCAACATGGAGCCCGACGGCCGGTTTCCCAGACCGCCAGAGCCGGTCCCCGAAAACCTGGGAGAGCTTCAGAAGCTGGTGCAGGATTCCCACTGCGACATTGGAATGGCGGTCGACCCCGATGTCGATCGACTGGCGCTGGTCTCCGACGAAGGACTCGCGATCGGAGAGGACTACACCCTCGCGCTCGCCGCGAAGGTGGTTTTGCGGCACCGGAAGGGCGCGATTGTCACGAATCTGTCGACCAGCCGCATCATCGATGACATCGCCAGGGAGGCCGGCAGTCGTGTAATCCGAGCGCCCGTTGGGGAAGTAAACGTCGCCACCAGGATGCGCTCAGAAAAGGCGCCCATTGGCGGCGAGGGGAACGGAGGCGTGATCCTCTCAGAGCTTCACCTCGGCAGGGACGCGCCGGTGGGGGCCGCGCTCATCCTTCAGCTCCTCCTGGAGGAGGATAAGCCCCTGTCGAAGATCATCGCGGCCTATCCACGATACGTTATCGTTAAGGACAAGCTTGACCGTCCCGAAGCCCCGCTGACCGCGGTCTACGAGGCCCTCAGGAAAACCTTTCCCGAAGCCGAGGTGGACACCCAGGACGGGTTGAGGTTGACCTGGCCGGATCGTTGGGTGCACATCCGCCCGTCAGGAACGGAACCAATCGTGCGAGTAATTGCTGAGGCCCCGACTGCGGCGGCGGCCCAGAAGCTGGTCCGCGATTGCCGCCAGCCGGTCGAGGCGCTGGGCCGGTAAGAGTACAGTCAACCAGAAATCATATGTGCGGAATCATCGGCTACATCGGAATGCGTGGCGCGACGCCCCTTCTGCTCGAGGGGCTCAAGCGCATGGAGTATCGCGGCTACGACTCTGCCGGCGTCGCGGTCATGAATGGCGCTGGAGTCGAGACCCGCAAAGCGGCGGGAAAAATCTCCCAACTGGAACGCGCGCTCGCCGCCAGCCCGGTTGAGGGCGACCTGGGGATAGGCCATACCCGCTGGGCGACGCACGGTGTCCCCAACGAGTGCAACGCGCATCCGCACATCGACTGCAAGGGTGAAATCGCGGTCGTCCACAACGGAATCATCGAGAACTCCGGCACGCTCAAAAAGGAGCTCATCGCCCGCGGTCACAAGTTCGTCTCCGAGACCGATACGGAAGTCATTGCGCATCTGATCGAGGAGGCATTCGACGGCAATCTCGAGGATGCCGTGATCGAAGCCCTCTGGCAAATCGAAGGCACCTACGGAATTGCGGTCGTCTCGAGCAGAGACAAGAACAAGATCGTCGCGGCGCGGAAGGGCAGCCCGCTCCTCATCGGCCTCGGCGACGGCGAGTACTACGTTGCCAGCGATGTCTCTGCGATTCTGGCGCAGACGCGCGAAGTCGTCTACCTCGACGATGGCGATGTCGCGATTCTCACGCGCGAGGGCTACACGATTCTCAATCAGCGCGCGCAGCAGCTCGAGCGCGGAGTCAGCAAGATCGATTGGAACCTGGACCAGATCGAGCGTGGCGGATTCGATCACTTCATGCTCAAGGAGATCTTCGAGCAGCCGGCGACAATCGAGAACTGCATGCGCGGGCGACTGCTGCCGGATCAGGGAACGTCAAAGCTGGGCGGTCTCAACATGACCGACGAGGAGCTGCTCAGGTTCGACAACATCCTCATCACGGCGTGCGGCACGAGCTGGCATTCCGCGCTGATCGGCGAGCACATGCTGGAAAGCCTCGCGCGCATTCCCGTCGAGGTCGAGTACGCTTCGGAATTTCGCTATCGGAATCCCGTCGTCACGGACAAGACGCTGTGCATCGTGATCTCACAATCGGGTGAGACGGCGGACACCCTCGCCGCAATGCGCGAAGCCAAGTCCCGCGGCGCTCGCACGTACGGAATCGTCAACGTCGTCGGCTCGACGATCGCGCGCGAGAGCGATGGCGGGATTTACGTCCATGCCGGCCCGGAAATCGGAGTGGCCTCGACCAAAGCTTTTACGAGTCAGGTGATCGCTTTACTTCTCTTCACGCTCAAGCTCGCCAGGCTGCGCAATCTATCGATGGTGGATGGGAAAGAAATCATCGAGGAGATGCAGAGGCTTCCCGCCAAGATCCAGAAGGTTCTGGACCGTGCGCCAGAGGTCGAGAAGATCGCCGAGGAGTTCAAGAATGCACAGAATTTCCTCTACCTGGGCCGGGGATACAGCTTCCCGACGGCGCTCGAAGGAGCGCTCAAGCTGAAGGAGATCAGCTACATCCACGCCGAAGGCTACCCGGCGGCGGAAATGAAGCACGGCCCGATCGCGCTGATCGACGAGAAGATGCCTGTGGTTTTCGTCACGCCCCACGACGCCGTGTTCGACAAGGTCGTCTCGAACGTGCAGGAAGTGAAGGCCAGAGGTGGACGCGTGATCGCGATCACGACGCGCGAGGAAGAATCCCTCGCCGGGAAGCTGGACTACGAGTTCCGCATACCCCAGACGAAGGACATGCTCACACCCGTGCTCGCGTCGGTGCCACTCCAGCTCCTCGCCTACTACATCGCCGTCAAGCGGGGCGCGAATGTAGACCAGCCGCGCAACCTCGCCAAGTCGGTCACGGTGGAGTAGTACTGAGAGTCCTGCTTCAGCGGGTCTCGCGGGCTGAAGTCCGCATCGGAGAGCGAACGACGGGAAGCATCGGGACGGGATTTCTCCTCCTCGTCGGCTTTACGCACGGCGACACTCCCGAGAAAGTTGATTGGATGGCCGAGAAAACCTCGGGCCTCCGCCTCTTCAGCGATGCCGATGGAAAAATGAATCTCGCTCTCTCGGAAGTCGGCGGTGCAATGCTGGTCGTCTCGCAATTCACGCTGTATGGCAATACCGACAGGGGAAAGCGGCCCAGCTTTATCGACGCCGCGCGTCCCGAGGAGGCGATCCCGCTGTACGAGCGCTTTCTGGCAGCGCTGCGCGAGCGCGGCCTCAGAGTCGAAAGTGGCGAGTTCGGCGAAATGATGGATGTCGAGCTCGTGAACGATGGACCAGTAACGCTCTGGCTCGAGCGGTGAGTGGCTGCCGCGTCGTGCTCGCCTCGGCCTCCCCACGACGGCGGGACCTCCTCAACCTCATCGGAATCGCGCACGAGGTGCGTCCGGCGAACATCGACGAGACGGTGCGCCCGCGTGAGTCACCGCGCCGTTACGCGGAGCGGCTCGCCCGGGAGAAGGCGAGCGCTATAGCCTCGCGCGACCCTGATCTCATAACGATCGGCGCCGATACGGTCGTCGTCATCGATCGCAAGGTCCTCGGTAAGCCAGCCGACACTGCCGACGCTGCCAGAATGCTGCGCATGTTGAGTGGCCGCGAGCACACGGTCATCACCGCCGTCGCCGTTTCACGCGGTCGGAAGCTCCGCTCTGCGATCGAGGAAGTGCGCGTCAAGTTCCGGCGGTTGCGCGACGACGAGATCGATGAGTACATCGCGATGGGAGAGCCGATGGACAAGGCGGGCGCTTACGGCATCCAGGGATACGGAGCTACGATCGTCGAGCGCATCGAGGGAGATTATTTCGCCGTGATGGGATTGCCGCTCGTGCGACTGGTGGGCTTGATGCGGGATGTGGGAGTCAGGTACCAGTTCGGCGATCTCGCGACTTCACCCGATTAGCTCGCGCGCCCTTTCCATTACCCGCCGCTCGTTGTCAAAGGCAAGCTGGCTCGTAGCGTCGTCGATCGGCACCCAGCGCGCCTCGTTCACTTCCCAGTCGTGGTCCTTGGTGTCGCCCGACAGGTAGCGAAGAAGAAAGAAGTGAACGCGCTTGTGGAAGCGCACCCTGATGCCGTTCTCGAGCCCGGCGTACCAGTATTCGATCGTCTCGATAAGTTGCACGACCTCGCTCGACACGCCTGCCTCTTCGCGCGCTTCCCGCACCGCCGCGGTCTCCGGACTCTCTCCCTTCTCGACCGTCCCTTTGGGCAGCTGCCACCTGTTCTGTCCGCCGACGGAGATGATCACGACTTCGATTTTTCCCTTGTCGCCGCGAAACACAACCCCGCCCGCCGAGACCTGTTCTTTGACGGGCACCTTGATGGCGGGTGCCTTCTTCGATGGGGATTGATTGGATTTCCGCGGTGTCATGTTCCTGCCTCGCGCGCGTACCGATCGCGCAGAACCGTGTGGCGGAGGTAAACTGGCGCATCGCGTTCGCGAGTGCTTTGAGCTCGATCGGATCGCCCAGCTCCGCGCCGGAGCCGTGACTCTCGATGTAGGTCAACTCGCTAGCCGTAATGCACGACTCGCGGATGCTCCGCGCGACGGTGTCCTCCATCACGCGGATATTTGGCAGAAACTGGCCGGCGCCGGTACCAGAGTGGCTCAGGCACGAGCTGCGAATGACGCCGTAAATCTGATCGCCGTCTCTGACGGCTTGGCTCAGGCGCTTCAGCACGATGACACCGACGCCTTCGCTCGGCACGAGGCCGTTGGCGGCCTCATCGAAAGTGCGTTCCTGCCCGTCGGGCGATAGCACCTTCATATCCCTGAGCATGAGGTACTTGCTCGGATGCAGACTGAGATTCACAGCACCGGCGAGCGCCATGTCGCATTCGTTGCTGAGGATCGCGCGGCGAGCAAGGTGCACGGCCGTGAGCGACGAGGAGCATGCGGTGCCGACTGTGAGACTCGGTCCGCGGAAGTTCATGAGGAAGGAAATGCGATTGGCGAGGTCGCTCGTGACGGTGCCCGGCCCGAGATACTCGCCGGTGCGCGCATAGACGTCGGACATGATCCAAGTGAAGTCCTCGTTCATTGCGCCGACGTAAACACCCACACGCTGGGACTCGATGGCATCCGGTGTGTATACGGAATCCTCGAGTGCCTTCCATGCAGTGCGAAGTAGTACGCGTAGCTGGGGATCCGTCTTTTCCGCTTCTGCCAATGTCATGCGAAACAAGGCGGGATCGAATTGATCGATATCCGGGAGAAATCCGCCTCGCCGGCAGGCGACGCCACCGTTCTGCGCATCCCAGCGCTCAAGCGGAATATCCGTGAGGCAATCCCGTGCGCTCTGAACGTTGCTCCAGAACTCAGACAGATCAGCCGCCTTCGGAAACTGCCCAGCGATCCCGATGATGGCTACGCCCTCTTCCGTGCTGGCCGGCGCGGACGACGCTTGCACCGTGCGTTTGCTCAGCGATGTGCGCACCGCTAACTGGCGCGGCGGCTGAGCCTCTTCCGTGAGCTGTTGCGGCCGGCTGGGCGATGCTTGCGTGCTCGGAATTTCGGGCGAAGCGCGATGCGTGTCAGCAGACGCGGAGCGGGAAGGGTCGCCGACGCGCCTTCGCAACGCATCCTCGCAATTCGTGAGTAGATAACGTGCAAGGCGCGCCGGCGTATCGTGCTCGAAGAGCACCGTCTTTGGGAGCGCTCCGAATTCTTTACTGAGGCTGTCGCGTAGCTCCATCATCATCACGGAATCCATTCCGCATTGCTCGAAGGTGCTGTGCGAATCAATGGCGGACGCCGTCGTTTTGACTACAACGGCGAGCCGCTCTTTCACCAAAAGCTCAGCCAGGTTTTGTAGGGTGTCTTGCGCCTTCGCGAGCTGCTCCGCGGGCCGCACATTGGTAAGAGGCTCAACGCCTGCAGGTGCACGCACGCTAGTTTCAGTGGCACGATGCACGGCAGAGGCACGCGGTACTGTGTCAGCCGCGCCGTGAACCTGCAGAGTGCGCGCGATCTTCTCCACGTCACCTGCTGCAACCAAGACCTGAGACAATTCGACGCGCAGGACGCTTTCGAACGCGGCGACGCCCTCCTCCTCCGTGAGAGGGGACATGCCGGAGAACTGAAACAGCGACGCCTCTTCATCGGGGAGGCCCATGCCACCCGTAGCCCAGAGCGGCCAGTTGATCGACACGCTCCGGCCTGATCTGCGGCCTTGGGCGCGAAGCGCCTCACGCGACAGAACGTAACTATCCATAAATCGGTTACCCACAGCGTAAGCGCCCGCGCCGGGATCACCCAACACAACAGAGACGGATGAAAATGCGGCAAAAAAAGCCAGCGGCTCACGCTCCGTAAGGCGGTCCAGATTGACGATACCGTCCACCTTCGAAGCGAGAACGTCCGTGAAACCCGCGCGATCCAGCTCCGTGATCGGCGTGCGGCTTGCGACTCCCGCACAGTGAATGATGCCGTTGATCTCTCCACAGCGCGCCTTGGCGAACTGGATAAGCGACGCGGCTTCATCGGCATTTGCGATGTCCGCGGCAAAGTAATGAGCCTCTGCGCCGGCCTGCTGCAGCTCACTGATCGCGGAAGTCTGGGATTCGTTGAGTCCGTTCGAGCGCCCGCTCAAGATGAGGCGGGCGCGCCACCGACTCGCCAGATAGCGCGCGAGCACCAGCCCCAGCTTCCCGGCGCCGCCGGTAATCAAATAAACACCCCGAGGTTTCAAGGGCAGCGGCAACAGCTCACCGGAGCCCGCATGCTCGCGTGGCTCATGCGTGAGCAGCCGCCGACGATAGCGCCGCTCTTCGCGATAGGCGATTTCATGGCCCGTGGGATTGCCCTCAGCATCGAGCTCATCCGCGACCGCGCGAGCGACCTGCTTCGGGTCCGAAGCGTCCCACTGCACTGTGAGTAGCTCGAAACGATGATTAATGGTGAGCAGCGACTTCGCGAGAGCGGATACCGCCTGATCATGCGGCTGTGCTGATTCCAGGTTGCCTTCGAACAGCACGGCGCATCGCATCGGACGGCCGGGACTCACAGCCTCGAGCGCGAGGAACAGCGAACGAATGGAATAGACGCTCGGTGCGTCGGCCTGGTCCAGGCGATACACGATTCGGTTCGGCAGAAGTTCTCGATCGCGCAAGGTTGAGATGAGCTCGCGGTAACTGTCCTCGCTGCCCGCATCGAGCTCGAACCTCAGTGTGTCGACGGCCTTGAAAGATTCGCCGGCTTGCGCGAGCACCACCGCGACTCGCGGTCCCCAATGCTCGGCGAGGGCCGCCGCGAGCTTTGAGTCTTTCGCGATGACGAGCGCCGTCTCGTGCGCGCTGGTGGAACGCGCCGGCGCTGCGACCGGGGTTTCCAGCCAATCGTAACGGAAGTATTGCAGGCGCCGCGCAGGCGTGGGGTCCGCTCTGACCAGCGAGCGCGCAGTGAAGTCCGAAAACTTAGCAAGCACGCGCCCGGATGGATCAGCTATTACGATGTTGTATTTCTGAAGTGCGACACCTGCGATGGCGGCGGAATGCTCTCCAACGCCGAGCATGTTTTCCTCGGCGAGTGTCGCATAGGCATAGCATTCTTCAGTGAGCGGATGGCGTATCTCCAGTTCGCCGAGCGCGAAGGGCACCAGCGGGCCGGCCGACTTGCGCGACGATTCCGTTCCGACCACGAGACACGTGCGCACGGCCGCGTCCAACAGCGAAGGATGCAGAACGAATTCGGGGAGCCCCGAGCGCAAATGCTCGGGCAATCTCAGGCGGCTGAGCGTGCCTTTGGGTCCGCGGTAACGCGCCTCGGTGGCTTGATAGCTGCTGCCATATAAGAAGCCCATCCGACGGTAGCTTTCATAGATCGCTGCTTTGTCTTCTTCCGGAACGCCTGCAGCGCGCAGGGCGGCGAGATCCAGCCATTCGTCCGCATCGGCTTCGCCTTTCGGCCGGTACAGCAGCTCGCCTTGTACATACGCATCCTGAGTCGAAGCGCGGGCGATCTCCACTTCGATGACGTTGTCCGACTGGCTCAGGCTCAGGCTCAGGAGCGCCTGCTCTGGCGCCTGCCGTACTTCGAGCGGCCGAATCCAGATGAGGTTGCGAATGCGGTGCACGCTCCACTCATCGCCTAGGGCAAGCTCACCCGCCGCGCGAGCCATTTCGAGATAGGCGACTCCGGGGAGGATGACCCGTTCGACGCCCGTGACGACGATGTGATCGCGCAGATAGAACTCTTCGCCGCTGAACTGCTTGAAGTATCGCTGTTGAGACAGTGTGGAGATGTTTTTGTCCAGGAGCGGATGCAGGCTCACGTCGGTCGTAGCCGTGATTTCCGCGCTTTTCTCTTTCACCCAGTACCGCTGTGTGATGAACGGCATCGTGGGAAAGGAAATTCTCCGCGGAGTCGCTCCGAATAACTGCTGGGTGTAGCGGTTCCAGTCGACATCGAGGAAGGACACCCAGGCTCTCGCGAGCTGCTCGAGCCGGCCGCCGCGCAGCATGGAATCGAGCAACGACTGCTTCTGCTCATCATCGAGAATCGCATCGAGCCTCTCGTTGTGCTTGCGCGCGCGGCCGCGATGCATATTGCTGGCGATGACACCCTTGCGGAACTGTGTGAGCGCTTCGACGAGTTCAGCAACGCTTGACACGACGACAGCCAGCCGCTCCTCCATCGCTTCACGACCGACCTGCGATGAGAACGCAAGCCGCCTGAGATCGATCGTCGTCGTGAGGAATTCGAGCAGCCGGCCGACATACAAGCTCAGTCGGCTCTCGCTATCCGCGGACAGCACGAAGATCACGGGTCTTTGCGGGGTGGTCGACACGTCCTCGGTATGCGCGTGATCTTCGATCAGGATGTGAGCGTTCGACCCCCCTGCTCCGAAAGAGCTGATCCCGGCCCGGCGGAGCCTGCGCGCGCTGCCGTTGGTTCCGGGTAATTCCCAGTCTTCCAGGTGCTGTACGACCCGAAACAGCGATTTGGCAAAGTCAATGTTCGGGTTTAGTTTGGCGGAATGCAGCGACGGAACGATGCGTCGATGCTTCAACTGCAGCAGAACCTTCGTGAGCGCCGCGATGCCCGCGGCGGATTCCAGGTGACCGATGTTGGATTTCACCGAGCCAATGCGGCACTGTGGGCGGGCGCCCGCCGCACCATTCTGTGCTAAGGCCTTCGACAGACCGGCGATCTCGATAGGATCACCCAGGGACGTGCCTGTCCCATGTGCTTCGACATAGTCGATCGTGCCTGCGTCCCACCCGGCGCGCCGCAATGCCCCGCCGATCAAGCTCGTCTGCGCAGTTTGATTCGGAACGGTGAACCCGTTCGTCTTGCCGCCATGATTGAGCGCTGAGCCTTTAATCACCCCGTAAATGTGATCGCCGTCTTCAATCGCTCGCTCGAGTGGCTTCAGGAGCACCGCGCCGACGCCCTCGCCTGGCACATAACCATCGCCGCCTTCGCCGAAGGCGCGGCAGCGCCCATCCGTTGACAGGAACTGTCCCTGGGAGAGGAATTGATACTTAAGCGGGTGAACCATCAGGTTGACACCGCCTGCGAGCGCGAGCTGGCAATCGCCACTGCGAATGCTCTGGCACGCGGTGTGAATCGCAGTGAGCGAAGACGAGCACATCGTGTCCAGCGCGATGCTCGGCCCGCTGAGATTCAGGAAATAAGACACTCGATTCGCGATGGAAGAAAAGACAGCGGACGGCCTACCGTACTGCAGCTGCTCGTCCGCCACATCGATGAGGTCGTAGTGACCCCACATCACGCCGACGAAAACGCCGACCGCCACGCTCTTCAACGCGGGGCGCGTGTAGCAGGCGTCTTCCAGGCATTCCCACGCAGTTTGTAGGAATAGCCTTTCCTGCGGATCGAGAAGTTCCGCCTCGCGTGCGGAGATGTTGAAAAAGTGCGCATCGAATTGGTCAGCGTTGTCGATGAATCCGCCCCACCTGGCGTCTACGCGCCGCTTCCCGCCGCGGTCGGAGTTGAGATGGCGGCGGAAATCCCAGCGCGAGCGGGGAATCTCCGTGATGCAGTCCTTGCCTTCGCTCAAGTTCTTCCAGAAGGCGTCCAGGTTGTCGGCCCCCGGATACCGGCCGCTCAAGCCGATAATGGCGATGTCGTGCGTCGCTGCCGAGTCCGAGGCGCCCGTCAACCGGTTGGAGCGCGGACTTTCCACGACGGCAGTGTGCGTGCCTTCCGGCGCGAGCCGCCTACGGCTCAGCGATGCCGCCCATTCGCTCAGGGTCTGGAACCGATAGAGTGCGCATCGGGAGAGACCTTCGACTTCGCCCTGCAGGCGGAACAGCAGCTTGCAGTCGCTGATAGGGTCGAGTGGCCAGTCGGCGAGCGGCGTTGTGCGCGAGCAGTTTTTCGCCTCAGAGCCGAGCGTCGTTTTAAGGCTGGTGAACAACAATTCCTGCATGCGCCCCAGCGGATCGTCCACGCCATCCGCTGCGCTCTCACCCGGAATCGGTGCATCGTGGCCTTTGACCAGATTCGCGGCGCCAGGATCTGCCGCACCGGAGCTAGGAGGCGCCAAGCTTTCCGTCGTTGCGCGTGCGGCAGAGCCGGGGGCAATCAGGCTGCGCGCGCGGTCCGCATGGTTCTCCGCGAAGTATTCAGCGAGGGAGTGGATCTCGAGATACTCGAAGAACAGGGTTTTCGCGATCTCGCCAAACGTACGCTCGAGGTTCTCGTTCAGCGACAGGATCATCACCGAGTCGATGCCATAATTCTCCAGTGCGCTCTTGGGATCGATTTCATCCGCTGGAAGCTTGGTCACTTTGGAAATCAGGTCGACCAGGTACGCGGTCACTGCGGCTTGCAGGGCCTGCTTGGTGACGGTCTCATTGTTGGGCGCACTCGCCGAGGCAGGCACTTCCTCGCGCAGCACCGCCGGACCACTCGTCGCCTTCGCCGCGACCGGCACCGGCGCAGGCGTGCTCGCCTTTGCTGCCGGCTTGCGGTTCAACGCCAGTAGCGGCGCGTTCTGAATGGCGAGCCCTTCAAGGCGCACCAACACCTTTCCGCCGCGGTCCACCAGCACGACATCGTAGCAACGCTGGTCTGGGTGAGAAGGCCCAACCAGTGAGCGCCTCGCATAAGCAAAGCAGTCGCCGCCGGTCGGCTGGTGCACAATGCTGAGGCGTTGCATGCTCACCGGCACCTGCATGCCAAGAGCGCTCGCGGAAAATCCATCGATACCGAGTGCTGTTCGCACCGCGCCGTCCAACAGCGATGGGTGCAGCACATAAGCCTTCGTGTCCACTTCGCCTTGAGGCGGGCTACGGAGTTGTGCAAGTGCTTCGTCCGCGTTGGAATGCAAAGCTTCGAATACTTGGAAAGTCGGACCGAAAGTGAAACCCATCTGGGCGAACGTGGCAGCGATTGCCTCACGATTCACCAGGCGGCAGCGGGACACGATGGCGTTGATGTCCACGCTGCTCTCAACCGCGGCTCCTGCGCTAACGGTGGAATCCAGGTCGGTGGTTGTTGCGAATTCCACGCGACCTTGCGAATAGACGTGTCGCTGCTCGCCTGCATGCTGATAGATCTCAAAACGGACAGCGCCGTGATCGGGAATCAAACGTAGCTGGATCGTCGTGCTGCTCACGTTGACGATGATCGGCTTCAGCCACGATATGTCGCGCAGCGCTACGACGCGGCGCGCGCTCGCAAGCCGGCTCGCCTGTACAGCCATCTCGAGATGGGCGACGGCCGGCACGATCCGATTGTCGCCGAGCCGGTGATCCCGCAGAAAGATTTCCTCGGGACGGAAAGTTTTGCTGAACGTCTGCTCGTCGAGCGTCGACACGTTCGCATCGAGCAGAGGATGCAGCGCGGCCACCGTGCCAGCACCTGCCCTTACAGCGGCAGGTTTGCTGACCCAATAGCGCTGGCGATGGAAAGAATATCCCGGCAGAGACAGGCGCCTTCGGGTACCTCGCTCATGCAGACGCTCCCACTCGACCACGAGGCCGCCGACCCACGCTGCCGCCATGCGCGGCAGGTCGCGCTCGGCAATCCAGCTGTCCGTCGAGGGATCCGCGCCGACTGTCCAATCGCCGCGCGTGCCGGTGAAGACACCCGGAACGGATGCACTGGCCAAATCGCCCCGCACGAATGCGCGCAAGCGATCCACCACATCGGACACTCGGTCCGCGATGATGGCCAGCCTGAGATCCAGCGCAAGACGGCCGATCTGCAACGTGTACGCGATGTCATCCAGCGAAAGATCGGGATTCGATTCGAGAAAATCCGCCAGCCTCGCCGCGGTAGCCCTCAGCGAGGCTGTCTTCTTCGCGGACAGCACGATGAGTACCGGGAGGTCGGAAGCGGGTCTTGCGGCCTCCTCGACATACTCTTCGACAATGAGATGCGCATTGCTGCCGCCCGCTCCAAACGAGCTGATGCCCGCCAGGCGTGGAATCTCGACATTGCCGATCTTGGGAGGCTGCCATTCTTCGAGCGACTGCTGTACGTAGAAGGGACTGTGCTGCCAATCGATGTAACGATTCAGCGTGCTCGAATGGATCGACGGCACCAGCCTGCGGTGCTTCATCTGCAGCAGCACCTTGGTCAATCCGGCCATGCCGGCCGCACCTTCGAGGTGCCCGATGTTCGCCTTCACCGATCCGATCGGACAGTACTGGCGCTCCAGCTGCGCGAACGCTTCTGACAGCCCGGTGATTTCGATGGGATCGCCCAGGCCCGTGCCCGTGCCATGCGCCTCGATGTAACTCACGTGCCGCGGATTCACATCCGCGTTACGAAAGGCCTCCTGAATCAGCGCGGCCTGGCGTTTTGCATTCGGAACCGAGAAGCCGGATGTCTTGCCGCCGTGATTCAGCGCTGAGCCGCGGATCACCGCGTAGATGTGATCTCCATCCGCGCGGGCCTTCGACAAACGCTTCAACAGCACGGCCCCGACGCCCTCGCCGGGCACATAGCCGTCGCCGCCATCTCCGAAGCTGCGGCACCGGCCGTCCGTCGAAAGCATGTGCATGTCCGACACCAAGTTATACTTGTGCGGATGCAAAGCGAGATTGACCCCGCCCGCGATGGCTGCACCGATTTCTCCGCGTTGAATCGCCGCGCAGGCCAGGTGAATCGCTGTGAGAGAAGCCGAGCAAGCGGTATCTACGGTGATGCTGGGGCCCGAGAAATTGAAATGGTGCGAGACGCGGTTCGCGATAGCCCAAAAGAAAGAGCGTGGTGTGGCTAATGTGCCGAGCCCGTCATCGACAGCGTGAAGCTGGTAGTCGCCCCACATCACGCCGACATAGACGCCCACCGGGTTATCCCTCATCGCTTCGGGCGCGGCGAGCTTGTCCGGAGTGTAACCGGCGTCCTCAATAGTGAGCGCCGCTGTCTCGAGAAACAGCCGCTCATGCGGATCCATGTGCTCCGCTTCCTTGGGCGAGATGCTGAAGAACAGCGGATCGAAGTGATCGACGTGTTTGAGAAATCCGCCCCACTTGGAGTAGCTCTTGCCGAGGACCGGCCGGCCGGCCTGGAAATGGGAGGCGACATCCCAGCGCTCGCCCGGAATCTCAACGATACAATCACGGCCGATTTTCAGATTGTCCCAGAATTCCTCGAGCGTTTCCGCCTGCGGATAGCGGCCAGAAAGACCTATGATGGCGATGAGGTCGTCAGAACGTTTTGTATCGCTGGCGAGTGTCGCATCGCGACTGTTCGCATTGGCGCCGTTGGCGCTACCGCCGGGATGCGCTGAGTCTGGTGATGCGCCGGCCTCCGCCGCGGGGCTGTTGGCAGCCGTCGGTGGAGCAGCGACGACACCCAACACTTCCGCAACCTTGGCTGTATCGCCTGGCATTACGACCATCTGCGTGAGGTGCTGCTCGAGCCCGTACTCGAGCACTGCGAGCCCAGCGGCGCTTTGCAAAGGGACGATGCCAAAGTTGCGGCGGACGGTCGCCTCCTCTTTCTCGGAGAGCGTCATGCCCCCTTCTGTCCAGAGGGGCCAGTTGATCGACAGCGCCCGGCCGCTGCGCAGGCCCTGATTCGCCAGCGCCTGGCGCGTATGCGCGAAGTAGTCCTCGAACGAATTGGCGAAGCCGTAATCGCTCTGGCCAAGATTGCCCAGGACTGCCGTGACCGAAGAGAACAGGACGAAGCAGTCGAGCGGCTCGTCGCGCGTCTCCTCATCGAGATTCCACGTGCCGAGCGTCTTGGGCGCGATGACGCGCGCGAACGATTCCGGCGTCTTCTTGAGGATGAAGTTGTCTTCGACGACGCCCGCGGAGTGCAGCACGCCATTCAATCGATGCCCGACCTTGTGGATGCTCGCGATGGCTCGACGGACATCGTCCCGATTCGCCACGTCGCACACGAGGTAATGCGCCTGGCCGCCAAGAGCGGCGATGGCGCGGAGCTCGCTCTCGCCTCGATCCGTCAGCGCTGAACGGCCTGTAAGATAAACTGTCGCGCGGTATTTCTCGCTCAGATGCCGGGCGACGATCTGGCCGATGGCACCCAATCCACCCGCGATCAGATAGACGCCGCCTTCGCGGAAGGCCGGGATGCCGAGCCGCGCTTGCGGACGGTGAAACTCTCGAACAAGCCGGACGCCGTCGAGGTAACAAACGTCCGTCGCTTTGCCAGAATCCTGAAGCTCATCGAGCACGAGACGCGCGAGCGCTTCGCCCTGGGCTGCGGCGGAATCATACTGCACCACTCGCCCGGCATAGCTCGGCCTCTCGATGCGCAGCGTCTTATAAAAACCGCTGAGGCCTTGATATTCCGGCCGGCAGCCCTGCGGCCCCGCCGGAACGAGATGAATGAGTCGCGCGCTCTTCGTCCCTCGAAACATGCCTTTCGTCAGATCAAACAGCGCTTTCGCTCCTGCGGCGAGGTTGGTCTCGAGATCCAGGCTGTCCGGCGGAGGTGCAATCAGTAACACATGCTCGAAGCGGCTCGCGGCACCGCTCGTCTGCTCGAAGCGCGCCGCCGCAAAAAGCGCCGACGCGCTGAGCTGCAGAACCAAAGCCGCAGTGTCCGCCTCGCGCCCCACGACGAGCACGCTCGTAATGCCTTTGCCGCCCTCCGGGCGCTGAACCGGCACAGGATTCCAAACTGGTACGTAGACGCTCGCCAGCAATTCCGGCGCGCTGTGCGCGCCACTGCTCGCGCCGGCCAACACCGTAGTGTTGGCGGAGCCGGCAGAGTGGCCAGAAAGCCAGGTACCCGCGATGGGCATGTCACAAGTTCCTTCTTAAGGGGCGCGCGATCTGACACATCTTTGCAACCGATCATCAACTCAAAGACTTCATGACGCGCTTTTCCGTTGGCGCAATGCCCCGCACGCGCCTGCGAACTGTCA
>Ga0137415_10001973_pt1 | contig 20479 bp, 16 predicted proteins | sample CZODoug3_1_1_16f_FD_183082 | JGI IMG/M metagenome (GOLD analysis project Ga0137415, IMG submission 183082) | Vadose zone soil fungal communities from Angelo Coast Range Reserve, California, USA - CZODoug3_1_1_16fungal (Hybrid Assembly) | ecosystem: Environmental > Terrestrial > Soil > Vadose...
GTTCAGGATCGCCCACGCCGCGGTCCACGCACGCGCCACGTTCGGCTGCTCTGCCTGGGCGGTGGTGGCTACGATCTGCCGAACGTGGCGCGTGCGTGGACCGCGGCGTGGGCGATCCTGAACGGGGTCGAGCTGCCGGCCGAGCTGCCCGCGTCGTTCGTGGAGGACCTCGAGCGCTACGAGTTCCCCGTTCGCACCTTGTGGGATCCGCCCGAACCGCTCCCCGAGCCGCAGCGCCGGCGGGCGGAGGAGTTCGTCCGCCTCCAGGTGGAGGCGATCCGCCGCATCATCTTCCCGACCCACCGGCTGTAGTGGGGAGGCGCGCCGTCGGGCCGGACAGGCGCCTCAGAAGCGGACGGCCACGCCGCCGAGCACCGTCCGGGGATTGCCCGGGGTGAAATGGAGGTCGGGGACGCCGGCGGCCGGTTCGCCGGAGAGCCGAGACGTGAAGAAGAACTGCGCCTCGCGCCACTCGACGTCGGTGAGGTTCTCGATGCTCGCGAAGAACTCGAAGATCCTGTACCGGTAGCGCGCCGTGACGTCGAAGAGCGTATAGCCACGTGCCGTCTGACGCCGCTCCTCGTCGGCGAACCGATCGCCGAGGTGGCGCATGCCGAGGCTCGCCGCGAGACCCCAGGGCAGGCGCGCCGTGAGATCGGCCCGCGCGGTCACGCGGGGCGCGAGCGGGACGGCGCCGCCCGTGTCGAAGCGCGCTCGGGTGGTCGTCACGTCGCCCGAGAAGGTGAGCCAGTCGAGCAGGGCGATCCGCGTCGAGAATTCCCAGCCCTCACGGTGGCTCGCCCCGCGGGGCTCGGAGGTTCCGGTGTCGCCGGAGAACACGAGCTCGCTCGCCAGGTCGAGCACCCAGTAGGTCGCGGAGAGCTCCACGCGAGGCACCACGCGGGTCCTCACGCCGAACTCATAGCCCCTGGCCTCCGGCAGCGCCGTCAGGTGGCTGTTGGCGACGACCGCACGTGCGTCGTTCGAGTGGAAGCCCGTGCCGAAGTTCGCGAAGACCTCCGTGCGCTGCCACGGGCCGAGAACCACGTTGCTCTTCACGCTCGGCCGGGCGCGGAGCGCATCGCCGTCGAGACGGCCGCCGCGCAGGTTGTCGGCGACCGCGTAGTGGAAGACGTCACCGCGTGCGCCCGTGACGAGACGGAGCCAGTCGGCTGGCACGACGTCCAGCTTGACGAAGGGCGAGTAGGACTGCTCGAGGATGTTCACGTCCTGCACGCGGCTCAGCAGGTGACGATCGCTCTGGTTGGCCAGGATCACGCGCATCCGGTCGATCCTGGCCTGGACGCCGGCCACCGCGGCCGTCTCGGCGGCGAAGAGCCGGGTCCGGTACTCGTACCGGGCTTCGCCGCCCGTGAGTAGGCGTCCCCGGTCCATCTGGAGGATCCCGTCACCGTTCACCGGGTCGTTCAGGAAGAACGTGAAGTCGCTGAAGAGGTCGAGCGCGTAGTAGGTCGCGTAGGCGTGCACGGCGAGCTGGTGGTTTTCGGCCACGCCCCACCGGAACTCCCCGTTCACGTTCGTCCGCTGGGTCGTCCCGCCCTCCGTGGGATCGATCGAGCCGAAGCGGTCGATCAGTCCCGAGCGCACGGCGCGCTCGGGAATCTGGCCGGAGCCGCGCCACGCGCCGCGATAGTGCGAGGCCGAGAGCGTGAGCTTTGCACCTTTGCCGAGGTCGGCCGTGGCTTTGGTGAAGAGATTGAACCGCTCGTAGTTCGACGGGTGGTCGAACGGGCCGTCGGTGGCGTAGCCCTCGACGGCCAGCACAGTCTTCAGGGCGTCGCGCGTCGGGGTGAGGAGGGTCAGGAAGCGCCGGGTGCCGAACATGCCTCCCGCCATCTCCGCGAGATTCTCCTTGAACGTCTCGTGGGTGACGAAGTTGACGGCGCCCGCGGTGGCGAAGTCGCCGAGCTCGACGACGTACGGCCCCTTGAACACCTCGACCCTCGCCACCGTTTCGGGGATGAGGAAGTGGAGATCGGCATATCCCTGGCCATGCGCATGGGATCGGAGATTCACGGGGAGGCCATCGACAAAAAGCGCGATGTCTGTGCCATGGTCGGCGTCGAAGCCGCGGAGGAAGTACTGCTCGGCCTTGCCGCCGCCCTGGTGCTGGCCGATGACCAGGCCGGGCACGAGGCGGAGCACATCGGCCGGCCGGCCCTGGGGGCGCAGCTCGAAGTCGCGCCCCGGAATCAGCAGTTCGGAGGACGACGAGGTGAGCGGCGGCGCGGTGACGGTGACGGTCGGGAGTACGGAGGGCGGGACCGGGGGCGGCTCCTGCGCGACGGCCCCGGGCGAGAGCACTAGGCCGAGCAGCGCCGTGATCGGCCAGACGCGCTCGAGCGGTATGGGCATTGGGAGAACGCAATACCACAACTTTCCCCCGCCGCGGTGTGGAATGAGAGGGCCGATGCGCCCCCGGCGTCGTCACGGGGTACGGCTCGCGCGGGAATCGCTCGCTGCCCGGTTGACAAGCCGTCCGGCTCGTCGATAATCACACCAGTCTCGATTCTCTCGGCGGTTCCCTGGCAGCGCTCCGTGCCGCTCGACGCGGGGAGGCGACCACCATGAGCCGGTCGGCACCGTTCGAGGGAGGGCTGGTCCGCGCCGCCGTCGTGACCCTCCTCTCGTGCGTGGTGCTCGGCACGCCCACGTCGTCGCCCGCCGCGCCCGAGGGCCAGCTGACCTGGGGTGTCCACATCACGCTCGCGCCCACCTGGTTTGATCCCGCCGAGACCCCCGGGATGATCACGCCGTTCATGGTGCTGTACGCGCTGCACGATGCGATGGTGAAGCCGATGCCGGGCAACCCGATGGCGCCCGGGCTGGCCGAGTCACGGAGCGTCTCCGCTGACGGGCTCGTCTACGAGTTCGTCCTCCGGAAAGGCGTCAGATTCCACAACGGCGACCCCGTGACGGCCGAGGACGTCAAATTCTCTCTCGAGCGCTACCGGGGCGCCGCGTCCAAGGTCCTCAAGGACAAGGTCGTTGCGGTGGAAACCCCGGATCCTGGGCGTGTCCGAATCCGGCTCAAGCAGCCGTGGCCCGACTTCCTCACCTTCTATTCGACCGCCACCGGCGCCGGCTGGATTGTGCCGAGGAAATACGTGGAGAGGGTGGGCGACGAGGGCTTCAAGAAGGCACCGATCGGCGCCGGCCCCTACCGATTTGTCTCGTTCACGCCCGGCGTGGAGCTCGTCCTCGAAGCCTACGACCAGTACTGGCGCAAGCCCCCGAGCGTGAAGCGACTGGTCTTCAAGGTGATCCCGGACGAGTCGACACGGCTGGCCGCGCTGAAGCGTGGTGAGGTGGACATCGTCTACTCGATCCGAGGCGCCCTCGCCGAGGAGCTACGGCGGACGCCGGGGCTCACGCTGAAGCCGACCGTGATCCAGGGGTCGTTCTGGGTCTCGTTCGTCGACCAGTGGGACGCGCAGTCACCGTGGCATGACCGGCGCGTGCGCCTGGCCGCCAACCAAGCGATCGACCGGCAGGCGATCAACCAGGCCGAGACCCTGGGGTTCTCGCGGATCACGTGGAGCCTCATCCCGAGCACGTTTGATTTCTACTGGCAGCCACCCGCCTACGCGTTCGACCCCGCGCGGGCCAGGCAGCTCCTGGGCGAGGCCGGCTACCCGAACGGCTTCGACGCCGGCGACTACTTCTGCGACGTCGCCTATGCGAACCTGGCCGAAGCCGTCGTCAACTACCTCCAGGCGGCGGGCGTTCGCGCCAAGATCCGGCCGCTCGAGCGCGCGGCGTTCTTCAAGAGCTATGCGGAGAAGAAGTTCAGAAACCTGGTCCAGAGCTCCAGTGGGGCGTTCGGCAACGCCGCCACCAGGCTCGAGGCCTTCGTGGCAGCGGGCGGCGCCTACGTCTACGGGAGCTACGCCGACATCGACGGCCTCTTCAGCGAGCAGGCGGGCGAGCTCGACCAGAAGCGGCGCGAGGCGACGCTCCACCGGATCCAGCAGCTCATCCACGACAGGGTGATGGTCGCGCCGATCTGGCAGCTCGCCTTCCTGAACGGCGTCGGACCCCGGGTGGAGGAGTCGGGGCTCGGGCTCGTCGCCGGCCACGCGTACTCGGCGCCCTACGAGGACCTGAAGCTCAGAGCGAGATGAGGCCACGATCAACGTGGGGCTGCGCGTCGGCCGCGATCGAGGTACACTGAACGTAGAGCTTCCAGTCGGCGATCACCGGCACCAACCGTCATGAACTTCACCGTTCGACTCGTCACGGCCATCTGGCTCGGTGCGCTGCTCGTGGTCGCGGGCTTTGCCTTCGTGCAAGTCCGCGAGGAGCGCGAGCGGCTGACGGCGGACCTCGAGCGCCGCGCGGTCCTCCTGGGCGAGAGCCTGAAGGAGGCGCTCGAGCCCGTGGTCGTGCGCGGCTCGGTCGCGGGCGTCGAGCGCATTCTGAAGCGATTCGGCAAGCCGACGCGCGGGATCGCCGTCTACGACCGCTACGACAGCCTGTTGCTCGCGACGCCGGATCTGGCGCCCGTGCTGCCCGCCGTGTTCCCCGAGGTCACCGAGGCGCTGGCGAACAACACGGTGTCCAGTGGCTTCCAGCGGCTCGGCGGCCAGAGCCGGTACGTGTACGCGACGCCGCTCCACCGCGAGGAGCGTGTCGTGGGCGCGCTCGTCATCGTGCTCGATACCGCGCACCTCTCCCTCGCCGAGTGGAGCGTCTGGCGCAGCAACGCGGTGCACTTCGTCATCCTGGCGGCGGTCGTCTCGCTCTTCGTGCTCATCATCGTGCAGAGCGCGGTGACGCGGCCGATGGCCCAGATCTCGGCGTGGACTCGCGCGCTCCGGACAGGCCGCCAGGTCCCGCCGCCCTCGATCCCGGACCCGAAGCTCTTCGGCCCCCTCGCGGGCGAGGTCGTCCGGCTCGCGCGGAGCATGCAGCGCGCCCAAGCGGCGGCCGAGCAGGAGGCCGCGCTACGCCTCTCCGGTGAGACGGTCTGGACGGAGGAGCGCCTCAAGCAGTACGTGAGTCTGAATCTCGACGGCCGCCAGCTCGTCGTCGTGTCCAACCGCGAGCCCGTGAGCCACTATTGGAAGAACGGGAAGATCCAGGCGCAGATCCCCGCGAGCGGCCTCGTGACCGCGATGGAACCGGTCATGCGCGTGTGCGGTGGCGTCTGGGTCGCGCACGGGAGCGGCGACGCCGACGTGGAGACGGCCGACGCGCGCGGACGCCTCGGGCTGCCCGAGGACGATCCGCGCTATACGCTCCGGCGCGTGTGGCTGACCAAGGAAGAGGAGCAGGGCTACTACTACGGGTTTGCCAACGAGGGGCTCTGGCCCCTCTGCCACATCGTCCACACGCGGCCTACCTTCAGGCCGGACGACTTCGCCCACTATCAGGCGGTGAACCGGAAGTTCGCCGAGACGACACTGGCGGAGATCCGCGACGCGGAGAGCCCGCTCGTGCTGATCCAGGACTACCACTTCGCGCTGCTTCCCGCGCTCATCAAGGCCGAGCGGCCTGATGCCCGCGTCGCCATCTTCTGGCACATCCCGTGGCCGAACTTCGAGGCGTTCGGGATCTGCCCCTGGCAGCGTGAGCTGCTCGAGGGCATGCTCGGCGCCGACCTCATCGGCTTCCACACCCAGTACCACTGCAACAACTTCCTCGAAACCGTGGACCGCGCCATGGAGGCGCGGATCGATTGGGAGCACTACGCGGTCACGCGCGGCGAGCGGGCGACGACCGTCAAGCCGTTCCCGATCAGCGTGGCGCCGAGTTTCGTGGACGATCCGCCCCGGAGCACTCGCGAGGAGCTCCTCCGGGAGCTCGGAATCTCCGCCGAGTTCCTGGGAGTCGGGGTGGAGCGCGTGGACTACACGAAGGGACTGCCGGAGCGCTTTCGGGCGCTCCGATGGTTCTTCGAGCGCTACCCGGAGTATCGCGAGCGCGTGGTCTTCGTGCAACTCGGCGCGCCCAGTCGGTCTACCATCCCGCGTTACCAGGAGCTCCAGCGGGAGGTCGAAGACACGGTCAAGGAGGTGAACCAGGCGCTCCAGACCAGGACGTGGCGCCCGATCGTCTACTTGGACCGGCACTACGAGCACCGCGACATCTGGGCCTTCTACCGGCACGCCGACTTCTGCATGGTCACGTCGCTCCATGACGGAATGAACCTCGTCGCCAAGGAATTCGTCTCGGTCCGCGACGACGAGAACGGCGTGCTCATCTTGAGCCGGTTCGCCGGCGCGGCGGGTGAGCTGAGCGACGCACTCATCGTGAACCCGTACGATCTGTCCGCCACCGCCGAGGCGGTCCGAGCCGCGGTGGAGATGCCGGCGGAGGAGCGCCGGGCACGGATGGCGCGCATGCACCACGGCGTGCTCGAGCACAACATCTACCGCTGGGCCGGCCTTCTCCTGAACGAGCTCTCACACATCCCCGTGGCCGGCACCGCGGCCCGCGCCAGCTGAGCCTCCCGGCGCGGCTTCTCGGACGCCTCGCCCGGGCGCTCGAAGCCGCGTCCGGCCGCGCCGTCGTCATCCTCGACTTCGACGGAACGCTGGCGCCCATCGTCCCGTCGCCGGACACGCCCGTCCTGGCGCCCGCGGCTCGCGCCATGCTCGCACGGCTCGCGGCGAGCCCCCGCGCGCGGGTGGCCATCCTGTCGGGCCGCGCGCTGCCCGATCTGCAGAAGCGTGTGGGTCTCGTCGGCGTCGTGTACGGCGGTTGCCACGGGCTCGAGCTCGCGGGCGCCGGCTGGCGCTTCCGTCACCCACGCGTCCGCGCCCGGACGCTCGCCGGGGCGCGACGCGCCCTCGCGGCCGGCGCCGCGCGCCTCCCCGGCGCGCGCGTCGAGTGGAAGCGGCTCGCGGTCGCGCTCCACTATCGGCGCGTGGCGGCGGCGCGCCGCCCCGCCGTGCGCACCCTCGTCCGCGACCTTGAGCGCCGGTTGCCCGGCATCGTCGTCATTCCCGGCAACCGGGTCTATGACTTCGTCCCGCGCGTCGGCTGGGATAAGGGCAGGGCGGCACGGCGGATCGCCCGCCGGGCGGCTGCGGAGCTCGGCGGTACGGCCGCGATTCTGTACGTCGGCGACGACACGACCGACGAGGCGGCGTTCAGGCGGCTTCGGCGCTCGGGCGTGACGATCCATATCGGGCCTGGCCCCACCGCGGCGGAGTTTGCCCTGCGCGGGGTGGACGAGGTCCACATGCTGCTCGGGTGGCTGGCGCGCGCGCTCGGCTGACGTTGCCCGGCGATCGGCGCCCGTTCCGGCTCCGTCCCGAGGCCGGCCTGATAGGATCTCAAGCATGAGGGCTCGCCAGCTGACGCCGCCCGGCGGCCGAGCGGTCTTGCAACGCGGCATCAGGGCAGCCAGCAGGGTGCCTGCCGCGGGGCGGGGACGGGACTGATGCAGGCCGCCACCCACCCCTTCGTGTTCACCGGGTGCGTCGAGCTGAGGCAGGCGCTCGGTCTGGATGCGCTGGACGAGCGTGAGCTCCTCGACCGCGTGCGCGAGGCACCGCCAGACTCCATCTTTTTCCACACCTACGGTTACTTTCTACGCCACCGCCCGGTCACTACCGCGTACGGCAACGACTTCGCCCGGTGGGCCGCCGTCGAGGCGCGGGACCAGATACTCTCCGAGCGCCTCGCCGTGGTGGACCCGTTCTCGTTCGCGACGCTCGACGAGCTGCGCGAGGAGCTGGTGACGATCATCCACGACCATCTCCGCGGCGTCGACGCGATGGTGCGGCTGCCGTTCGCCCGGGGGTTCCACTTCCAGCAGTCGCACATCGTGGAGGTGCCGCTCGGACCGGAGGTGAGCACCCTGGGAGAGTTTCGCGACGGACTCGCGAGGGTCGACGCGAGCGCGATCTACCTTCACACGGTCGAGGCGCGGGTCCGGCGCGGCCGGCGCTCGGGGGACTTCGGGGAGTGGTTCGCCTCTTCCCTCGGCATGCCGGCGCTCGCGGACGAGGTCGCGCGGATCGATGCTCACCTGACGACGCTCGAGCGGGTTCGAGGCCGCCTCCTTGACCTGGTCGAGGCCGCCCTCCAGGAGGGCGACGCGTGAGCCGGATCGCCGAGTACCGGCACCTGGCCCCCCAAGGCACCGTGGACATCCTCGAGCGCCTGGCCGAGCGGGTGCGCGGCCGGCGCTTTTTGCACGTCAGCGGGGGCCGTCTGGGGGGCGGCTCGGCCCAGTCCCTTCGCGCGGTCGTCCCGGTGCTGAACGACCTCGGCGTCGACACGAGCTGGGAGATTACCGGGGGTGACGCTTCCTACTACACGACGGCCCGCGTGCTGCAGGCAGCGCTCGAAGGCGGCGAGCGGGTGTTCACGGAGGACGGAATCGAGCGCTACGTCGAGACGAACAGGATGAACGCGAAGAAGCTCGACTTGCACGCGGACCTGGTGTTCGTCCACGACGTTCAGCCCGCCAGCCTGGTAACGGAGCGCGCCGCGGGGCGCTGGGTCTGGCGCTGCCACTTCGACTGCGCGGCGCCGCAGCACGGCGCCTGGTCGTTCTTCCGATCAGTCGTCGATCGATTCGACGCGGCGGTCTTCTCCCTGCCCCAGTATGCCCGCCGGCTGGGCGTGCCCGCCTACATTCTCCATCCGTCGATCGATCCCCTGTCCGACAGGAATCGCGACCTCGCGCCGCGGGAGCTCCAGACGGTCCTCGCGTCGCTCCGGGTGACCCAGGACAAGCCCCTGCTCCTGCAGATCGGGCCCTTCACCCGCGGCCGCGATCCACTGGGCGTGGTGAACGCGTACCGCATCGTCAAGAAGCATCACGACGTCCGCCTGGTGCTGGCAGGGCAGGCGGAGGACGATCCCGACAGCCGCGAGGTCCTCGCCGACCTCCGCGAGGCGGCGCGTGCCGACGAGGACCTGACCGTCCTCGAGCTCCCGGCGGACGCGCACATCCAGATCAATGCGCTCCAGCGCGCCGCGACGATCGCAATCCAGAAGTCGATACAGGAGGGGTTCGACCTCGGCGTGGCCGAGGCGATGTGGAAGGGCAAGCCTGTCATCGGCGGCGCGACCGCCGGCATCGCGCAGCAGATCATTCCCCACGTGAGCGGCTATATCGTTCACTCGGTGGAGGGCACGGCCTTCCGGATCCGCCAGCTCTTGAACAACCGCGAGCAGATCCCGCGCATGGGCGCCGCGGGCCGGGAGCACGTGCGCCGAGCGTTCCTCATCACTCGCCAGCTGCTGGACTACCTCGCGCTGATGGTCCACCTCGCGCCATGACGGACGCCGGGCAGGCCCCGCCCCCGCCCCCCGAGCTCGACAGCCAGCTCGCCGCTCTCGTGCCCTGCGAGATCGTCGTGGGGTTGCCGACGTACAACAACGCGGGGACCGTGCCCGCGGTTGCGGCGGCCGTGCGTGTCGGCCTGGCGGCGCACTTCGCCGACGTGTCCGCGGCGCTGGTCAACGTCGACGCCGGGTCGATGGACCAGACGCCGGAGCTGCTCGCCGCCGAGGCGGGCATGTCCGTCGTTCTGGCGCGCCACGAGGCGCCGAGCGTCGAACGCGCGGCCGTTCCATTCCACGGCGTGCCCGGCCGCGACGCGGCGCTCCGCGTTCTGTTCGACGTCGCCCGCCGGCTGAACGCGCGCGTCCTCGTGCTGCTCGAGGCCGACGTCACCTCGGTCACGGAGGCATGGATCGAGCGGCTCGCGCGTCCGGTGTGGGAGGCGAAGGCCGATCTCGTCTCGCCCGTCTACGTGCGCCATCGTCACGAGGGCACGATGACGAATCTCATTCTGGCGCCGCTGGTCCGAACGCTCTTCGGCCGCCGGCTCCGCCAGCCTTTCGGGGGCGCCTTCGCGGTGTCCAGGCACCTCTTGGACCATGTGCTCGCGCACCCGCTCCGCCCGACGACGGGTCGGGACCGCATGGATCTCTGGCTCACGGGCACGGCGATCGCGGACGGCTTTGCGGTTTGGGAGGCCTGGCTGGGGCCGCGGCACGTCGAGTCCCGTACCCGGACGACCGATCTGCCGACGATGCTGGCGCAGTCCCTCGGCGCCGTGTTCACCGTGATGGACCGGGATGCGGAGTTCTGGCTGGGAGTGACCGGCAGCGAGCCTCTGTCGACGGTGGGCGAGCGCGCGCGGCCGCCCGCGGCACTCGGCACGGTGAGCGCGGAGCGAATGATCGACGCGTTCCGGCGTGGCATGCGCGATCTCGTCGAGGTCTGGGAGCTCATCCTGGCGCCGGAGACGCTCGGCCGGGTCCTGAGCCTCGACATGCGCGATGTCGCGACCTGTCGGTTCCCCGACCGGCTCTGGGCGCACGTCGTCTTCGACTTCGCGCTCGGTCATCATCACGGGGTCGTGCACCGCGAGCATCTGCTCCGGTCGCTCGTCCCGCTCTACCTCGGGCGCACCGCCGCGTTCGTGGCGACCACGCAGTCGACGGATGAGGTCGGGACGGACGCCGCGCTCGAGCGCGTGGGCGCGGCCTTCGAGGCACAGAAACTCTACCTCACCGAGCGCTGGCGCTGAGGCGCGGCGCGTGGGGGACACGCGAGGTGACATGCGCATCGGCCCGCCTGACGTGACGCGTCCCGTCGTCGCCGCGAGCCGGGCGCCATGAGCCGGCGGCCGTCCGGGGGCCGGGACTGGTACAAGGACGCCGTCTTCTACGAGGTGCACGTCAAGGCGTTTAAGGATGGCAACGGCGACGGGATCGGCGACTTTTCGGGCCTGACGGCGCGGCTCGACTACCTCAAGGATCTCGGGGTCGACTGCCTCTGGATCCTCCCGATGTACGCCTCGCCGCTCCGAGACGACGGCTACGACATCGCCGACTTCCACAGCATCCACCCGGCGTACGGGACGGTCGAGGACTTCCAGAAGTTCCTCGACGAAGCCCATGCGCGCGGCCTGCGTGTCATCGCCGACCTCGTGATGAACCACACCTCGAGCGCGCATCCATGGTTCCAGGCCTCGCGCTCCGACCCCGCGTCCCCCTATGCCGACTACTACGTCTGGAGCGACACCGACCAGCGCTACCGGGAGGCGCGCGTCATCTTCATCGACGCCGAGAAAACGAACTGGACCTTCGACCCCATCCGCAAGGCGTACTACTGGCACCGGTTCTTCGGCCACCAGCCCGACCTCAACTACGACAACCCGGCCGTTCGCGCGGCGATGCTGGACGTCATGCGCTTCTGGCTCGACCGCGGGCTCGACGGCTTCCGATGCGACGCCGTGCCCTATCTGGTCGAGCGGGAGGGGACGAACTGCGAGAACCTGCCCGAGACCCACGCGGTGCTCAGGGAGTTCCGGCGCGTCATCGACCACGAGTACGGCGGCGACCGCGTCCTGCTCGCCGAGGCGAACCAGTGGCCCGAGGACGTGCGCCAGTACTTCGGCGACGGCGACGAGTTTCATATGGCGTTCCACTTCCCGCTGATGCCGAGGATCTACATGGCGGTGCGCCTGGAGGAGCGGCTACCGATCGTCGACATCTTCACCCAGACGCCCGCGCTCCCACCGAGCGCCCAGTGGTGTCTGTTCCTCCGGAACCACGACGAGCTCACGCTCGAGATGGTGACGAACGAGGAGCGGGCGTTCATGTACTACGCGTACGCCCAGGACCCGGAGATGAAGCTGAACCTGGGCATACGCCGTCGGCTCGCGCCGCTCCTCGACAACGACCGGCGCCGCATCGAGCTGCTGAACAGCCTGCTGCTCACGCTGCCCGGGAGCCCGATCGTCTACTACGGCGATGAGATCGGCATGGGAGACAACGTCCACCTCGGCGACCGCGATGGCGTCCGAACGCCGATGCAGTGGTCGCCCGACCGGAACGCCGGCTTTTCGGCGGCCGACGAGAGCAAGCTCTACCTGCCCGTGATCACGGACCCGGTGCACGGTTACCAGACGGTGAACGTCGCCGCGCAGGCCCGGACGCCGTCCTCGCTCCTCAACACCATGAAGCGGCTCATCGCCGCACGGCGGTCCTCGCCGGCCTTCGGGCGCGGCGCGATCGAGTTTCTGCGGCCACGCAACCAGCGGATCCTCGCGTATCTGCGCCAGCACGGCCGCGACACGCTCCTCATCGTGAACAACCTCGCCGGCTCGTCTCAGCCCGTGGAGCTGGATCTGAGAGCGCTGGCCGGCTGCACCCCCGTGGAGATCCTCGGCCAGTCGCGCTTCCCCCCGATCCGCGAGACGCCGTATGTCCTGAGCCTCGGGCCGCACGGCTACTACTGGTTCCGGATCGAGCGCCCCGACGGAGGCGACGAGCCGTATGGCATCGAGCGCACCGCGATCTAGCCGCGCCCGCGGGCCGGCGCCCGAGGCGATCGCCGCGGCGCTCGACCGCTTCGCGGCCGAGGGGCTGGTGGACGCGCTGCCTCGCCAGCGGTGGTTCGGGAGCAAGGGGCGCCGCGTCGTGGCTGCGCGGTTGTTGGATTTGGCGGCGCTCGGCCCGCGGGCGCCGGGCGCGTGGTGGAGCCTCGTGGAGGTGAAGTTCGAGCGCGGGGCCGACGAGACCTACGCGGTGCCGCTCCTCGTGCGCTCCGACACCGGGGCGCCGCGCGGGGCGCTCGGTCGACTGGAGGTCGGGGGCGCGCCGGGATTCGTCGGCGACGCGTTCGACGAGCCGGAGTTCTGCAAGGCACTCCTCGTCGCCATCGGCGAGGAGCTGACGCTCCGCTCCCGCGGGGGCGCGATCCGTTTCCTCCGTGCCGAGGCATTCCCGGCCGGCCTCCCGCTCGACGCGCTCGCGCCGCGCCGGCTCGAGGGCGAGCAGTCGAACACCTCCGTGGTCTACGGCGACGCGCTGGTTCTCAAGGCGTTCCGCAAGCTCGCCCCCGGGACGAACCCCGAGCGCGAGATGAGCGGGTTTCTGACGGCGCGCGCCCGATTCGCGCACGTCCCCCAGCTCGCGGGCGCGGTCGAGTACCTTCCGGCGGAGGGCGAGGCCGTCACGCTCGCTGTGCTCAGCCGCTTCGCGCCCAGCCGCGGCGACGGCTGGAGCTGGGCGCTGGCGCACCTCGACGAACTGCGCGACTTCGTCGCGGCGCGGGCGCGCGGAGAGCCGCTCGGACCCGGGCGCCTCGTCCAGCTGGTGGGCGACTTCTCGGCGGCGACCGTCGCCGGCCTGCGCCGCCTGGGCGCGCTGACGGGCGCCCTGCACGCGGCGCTCGCGTCCGCGCCGGACGACCCGGCATTCGCACCGGAGCCGATTTCGGAGGTGGATATCGCACGGTGGGCCGAGCGGGTCGCCGCTGACCTCGGGCTCGCGCTCGAGATGCTCCGCGCGGGCCTGGCAGCGCTCCCCACGCCCGCGCGGGGCCGGGGACTGGCGCTCCTTGCGTCCGCGCCTGCGCTCCGCGCGTCCCTCGGCGGCCTCGCGCCGCTGGTCGTCGAGCGCTGCCGCAAGATCCGCGTCCACGGCGACTATCATCTCGGCCAGACGCTCCGCACCGACGACGGGTTCGTGATCCTGGACTTCGAGGGGGAGCCGGTGCGGTCGCCGTCGGAGCGGCGCACAAAGCAGTGCGCGCTCAAGGACGTCGCGGGGATGCTGCGGTCGTTCGACTACGCGGTCGCGACCGCGCTCGGCCAGGACGGGGTGCCGACGGCGGTCGGCGACACCTGGCGGCGGCTGGCGGTCGAGGCGTTCCTCGGCGAGTACCTGCACGCGGCAGCGCAGGCACCCGTCCGGCTGGTCCCGTCCTCGCGCCCGGCGCTCCTCCGCGCCCTCACCGTCTTCGAGCTCGACAAGGCGCTCTACGAGGTTCGATACGAGCTCGATCATCGCCCCGCGTGGGTCGACGTGCCCTTGCACGGCCTGGTCCGCCTCCTTGAGGCAGGCCGCGCCTAGACGGAGGCCGGTGACCCGGGGCACGGCGGCGCCCGTCGCGCTGCTCCTGGCGTCGGCGCTCCTCGCCGCGGGCTGCACGGAGCGGGCGCCGGATGCCGAGGCGGTCACGCTCGTGCTCAAGCACGCTCGGATTCTGGGCCCCGCCGACCCGTTCCCCGGCCTGCTGCGCGAGTTCGAGTCCGCCCACCCGGGCGTTCGCGTGCGGAGCGAGTCGCTGCCGTGGAGCTCGGACGAACAGCACCAGTTCTACGTCGTCAATCTCGAAGGGCGCAGCCTCGGCTTCGACGTCATGATGCTCGATGTCATCTGGGTGCCCGAGTTCGCGCGCGCCGGCTGGCTCCTCGACCTCACCGACCGCGTCCGGCCCGAGGAGCTCGCGGGGTACTTCCCGTCGACGGTCGCCGCGGCGACCTGGTCCGGCCGCGTCTGGGCGTTTCCATGGAACATGAACGTGGGCCTGCTCTACTACCGGACGGACCTCCTGGCGAAGCACGGCTTCCGCCCGCCCGCGACGTGGGAGGCCCTCGTGGACCAAGTCCGGCAGATCCGAGCTTCCGAGCGCGACCCGACGCTCGAGGGCTATCTCTGGCAGGGCAAGCAGTACGAGGGGATGGTCGTCAACGTCCTCGAGGCGCTTTGGGCCCACGGCACCGGCGTCCTCGGCGACGACGGCACGGCCTTCCCCGAGCCCGCGCGCGCCGCGGAGGCGCTCGCCTTCCTCCGACGCCTCATCGCGACGGGCGTGAGCCCGCCCTGGACGACCGCGGCCGACGAGGAGCTGACCCGCCGCGCCTTCGGCGACGGCCACGCCATCTTCCTCCGCAACTGGCCGTACGTGCTCGACCTCCTCGAGGCGCCCGGCTCGCGCGTGCGCGGCCGAGTCGGCATCGCGCCATTGCCCGGCGCCGTCGGCGGCGCCGGTGCGGGCTCGACGGGCGGCTCGCACCTCGGCATCGCGCGCGGCACCGCGCACGCCGACCTCGCGCTCGCGCTGGTGCGCTTCCTCACGAGCGAGCGCGCCGAGCGCGCGATGGCGACGGGCGCGGCGCTCTACCCCACGCTGACCGCGCTCTACCACGATCCGGCGCTCGTGGCGAGGAACCCGTGGCTGCCGCGCCTTCGCGACCTCATGCTCGCGGGTCGCCCACGCCCCGTCACGCCGTCCTACCTCTTGCTCTCCACGACGCTTCAGCCCGAGCTCTCGGCCGTGCTCGTCGGCCTCAAGCCGCCGGAGCGGGCGATCCTCGACGCGCGGCGCCGGCTCGACTACTTTCTCGCGTCCCGCCGATGACGCCGCGTGAGCGCGCCGACCGCCGGCGGGGGCTCCTCTTGATGGCGCCGACCCTCACGATCCTCGCGGTGGTCACCGTGTACCCGGGCGTCTGGGTGTTGTGGCTCTCGCTCCAGCACCGGGTCCCGGTGTTCGGCGTGGAACGCTTCGCGGGCGCGAGCCACTACGTGTTTCTGGCCAGCGACCCGCGCTTCTGGAACGCGGCGTGGACGACGGCGGTCTTCACGGTCGTGTCGGTGGCGCTCGAGCTGGTGCTCGGCGTGCTCGTGGCGCTGTCGCTCGCCGGCCTGGCCCGCGGCCGACACCTGGCCTTCTCCCTCTTGCTACTCGCGTGGGCGATGCCGGCCGTGGTGACGGCCAAGCTGTTCGAGTGGCTCTACCACCCCGCGGCCGGACTCCTCAACTTCCTCCTCGGCGGGCGCGGACTCAACTGGCTCGGCGACCCGAGCCTCGCGCTCCCCGCCGTCATCCTGGCCGACGTGTGGCGCTCGCTGCCCTTCGTCGCCGTTCTCGCCTACGCCCGCCTCCTCTCGATTCCCGCCGAGCTCTTCGAGGCGGCGCATGTCGACGGCGCCGGGCGCCTGGCCACGTTCGCGCACGTCACGCTGCCCCTCCTGCGGCGCATCCTGGCGATCGCGGTCCTCTTTCGCACGCTCGATGCGCTCCGCGCATTCGACATCATGTTCGTCCTGACCGGCGGCGGCCCGGCGGGCACCACCGAGACCCTCACGGTCTACGCCTACCGTGGCCTGTTCCAGATGCTCCAGCTCGGCTTCGGCTCCGCGGTCGGCGTCGTCGTCTTCGCGCTCGTGATGGCGGTCGCGTGGGCGTATTTGAGATTGCTCCGCGCCGAGGAGTCACGGGAGTGACGCGCCGCGGCGGCGTCCGCGAGGCGCTGGTGATCGCGGCGCTCGCCGGATACGCCGTGCCGTTCTTCTGGCAGCTCCTCACGTCGTTCAAGGCGGAGGCGGATCTGCTCCGGCTGCCGCCGCTCGTGCCGGCTCGACTCACGCTCGCCCACTATCGCGTGGTCCTCGAGCAGAGCCTCCTGCCGGAGGCGCTCGGGAACAGCCTCGGCGTCGCAGCGCTGACGACGCTGCTGGCGCTGGGGGTCGGTCTGCCCGCGGCGTACGCGATCGCGCGACTGCCCGTCCCGGGCCGGGGCGCGCTGCTCCTCGCGATCGTGGCGAGCACCGCGTTCCCGCAGATCGCGACGGTGAGCCCGCTCTACCTCCTGTTGCGCGCGCTCCGGCTACGCGACACGTGGACCGCGCTCGTACTCGCCCACACCTCGTTCGCGCTGCCGCTCACGGTCTGGCTCCTCGCCGGGTTTATTCGCGAGATCCCGTGGGTGCTCGAAGAGTCCGCCGCGGTCGATGGCGCGAGCCGCGTGCGGGCATTTCGCTCCGTGCTCCTGCCGCTGCTCGCCCCGGGCATCGCTTCGGCGGGGCTGCTCGCGTTCCTCTTCAGCTGGAACGAGTTTCTGTTCGCATACACCTTCACGGCGACCGAGGCGAGCCGCACGGCCCCGGTCGCGCTCGCGCTCTTTCCTGGCGTGTTCGAGGTGCCCTGGGGCGACATCGCGGCGGCGTCGATGCTCGCGAGCCTGCCGCCGCTGCTGATCGTGGTCGTCCTGCAGCGCTATCTGGTGCGCGGGCTCCTCGCCGGCGCGGTGAAGGATTGAAGGAGCTTCCCGCCCGGCGGGCTTGACGTGCGGTGAGCATCTGAGGCTCAGTAGAGATGGCCGGAGGAGGGGCACGTCCATGACTGACTTCTGGCAGGACCTCGTCTGGACCGCGATCCGGAACACGGTGGTCACGCTCCAGGCGGTCATTCCAAGCATCCTCGCCATGTTGACCCTGCTGGCGCTGGGGAGTCTGCTGGGTTGGGTCGCGGGCGGCGTGATCCGGCGCTTCGCCCGCGCCGTGAACCTCGACCGGCGGAGCCGCGTCTGGGGACTCACCGGCGCGCTGGCGCGCGCCGGGATAGACCGGCCGCCGTCCGAGGTGATCGGGGTGTTGGCGTTTTGGAGCATCTTCGTGACGTTCGCGACGATGGGGATCGACGCGCTCGCGATCCCGGCGGCCTCCGGAGCGACCGGGGTTCTGATGGGCTTCCTGCCGCGCATCCTGTCCGCGCTGCTCATCCTCGTGATCGGGCTGCTGACCGCGAACTTCGTCGGCCAGACGGCGCTCATCGCGGCGGTGAACGCGGGCTTCCCCGAGGCCCGGTTCCTCGGCCGGGCGGCGCGCTGGGCCGTGCTCCTGTTCGCCGTCGCCACGGCCTTGACCGAGATCGGGATCGGCAGGGACATGGTGCTGATCGCGTTCGGGATCACGTTCGGGGGCCTGATCCTCGCCGCCGCGCTCGCCTTCGGGCTCGGGGCGCAGGGCCTCGCGCGTCAGGTTCTCGAGCGGCGCCTACGGCGCGACGAGCCGCACGACGCGCGCGAGACCATCGCGCACCTTTGATCGGGTGAGCCTCGGGCGCTCGGCCTCCTGAGCCTGTCGCGTCACCGGGAACCACCGCGTCGCGAACACCGCCGCGCTCTCGATGCCGACGAGGTCGGCGACCGCGTCCGACCTCTCGGCTCGCCCGCCGGCCGCCTGCGTTGGTCGCGTGTCGGCGGCGTGCTAGAGTGACCTATTGCGGCACCCGGAGGTTCTCAACGTGAGTGGAGCGCTCATCACGTTCGAGGGCGTCGAGGGGTCGGGCAAGACGACCCAGATGCTCCGCCTCGAGCGTTGGCTTCGCACCAGGGGTTACCGTGTCGAGCGGACCCGCGAGCCCGACGGCACGCGTCTGGGTGCCGCGGTGCGCCGGCTCTTCGAGCGCCCGGGCGTCAGGCCCGAGCCCCTGGTCGAGGTGTTCCTGTTCATGGCCGCTCGCCATCAGCACGTCGCCGAGAAGATCCGCCCCTGGCTCGAGCGCGGTCGCATCGTGCTCTGCGACCGCTACGCCGATGCGACCGTTGCCTACCAGGGTGCGGGCCGCGGCGTCCCGCCCGACCTGATCCGCGAGCTGAACGTGCGCGCGACGGGCGGCGTGCTGCCGGACCTCACGCTGCTCTTCGATCTCGACCCCGCGGAAGGCTTCCGGCGGATCGGCCGCCGCCGGCTCGACCACTTCGAGCGCCAGACGCTCGCGTTCCACCGGCGCGTCCGGCGAGGCTACCTGGAGATTCTCCGCGCCGAGCCTAAGCGCGTGCGCCTGATCCGCGCGGCGCTCCCGCCGCCCGAGGTGGCGCGCCAGGTGCAGACCGCCGTCGAGGAGTTCCTGCGTGGCGCTTGAGCGCATCGACGGCCAGCCTCGCGCGGTCGCGCTGCTCCGCCGCGCCCTCGAGAACGACCGCGTCGCGCACGCCTACGCCTTCATCGGTCCTCCCGGTGCGGGGCGGGCGACGACGGCTCTCGCCTTTGCCCAGGCGTTGCTCTGTCCGACCCGCGGGTGTGGCGCGTGCAGCACGTGCCGGCTCGCGGCGGCGGGCCAGCATCCCGATCTCCACGTGCTCGCGCCGACGCCGCCCGAGACGAATCCGAAGGGCGCGCGCGCGACCCGCATCGGCGCGATCCGCGCGCTCGAGCGCGAGGCGTGGCTCCGCCCCGTGATGGCGCGCCGCAAGGTCTTCGTGCTCGACGAGGCCGAGCGGATGACCGGGGAGGCGCCGGAGGCGTTCCTGAAGACGCTCGAGGAGCCGCCGGCCGCGACGGTGATGATCCTGATCCTCCCGCGAGCCCGTGCGCTGCCCGCGACGGTGCTGTCTCGCTGCCAGGTCGTGCGCTTCGAGCCGCGGGGCGCCGACGCCGCGGCGGCCGTCCGGGCCCAGGCCTTCGAGCTGCTCAGCGAGGTGCGGTCGAAGGGCGCCGACGAGATGTTCCGGCGGACGGAGCGCATCGATCGGGACCGCGCCGAGGGGCTCGTCGACGCATACTGGCTCTGGGCGCGCGACCTCCTGCTCGCGAAGGCGGGGGCGCCGGCCGCCCTCTTCGTCAACGCGGACCGCGCCGGCGAGCTGGCGCGCGAGGCGGGGAGCTGGACGCTGGACGACCTCCTGCGCGCCGTTGCGCTGTGCCGCGAGGCGCGCGAGGCGCTCGCGCACAACGTGACGCCGCGCCTGACCCTCGAGATGCTCTTGAGCCGCTTCGCCCTTCGGGCGGCATGAGGATAGATCCATGGATGAGTATCTGATCGGCGTGCGCCTGCGCGCGACGGCGTCCGCCGACGACTACAAGCTCGGCGACGGTCTCGACGCTCACGTGGGCGACCTCGTGCTCGTGGAGACCTCGGGCGGCAGCGCGGTCGGCGAGGTGCGCCGGCCCAAGCGCGAGCTGCCCGAGTCGAAGCGGGACCGCCTCTTCCACCGCGTGCTCCGACACGTCACCGACGAGGAGGCGCGGGAGTACCGCGACCGTCGTGCGAGCGAGGAGCGCGCGGTCGTCTCCTGCCAACGACTGGCCCGAGGCCGAGGCCTTCCGATGAAGGTCGTGGACGTCGAGATGCAGCCCGCGGCCCGTCGGGTGGCGGTGTACTTCAGCGCCGAGACGCGTGTGGATTTCCGCGAGCTGGTGCGCGACCTCGCGCGCGAATTCCACTCGCGGATCGAGATGCGGCAGATCGGCGCGCGCGATACGACCAAGGTCCTCGACGGCATCGGACCGTGCGGGCGCCAGCTCTGCTGCTCGTCCCACCTCCGCCGGTTCGAGCCGATTTCGGTGAAGATGGCGAAGGCGCAGGACATGCCGCTGACGGACAGCAGGCTGTTGGGCAACTGTGGCAGGCTCAAGTGCTGTCTACTCTACGAGTTCTCGACGTATCAAGAGCTGCGCTCGTACCTGCCGCGCGTGAACACGCCGTGCGAGGCCTCGTGCGGTGGCGGGGGCTGCATGACGGGCAAGGTGAGATCGCTCCGCGTCCTCAAGCAGTCGGTGGTCGTCGGCTTTCCCGACGGGACGGAAGCCGAGGTGCCGCTGGCTCAGCTCACCTGGGAGGGGCGGGACCACATCAAGCCTCGGGGCGAGGAGTCGTGAGCCGACCGTTCTACCTGACGACGCCGATCTACTACGTCAACGACCGCCCGCACCTGGGGCACGCCTACACGACGATCGTCGCCGACGCGATGGCGCGCTACCGACGACTCGCGGGCGACGACGTCTGGTTTCTCACCGGCACCGACGAGCACGGCGATAAGATCGCCCAGGCCGCCGCCAAGGCGGGCATGACGCCGCTGGCGCTGGCCGACCAGAACTCGGCGGCGTTCCGCGAGACCTGGCGGGTGCTCGGAATCTCGAACGACGACTTCATCCGCACGACCGAGCCGCGCCACACGAAGGT
>Ga0137415_10001974_pt1 | contig 20477 bp, 15 predicted proteins | sample CZODoug3_1_1_16f_FD_183082 | JGI IMG/M metagenome (GOLD analysis project Ga0137415, IMG submission 183082) | Vadose zone soil fungal communities from Angelo Coast Range Reserve, California, USA - CZODoug3_1_1_16fungal (Hybrid Assembly) | ecosystem: Environmental > Terrestrial > Soil > Vadose...
ACCGCCGCGCCCGCCTCGTGGAGGAGGGCGGCGCACTCGAGCGCGCTCTGCCCGCCCCCGATCACCGCCACCTCCCGCCCCGCGAACCGCGCGAAGCCACTGTGCGCCGAGGTGTGGGACGCGAGCTCCGGCGGCAGGTGGGCGAAGGTGACCGGGCGCCGAGCGAACGGGGCAATCCCCGTCGCGACGACGACGCGCCGGGCCCGAACCATCTCGCCATCCTCCAGCATCACCCGGAAGCTGTCCGCATCCGGGTCAATCCGCTCGACGCGCCGCCGGTCCAGGTCCGGCACGACTTGCTGCCCGAACCACTGTCCGTACGCGACGAAGCGGTGGAGCGGCACGGGCCGGGCGATAGGGCTGCGGCTCGCGGCCTCATAGGCGTCGAGCGTGAGGGCCCCGTGCGGATCCGCGATGTGGGAGGCTACCCAGTAGGAGCGCAGGAGCATCCCCGCCGGCATCTGGCGCCCCCAGAAGGCCATCGCCTCACCGAAGACACGCGCCTCGATGCCCGCCGCGCGCAGGTGCGCGCCCGTCGCCAATCCGTAGGGGCCCGCGCCGATGATCGCCACCGGACTCGTTGCCGTCATGTTCCCGTTCCTGTCTCCTCATCCCCGGACACCCTCGATGGCTCAAGCGCTGCGGACAACTGGACTCGGTGCTGCGTCACCCCGACGTGCGGGCCGGCGGTCCCGCGAGATCAATTCGACCGCGGCCCTGCCTAGCCGAGTTTGGCGTCGATGGTGTTGTGGCGAGCCGATAAGCTCCGATGGTAGAGCGCCGCGAGCTGGCCTCGGTCGCGCAGCGTGAGCTTCTGGAAGATGTGGGTGAGGTGGGCCTTCACGGTCGCTTCCGTGATCTTGAGGCGAGTCGCGACCTCCAGGTTGCTCAGGCCGTTCGCGATGAGCTGCGCGATGTCCTGTTCGCGCTGGCTCAGGCGGCTTTTGATCGCCGACTCCGCCTGCGTGGTACTGGCGGAACGAGCGGCGAGCTCCTCGACGGTGAGCGTCAACACGTGCTTGATCGCCCACACTTCCCCCTGGTGGACGACGCGCACCGCCTTGATCAGCTCCTCCACGGTGGCGCTCTTGGGGAGAATGCCCCGCGCCCCGCACTTGAGCGCTCGGAGGGCCTCTTCATTACTGTCAGAGCCGGCGAGAATCACCCACGGCCGGACGCCTTTCTGCCGCAGCTCGCTGCACACGGCCAGTGCGTCCTCGAGGTGCGCATCCAGGAGCAGGATATGCGGCGCGCTGCTGCGCACGAGGTCGCGCACCGGGGACGAGTTCGCCTCTCCCACGACGGCGAACTCACGATCGGTTCCGAGGAGGCTTCGGAGGCCGGAACGGAAGAGCGTGCTGGCGCTCAGGATCGCGACGCGAATCGTCGAGGCAGCGAGCGCTGGGGGGGGCACCGCCCTCGCAGAAACGAAGGGAGTCCGTGGAGGAGCTGACTGGATGCCCTTCCGATGGATCACGCTGAGAGTCCCTCCGTCAACGGGTTGTGGACAATTGACCGCTGGCGCTCGGCCTTGTCAAGCCAAAAGGTGCCTATCGCGTAACAAAAGAGCCGCCGCCGCCGATTTCGTTACCCAGAGTGGAAGGCGGTTGCGGAAACAGTGGCAATGTCTTCCCAGCCTGCAAACGAATTTTACAGATTCGACAGCTGAGCTTGTTCCGGGCAGCTTGTGCATGGGAGCAGCGGAAGGTCGGTGTCTCGCTCACGAGGACGGGGTCGTACAACTCAAGTCGTAGAGCTCGAGCGACGTGGTCGCGGGCGCATCGGACCTTCGTCTAATTGACGGTCCGATAGTCGAGGGTAACGTTGCGTCCACTCGGTTGCGTCCACTCAAGGAGCGGTGGCCGGAGACTCTGGAAATCGAGTCGGGTGACGGAGCGAATCGGAGGGGGCATGAACAGAGCTTGCTGCCTCATAACCGTTGGCCTCGCGATCGCGCTGGCGGCGTGTGGGACCGGTCGGTCGGACGTCGCTCCCGAGCCCGCGCCCGTGCTGGCGGATAGTCGGGGCGTTCCCTCGGTGCCGAGCGCTTCCGTCCGGCCGGGAGGGCCGCCTCGACCGGATCGGCCTGGGGTGGAGGCCGGCTCCGCACCGACCTCGGCCGCCCTGAATCTTCGCCTGTTGCAGCGGGTCTCACGGACGGAGAACACCGATCTCCCGGTGGGGGCCGGAGACCTGCTCGAGGTGTCCGTCTTCGAGGTGGAGGAGCTGTCGAAGATCAGGCTGCGGGTCCCCCGCCGTGGGGTCATCTCGCTGCCGCTCATCGGGAAAATAGAGGCAGCGGGTCGCACCACGGCCGAGCTGGAGGACGAGATTCGGTCGCGACTTCAGAAGAAATTCATGCACGACCCGCAGGTCTCCGTCTTCCTGCAGGAGCACATCAGCCAGCGGATTTCTGTCATGGGTGCCGTCAAGCGAGGCGGGGTGTTTCCGCTCAACCGGCAGCTCCGCCTGGCCGATGCCCTCGCTCTCGCCGAAGGCCTGGCCGACGACGCCGATCATGTCGTCTACGTTACCCGCCGGGTGCCCGCTGACACACTCATCACACAGGGCGGGGGAGCCGGATCGGCGGGGGCTGCGCCGCCGCCCGCTGACTCGACCGCGGACGTCATGGCGCCCATCGATCTCACCGAGCTCGCCGATGGTCGCGACGACCTCAACATCGAGCTCAGGCCCGGCGACGTGGTGCATGTCCCGCGGGCGGGGTCCGTCTATGTGGGTGGCTCGGTCGAACACGCGGGCTCGTTCCTGTTGCGAGGGAAGACGACCATCCACCAGGCGATCCTCGCGGCGGGCGGCGTGAAAGACGTCGCGGACTGGGGGGATGTGCGCCTCTATCGGAGAGGGCCTTCTGGTCAGGTCGAAGTGCTCGCCTACGATCTCAAGGCGTTCGAGGACGGCCAGCCCGCGCCCGAGGTGCGACGAAACGACGTCGTCGTCGTCGGCAAGTCCGCCGGGAAAGCCTTCTTCTACGGCGTTCTCGACTTTTTCAAGGGAGCCCTCGGGGTGGCGAAGGGCATATGAGCGCCTCATCGCATCCCCCTATCCCCCTGCCGGATGGCCGGGCGTTCCCGGCGCCGGCGGGGTTCCCCCGAGCACTCGAGCTGGCCCAGAGCTACCCCCGGTCGGGGGAGCCCGAGGCGCATTTCTGGGACTACTGGAGAATTCTCCTCCGGCACCGGCGGACCGTGCTGCATGTGTTGCTGGGGACGCTCCTCATCGTGATCGTCTGGAGTCTCACCGCGCGGCCGGTCTTCACCGGCACGGTGATGCTTCGGCTTGAGAAGGAGGAGCCGCGCATCCTCAAGTTCGAGCACGTCACTCGTGACGGCCCGCCGGGGGAAGCGACGCAGACGCAGCTCCAGACGCATTACCGATTGCTCCAGAGCCGGGCGCTCGCCAACCGCGTCATTGCGCTCCTGGAGCTCGAGCGACATCCCGACTTCCGTGGGGTGGGCCGTCGCCCGGGTGAGCTGACCAGCGCCTTCCTGGAGCGGCTACAGGTCGAGCCGGTTCGCAACACGCGCCTCGTCAAGGTCGCCTTCCAAAGCCGGGATCCGGAGCTCGCCGCGCAGGGGGCGAACACCCTGGCCGAGGCCTTCATCACCCAGCACCTCGACGAGAAGAAGGAGGCGACGCGCTACGCTACCCAGTTCCTCTCGACGCAGGTCAGCGAAGCGGGACAGGCGCTGCAGGGCGCCGAGACGCAGCTCAGCCAGTTCCTGGAAGAACACGGCATCCTGTTCGTGGGCGGCGAGCGGTTTGGCGAGCGGGTGGGCGAGCGCCAGGCGCTGATCAGTCAGCAGCTGGTGATCTTGTCCGATGCGCTCCTCAAAGCGAAAGCGGAGCGGATTGCCAAGGAGAGCTTGCTCACGCAGGCCACGGGGGCGAATCCGGCCACGCTCCCCGCGGTGCTGCAGAATCCGTTGATCGGCCACCTCAAAGAGGAAGCGACGAAGCTGGAGGGACGGTACCGGGAGCTCAGCCAGGCCTTCAAGCCGGACTATCCGCGGATGCAGCGGTTGGCCGAGAACATCGCCGAGGTGCGCCAGCAGCTCGGCGCAGAGATTCGACGGTTCGTCGTCTCGGTCCAAGGGGAACACCGAGCGGCGCTGCAGAACGAGACGGAGCTCCGGAAGCTCGTGGAGGGACAGCAGGGCCTGGCGCGAAAGCTCGACAGTCAGATGGCACGGTACAACCTCCTCCGCCGCGAGGTGGACACGAACCGGGAGCTCCACACGGCGCTGGCCGCGCGCTTGAAGGAAACCCAGATCTCGGCCTCGCTCCACACGTCGAACATCGCGATCGTGGACCGCGCGGACGTGCCCTTTCGGCGCTCGGGGTCGGGCACGGCCCTGAACCTGCTTATCGCGTGCGTGGTCGGCCTGATCGGGGGAGTGGCCCTGGCATTCTTCTTCGAATACCTGGACACCAGCATCCGGGATCCCCGGCAAGTCGAGACGATCTTGCACGTGCCGACGCTTGGCCTGGTGCCCGCCCGCTCCGCCCTCCCGGCCTACGGGGACAACCGACGCCTCGGGGAGGGGGATGGGGCCCTGGGATCCTTTGCGCTGGTCGCCCACGAGTCGACCAGCTCCATCCTCGCCGAGGCATTCCGGAACGTGCGGACGAGCGTCGTGTACGCGACGCCGGGGTCCCCGCCCAAGACGATCTTGGTCACCTCACTCCAGCAGCAGGACGGCAAGACCTCGGTGTCGACGAACTGCGCCATCAGCCTCGCTCAGCTCGGAACGGGCGACGTCCTGCTGGTGGACGCCGACATGCGCCATCCCAACCTGCACGAGATCCTCGGGGTGCCCCAGGTGCCCGGCCTGTCGGACTTGCTGGCGGGCGGGGTGGGCGTGGCCGAGGTCATCAGAGCAGCGCAGATCCCCGGGCTCTACGTGATCCCGGCCGGTCCCGTCCCCGTCAACCCGGCGGAGCTCCTGTTCTCGCCGCGATTCACGCAAGCGCTGGCGGCACTCGGGGAGCGGTTTGCCCACATCGTCATCGACACCCCGCCGATGCTGGGGGTCAGCGACACCCTGATGCTCGCGCCCCGGGTCGAAGGGGTCGTCCTCGTCCTTCGCCACGGGCGCACGGGCCGGGAGGCCGCCCAGCGGGCCGTCCAGATGCTCACCTCGGTGCGCGCGCGCATCCTCGGCGTGGTGCTCAACCACGCGGATGTTCGCTCGGCCGCCGGGGGCTATGAATACTACCGCTACTACGGAGCCAGCCACCCCGCGGCATCGCCGTGGCCGGAGGGGATGAACGGGGATCGGCGAGAGCCTGGAGTGCCAAGATCCGAGCGGGACCAGACCCGCCGCTAAGAGGTCGGCGTCCGTGAAACGGCCTCTCCTCAGCACGCGTCGCGCGCTCGTGGTGCTCGTGCACGCCGTGCTCATCGTCGCGGCAAACTACCTGGCCTTCTGGCTCCGGTTCGACGGCGCGATCCCCAGCCCGTACTGGGTCCTCTGGCTCGGGACGATCCCGTGGCTCGTGGCGATCCGCGGCCTCCTGTTCGGTCCGTTCCATCTCTATGATGGCATCTGGCAATACTCGGGCGTCCGAGATCTGCGGGCGATCCTGATCAGTGTGGCGTCGAGCACCATCGTCTTCGCCGTGCTGATGCGCGGGATGGGGCTGCGCGCCTACCCCCGCTCGGTGTTCCTGATGGACGCCGTGCTCCTCGTCTTCCTCATGGGCGGGGTCCGGCTGGGCTGGCGCCTGTGGCGGGAGTACCGGCCGAACGCCCGGACGAGGAAGGTGCTGATCTTCGGCGCGGGGGATGCGGGCGAGACGATCGTCAAAGAAATCCTCAACGGCAGTGAGCATGGCTATCGGCCGATCGGATTCGTCGATGATGATCCCGCCAAGGTGGGCCTGCGCATTCACGGCGTCCCGGTGCTGGGAACGCGGCAGGACCTGCCGCGGGTCATGGCCCAAGCGAATCCGAGCGAGGTGCTGGTGGCGATCCCCCGGGCCACGCCGGAGGAACTGCGAGGGGTGGTGAAGGCGCTCGAGCCGTACAAACTGCCCATCAAGGCCCTCCCGCACCTCCGGGACATCCTCGACGGACGGGTGCGACTGAACGATGTGCGTGACCTGGCCATCGGGGATCTGCTGGGTCGCGCGCCCGTCGGGCTCCACGCGGGGAGCATCAGGCATCTGGTCGAAGGGAAGCGGGTGCTCGTGACCGGCGCGGGCGGCACCATCGGCTCCGAGCTGGGGCGGCAGATCGCGGGGCTGGGGCCGAAGAGCATTGTGCTGTTCGAGCGGTATGAGAACGCGCTGTGGGCCGTCGAGCGCTCCCTGGCGACGCTGAAGACGGGCGTGACGGTGTATCCCGTCATTGCCGACGCCACGGACGAGCAGCGCGTCGACGAAGTGCTGGCGGAGTATCGGCCGGAGCTGATCCTCCACGCGGCCGCGCACAAGCACGTGCCCCTCATGGAGCTCAATCCCTGTGAGGCCATCAAGAACAACGTGAAGGGCACGCGCATCGTTGGCGAAGCCGCGGTTCGCCACGGGGTGGAGCGGTTCGTGTTGATCTCGAGCGACAAGGCGGTGAATCCGTCGAGCGTCATGGGGGCCACCAAACGGGTCGCGGAGCTGCTCGCGATGGCCCTGGCCGAGCAGGGGCCGACCTGCTTCGTGATCGTCAGGTTCGGGAACGTCATGGGCAGTAGCGGGAGCGTGATTCCGCTCTTTCTCGAGCAGATCAAGGGCGGCGGGCCGGTCACCATCACGCATCCGGACGTGCGTCGGTACTTCATGCTCATCCCCGAAGCCGTGCAGCTCGTGCTGCAAGCGGCCGTGCTCAAGGAGAACGGGGCGCTGTATGTCCTGGACATGGGAGATGAAATCCGGGTGGTGGACATGGCCCGCAACCTGATTCGACTGGCCGGGTTCATTCCGGAGCGCGAGATCCCGATCACCTTCATCGGGTTGAGGCCCGGGGAGAAGCTCTCGGAGGATCTGGTGGCGCGCGATGAGACCATCGAGCCGTCACGCATCGGAGGGATCAGCCGCGTGCGGTCCGTCGGCGGTCTGTCCCATGCCACTCTGGAAGCGAGCGTGGCGGAGCTCGAACGCCTCGCCGAGAAGGGGGCGGCGAGTGCCGCCATGCAGCAGCTCTGCGCGATGGTGCCGACGTTCCGCTGGGCGTCGGCCCCGAAAGTCGAGATTGCTCAGAGTCGTCCGATGTTGCCGACCGGGCCCGTGGGAGCGCCACCCGCGCGGGTCGGTGAGGTGCGGGGAGCCGCGTGATGCACGATGAGAATGCGGGGACAGGGGGGCGCAGGCGCGGATGGTGGCAGAGAGGGCCAAAGCGATGGTTCGACTGCCTGGCGGCCTCGGTGGGCGTGATCGTTCTCGCGCCCGTCCTCGGGGTGATCGCGCTCGCGATCCGGCTGGCCATGGGGGGGCCGGTCATCTTCAAGCAGCGACGACCCGGCTGGTATGGCCGACCATTCACCATCTACAAGTTTCAGACGATGACAGACGCCCGCAACGCCGAGGGCCTCCTCCTCCCCGATGGCGAGCGCCTCACTCGTCTCGGGCGGGTGCTTCGGAAGACCAGCCTCGATGAGCTCCCGGAGCTCCTCAACGTCATCAAGGGGGACATGAGCCTGGTCGGGCCGCGGCCGCTCTTGATGCAGTATCTCGGCCGCTACACGACGGAGCAGGCACGGCGACACGAGGTCCGTCCCGGGATCACGGGGTGGGCGCAGCTGAACGGAAGAAACACGCTCCCCTGGGAAGAGAGATTCGCCCTCGACGTCTGGTACGTCGACCATCAGTCGTGTCGGCTCGATCTCTGGATCCTGCTCCTGACCATCTGGAAGGCGCTCGTGCAGACCGGCGTCAGGCCGCCGGGAGACGGGACAGAGGGTGAGTTCCAGGGGACCGGGCGGGGGAAGGATCTGGAGACCGCGCGGTGAGCCGAAGCATCGGCGCGCAGTGCTGGGAAGCTCACAAGCCGCGCGTCCACGCGCTGAGCCTCGGCCACATCGCCTCGTGGGGGCTGTTCGGAAGCGTGACCTACGCCGGCTGCCAGTGGGCCATGCTGGTGGTCCTCGCGAAGCTCGGAAGCGTCGAGATGTTGGGGCAGTTCGCGCTCGGGTTCGCGGTCGCGGCCCCCGTGTTTCTCCTGACGAACCTGTCGCTCCGGGAGGTCCTGGCGACGGATGCGAGGGCCGAGCATGCGTTCGGGGACTATCTCGCGCTCCGGCTGATCGCCACCTCGGCCGGGCTGCTCGCCATTGCCGGTGTCGCCGGGCTGGTCGGCTATCGGTGGCAGACGAGGGCGGTCATCCTGCTCGTCGGTGTCGTGAAGGCCATCGAGACCGTCAGTGATGTGTTCTATGGGCTCATGCAGAGACACGAGCGAATGAACCTGATCGCCGGATCGATCGTCCTCCGAGGCGTCCTCTCGGTCCTCGGGCTTGCCGTCGGCGTGTATCTCTCCGGCAGTGTCCTCTGGGGGCTCGTCCTGGTCGCGGGGGTGTGGGCGCTCGTGCTGGCCACCTACGATGTCCCGGAAGGTGCCCGGGTGCTGGGGACAGCGGTGCGTCCCCGATGGGTGCGGGTTGACCTGGGGCGGCTGATTCGGCTCTCGCTGCCCCTGGGGGTGACCGCCATGCTGATCTCACTGTCGGCAACAATTCCTCGCTATTTTGTCGAGCGCTATCGGGGCGAATCCGAGCTCGGGGCATTCGTCGCCATGGCCTACCTGATGGTCATCGGAAGCACGGTGGTCAATGCCCTGGGTCAGTCAGCGAGTCCAAGGCTGGCGAGATACTACGCAACGGGTGACGGCGCGCACGTTCGCAGGCTGCTTGTCGGCCTCGGGGGGGTGACCATCGCCCTCGGGGGAGCAGGCGTGGTGGTCGCTCTGGCGTGGGGCAAGGAAGTCTTGACCGTGCTGTACGGTCCCGAGTACGCCAAGTACGCGGACGCGTTCGCGCTGATCATGGTGGCCGCCGGTATCAACTACGTCGCGAGCTTTCTGGGACACGCCATGACCTCGGCGCGCCTCTTTCGGGTCCAGATGCCTCTCTTTGCCGGCGTGGCGGCGACCGCCCTGGTGGCGTGTGCGGCACTCGTCCCGACGAACGGCCTCGTGGGGGCCGCCCAGGCCAGCGTGATCACTGCGGTCGCCAACCTGCTGGGCGCCGGCGCCGTCAACCTCTATGCGCTGCGGTACCTCAAGGCCGCGGAGGCACCGTGATGCCCCGAATGCCGATCATCCGCCCCACCCTGCCGCCGTTCCGCGAGTTCGAGGAGCTGGTTCGCCCCAGCTGGGATGAGGGACAGGTCACCGCGGGGCCGCTCGGGCGGACCCTGGAGGAGGAGGTGTGCCAGCGGACGGGCGCGGCCCACGCCGTCGCCGTCTCGTCGTGCACGGCCGGCCTCATGCTGGCCGCGCAGGCGATGGAGCTGCCGGCGGGAGGCGAGGTGATCGTGCCGTCGTTCACGTTCGCGGCCACCGCGCAAGCGCTCGTGTGGAATGGCCTGGTGCCGGTCTTCTGTGACTGCCTGCCGGACTCGCTGGGGCTCGATCCGGAGGACGTCGAGCGGAATCTGTCGCCGCGGACCGCGGCGATCTGCGCCGCCTACGTCTATGGCCTTCCGCCCGAGATCGACGCGCTCGTGCAGGTCGGCAATCGCCATGGCCTCCCCGTGTACTTCGACAGCGCCCAGGGCCTGGGCGCGGAGTATCGGGGCAGGAGGGCGGGCGGCTTCGGGACCTGTGAGGTCTTCTCGTTGAGCCCCACCAAGGTGGTCACCGCGGTCGAGGGGGGCGTGATCTGCACCAGCGATGCCGGTCTGGCGGCGCGGGTGCGATCGATGCGTGACTACGGCAAGGATCCGGTGAACGGGGAAGACATGGTGTACCTGGGGCTCTCCGCACGCATGAGCGAGCTGCACGCCGCGGTGGGCGTGCTGTCCGTCCGGCGCCTCGACGAGCTGACGAAGGCGCGGCTGGAGCGCATCGAGAGTTATCGCCGGCGGCTCGGAGGGCTTCCCGGGTGCCGCGTGCAGAGGCTCCCCGATGACCGGACGACCAGTGGGAACTACTTTGTCCTCTTCGTGACGGAGCGCGCCCGCCGGAGTCGGGACGAGGTCTACGGGACGTTGAAGGCGCGCGGCATCCAGACCAAGAGATACTTCTATCCCCCCGTGCATGAGCAGACGCTGTTTCAGCGCATTCCGTGCCGCGTGAGTGATCGGATGGAACGCACCGTGCAGGCCAGCCGAGAGGCCCTCGCGCTCCCGCTCTACTCGCACATGACCCCGGAGCAGATCGACGTGGTCTGTCACGAGGTTGAGCGACTGCTGGCATGATCCAGGTCGGTGGACACGCCCCCGTGGGTGCGGAGTTCGGAGGGAATGGGTGACAAGTCTCCTCGTGTCGGTTGCGTTGTCCGCGCTGACCGCGTGCGGTTTTCTCGTCGCCTATGATCAGGCCGCGCACTGGTTTCTGCTTCCGGTCGTGTTCTGCGGGATCGTGATCGGGTGGGATGCGGTCGATTGGTTCCGTGGGCGCCTGAGTCTCTACGATCCCGCGGGCATCATCGGGCTGATCGGCGTCCACTTCTTCTTTCTCGCGCCGCTCCTTCACGTCGCCTGGGAGTCGTGGATGCCGTACGTCGAGCCCCCGGGCGACTGGCGGGATTGGCTGGGTGGGATGGCGGTGGTGAACGCCGCCGGGCTTCTCCTCTATCGCGCCGCACGAGAAAGAGCCGCGAGGGGACGGGGCACCACGAAAGAAACCGTCTGGCAGCTGGACAAAAAGAGACTCTTGCTCGCGGCGGGATGCGGTCTGGCGGTCAGCGGGGCGCTGCAACTCTGGATCTATGCCACCCACGGGGGGATCTCGGGTTACGTCGACGCGTTCACGCAATCGGTGGGGCGCCCGGAGTCCCAGAGTGCCTTTGCGGGCATGGGCTGGATCTTCGCGGTGTCGGAGAGCTTTCCGATCCTGGCGATGCTCGTGTTTGCCGTCGGCGCGGGGCGGACACGGCTCGGACGACGATGGGCGGTGATCATCGGTGTGCTCCTTGCCTACTTCATCTTGAAAATGCTCTTCGGCGGCTTGCGCGGGAGCCGCAGCAATACCATCTGGGGCGTATTCTGGGCGGTCGGGATCATTCATTTCTGGGTTCGGCCGCTGAGCAAGCGGATGGTCCTCGCCGGCGTGGGGCTCCTGGTCGCGTTCATGTATGTGTACGGGTTTTACAAGGCCTTGGGGCGCGATGTCGTGACGGTCTATGAACAGGGGACGTTGAGCGAGCTGGGCGAGCAGCTCGACCGGACCTTCGAAGGGCTGGTGCTGGGAGACCTGGCCCGATCAGACGTGCAAGCGTTCCTCCTCTATCGGCTCTCGATGCCGGGGGGGGATTACACGTACGCCTGGGGCAGAACCTACCTCGGGACCGTGGCGCTGCTGATCCCACGGCGACTGTGGCCGGAGCGCCCGCCCGGCAAAGTCCTGGAAGGCACGGAGGCGCAGTTCGGGGCCGGGTCCTACCACGAGGAGGAATGGGCCTCATCGAAGGTGTATGGACTCGCGGGCGAAACGATGCTGAATTTCGGGTGGCTCGCGGTCCCCTTCGCGTACTTGGTGTTTGGCCTGATCGTCGGGCGATTGCAGCGTGTGCCTGGGCGGTTGCATGCCGGCGACGCGCGGCTCTTGGTGTATCCCTTCATCGTCAACATCTGCTTTTCGGTGCTGCTGGCCGATTCCGACAACCTGCTCTTCACGTTCATCAAAGACGGGCTCGTGCCCCTGCCCCTGGTGTGGTTTGGCTCGCGCGTGTTGACCCGCTCCGACGCGGGGGAACCGGGCCCGGTGCGGGCACCCGCGGCAGACCTGATGGTCCCGGACACGGCGGACGGCTACGGCAGGGGACAGGCATGAGGCGAAGCGCCCCGGGCTTCGTCCGCTTCCGAGAGCTCGATCGCGCAGCGCTCAACGTGGACTGGCAAATCCACACCACATGGAGCGACGGTCGGGCGAGCATACGGGAGCTGCTGAGGACCGCCCGGGAGCGGAAGCTGGCGGCCATCGCGTTCACCGATCACGTGCGGCAGGATACGGCGTGGTTCGGCGACTTCGCGCGGAGTGTACGGGAGGAAGCGCGCGCGGTCCCGGACATCCGCGTGTACGTCGGATGCGAGGCCAAGGCCCTGGACGCGACGGGCGCGCTCGACATCAACGAGGACGTGCACGCGCAGTGCGATGTGGTCCTCGGCGTCGTGCATCGCTTTCCGGACGGCCGCGGCGGCCTCCGCGACTTCAAGGCGCTGGACTGGGAGGAATGCGCCGAGACCGAGTGCGAGCTTGCCGTGGGCCTGCTGCGGACGGCGGCGATCGACGTCCTCGGGCATCCGGGCGGGATGACCCAGCACTGGTTCGGCCGATATCCGGAGGCCCTCTTTCGCAAGATGCTCGTGACGTCGCTGGAGCGGGAGATCGCGGTCGAAATCAATAGCTCCTATCTGGTGGACTGCGAGGGCTTCCTTGATCTCTGTCACGAGATCAACCCCTTCATCTCGATCGGCTCGGACGCGCACGGGCCCGAGGAAGTTGGCCGGTGCCGCGACCTGCTGCTCCGCTCGGGACGGTTTGCATGAACGAGCACGTCAAGGTCCTGGTGACCGGCGCCGGCTCGCTCCTGGGCCAGGGCATCATCCGAGCGCTGCGCGGGTCGTCCTTCAAGACGACGATCGCGGCCGTGGATCCGCATCCGCTCGCGGCCGGCCTCTACTGGGTGGAGGCCCCCTACGTCGTCCCGCCCGTCCGGGAGGAGGAGTACCTCGAGCGGATCGAGGAGATCTTGTCGCGGGAGAGACCGGACGCCGTGCTCGTGGGAACCGACGTGGAGCTGGGCGTGTTTGCCGCGAACCGCGAGAGGCTGGAGCGGCAGTGGCAGACGCGGATCGTCGTGAGCAGCCCGGAGGTCGTGGCGATCGCCGAGGACAAGTGGCGGACCTACGAGTTCCTTCGCGCCAACGGGTTCGATTACCCGGAATCGTGTCTGCCGAGCGGGGAGGAAGAGCTGGTGGACAAGGTCGGGTTCCCGCTCGTCGTGAAACCACGCGTCGGGGCACGGTCGGAGGGCGTGCGCCTGGTGCATAACCTGCGGGAGCTTCGCGCGGCGCTCGAGGGTGGGCAGAACCTCATCGTGCAGGAGTGCGTGGGCAACCCGGATGCGGAATACACGGCGGGGGCGCTGTGCTTCGACGGCCAGTATGCGGGATCGATCGTCATGAGACGTGAATTGCGAGACGGCAACACCTACCGCGCCTTCGTGGAAGAGGAACCGGAGCTGAATGACCTCGTGAGGCGCTGGACGGAGCGGCTGAAGCCGCAGGGGCCCGCCAATTTCCAGTTCAGGCTCGACGACGGCCGCGCGAAGGTCTTCGAGATCAACGCAAGGTTCTCGGGGACCACCCCCCTGCGGGCGCTGGCGGGATTCAATGAGGTGGAGATCGTCCTTCGGCGAATGCTCTGGGGGGAGGCAGAAGCACCGCCGAAGATCAGACCAATGACGATTCTGCGACATTGGAGTGAGACGGTGGTCGAACCGTGGGCGGTGCTCGGCGAGAGGCCGCCGAGGACGGTGAGCGACGTGCCGATCGCGCACAAGGACTTCCCCTCGTATCGGACATCTCAAGATCTGTAAGGCCATGCGCGTCCTGGTTACGGCAAGCGCCCACTTCGCGATCACCCGTGACGGAGTGCTGTGGATCCAGAACGCCTCCATGGGCTACAACCTCTGGGCACGGTACCTGGATGTCTTCGACGAGGTTCACTTGCTGGTCCGCGCGCAGCCACACGAGGTGCCTCCGGAAGGGTGGAACCGTGCCACCGGCCCCGGCGTCAAGGCGATGCCCGTGCCGGACTCCGTCGGCCCTTGGGGGTTCGTGAAGGACTATGCACGGATCGCGCGGACGCTCCGCCAGGTGCTCGCCGAGGCCGAGGCCGTCCTGATCCGCATTCCGTGTCACATCGGGACCGAGGTCTGGCGTCGGTTGCCGACGCGGCGGCCGTATGGCGTCGAGGTGCTCGCCGACCCCTACGACGTGTTCTCGCCGGGGGCGGTCAAGCACCCGCTCCGGCCGTTCTTTCGGTGGTGGTTCAGCCGGCGCCTGCGCCCGCAGTGCTCCGAGGCGTGCGCCGCCGCCTATGTGACCGAGCGCGCCCTCCAGCGCCGGTACCCGCCGGCTCCGGCCGCGTTTGCGACATTCTACTCAGACGTCGAATTGCAGGAAGAGTCGTTTGCGCGTACGCCTCGGCCTCCCCTCCCGCGAGGCACGGTGCGGCTGATTTTCGTGGGCACGCTCGCCCAGCTGTACAAAGCCCCTGACGTGCTTCTCGATGCCGTGGCGCTGTGTGTCCGTCAGGGCCTGGACGTCCGGTTGCACATCGTGGGCGATGGCAAGCATCGGTCCGAGTTGGAGATGCGAGCCGCCGCGCTGGGCCTTGGCGAGCGGATCGGCTTTCGGGGCCAGCTGGCCGCGGCCGCGCTGGTGCGCCAGGAGCTGGATCGGGCCGACGTCTTCGTGCTGCCTTCCCGGCAAGAGGGCCTGCCCCGGGCCATGATCGAGGCGATGGCGCGCGCCTTACCGTGCGTCGGCTCGACGGTCGGCGGCATTCCCGAGCTCTTGGCTGCGGACGACCTCGTGCCCCCCAACGACCCGCTGGCCCTCGCCCAAAAGATTCGTCAGGTGGTCACCGATCCGTTTCGGATGGCGCGGATGTCGGCGCGGAACTTGAAAAAAGCCCAAGAATACTCACCCGACTTGCTGGCGCTCCGACGGGAGCACTTCTACCAGCATGTCAGAGGTCGAACCGAAGGCTGGCTCAAGGCAAAGGGAATCTAATCGACATGGAGCAAGGGCGCACCGGACGCGGGATCGGCGTGGGCTTTCGGGCGGGCCTGGGGCTCACCCTTCTGCTCGCCGCCGGACCGAGTGCCAGCCACGCCGTCAACCTCTCTATCTCGCCGCCCGCGGTCGAATATGCAGAATCGCTCGAGACGTTTCCCAATCCCGAGCGCGGGTGGTTTTGGCCCTTCAATCCGCACTGCTGTTCCACGAACCAGCCCCACCGTCCGCTCGACGTGGGCTTCCTGAAGCGCCTGAGAGAGCGACCGGAGGCGATCACCCTCATTCGTGACGGAGTCCAGCTCGGCCAGCACATGCATGGGCCCATCTCTCAAGAATCCTTGAACAGGATCCAGGCTGATTGGGACGCGACCCGCCAAGCCGGCGTCAAGGTCATCGTGCGCTTCCTCTATGACTGGAGCCTCAATAACCGTGATCCTGAAGAGTCGGTCATCGATACCCACCTCGAGCAGCTGGGGCCGCTCCTGAGGGTGAACGAGGATGTCATCGCAATGGTGGAAGCGGGTCTCATCGGGGGATCGGGCGAGGCCAATCGATCGAACCAGGGGTATGTGTATTCCGACCCGAACAGTGGCGGGTGGCAGAGACTCTCCCCCGCCGGGATCAGGATCTACCGAAAGCTGCTGACCGTGATTCCGCCCCCTCGGCAGATGCTCGTGCGCTATCCGCGCTTCAAGTGGGACCTCCTGGGCTGGAACTCGTCCACGGCGCTTCCCGGCGCCGATCGACGAATCGGCTACTACGACGACGGATGGTTCGGCGATGATAACCACTTCGCCTTCTTCCAGCTCCCGAACGAGCGGCGCTTCACGGAGCAGGATAGCCGGCATGTCATCGTGGGGGGGGAGCCGAGCATGAGAACGGTGACCAACCAGGATGCGGCCGCGGCCCTTCAGGAGATGATCAGGCTCCATCAGACAACCTTGAACCGGAATAACAGCGATGCCCTGTCCATGTACGATCGCTGGCGCCTGAGCCCGCACTGGGGCGAGATCACTCGGCGGATGGGATACCGGATCGTCCTGCAAAAGGTGTTCTTTGACTCCGTGGCCGAGGACGCGACCCAGGTGAAATTCACGGTCCAGCTTGTGAACCGCGGGTTTGCCTCGCTCGTGAATCCGCGTCCGTCGGTTCTGATCTTGCGAAACCGATCCACGGGGGCGATGACACGGCTTCCTCTCCGGCTCGACCTTCGCCGGGTCGCGCCAAATTCCGAGAGTGTCCTGACGATCTCCGAGAATGTCCGGCTGCCGCCGGAGCCTGCCGCCTACGATGTCGGGCTGCACTTCCCGGATGCGTCCCCGAGCATTGCCCACCGCGTCGAATACGCCGTGCGTCTGGCCACCGACGGAGTGTGGGAGGCCAGCAGCGGCATCCATTGGCTCGGAATCCAGATGGAAGTGAAATAGGGGGAGGCGGGCGAGGTGCCGGACGCGGATCGGAAAACGCGATGGCTCTGGGTTTCAGTGGTTCCTGGCGACCTGTTGCGCCACCTCGGCCACCACTACGAGTACGACCTGCGCACGGGGATCTGCCGCACCGGCGGCGACCTGACGCGGCGCACGCGCCTGGCCGGGTGATGGCGCGACGGGCCCGGGGGGGCTGACCGTGCCGAGCCTTCTCATGGTTACGACTGTTCCCGAGACCCTCCGGGGCTTCCTGTTGCCGTTCGCCGCGCACTTCCGTCGGCGCGGATTCCGGGTCGATGCGATGGCCCGCGGGGTCACGGGCTGCCGGGAGTCCGTCGTGGCATTCGACCAGGTCTGGGAAGCGGCCTGGTCACGCAACCCGCTCGACCCGTGGAACCTGGGGACGGCCCGGCGCCGGGTCCGCGACGTGGCCGCGGGCGGAGGATACGACCTCGTCCATGTCCACACGCCCGTCGCTGCCTTCGTCACCCGCCTCGCGCTGCGGGGCTACCGCCGGACCGGCCGGCCCCGCGTCATCTACACGGCCCATGGCTTCCACTTCTATCGCGGGGGCCCGCCGCTGCGCTGCGCGACGTTCCGTGCGCTGGAGAAGCTCGCCGGCCGGTGGACCGACTACCTGGTGGTCATCAATCGCGAGGACGAGGAGGCGGCCCGCCAGCTGCTGCCGCCGGAGCGGGTGCGGTACATGCCCGGTATCGGCATCGATCTCGAGTGCTATGCACCCGACGCCGTCACGGAGGCGGACGTGGCCCGCGTGCGGGATGAGCTCGGGCTCCAGAGCGCGGAGCGACTCTTCCTGATGATCGCGGAGTTCATCCCGCGGAAGCGCCACCGTGACGCCCTGGCCGCCTTCGCGCGCCTGAACCGCCCGGACGTTCGGCTCGCCTTTGCCGGGACCGGGCCGCTCGTGGAGGAGATGAGGCGGCGGGCGGACGAGCTGAGGATCAGCGACCGCGTCCGCTTCCTCGGCGTCCGCCGCGACATCCCGGCTCTGGTGCGGGCCTCGGTGGCCCTGCTCCTGCCATCCGAGCAGGAAGGGTTGCCGCGGAGCGCGATGGAGTCGCTGAGCCTGGGTGTGCCGGTGATCGGCAGCCGCATCCGCGGGACTGCCGATCTGCTGCAGGACGCCTGTGGCTTGCTGGTGCCGGTCGGGGACGTGACGGCGCTCGCGGAAGCGCTGGCCCGGGTGCTCGATCACCCGGACGAGTCGCGGGACATGGGCCGCCGCGGCCGCGAGCGAATGGCGGATTATAACGTGGGCAAGATCATCGAGTTGCACGAGCTGCTCTACGAGGAGGCCCTACAGAGCTCCGAGCGGGCGACGGCATGATCCGCGTCCTTCACGCTGTGGGCGGCATGGACCGCGGGGGGATCGAGACATGGCTGATGCACGTGCTCCGCCGCATCGACCGCCGGCGGTTGCACATGGACTTCCTCGTGCACACCCAGCGCCCCTGCGCATACGACCATGAGATTCGCGAACTCGGCTCGCACATCTTTGCGTGCCCACACCCGCACCGCCCCTGGCGCTACTTCCTCGACCTCGACCGGGTGCTGCGAGAGCACGGCCCGTACGACGTCGTGCACAGCCACCTGCACCGCTTCAGCGGGCTGGTGTTACGCGCCGCCCGCCGCCGGCGCGTGCCGGTTCGCATCGCCCACAGCCATGTGGCGGGTGTCGACAGGGGCGCTGGTCCTATCCGGCGGCAGTATCTGCAGCTGGCGGAGGCGTGGCTGCGGGCCAACGCGACCGCCGGCCTGGCCTGTAGCGTCCCGGCCGCCGAGGACCTTTTCGGCGAGGGCTGGCGCGGCGATCCCCGCTGGCGGGTCCTGTTCTATGGCATCGACCTCGCGCCGTTCTCGGTCGCGCCGGAGCGCGAGCGCGTGCGCGCCGAGCTTGGCCTCGGGCCCGACGCCGTAGTGCTCGGGCACGCCGGTCGCTTCGTGCCGCAGAAGAACCACACCTTTCTGCTCGAGATCATGGCAGCGGCCAGACGCATCGACGCCCGCGTCAGGCCGCTGCTGGTGGGCGACGGGCCGTTGCGCCCGGAGATGGAACGCCGCGCGGCCGAGCTGGGCCTGGAGGCGGTCTTTACCGGCAGCCGGTCCGACGTGCCCCGCCTGATGCTCGGAGCGATGGACGCCTTCGTCTTTCCCTCGCGGTTCGAGGGCCTCGGCCTGGTCCTCATCGAGGCGCAGGCCGCAGGCTTGCCGGTGATCGCCACCGACACCATCCCCGCCGAGGCCACGGTGGCTCGGGAGGCGGTGCAGCGTCTGTCGCTGGCGGATTCGGCCGAGGCTTGGGCCAGGGCCGCGCTCGCCGCGCCCCGGCCCCACCGTGGGCGCTGCCTGGCCGCGGTAACGGCCAGCTCCTTCAACCTTGCCGCCAACATCGACCGGTTGCTCGCCAACTACGCATTGGGCACGTGAGTCTTCACGCAGTGATCCCGGACTCGTGATCACGGGCCTAGCGGAAGTACCGGCGCGCGCCGCGCAAGATTCTCACGGCGCGGCCGGGACGACGGAGGGCCCGATCCCCAACCGAGATGAGGAGCAGGCCCAGGACAAAGCCGCTGACGCCGAGCCGGACGATCGTCGGCGTTCTGGCCAGCCGCACTCCGAGGATGTCGAGGCTCAGCTCGAGCTCGGTCGTCTCGACGGGCGACCACACCACCGCCGTGACGACGAAGGAGATCGCCGCCGCAATTGGAAGCGCGAGACCGTGAAGGCCAACCGCCATCGCCACGCGGCCCCACGATTCTCTCGGGGTGCCTGGTCTCATCACGAAGACGGCCACGGCCACGCCAGTCGTGCCCCAGATGCCCAGCCCGAGCGGGGCCGTCATCATGCCGGGCCTGGCGACGCCGATGATGATCGTGACGATAAGCACCCAAAGGCCGCCACACACGGCTCCGGCCAGGACGGCGGGGAGCCAGTGTGAGCGCTGGGGGCCCCATCGTGAGGACCGCCAGAGTACGCCTCCGGCGAGAAGGAAGATGACGAGGTCGGGCCGGGCGCTTTTCGAGGAGGCGGCAAGGACGTCGGACAGGTGGGCAACGAAGTCGATCAGGTCCATGTGGGATGGATGTTAGCGCATTGGCCACCGGGAAGGCCACCTAGCCGTGACCACGGCCACGAGCGGGACCCGTAGGGTGCGTAGTTTTAGTCGCGTCGCGCTTAGACGAGTGCTGGCCGCCGCCGCGAGGAGCGGCTGTAGCGACCCTATCCCAGAGGCGCGCCGCTTACTGTTTGCGCGCGGCGGAACGCTCCAGCAGCCAGTCGACGGCGGCGTCGAAGTCGGTAGCTTCCCTGTTCGACGTAGCGGTCGGCTCAGGCGAGAGGTCTGCCGGGGCTTGCGGCGCCGGCGGCGGCCCGCGGCGCTCGCTCTGGGTCGGGCTGACGCGAGTGGGGGCGGCGACGGCAGAGTTACGCTTGCGGCCGCCGGTGGCACTACTGCTGGGATGGGCGTCGCGAGAGTGGGCACCGGGAGCACCTCGGTACTCGGAACACTCGAAGCCACGGGCGCACTGACCGGCAGGGGCTTGACCGTCGGCGGCGCCGGCCGGGCGAGCGGGGGAGGCGCCCAGAGAGGCGGCGCGAGCAGGCCCCAGCCCACGCCCACGGCGATCGACGCCGCGAGGGCGCCGCCGCCCACGATCGCGGCGGTCCGCTTCCACCGCGTCACCGGGGTGTTCGCCTCCTCCCACAGGAGATTCAGGAGGTTCTGAATCGACGGGCGCAGATTCGGCGGCTTGGAGAGCGCGAGCGCGACCACCGACTCCAGGGAGCCGGGCACCGTGCGCCGCTGTCGGCGCATCGGGGCCGGCGGCTCCGTGAGATGCTTCGCCAGGACGGCCTCGCGCGTCTCCGCCTGGAAGGGCGGCTGGCCGCAGAGCATCTCGTAGACGATGGCGGCGAACGCATAGATGTCCGTCGCCTCGGTCGCGGGAAGCCCACTGATTTGCTCGGGCGCGAGGTACTCCGGCGGCGACTCCTCGGCGAGGGTGCCCTTCATGGCCCACGCCTCGCGCAGGCCGATCAGCTCCACGTCCATAAGCTTGACGCCGCCGTCCTCGCGAACCATCACATTGCGCGGGCGCAGCGAAAGGG
>Ga0137415_10001975_pt1 | contig 20475 bp, 15 predicted proteins | sample CZODoug3_1_1_16f_FD_183082 | JGI IMG/M metagenome (GOLD analysis project Ga0137415, IMG submission 183082) | Vadose zone soil fungal communities from Angelo Coast Range Reserve, California, USA - CZODoug3_1_1_16fungal (Hybrid Assembly) | ecosystem: Environmental > Terrestrial > Soil > Vadose...
AGCTGCCTCGCCCGGATCAATCAGCGCGAGCCGACGGTCAGGGCTTGGGCGTCGCTCGACCCGGGACAAGCGCTATCCGAAGCGCGCGAGAGAGACCGCTCCTTCGCGCGCCGCGGCGCGGTCAGCCCGCTCCACGGGATCCCCGTGGGGATCAAGGACATGATCGATACCGCCGATCTGCCGACCCAGCACAATTCGCCGATCTACCGCCGCCATCGACCCGGCCAGGACGCCGCCTGCGTTGCGGTACTGCGCGCCGCCGGTGCCATCATCCTGGGCAAGACCGAGACGGTCGAATTCGCCGCGGGAGGGCGGAAGGCGCCCACCACCAATCCGCACGATCGCAGCCGTACCCCCGGTGGCTCATCGAGCGGGTCGGCGGCCGCCGTCGCCGATTTCCAGGTGCCGCTCGCGTTCGGCACGCAGACGGGCGGGTCGTTGATCCGGCCGGCTTCGTTCTGCGGCATCTTCGCCCTGAAGCCGAGTTGGGGATCGGTCAGCCGTGAGGGCGCGAAACTCGCCTCGCTGTCGTTCGACACGATCGGCTGGTACGCCCGCTCAATCGCTGATCTGGCCGCCGTAGCCGAACTGTTCCAAATCGTCGATACCTCCCTTGGCCCGCCGCCGATGGAAAAATTGCGGATCGGGATCTGCCCGTCCCCGGTCTTCGAGCATGCCGCGGCGGAAACCAAGGCAGCACTTTCCCGTGGTGCGGAGATCCTGGAGGCGTCGGGCGCGCGCTGCGAGACGCTGCAGCTCGACGCCCGCTTCGACGGGCTGGTCGATGCGCACGAAACCATCGCGCTCGGCGAGACCCGGGCGGCATTTCTCGGGGAGTACCGCCGCGCCGGGCATCTGCTTGACGACGATTTCAAGGCCAAGGTCGAAAATCGTGCCGGTGTCACGCCGCAACAGCTGCGCGATGCCTATGATCTCGCCGGGGAGTGTCGTGCCGCCTTCGATCGTATCGCCGCCGGCTATGACGCGATCCTGACTCCGGCAGCGATCGGCGAAGCCCCCGTCGGGTTGGCCAGCACGGGCGACCATGTCTTCAACAGGATCTGGACCTTGCTCCACGTCCCGTGCGTCGCGGTGCCGGGGTTCCAAGGGCCCAACGGGCTTCCGGTAGGCCTCCAGCTGGTCGGTCCCCGCTTCGAGGATGGGCGGGTGCTCGCCGTCGCCGACACGGTGAGCCGGGTCTTTTGCGAACCCGCGACACGGGGCGGCTGATGATCTACATCGTTCGTCGCGTGCTCTACGCCGCGCCGGTCGCGCTTGGCGTCGCGCTTCTCGTCTTTCTTCTCGTGCATATCGCGCCGGGCGACCCGATCTCGGCGATCCTGCCGCCGGACGCGCCGCAGGAACTCGTCACCAAGCTCAAGGCCTATTACGGCTTTGACAAGCCGTTGCCCATCCAGTTTCTGCGCTGGCTTTTCGTGGTGATGCAGGGCGACTTCGGAACCTCGATTGCCTCCGGACGACCGGTCGCGGACATAATCGGGCGCTCCTTGGTCAACACGCTGATTCTCGCCGCCAGCGCCTCGATCGTCGCATTCTCGCTCGCCTCCGTGCTTGGCACATTGGCGGCTTATGCCCGGCGGCCGATCGTCGATCGGCTGATCACCGCGATTTCGATCACCGGGGTCAGTGTGCCGCATTATTGGCTGGCGATGGTTCTCGTCATCGTGTTCTCGGTCGAGCTTGGGATGCTGCCGCCAATGGGGATCGGGCCCGACGGTGCAGGCGGCTGGAGATTGGACCTGCCCCACCTCGCTCATATGGTGCTGCCGACGATCGCCCTGTCAGTCATCCCGCTCGGCATCGCGACGCGTTCGATCCGCGCGACGATGCGCGAGACGCTGAACCAGGAATTCGTCACCGCACTGCGGGCAAAGGGCTTAAGGCGCCGGCAGGTGCTGGGACATGTGGTAAAAAATGCGGCACCGGTTTGCCTCGCCGTGATGGGCTTGCAGCTCGGCAACCTGATCGGCGGCTCGATCCTGATCGAGACCGTGTTCTCGTGGCCTGGCACCGGCTTTTTGTTGAACAGCGCGATCTTCGCCAGGGATCTGCCGGTCCTGCAAGGCACCACCCTGGTGCTGGCAATGTTCTTCGTCAGCCTCAACCTGATGGTCGACATGGTGCAGACGCTGATCGACCCCCGCATCAGACGCGCCTGAGGACTTAAAAAAAGGATTTCAGCATGTCTGTGACGGTCGAACTTCCGGTGGTGCGGGCGGCCGAGGCAGCCCACCGCCGCGGCGCTCGCGGCGGTTACTGGCGGGGGGTGGTGCGCCGGTTGCGGCGCGACCCGATGACGGTCGCTTGTGCCGTGATCCTGTTGACGATCGTTATGCTGGCGATCGCCGCCCCCCTCGTCGCTCCCGCCAATCCCTATAAGACTTCAATGCTGAACCGGCTGTTGGCGCCGGGCGCACCGCAACATTTGCTCGGCACCGACGAACTCGGCCGCGACATGCTGACGAGGCTGATTTATGGCGGCAGGTTGTCGCTGTTCATGGGGCTGACGCCGGTCGTCAACGCCCTCTTGATCGGCGGTGCGCTCGGTATTCTGGCCGGCTATGTCGGCGGCGCGATCAATACCGGCATCATGCGCACCCTCGAAGTGTTCTTCGCGTTCCCCTCGGTGCTGCTGGCGATCTCTCTATCGGGCGCGCTCGGCGCCGGGATCGGCAATACGCTGCTATCCTTGACGGTCGTGTTTATCGCGCCGATTGCGCGCGTCGCCGAAGCGGTGACGACGCAGATCCGCGCTCTCGACTATATCGAGGCAGCGCGCGCGTCGGGCGCCGGCGCGCTGACGGTGATCCGTGTGCATGTCTTGCGCGTCGTGCTCGGCCCGATCTTCATCTACGCGTCGAGCCTGATCAGCGTCTCGATCATCCTTGCGTCAGGCCTGTCGTTCCTCGGGCTCGGCGTCAAGCCGCCGGAGCCGGAATGGGGCCTGATGCTGAACACATTGCGGGCGGCGATCTACACCAGCCCGGTCAACGCGACGCTGCCCGGGGCGATGATCTTCATCACCTCGATCTGCTTCAACCTGGTCAGCGACGGGCTGCGGGCCGCGATGGACGTAAAGGAATAGCCGGCACGGCGGCGATCACTCGACGCTGACCGGCGAGAAATCGACGTACCAGCTCTGCGGGTGGACGAAGCCCTTGACCCGCGGCGACAGCGCGGTCGGCCAGACGTCATGCGCGATCCACAGGAACACCGCCTGATCGACCAGCTTCGTATCGATCTGTGCGAGCAATTCGTCCTGCGTCGAGCCGGCCGGGGTCTTGCGAACCTCGGCGACGAGCGCATCGAGATCGGGATCGTTGATGTGGCCCCAGTTCGACCCTTTCGGCGGAACCAGCTTGCTGTCGGCAAAGCGAATAAAGGCGTTGTATGGCTCCATCGTGTTCCAGCTGCTGTTGAGGGCAGCCAGGCCTCGGTTTTCCGGAGCCGCGGCCCCGGCGCGGCTGCGCGCGGTCAGGGCATTCCACTCGAAGACCTCGACCTCCATGTCGACGCCGACATCGGCGAGGTTCTGCTGGATGAACTCGTTCATGATCAGCGGATACATCTGCCCCGAGCCGGAGGTCGAGATCGCCACCTTGAATTTGAGGTGATGCGAATCGTCATAGCCCGCTTCCTGCAGCAGCCTGCGGGCCTCCGTGGGATATCGCGAACGACGGCTTGCCGAACCACGGGTGCTTCGGCGTGACGTTCGCCACCGCGGGCACCGCCAGCCCGTTCAGAAGCCGCACCAGACCCTCGCGGTCGACCGCAAGGTTGAGCGCTTTGCGTACCCGGATGTCGCGGAACGGCGAATCCGGCAGCAGGCTGTAGGTGTATGGCCAAAAATGCGGGATTGTGTTGGTGGCCACGGTAAACCCGGCCTGTTTCAGCTTCGGTACGGTATCAGGCGCCGGCAATTCAGCCCAATCGACCGCGCCCGACAACAGCGCCGCCGCGCGCGCCGAGGCGTCCGGCATCGGCAGCAGGATCATCCGCGCCGATTTCGGCACCCGCGCCTTGTCCCAGTAATCCTCGTTGCGCACCAGCTCGGCCTGCTGCTGCGGGGTGAAGGATTTGAGCCGCCACGGCCCCGTGCCCGACGGGTTGCGGCGAAATGCCTGCTGGTCGCGGCCGAGCTTTTCCCACTGCGCCGGGCTGGCGATCAAAAACCGGTTGAGCATCGACGGCATCACCGTGTCGATCCCGTCGGTCTGCAATTCGACATGCCAGTCGTCGAGTTTGCGGTAAGCGACGATCGGCCACAGCGAGGAGATCGTCAGCGCCCGCGCGTTGCGGCTGAATTGCGGCGACTTGTCGTTGAGAGCGCGCTCGAGGTTCCAGATCACCGCATCGGCATCGAAGATCGAGCCATCGTGGAACCTGACCCCTTGGCGCAATTCGAAGATCCAGCGGGTGGGGTCTTCGGGATCCTGTTTCCACGAAGTGGCGAGGCCCGGGACCAGCCGCGCCGGCTGATCGGCGCTCGAAAGGTCCCAGCGGATGAGCGGGTCGTAGACGGTGTAGCCGAGGAACCGGAGGCCTTCAGTTCCCTGATCGGGGGCACCATCCGTCAGCGGAATATCGGCCAGCGTCATGGCGATCCGCAACGGCGCCTGTTCCGCCGCCACGACATTCGCCGCCGCTAGCAGAAGCGCCGGGAGCAATCCCCATACGGTAGCCTTGCCGAACATGATCATACCTCTGCAGCCGCCGCCGCCCGATCGTCGCGCGAAAAAATGCCAGAAATTCAGCGGCGCTACGCTTGGGCTGTTGTCTTCCCCAGCCGCAAGGGACGTGCCAATGTTCTGCTCACGTAGCCGTGTAGGGTCAGGCCGCCGGCGGATGCCGATGCGAGGGCCACCGCCCGCACGTCTGGCCGATCCACGCGTCGCCTTTATTCGACGCCAGAAGCCGCATTCTGCCAAGATACGGACGCATGTTGGCTGTACGGCACGGTTCTTGCCCAAGCCACGGCAGGGACGGCACGCTCGGCCGTCCGCTCGCGGGAGGGGCTAGACATGAGGCGGACATGGGCACGGCCGGTGATCTTGCTGCTTTCGGTGGTGGGCTTCGGAGCCTGGGGCCATGCCGGCGCAAGCGCCGAGGGCACGCTGCGCATCGGCATGACCGCGGCCGACATTCCTCAGACCACGGGCGTCCCCGACCAGGGCGGCGAGGGCTATCGCTTCATCGGCTACCAGCTCTATGACGCGCTCGTGAACTGGGACCTGTCACGTGCCGACGTGGTGGCGAATTTGACGCCAGGGTTGGCCACGGAATGGCATCCCGACCCGACCGATCCCAAGAAATGGATCTTCAAGCTGCGTCAGGGCGTCAGGTTTCATGACGGATCGGCGTTCGATGCCGACGCCGTGATCTGGAACCTGGACAAGATCCTGAAGGAGGACGCGCCGCAATACGACCGGCACCAGGTCGCCCAGGTGATGAGCCGCATCCCGTCCTTTGCGTCCTACCGAAAGATCGACGGCTTCACCGTCGAGATCACCACCAAATTCGCCAACTCGTTGCTGCCCTACGAGACGACGGGGGTGCTGTTCTCCAGCCCGGCGCAGTTCGAGGCGGTCGGCCGCAACTGGGTCGCCTTCGCGGCCCATCCATCGGGCACGGGCCCCTTCAAACTCGAGCGGCTGGTGCCGCGCGAGCGGGCCGAACTGGTGCGCAATGCTGACTATTGGGACCCGAAGCGGGTGCCCAAGCTCGACCGGGTGATCCTCTTGCCGATTCCCGAAGCGACGCAGCGCACGGCGGCGTTGCTGTCCGGCCGGATCGACTGGAACGAGGCGCCGGCCCCGGATACGCTACCCGCGCTCAAGGCGGCCGGGATGCAGGTCATCCTGAACCCGTATCCGCACAACTGGACCTATCAGCCAAGCCTCGCAGAGGGGGGCCCCTTTACCGACATCCGGGTGCGCCAGGCGGTCAATCTCGCGATCGACCGGGACGGGCTGGTCAAGCTGCTCAACGGCACCGCCCAGCCCGGGCTCGGATTGGTCTATCCCGACCATCCCTGGTACGGCACGCCGACTTTCAAGGTGCGCTACGACCCGGCCGAGGCCAAACGCCTCCTCGCCGAAACCGGCTACGGGCCGGACAAGCCGCTGAAGCTGAAGATCGCCATCTCAACCAGCGGCTCAGGCCAGATGCAGCCGCTGATGATGAACGAGTTCGTGCAGCAGAACCTCAAGGATGTCGGCGTCGACGCCGAATTCGAGGTGGTTGAATGGATGTCGCTGCTGGTGGTCTCGCGCAGTCCGGCGAACTCGCCCGAGAACAGGGCGCGCGGCATCGACGCGATCAACGTCAGCCGCGGCTTCTCCGATCCTTATGCCGCCTTCCAGCGGATGGCCGACAGCCGCTTCACGCCACCGCGCGGCGCCAATTGGGGCATGATCAAGGATCCGGTCATCGACGGGCTGGACGACCAGGTGCTGACCACTTTCGACGAGGAGAAACGCGACGACTATCTGCGACAGATCAACGCGCGCATCGTCGACCAGGCGTGGATGGTGTTCATCTGCCACGATCTCAACCCGCGGGCGCTGAGCCCCAAGGTCAAGGGCTTCGTCCAGGCGCAGAGTTGGTACCAGGACCTCACGCCGATCGAGATGAGGTGAGCGGAATCCCCGGTGGGTTTCGGCGGCAAAAGCGAATCAGGATCCGGAAGCCCCGGGTCGTTCACTCGGAACGGCCGCTCTCGACGGTGCCATTCCATCGGGGCGCTTACGATCAGGCGATCATCCTGTTGTTGCGCTGCGATCTAGGCAGATCGGCGGCAGCCACGCCCAACGCGTCGTCATCGCCCCGACACTTGCGGAAGCGGCGGTGCACGCCGGTCAGCGGGATGTCGCGTTGTCGCTGGCGCACGAACGTCTTGCGCCCCGTCCGCGCAGCGCGCCCGACCGGCGCTTTCTTCGCGCCGCCCACGCCGTCGCGAACTGACGGCGCGTTCGATCCAGGCCGCTTTCAGGCGCTCGCCAAGCCGGTCCTCACGGTTTCGGCGACCATCTCACGCGCGACCTCACGCAGCAGCAGACGATCCTCTTTCGGGGTCGGCGCCGGGGTGATACCCGCGACGACCCGATCGTGGCAGTAGGTCGGTATGGCCGACCGGTCTTGCAGAATGCGGTAATCGAGATCTTCGCCGGTGTGCACGGCGCGGATCCCTTGCCGGATCATGTTGCGCATCATGATGATGCCACGGTCGGTCGCGGCCAGATGTTCGAGCCCGTGCCGCGAGACGCCGCCATGGATGCTGACCTGCGCGTCGTAATCGCCGGGTACCTGCTGCCGCTCCGGATACGGGCGGCTGGCATCCTGCCCGAAGCCATTGCCCCGCCGCGGCTCCTTGCCCTCCGGCGCCCGGTAATAGCCGATCTGCATCGTGTGCGTGTCGTCGAGCGGCACCGCCCAGGTCGTGGCTTGCGGCCGGGTGATCGAGTTGCGCAGCGCCATCGGGTCGGCATTCGGCGGAAACTGGTGGATGTTGGGAAGAATGAAATCGGAAAGCCGCACCCATACCCGGTCGCCTTGCCGGCGGGTGTCGATGTAGACCATGCCGATTGGGGTCTCCATCCAATCCCACTCGCCGAGCTCCTTCAGATCGTCGGTGAACCCCTCGCTGCCCGGCAATGTATGCAGAAAAGCGAGATGCGCCGGGTCCATGCTGTTTTCCTTGACCTGCAGCCAATTGCACTCCCACACGTTGCCGGCGCGGGGGACAAGCCGGTAGCCCGGCAGGTCATAGGTATCGAAGACCGGAAACGGCGGCTGCCTGTCGGGCGGCCCCATATAGGCGAACACCAGCCCGGCATATTCATGCAGCGGGTAGGCGCCGTGAAACAGGCGCTCCTTCAGGGTGCTGTCGGCGGGCTCGCCCGGCGTCTCGATGATCGTGCCGTCGACGCCGAACAGCCAGCCGTGATAACAGCAGCGGATGCCCTTATCGCCGATCAGGCCGAATTCGAGCGAGGTGCCGCGATGCGGGCAATGCAATTCCAAGAGGCCGATCGCACCGCTCTTGTCACGAAACGCGACAAGATCCTCGCCGAGAATTCGCAGTCGGCGCGGCAACTCGCCGAGTTCACCGGACAGGACGATCGGCTGCCAGAAGCGCCGCAGATATTCGCCGCAGGGCGTGCCTGGCCCGACGCGGGTCAGCTCCTCGTCTTCAGCCGGCCGCTCGCGATGGTGATAGCCGCTGTAGGCCTTGGTCAGAAACGGCGCTCTATCGGCCATGATGTCTCTCCTCCGCGCTGTCCCAACTTGGCTGCATGATCTATGCCATGGAAGCGCCCATCGCGAGCAGTTGGCATCGTTCCTGCGAGCTTAGCCGAGTTCGGCTCAAGACGATCGCAGGAACCACCGATGAGCATTCAACGCCGATTGACGCGCCGCCGAATTCTCGCCGCAGCTGCATTCGCCGGAGCAGGCGTCGCCGGCGGCTTCGCCGTTCCCCGCCTCGTGTTCGGCCAGAGCAAACGGGCGATCAAATTCACCCTGCCCTGGGTCGCGGAAGGCAGCAGCCTCTACACCTTTGTCGCCAAGGGCATGGGCTTTTGGGACAAGCATGGGCTCGATGTCGACATTGCCCGCGGCTCGGGCTCGGTATCGGCCGCGCAGGCGATCGGCGAGGGCCGGTTCGATTTCGGGATGACCACGCCGTCGATCGCGATATTGCAGAGCATCAAGGGCTTGCCGACGGTAGCGCTCGCCTGCTGCGCCTATGACGCGACGATGGGGGTCTGCGTCATGAACGACGGCCCGATCAAGACTCCCAAGGATCTCGAGGGCCGGACAATGGCGTCGGTGGTGACCTCCGGCGATTACCCGTTTCTGCCCCTGTTTGCCGAAAAGGCGGGTTTCGATCTGTCGAAGGTCTCGCGGCTCCAGGTGGACAACAAAGTGCGCAACCGCTTGTTGCCGGAAGGCAAGGTGGACGCGATCTCGGGCTTTGCCAGCAGCGTGATGCCAGATTATGCCGCGAGTGGGGTCAAGGCGCATTTCATGCTGTACAGCGAATACGGCATCCCGAATTACGGCACCACCCTTATGACCCAGCCAGCTCGCGTCGCCGACGAGCCGGAATTGTGCGCGGCGTTTGTCGACGGGCTTCTTCAAGGCCTGAAGGCGACGCTGCTCGATCCCGCCGAGGCGATAAAGGTGTTTTTCAAGCAGGTGCCGGAGATGGCGCTGCTGGCCCAGGCGCGCGAACAGACCCGCGTCGGCAATGGCATCCTGATGTATGTCGTCACGCGCGACATCATCAGGACGAACGGGCTCGGCTACATGGAGCCTAAGGATTACGAGGCGATGACCGATCTGGTCATGAAATACCTTGCGCATGAAGGCGATCCGCGCCCCGAAATCTCCAACGTGATGACCAACCGCTTTGCCGGCGCGGTCAAGCTGTCCCCGGCCGAATGGGCCGAAGCGCAGAAGAACGCACAAGAATTCCGCCCCTTCGTGAGCTAATCTTCTCCAGAAGTGGTAGGCGCCCGTGATCAGCGGAGGCCGAGCGCCGTCGCTAAGTGGGCTTCATCCCGGATAGGCGATACAGGTTCCGGCGCGCATTTCGAGGAGCGGGTCAGCCTTGCCGCCATCTCACGCTGGCAATCCATCCCTGCTCTCGATTGAGTACCCAGTACGCAACGGGCCGCACCGCCGAAAGCCTCGGGTCTCTTTAATCAGCGCATCCGGCTGCTGCGCGCAGGTAAAGCAATGCTGGTGAAATGTGGGCAACAGTGCTCCTACGCGCCAGAGCGCCATTCTAGGTGGAAGGTACCCGGCTCGGCGCTTCGGCACGGTTACTGCAGCGAACGCACTTGATCGAATAGGGACTCCGCGATGTTGAGCCCGCAGGCAGTCGAGTCCGGGGATGCCGAGGATAAGGACCTCCCGCTGCGTGAGGACATCCGACTGCTCGGCCGGTTGCTTGGCAACACGGTGCGCGAGCGGGCAGGCGAGGCGGTATTCGAGACGGTTGAGAGCATTCGCCAGAACGCGGTGCGTTTTCACCGCGACGAGGACGCCGCGGCGCGCCGTACCCTCGAAACCATGTTGAACAGCCTGGCGCCCGCGGAGGCGCTGCAGATTATCCGCGCCTTCGGCTTTTTTTCGCACCTCGCCAATATCGCGGAAGACCAGCACCATATCCGCCGCACTCGCACGCACGCGCTGACTGCCTCGGCGCCACGTGAGGGCACGATGGCTCACGCGCTCGCCCGCGCCCGTGAGGCAGGTACCCCGCCGGCGCAATTGCGCTCGTTTTTTGCGAATGCCAGGGTTGTCCCGGTATTGACCGCGCACCCGACCGAAGTGCGGCGCAAGAGCACGATCGACCGCGAGCGGGACGTTGCCGACCTGCTCGTGGAGCGCGACCGGTTTCCGCTGACCCCGGCCGAGCTCAAAGCCAACGAGGCGGCGTTGCGTTGCGCCATCTTGACCTTGTGGCAGACCAATCCGCTGCGCCGCACCCGATTGCGCGTCATCGACGAAGTGGCGAACGGGCTGGCTTATTACGACTACACCTTCCTGCGTGAATTGCCGCGCTTTTATGCTGCCCTCGAGGACGAGCTTGCGGGCGAAGGCATCATGCTTGGCGACGGGCTCGCGTCATTTCTGCGGATGGGCAGCTGGATCGGCAGCGACCGCGACGGCAATCCATTCGTGACCGAAGGCGTATTGCGCGCGGCCTTGCGGGCGCAGAGCAGCCGCGCCTTGCGGCATTACCTCGACGAACTTCGCCTGCTCGGCGGCGAGCTGTCGCTGGATAGCCGTCTTGTCGAAATTTCAGAGCCGCTGGCCGAACTCGCCGGCCGCTCGCCCGATCGCTCGGCAAATCGCGATCACGAGCCCTATCGGCGGGCCATCACCGGCATTCATGCCCGGGTGGCGGCAACGGCGCATGCGCTTGACCATGCCGCACCGCGCCCGGCGGGCGACATTTCGCCCTACCGCGACAGCAGCGAATTGCTTGCCGATCTCGCGGTAATCGATGCCTCACTCACTGCCAATGGTTCCGCGGTCCTGGCCGCCGGCAGACTGAAGCATCTGAGGCGGGCCGTCGATGTGTTCGGCTTTCATCTCGCCGCTCTGGATCTCCGGCAGAATTCCGATGTGCACGAGCACGCGATCAACGAAATGTTGGCGCTGGTTCAGCCCGGTCTCGCCTATTCCGGTCTCGGCGAGCCCGAGCGCATTCGCCTGCTGCTCGCCGAACTCGGGACAGCCCGGCCGTTGGCGTCGTCCTTTCTCAGCTATTCGGAAGAGACCGAAAGCGAGCTGGCGATCCTGCGCGCCACCGCCGAGGCGCATCGCCGCTATGGTCGCGATGCGGTACCCCATTATGTGATTTCGAAGACCACCGGCGTCTCCGACATCCTCGAAACCGCAGTGTTGCTGAAGGAAGTCGGGTTGTTGCGGCCGCGCGATGGGGTGCTGGACATCGATATCGTCCCGCTGTTCGAAACCATCGAGGATCTGCGCAATTGCGGCGCCGTGATGGACAAGATCCTCGGCCTCTATGAATACGCCCGATTGCTCGAAAGCCGCGGCCGGGTGCAGGAGGTAATGCTCGGCTATTCCGACAGCAACAAGGATGGCGGCTTCCTGACGTCCGGCTGGGAGCTCTATAAGGCCGAGATCGCGCTGGTGGAGGTATTTCGACGGCACGATGTCAAACTCCGCCTGTTCCATGGCCGCGGCGGCTCGGTCGGCCGCGGCGGCGGCCCCAGCTATCAGGCGATCCTGGCCCAGCCGGGCGGCGCCGTGCAGGGCGCGATCCGCATCACCGAGCAGGGCGAGGTCATTGCCAGCAAATACTCGAACCCCGAACTGGGCCGGCGCAATCTCGAAACCCTTGCCGCGGCAACGCTTGAAGCCACGTTGTTGCAAACCCAGACCGCCGCGACGCCAGCGGAGTATCTCACCGCGATGGAGGTTCTTTCGGCTGAGGCGTATCGCGCCTACCGCAATCTCGTATACGAGACCGAGGGTTTCGACCGCTTCTTTCGTGAATCGACGGTGATCGACGAGATCGCCAATCTGAACATCGGCAGCCGCCCATCATCACGTAAGTCGTCGGCGCGGATTGAGGATCTGCGGGCAATCCCGTGGGTGTTCAGCTGGGCGCAATGCCGATTGATGCTGCCGGCCTGGTACGGCTTCGGCACCGCGGTCAATGCCTGGTTGGAGACGCGCCCGAACGACGGAATGGCAATCCTCCAGGCCATGTACCGGGATTGGCCGTTCTTTCAGATGCTGCTGTCGAACATGGACATGGTGCTGGCCAAGAGCGACATCGCGATTGCCTCGCGCTATGCCGAACTGGTTCAGGACGTCGAGCTGCGCGAGCGGATTTTTTCCCGTTTGAGGGCGGAATGGCAGAGCGTCGTCAGCGCCTTGCTGACGATCATGGGGCAGAACAGCCTGCTCGAAAGCAATCCGCTGTTAGCACGCTCGATCCGCAACCGCTTCCCCTATCTCGACCCGCTGAACCACATGCAGATCGAATTGTTGAAGCGCTATCGCGGCGGCGACACGGGCGAGGCTGTCGTGAGCGGGATCCATCTCACGATAAACGGGATCGCCGCCGGCTTGCGAAATAGCGGATAGGGACCCAAGCCCCCGCGATCACTCCACCGCCATCAAGAGCGACGCCTCCCGGCGCTCGTCAAAGCGAGCGTGCGCTTCGTTGATGTCGGCCAGGGTCGGCAGGCTTGCTTCATTGCCGAGGTGCTGGATCGCATGCGCCGAGGCAGCACGGGCGAACCGAAAATGATCATCCCAGGGGGCGAGAGGATTGGTCAGGTAGGAATAGACATAGGCGCCGTGAAAAATGTCGCCGGCGCCGTTGGTGTCGATGATCCGTTCGGCTGGAACATCGAGCGCCGGCATTATCCGCTCGCCCTCCATTCCTTGATAGTAGAGCAGGCCGCGCGGGCCCATCGTCACCCCGCCGACCCGGCAACCGCGCGAGCGCAGATATTGCAACATCTCACCCGGTGTCAGCCGCATCTGCTCACACAGGCGCTCTGCAACCACCGCGATGTCGATAAAGCCGAGCACGTCGTGCGTGTTCGAGCGCAGCCCGCCGCCATCCAGCGAGGTCAGTATCCCGGCATCGCGGCAAGCCTGCGCATAGTCAAGCGCGGCGTCGGCCTGATGCCCATCGACATGCAACGCGCGGCAGCCGCCCAGGTTAAGGGGCGGATAGGGATGCACGTACCGGTCGTCGCGGCAGCGGACGATCGCGCGCTGGCCGGCTTTCGGCATCACAAACGACAGCGACGATTCCCCGACCTTTCGGTGATGCAGCGAGAGGCCGTATCGGGCGGCCATATCGATGAACATCCGCCCCAGCCAATCGTCGGCGACCGAGGCCAGAAGATCGGGCTTCAGGCCAAGCTTTGCGCAGCAGAAAGCAGCCGTCACGGCATTGCCGCCAAATGAGACGGCATAGTTGCGCGCCACCATCTTCTCGTCGCCGGTGGGCAGCGAATCCGCGAGAAAGGTGATGTCGATATAGGCTTGGCCGATGAAGAGAGCTTGCACTGAATGAGCCCCCTCTAATCGTTGACATGGATGATGTCGCGCACCACCGGATAGACCTCATTAGCCCAGCGCCGGCCGCTGAACACGCCGTAATGGCCGACCCCCGTCTGCACCCGATGGGTCTTCATGAATGGGCGTAGCCCGCTGCACAGCTCCTGCGCCGCCAAGGTCTGGCCGACCGCGCAGATATCGTCCCGCTCGCCCTCTATGGTCAACAGCGCGGTCCGTGCGATCGCCCGGGGCTCGACCCGACGGCCGTGCCAAAACAACTTGCCGCGCGGCAACGCGTGCTGCTGAAAGATCTGGTACACGGTCTGCAGATAGAACTCCGCGGGCATATCCATTACCGCGAAATATTCGTCGTAGAACGTCTTGATAGCTTCCGCTTTTTTGGCGTCGCCATGGGCAAGGTGCTCAAACATATCACGCCAGGCCTTTGCGTGCCGCTCTGAATTCAGGCTCATGAAACTGGAAAGTTGCAGAAACCCGGGATAGACCGGCCGGCCGGCCCCGGCGTATAGGGTCGGAACCATGCTGATCGTGTTCAGGGCGAACCATTGGATCGGCCGGCTGGTGGCAAAGCGATTGACCTCGGTCGGATTGATCCGGGTATCGATCGGCCCCGCCATCAAGGTGAGGCTCGGGGGAACCGCTGGACTGTCGGCATCCGCCATCACCGCTACCGCGGCGAGCGCCGCGACAGCCGGCTGGCAGATTGCGACGACATGCGTCGCCGGGCCGAGGTGCTCGATAAAGCCGATCAGATACTCGATGAAATTCTCCAGCCCGAAGACGCCGCACGAGAGCGGAATTTCGCGGGCATCGTGCCAGTCGGTGATGTAGACGTCGTGCTCGGGCAGCATCGTGCTGACGGTGCCTCGCAACAGCGTGGCGAAATGGCCCGAGAGCGGCGCGACGATCAGCACCCGCGGTTGGGTGGCGGCGATATCCTTGGCAAAGTGTAGCAATGTGCAGAATGGCCTGCGCAGCGCGACCTCCTCGCGGACCGCGAGCTCGCGATTGCCAATCGTGACCCGGTCGATGCCGAATTCCGGCCGGGCATGCGTCAGGCGAGCCTGCGCCATGACCGAGAGCGAAGCAGGCCAGCTCGGAGGCCAGCCGCTTTCGGCCATTCCGGGCCAGGGCTGGGCGAGATGGTGCGCCGCCTGCTGAGCGAGCCATTGGAGCGGCGCCATCATCCGCTCATACGCTTCATACGCGTGATAGATCATCCGCGCCTGCTCCTCTCCGGACACAGTGCTGAAGCGTGTCGTTGCCACCGTGCAATATGCACACCAGCGGGAAGGGCATCGCCGGGACGGTGCGTGGCACAGGGCTTGCGTCCGCGTCGGGAGCTGGCGGCAAACCGGCGGAAAGCCGACCGAGCCGGGCTGGAGGGCGCATCGATGACAAGAGCTACACTGACCATCACCAGCAAGAATTATTCGTCATGGTCGTTGCGCGGTTGGTTGCTGGCGCGGTTCTCGGGGCTCGATTTCGAGGAAAGGCTCGTTCCAGCGGACGATCCTGCGATGCGGGCAGAACTCCTTCTGCTCTCCTCGTCGATACTGGTCCCGTGCCTCGATCATAACGGGATCTCGGTATGGGACACCCTGGCAATTGGCGAATACCTGAACGATGTGAGGCCAAAGGCCAAGCTCCTCCCGACTGACCTCCTGAAGCGCACGCGATGCCGCTCTATCTGCGGCGAAATGCATTCGGGTTTCACCGCGCTGCGTTCGTCATTGCCGATGAACCTCAAGGGATATTTCCCGGGGTTCAAGGTCTGGTCGCGCGCGCAGGCCGATATCGACCGCATTTCAATCATTTGGAATGATTGCCTTTCAGCGTATGGCGGCCCGTTCCTGTTCGGGGAACGGTCGATGGCCGACGCGATGTATGCCCCGGTCGTCACGCGCTTCCGCACCTATGACGTCCCGCTCGATCGGCAATGCACCGCCTACTGCGAGCGCATCATGGAAATGCCCGAGATGGTCGAATGGGTCGAGGCCGCGCGCCTCGAACCGGATGAAATTGAGGAATTCGAGGCCGAGTTCTAGCCGAATTTGCTTCAGGTCCCTTGAGCGCCTAAGCCGCTTGGCACGCGGCGTGCGAGGACTAGGGCATGACCATGCCCCGATTCCTTGCCGCCGCCCTGCTCCTGCTCGCGGCCGCTTTCGCCGCGGTTGACGCCACCCCAGCTGCCGCCCGGGTGCTGCGCATCGGGCTCGCCGACGACCCCGATATGCTCGATCCGACCTTGGCGCGCACCTATACCGGGCGGATTGTCTTCGCCGCGATGTGCGACAAGCTTGTCGACATCACCCCGGAACTGGATATCGCGCCGCAGCTCGCCACCGAGTGGCAATGGGTCGACGGCAACAAGGGCCTCGTCCTGAAGCTCCGGCAAGGAGTCAAGTTCCAGGATGGCGAACCGCTTGACGCCGCTGCCGTCAAATTCAGCATCGAGCGGCACCTCAATATGCCGGGCTCGAACCGCAAGGCCGAAATCAGTGCCGTGACCGCGGTCGAGATCGTTGACGACCACACCGTGAAACTGGTGTTGAAAGCGCCGTTCGCGCCTCTGCTGGCTGCCCTCAGCGATCGCGCTGGGATGATCGTATCGCCGAAGGCGGCTCAAGCGCCCGGTGATTTCGCCAACCATCCGGTCTGCGCCGGTCCCTACAAATTTGTCGAGCGTGTCGCGCAGGACCGCATCGTGCTCGATCGGTTTGCCGATTATTGGAACAAGGATCTCGTCAAGTTCGACCGTATCGTGTTCACGCCGATCCCCGATTCGACCGTGCGGCTCGCCAACCTGCAATCCGGCGGGCTCGACATGATCGAGCGGCTGGCGGCAACCGATGTGGAGACGGTGCGCAAGGATTCGCGGCTGAAGCTGTCGACCATAACCGGGCTTGGATACCAGAGCCTGTCGATCAATCTCAACAACGGCGCCCGTGCGAAGAACCCCTTCGGCCAGGACCCGCGGGTGCGCGAGGCCCTCGAATTGTCGATCGACCGCACCGCCCTGAACGAAGTGGTGTTCAACGGTCTTTTCCAACCCGGCAACCAATGGGTCGGCCCTAGCAACCCGTTTTACGTAAAGTCGCGTCCCATCCCGGCTCGCAACGTCGCCAAGGCCAAGCAGTTGCTCGCCGCGGCGGGTGCGGCGACCCCGCAAGTAACATTGATGACCACCACCGTGCCGGAAACGTTGCGGGCGGCGCAGGTCATCCAGGCGATGGCAGCCGAGGCCGGGTTCGACATCAAGATCCAGGCCACCGAATCCAATGCGGCGATTCAGGCTTCGGTGGACGGTCAGTTCGAATTGTATCTGAATTATTGGAGCGGCCGCACCGACCCCGACGGCAATCTCTACAACTTCGTTTCGTGCAAGGCGCCGCCGGCCTTGAATGTGGCGCGGTACTGCAACCCAACGGTCGACGAAGAACTCGATGCGGCTCGCACTGCCGAGGATGCCACGTCGCGTCTGGCGCATTACGCCAAGGTCGCCGACCATATCCTGACGGACCGGCCGCTGATCTACCTCTGGCACCCGACCTGGCTGTTTGCGATGAGCGCCAAGATCACCGGCTTTGAGCCATACCCGGACGGGCTGATCCGCCCGCAGGGAATGACGATGCAGTAGGCGAGCACGGGACATCCGCCAGGATTAGTCACCGTCAGGATTAGCTACTGAATGACCGCGTTTCTGCTTCGCCGCATCGCTTTGATCGTACCGACGCTGTTTTTCGTGTCGGTCTTGATCTTCGGATTGCAGCAGCTGTTGCCGGGCGATCCGGCCCTGGCGCTGGCCGGAGAAAATCAGGACCCGGCGGTGATCGCCTATCTGCACCAGAAATACCATCTCGATCGGCCGCTCCCGGTCCGCTACGCGCTGTGGATCGAGGGCGTGCTGCAGGGCGATCTCGGCGAGTCGATCCGGATCAAGCGGCCGGTTTTCGATCTCATCTGCGAAAAACTGCCGGTGACCGGCGAGCTGGCATTGCTGGCACTTGTCGTCGCTTTGGTCATCGGCGTGCCGGCGGGGATCATCGCCGCAGTCAAGCACAACACGGCGGTCGATTATGGGGCGTCGATGGTCGCCTTGTGGGGCCTCTCCATCCCGAATTTTTGGCTCGGCATCCTTCTGATCCTGTTGTTTTCGGTCGAATTGGGGCTGTTGCCGGCCTCCGGCTTCGTCGGTCCCGGCGACAGCCTCAAGCAGAACCTGCTGACATTGGCGATGCCGGCCTTCGTGCTCGGCAATGCGATCGCCGCGGTGATGATGCGGCACACCCGCAGCGCGATGCTGCAGGTGCTGAGTTCCGACTACGTCCGCACGGCCCGCGCCAAGGGGCTTGGCGAGCTGCGGGTTATCCTGCACCACGCCTTGCGGAATGCGCTTGTGCCGGTGGTCACCCTGGGTGCGCTCGAATTCGGCCAGCTATTGTCGGGTGCGGTGTTGACCGAGCAGGTGTTCACGATCCCCGGGTTCGGGAAATTGATCGTCGACGCCGTATTCAACCGCGACTACGCGGTCGTACAGGGCGTCGTCTTGTGCACGGCAATGGCGTACATCGCACTGAACCTTTTCGCCGATATCGCCTATGTGCTGATCAATCCGCGGCTGCGCACATGACCGCCGGGACGTTCGACGCAGTCGCGATCGGGGAAGAGCGCGGGGAGCGGCCCTGGCGCCGGACGATGCGGCGCCTCGCGAAGCGGCGGGCGGCGCTGGTCGGGCTGATCGTCGTCGCCTTCTTCATCGCCCTGTCGATCCTGGCTCCGATCGTCTCTCCCTACGATCCGTTGGCGACGAATTGGGCGATGGTGCGCAAGCCGCCGTCGATGCTGCACCTGTTTGGCACCGACGAGATCGGGCACGACATCCTCGCGCGCATCATCTGGGGCAGCCGAGCCTCGCTGATGGCCGGCATCGTATCCGTCTCGCTGGCGCTGGCGATCGGCGTGCCGATCGGTCTGTTGACCGGCTACGTCGGCGGGATCGTCGATGCCACGGTAATGCGTCTGATCGATGCGATGCTGGCGATCCCGTTTCTGATCCTGGCGATCGCGCTTGCCGCCTTCCTCGGCCCTAACCTGACCAACGCAATGATCGCGATCGGCGTATCGCAGATGCCGGTATTCGTGCGCCTGACCCGTGGGCAAGTGCTTTCGGTCAAGCACGAGGAATACGTCGAGGCGGCTTACGCGGTCGGCAACTCGGCCCGGCGCATCGTGTTGCGCCACATTCTGCCCAATATCATCCCGCCACTGCTCGTCCAGGCGACGCTGGCGACCGCCGCCGCGATCATCGCCGAAGCCAGCCTGTCATTCCTCGGTCTCGGCCAGCAGCCGCCTGATCCCAGCTGGGGCAGCATGCTCAACTCCGCCAAGAACTTCATGTCGCAGGCGCCGTGGATGGCGATCTGGCCGGGGCTGGCGATCTCCAGCCTGGTTATGTCCCTGAACCTGTTCGGCGACGGCCTGCGCGACGCTCTCGATCCCAGAGGCGATTCCTAGCGATCGGCGATTGAGGACCTCGCCCCCGTTGGCTGGTCGCGCCGACGATCGAGCAGGCGCGCTTACTACACCAGCCTTGGCACGGAAATTGAACCAGTACCGCTCGGGGAGGAGCGCCGCCAAGGTGATTCAGGAGCGCCAGTTTCATGGCCTCGATCCCGGTCGATGCGGCACCGATATCACGTTCCCGCGCCTCGCGTTCGCCGCGTGGCCTCGCTTTGCCCAAGCGGCTGGTGCCGGCCGCCTTGCTGCTGCCGTCGCTGCTGTTTCTGGCGGTGTTCTTTGCGTTGCCTGCGCTCGGGATGATCAGCTACAGCGTTTTGACCCAGGCGGCTGACGGCACCATCGGACTGCCGCTGACGCTCGAGCATTACTGGCACTTTTTCGCGACGCCGCTCTATGCGCGGGTGTTGCTGACGACGCTGGAAATCAGCCTGATCGCCACCGCGATCGCCGTCGTGCTCGGCTATCCGGTCGCGCTCGTCATGGTTCGCAGCTCGCCATTGATCCGGCAAGCGATCACGATAATCGTGATCGCGCCGTTGATCGTCAGCGTCGTCGTCAGGACCTATGGCTGGCAATTGATCCTCGGCAATGGGCCGACCGGCATCCTGAACTGGCTATTGCTCAAAACCGGCATCACCAAATCGCCGGTGGCGCTGCTCTACTCCGAAACGGCCGTGGTGATCGGCTCGCTGCACGTCTTTTTTCCAATGATGGTGCTGCCGCTTGCCTCGGCGCTCGGCAAGATCGATCCGCGGCTGGAGGATGCCGCGCGGACGCTCGGCGCCACGTCCTGGCGCACCTTTCGGCGGATCATATTGCCGTTGAGCCTACCCGGATTGACCGTCGGCTGCACGCTGGTGTTTTCGCTGACGGCCGGGTCTTTCGTCACCCCGGCCATTCTTGGCGGCAGCTCCGGCCAAATGCTGGGCGTGCTGGTCGAACAGCAGATCCTCATCGTCTACAACTGGCCGTTCGGCGCGGCCTGCGCCACGGTGCTCGTGGCGATCGTACTGGGCGCCAATCTCGTCTCGGTGCGCGTCCTGGAGCGGCGCCGGAGGATCGCGCGATGAGCGGGCGCCTGCAAGGGCCGGCGGCTTGGCTGGTGGTGTCGATCACGCTCGCGATGATGCTGTTCATTCTCGCGCCATTGCTGGTGACGATCGCCACCTCGATCACCAACACCCAGTACATCATCTTCCCGCCCCGCGGCTTCACGCTGCAATGGTACGGCAAGGCCTTGCAGGATGAGGATTTCCTGGCGGCGATGTGGTTCAGCACCCTGCTTGCGCTTGCCGCCACGGTGGGCGCGCTGCTGCTCGGCGTCCCCGCGGCTTTTGCGCTGGT
>Ga0137415_10001977_pt1 | contig 20467 bp, 16 predicted proteins | sample CZODoug3_1_1_16f_FD_183082 | JGI IMG/M metagenome (GOLD analysis project Ga0137415, IMG submission 183082) | Vadose zone soil fungal communities from Angelo Coast Range Reserve, California, USA - CZODoug3_1_1_16fungal (Hybrid Assembly) | ecosystem: Environmental > Terrestrial > Soil > Vadose...
CAAATGGAGCAATTCTTCTTCGGCGAAGGCGCCAAGCTCCCCGAAGGCTACGTAGCCCCCAAAGCCAAAGGCTAATTCTTGTAGGGGCGCAGCACTGCTGCGCCCCATCTCGGCAGACCCGTTCCATTGTAGCGGCGCAGCATGCTGCGCCCGTCTTGCTCTTCCGTACCTCTAGCTACTAGTCTCCGCGCCCTCTGTGCCTTCGTCTGTGCCCTCTGCGTTAAATCTTTTTCTTCGATGTTTTCACGAAACCACCCGGCCAGTAGCCGGATGCTCTACCGCCAATCTCTCCCGAATCGCAAATCTCAACTCCCCATGCGCCGCCCGCAGCGCCGCCTCCACCTCTTCCGCCGTCCGCGCCCGCGCAAACAAAAATCCCAAATAACTCGCACCCTCCGGCCAAGCCGCAATGTAATCGTGCAACCGCGCCGTAATTTCCAGCCCAACAATATGCGGTATCCCCCGCGCCGATTCCTGGCCCTCCACGCTCTCCAACACGCCGCTAGCAGGCACCGGAATCATCATCACTCCCGAAGCCGCCTCCTCGCGTTTCCAATCTCCCACCGGCATCTCCGCCGCGTGCCGCAGCAACAATTCCTCCAACCCAATCACCTCATCACTCCCGCCACTCACAAACCGCAGCGCCCGCGCGCAAAGCCCTCCAATCGGCCGCGGCGCCACTTCCAGCGGCCACACCCCCTCCTCATTGACCCGAAACTCCGCATGCACCGGCCCGTGCGAAAGCCCCAGCGCCCGCACCGCATCCGCCGCGCACCGTTCGATCGCCCTCACTTGCTCTTCACCCAAACGCGAGGGCGTAACGTAAATCGTCTCCTCGAAAAACGGCCCCTCCAGCGCATCCGCCTTATCAAAAATTGCCAGGACGCGAAGCTCTCCATCCGTCACCAGCCCTTCCACGGCCACTTCCCTTCCCGGGATGTATCCCTCCACCAGCATCTGATCCAGATTCGCTTCCCGGCTCGCCAAAATATCCGGCGACTCCAAGACCCGCCGCACACGCGCCGCCGCCGCCAAAAATTCTTCGCGATTATTCGCGCGAATCACTCCTGTGCTCGCCGAAAGCGAAAGCGGCTTCAGCACGCACGGATACGAAATTCCCAGCAGGGCCGGCTCCGGCGCAGGCTGCACCGCCACCACACGAAACCACGGCACGCGCAACCCCGCATCGCGAAACACTTCACGCATCCGCAATTTGCTGCGGCAAGCCTCCACCGACGCCGGATGGTTGTACGCCAGCCCCAATCCCCGCGCCACATAAGCCGCCGCGACCGCCGGCCGATCGCCAAGCGCCAAAATCCCGTCAACGCGTTCGCCGGCACGCGCCGTTTCCAACACGGTGTAAGCCGCAACCTCCGGCGATTCAAAATGCACCGCAATAGCCCGATCGCCCCAAGGATCATCCAACTGATGACACCGGTCCGTAACAAAAGCCAGCTCAACCCCAAGCTTCCGCGCCGCCGCATCAAAGCTCCGAGTCTGATACCCCAATTTCTGCGCAAAAATCAGAACCCGTTTGCCTGCCATCGCTGTGACATCCCCTGGGCCTGTCATCCACTACAAAACTCTCCGCGCTCTCTGCGCCTCTGCGTTAAGTTTCTTCTTCTGTTCCGTTGGCGATTTAAACAAACCCATCAGCGGCCATGACTTTTTCCGTTCGGGGCGCCGACGCCGGTTTCGCAGCCCCGCCAATCGAAACCAGCTGGTCCCGCGTAGGCTCCGCGCAGCAATACCAAGGCTCGCTCAAAAAAGGCACGCCGCGTCCCTCCGTAACGCGCAATTCCGGCGCGACAACGCCAGCCGCTGCATGAGCCGCCTCCCAAATTCGCGCAAACGCAGCCGCCCGCGATTCCTTCTTCCGGTCCGCCTCCGCCGCAATCGATTGCACCGCTTCGCTCAACAGATCCACGCGCCCGTCCGCGTTCCTCCACGGGTAAACCAGCGACTCCGCATCAAACGCGTCCACCATCCGCCGCACTTCCTCCAGCTCCAAAAGCCGCGATCCCTCCGGAATCAGCAGCCGAATCCCCAACTGAATCGGCGCCACATTTTCAACTAACTCCTCCGCTGCCAAAACGCGCAGCAAATCCAAATACCCATCGAGCGTAGTCCAAGGCGTGAAAGGCACAAACGTCGGATGCAACGTCATCCCCAGTTCGCGAAACTTCCGCGCCACATAAAGAAAATCTTCCCGCGTATGCCCCTTGTCCAGCCGCTCCAAAATTCCGTCATCTATCGACTCCACCGCGCTGATCACAAACAAGCATCCCGTATCCCGCAACCGCTCCAAATGCCGCTCCTGCTTCCGCAAATGCTCAATCTTGATGGTCACGTCGTACGTAACGCCGGGAAACTCGCGATGAAACGCCTCCACCAACTCCATCGCATGCCGTATCCCATTAAAAAAGTCCGGATCGCCAAACGAAATATGCTGCGCCCCCGCAGCCACCTGCTGTCGAACATCCGCCAACACCACGTCCTGCGCGACAATCCGAAACACCCCGTTGTAAACCGGCACAATCGGGCAATGCCGGCAAAGGTGCTTGCACCCTCGACTAGCCTCCGTAGATCCCACCACGCGATACCCACCGCCAGGCACAACAAGATGCGCATACTGAGCAATCGGCGCAAGCCCCGTCCGGTCCGGCACCTCAAACTCCAGCCGCTCCAAAGAAACAATCGGCTCCACCTGAGTCCCTACAAAAGTTGTAGGGGTGCGCTTAAGCGCATCCCCGCCCCTGTAGCGCAGGGCGGAGTCTTCGGAGCCCTGCGGCTTTTTTTCCGTCGCACTTGGGGGTCGGAGCTTTAGTTTATCCTGAGCCTCGAAGGGCTCCGACATGGAGCGCCCTGCTTCCAAGTGCTTTAGCCCCTGAGGAAAAATCTTGTCGTTTTTTTCCGCGCAGCTCAACCGTTCCGCCAACCGCACCAACCCACCCTCAAATTCCCCGCCAAGAATCGTCCCCACCCCCAGCGATCGCAAATATTCCGCATTCATCGGCGCATACAACCCATAACAACAAATATGCGCCCCCGGATTCTGCACCCGCAGCGAAGGAATCAACTTGCAAGCCAACCGAGTAGCCGTGTGCATCGGCAAATAAATCGCAATCAAGTCCGCCGACCCAACAGCAAGCGCATCCAATTCCTGCCGCGTTAGATCCAGGCACGTCACCTCATGCCCGCGCCTCCGCAACCAAGCCGCCGGCGACACCAACCCAAAAGGCTGCCGCCCCAACTCATACGTCGAAATCAAAACAATCTTCATCGCACCTTCTTCACACCGTGGCAACAACGCGCACGCGCCCCTGACGGCGGGACCGCGGTGTGCGCTTTATTACGATTTCAACATCGCGGCCCAGCAACGTGAGGAACTGCATGAGCCGTTCAGTTGAAAACCCGGAGAGCTGCCCGCGCAGCAGACGCGAAATCTTGGGTTGGTCAATTTTCAAAATGCGGGCTGCGCTAGCCTGCGTGAGCCGCCGGGCGCGAATCACTCCAGCAATGCGCACCGCAAGGCCGGCCTTCGCAAGACGCTCTTCTGGATTTGGTAATCCGAGATCGAGGAAAACATTTCCGCTTCCCTCTTCAACAGCGATTGGCTTAGTCATGTTGATCCACTCCTTTGCGCCGCTCTAGCCATGCGGCGTGTTCTTCCTCGGCTCGCTTCAGGCGCGATTTGATCAGATTAATCTCAGCTTTTGGCGTTTCGATCCCGGTCTTAGATTTCTTCTGAAACGCATGGAGCACATATATGCGGCCAGCCAACCGCACGGTCTAGACGGCGCGATATGCATCACCGCGATGGTCCTCGACGATTTCCAGAACGCCCGCACCGCCGAATCCTCGAAGCGGCTTCGCGTCGACGTGCTTTCCACCCTGTTGGGCCACGTATAGCGCAAAGCCAATCGAATCCTTGACCCCGCCTGGGAAACCGCGCAGATCGCTCTTGGCGCTACCAATCCAAAACGACTGGTCTAAGGCTGGGCGAATCAGGCATCGTCACCGCATTATGCCTAAACAAGCATAACACACTATCGAACCTCCGAAATGACCTCTTTTCAAGGCAGCGCATGGCGGAGTCTTCGCAACCCTGCGGCTTCCGTCTTGCGGATCATCTTTGCTTAGCTCAAGCAGCCATTGGCTCTAACCGCGCCGCCTTTCGTTTTCAGTTATGATATAAAGCTGCGCTGTTCTCGGAAAGGAAGCCAGGATGGCCATCCCCGCAGGCAATTCTTTTGGCACTCGCGACAAGCTCAACGTCGGCGCGCAAACGTTTGATATTCATCGCCTCGAAAAACTCGAAGCGAAAGGCATGGCCACTCTCGCCAAACTTCCCTTTTCTCTTCGTATCCTGTTGGAAAATCTTTTGCGTTGTGAAGATGGCCGCTTCGTACGCCCCGACGACATTCGTTTCCTGGCCGCATGGACTCCCAACGGCGCGCAAAAAGAAATCGCCTTCATGCCAGCGCGCGTGCTGCTCCAGGATTTCACCGGCGTCCCCGCCATCGTCGATCTCGCTACCATGCGCGAAGCCGTCAAGCGCATGGGCGGCAATCCCGCGCGCATCAATCCGCTCTTCCCCGCCGAGCTGGTCATCGACCACTCCGTGCAAGTCGACAAATTCGGCGACGCCAACGCCTTTGGCCTCAACGCCGAGCTGGAATTTCAACGCAACGTCGAGCGCTACGCCTTTCTCCGCTGGGGCCAGACCGCGTTTAAAAATTTCAAAGTCGTCCCGCCGGACACCGGAATTTGCCACCAGGTCAATCTCGAGTATCTCGCGCGCGTGGTTTGCAGCGTGCCTTCTGGAAGCCGCTTCGAGGCCTATCCCGATTCTGTCGTCGGCACCGATTCGCACACCACCATGGTGAATTCGCTCGGCGTTTTCGGCTGGGGCGTTGGCGGCATCGAAGCAGAGGCTGCCATGCTCGGCCAGCCATCCTCGATGCTGATTCCCGAAGTCGTAGGTTTCCGCTTGCACGGACGACTCAGCGAAGGCGCCACCGCCACCGACCTCGTTCTGACCGTCACCGAAATGCTGCGCAAGAGAGGTGTGGTCGGCAAATTCGTCGAATTCTACGGCACCGGACTTTCCAGCCTCAGCGTTCCCGATCGCGCCACCATTGCCAACATGGCTCCTGAATATGGCGCGACCATGGGCTTTTTCCCGGTCGATTCCGAAACGCTCGCTTATTTGCAATTCACCGGGCGCGCGCACGAACACATCGCCCTCGTCGAAGCCTACTGCAAGGAACAATCGCTTTTCCGCACCGACTCCACTCCCGATCCAATTTTCAGCGACAAGCTCGACCTCGACCTCGGCTCCGTCGAGCCCACCGTCGCCGGACCTAAGCGCCCGCAAGATCGCGTCGCGCTGCGCAACGCAAAGTCTTCCTTCACCAAAGTGGTCGAAGGCGCGCCGCAAAAACACGTCCAGGTCCGCAACAATGGCGACTCCTTCGATTTTTCCAGCGGCGCCGTGGTAATCGCGGCCATCACCAGTTGCACCAACACCTCGAATCCTTCGTTGATGCTCGGCGCCGGTTTGCTCGCCAAAAAAGCGGTCGAGCGCGGCCTGCAAGTCAAGCCTTGGGTGAAGACCAGCCTCGCGCCCGGCTCTAAAGTCGTCACCGACTATCTCGCAGCCGCCGGACTGACACCTTTTCTAGAGAAACTGAAATTCCACCTCGTCGGCTACGGCTGCACCACTTGCATCGGCAACAGCGGCCCGCTCTCCGATCCCATCAGCGCGGCCATCAAAGAAAACAATCTCGTCGCCGTCGCCGTCCTCAGCGGAAATCGCAATTTCGAAGGCCGCATCCATCCGCTCGTGCGCGCAAATTACCTTGCCTCGCCGCCGCTCGTGGTCGCCTATGCGCTCGCCGGACGCATGGATGTCGATCTCACCAAGGAAGCGCTCGGCAAAGACAAATCCGGCAAGCCTGTGTTTCTCAGCGATATTTGGCCTACGCCGCAGGAAATCGAAACCACGGTGCGCGCCGCAGTTTCCACCAGCATGTACCAAAAGCAGTACAGCGAAGTTTATGAAGGCGACGCGCACTGGAAAGGGATGCGCGTTCCGCAGGGCGACCTTTATCAGTGGGATCCGAAATCAACGTACATCAAGCTTCCGCCCTATTTTGAAAACATGCCGAAAACGCCGCCGCCGCTGGCCGATGTTCACGCCGCACGCGTTCTTGCCATTCTCGGCGACAGCGTCACTACCGATCACATTTCTCCCGCGGGCTCGATTCCGGTCGATTCGCCCGCCGGAAAATATCTGATCGGCAACGGCGTCAAGCCTCACGAATTCAATTCCTACGGAGCGCGGCGCGGCAATCACGAAGTGATGGTGCGCGGCACTTTTGCCAACATTCGGCTGCGCAATCAGCTCGCACCCGGCACCGAAGGCGGCTGGACTCTGTATCTTCCCGGCAGCGAAAAAATGTCAATCTACGATGCCGCCGTAAAATACCGCGAAGCCGGCACTCCGCTCGTGGTGATCGCCGGAAAAGAGTACGGCTCCGGCTCTTCGCGCGATTGGGCTGCAAAAGGCACGCGCCTGCTCGGCGTCCGCGCCGTAATTGCGGAAAGCTACGAACGCATCCACCGCAGCAACCTGATCGGCATGGGCGTGATGCCGCTCGAATTCCAAAATGGCGAAAATCGCGAATCTCTGGGACTGACCGGCCACGAAATTTTCGACATCGAAGGCATCGCGTCGCTAGCCCCGGGTAAAGCTATTTCCGTTCGCGCCAAATCCGAAGACGTCAAGACAAAGACGTTTTCCGTCATCGCCCGCGCCGACACGCCGGAAGAAGTCTCCTACTACCACCACGGCGGCATCCTGCAATACGTCCTGCGCCAAATGCTCTAGTCCCCTTTTACGCTGCAAACCGCGTTACAAAATTAAATGGCATGGCGACAAACAATAATTTTTCGTGTTTCCGTGCTTCTACGTCGCAGCGCTCTTTTTTGAGCGCAGGAATTGGCTTTTGATACGCCACAGTAGCACCGCGCCAAGCAGGATCGACAGCACACTTGCCGTCTGCGCGTTCGACAAACCGAAAAATGAGCGCGGATTGATGCGAATGAATTCGATCAGAAAGCGCGCAATGCCGGTCAGAATCAGATAATTGGCAAAAATTCCGCCCGTAGCTTTCGGACCTTGCAGCGATTTTGTTCCCATGCGCCAAAGAAACGCGGCAATGGCGAGCCAGATGAAAAACTCGTAAAGCGGCGTGGGATAGACGCGGCAATCGGATGGCCAGCCCCATTGCACGCAGGTTTCGGTGGTGGGCACCACACCGTGAGGGAAAGCCATCCCCCACGGCCAGTGCCACGCTGTGGGCCTGCCGTAGTCGCCATCGCCGGAAACCAGGCAGCCGATGCGTCCGATGGCGTAACCTACGCAGGCCGCGGGCGAACAAATATCCAGGAACAGCAGGAGAGGAATTTTCAGGCGGCGCGCCATTATCACCAGCGCCACAAATCCGCCCAGGAATCCGCCGAACCACGCAAATCCATAGCGGCTAAAGAGCAAATTCCACGGGTTGGCGAAAAACTCGCTGGGACTCTCCAGGACGTGGTAGAGCCGCGCGCCAACTAGGCCGGCAAGTCCGGCGACGCCGATGACGAGAAAGCCTTCGTCGCGCTGCGCTTGGTACCCTGGGATGCGCTCGAGCTGCGCTCGGCGGCGATCGAAATCCGCTTGCAGGACATATGCGGAGACGAGCAGCGCGGTGGCCACCATCAAGCCGAAGGTGGGAATCGTAATCGGGCCGAGGTGCAAAAAAGGAATCATAAATTGGACACCCGAGTATACACGGCGGCGGCAAGCCCGTAAGCGAGCGCTGAGCCAGATCTTTCTGCGATGAGCATCGTCTCCGGAGTGCGCACGGCGGACAGCCTAAAAGGCTGTCCCACTGTGGTCATGTGCGCACATCGGCGCAGGTGGGCTCTGGTGCGGGTACACGGTCGCGTTTGGGGCCGGGCATATCCCAGACGATCTCGTGAGGCTGGTTGGGATCTTCTTTGGGGTTGAGTTCGCGGTCGATCGCGGGGAGGGTGCGGAGCAGTTGATTGGTGATGTAAGCGAGGACGGCGGCACGACGGGGAGAGATTCTGTTTTCGGCGAGGAGAAGGAGAAGGCGGGCGAGGAAGTCGTTGATGGGGATGGCGGAGCGGAATTCCTTGAGGTCGGCGGTGAGGGAGGCGGCGGTGTCGGCGGGCTCGCGCTGGTTCTCGACGCGGGTGGCGTGATTGGCGCAGAACGTCGAGTACGGGTCGAGGGTGAGAAGGCGGCAACGCATGCCGTTGGCGAAGCGATGGGTGCAGCGAGATGAGTTGTTGATGAAGCTGGGTTTAGCGGTTTGCTGGGTCATTTTTCTTTCCTTAGTGGTGAATTTGGGGGTACATCCCCGGGGTTTTGTATGGATGTGCAACGAAAGGAGTTGCGGGAAAAGGGATTTGTAAGAGCATGAAAACAAAGGGGAGATAAAAACGAAAATGAGTGATAACGCTCAGGCGCAGAGGGCGCGGAGCTGTCGCAGTGGTACCCCCACCCCGGGTGTTTTGGCAAAAGAGTGCGCAAGCTATTGAAAATAAAGGGATGGCGAGCGGAAAAGAGCGACAAGAGAGAATAAGAGTGCGCAACGCATTGAGCGATAAGAGCTTGCGTCCGCGCGTTACAAACAGGGTGTGAAGGTTGGAAGGTCTGAATGTCGGAAGGTGGGGCGGTGGCGAAAACACGTCTGATGGAGGGCAGGAAGAGGAACCAAGCGGGGACACTATCGCAGAACCCTGGGCTAGAGATTACCGCATACGTTACTATTTGTCAAGTGAGAAATTAAAGACCCTGGATTGAATGGTTTGCGGACGGGCCTGTGTGGCAAATCGATAGAAGGAAACAAAAGTAACCAATCTCCACGCTTTCACAAAAACTAAAAGCGCGGGAGAATCTGCCCACCTCCAAAGACGAAAGTCAAAAGCGCCACCCTTGCAAAAACCAACGGCGCAAGGATTGATTGGATAAGAGAGAAGGCTCCGAACGCGGACCGTGTTAGCTTTTGGTTGAGGACCGAAGCTAGCGGAACGGAAGGAGCCTTATGGTTCTTATTGGATGTGATTTTCACCCCAGTTGGCAACAAGTTTCGTGGATGAACCGAGAGACGGGAGAAGCAGGAGATCAGAAATTAGTACACGAACCGGGAGCGGTGGAGAAGTTCTACCAGCAATTTCCGGCGGGGACACGGATTGGCATGGAGGCTACCGGGAACTGTCAGTGGTTTGTGGAGATGGTGACCGGGTTGGGGCATAAAGTGCTGGTTGGGGATGCAGCGAAGATTCGCGCAAGCGATTCGCGGCAGCAAAAGCACGACAAGCGGGATGCACGGCTGCTCGTGCAATTGCTGGCGGAAGATCGGTTTCCGCAGATCTGGGTGCCTTCGAGGGAACAGAAGGATCTACGGCAGCTGCTGATCCATCGCTACAAGCTGGTGCGGATCCGCGCGCAGGTGAAGAACGGGCTGCAGCACCTGGCGATGAACCAAGGCGTGATGAAGAAGCAAAAGCTGTGGAGCAAAGCAGGCGAGAAAGTGCTTCGCGAGTTACCGCTTGCGCCATGGGCCAGCCGGCGGCGAGAAGACCTGTTCAAGGTAAGAGAGATGTTGAACGGGCAGATTGACCTGCTCGATCAAGCGGTGGTGGAAGCCGCGGAGAAGAATGAAAAAGCGCGGCTGCTGATGACGCAGCCGGGCGTGGGGCCGATCACGTCGATGGCGTTCGTGCTGACGATGGGAGATGTGAAGCGTTTTCAGCGCGGCAAGCAGGTGGCGAGTTACCTGGGGCTGATTCCGCGAGAGTACAGTTCGGGCGGGCATCAGCGGCTGGGATCGATCAGCAAACAAGGAAACACATTCCTACGGATGTTGCTGGTGGAAGCAGCGCAAGGAGCAGTGCGATGCGATCCGGGATTTCGGAATGAGTATTTGCATCGTTGCCACAGTAAACCAAAAGGAGTGGCGAAGGTGGCAGCGGCGAGGAAGTTGGCGATTCGACTCTACTGGATGCTGCGCACGAACACGGGGTATCCAGAAGTCGTTCGTGTCGAGAGCAGCTCGCGGGTGCCCCTGGTCAGCGCAAGCTAGACCGAAGGATTGATTGGGCGCTCTCGCCCCGATGCAAATCGGGGTACGGATAGAAGAATCATGGCCGAGCTTTAGGCCGTATCGATGGCTGGTGGAACGCTTTGTTCCACCGAAAAAGGATTCACCGTGAGAGTTCCAGAGCTTCGGTCCTCAACCACTCTGGCGGTCACGCGGTGCGAAAAGCACGGCAAGGCAGTTTTGTGCCTTGACAACGCCTTCTCTCTTATCGAGGGCCACCCGTCGTTGTAGGCGCGTCGCTTAAGTGCGCCCAGGCGGAACGTCGCGTCTTGCCTTTGTGCTGTGTAGCGGCGAGTTTACCTCTCCATCCTTCTGCAGACTTCGCTCATGTGGGGCCAGCTTTCCGAAGCGGGCTCCGACGCCCCGATTTACGTAGCGGCCGCCGACCGTGGCGGGCGACTTTCGCATGCATGCACGTCAAGTATGAAATTAGAGACTGCGGATTGAATGGTTTGCAGGAGACCTCGCGAGCGACTGAGAGGAAAGGAACAGAACACAAGGCATAAGGAACGACCCGGACGTAAAGTCGAGGGCACGGCCTGAGTTGCAGGTCCGAGATTTTTCAGTTCACGCCGAAGATCCCAAGAGTGTAGATGAAGTCCGGGCGCGCATCGCCACGGGCATCAGAGACGCGAACGTAGAACGTAATAGGGGTAGATCCGTTTCCAGGGACTTGGAAAGCGTAATAGGGCTGCTGGAGGTAGTTGAATCCCGGGAGGCCGTTGATGCAAGGCAAATTGAAAATGGTGTTAGCGAAAACAGAGTGCTGCGCGCAAGTCTGGTAGCGGGCTCCGGTCGAATCAACAATTTCGACGACGGGCTGCAACAAATTGGGAGCTGGCGGCTGGAGAAAATCGTTGTTGCCAGAGGCGTACACCTGCACCACGGAGCCCGGAGCTGCACTCATGGAATACACGTCGACGTCGGGACCGGACGAAGTGGGATCTGTGAAGGGACTGATGGATGCGAGCAGAGAGATATTGGAGAGCGGAGTAGCTTGCGTGATTGTGTCATTTCGCGCCATTTGCCCGCGATCCTTCACGGTCAAAGTTAGTTGTTGCGAGGTAGTTTGATGGAGCGTTCCGGTGTTCCCGTCCGAGACGGCCAGGGTGAACGTATAGGCCCCCGCGGCCATCGGTGAGCCTGAAATGGTTCCATTGCCGCCGATGATGCTGAAAGCCATGCCTGGGGGCAAAGAGCCGGACGACAAGCTCCACTGATAGGGAAAACCGCCACCGGTGGCAGCCAATCCCAACCAAGTAGTGCTGCCGGTTGCGATCGTCGGCAGGCTAGAGGTGATGATTCCGAGCTTTTGGTAGACGACGAGAGAAAAGACCTGGTAGTTGGCGTTGAGAGGGGGGCTACTGTTGTCGTGCACGTTGATAATGCTGGTGAAGCTTTGGGCGTCGCCGGTTTTGGTCAACGTTCCGGTCGTAGTGTCGAAGGTGAATCCGGTAGGCGTAGTTCCGGGACCGTTTGTATTAATGCTCCAGGTGTAGGGTGGGAAGCCCCCAGTCACAGGGAAGATCGTTGAATAGGTTTGGTTATAAAGTATCTGCGCCTGGTTCGGCCCGGAAAGAACCATCTGATCGCTGATGCGAATCTGGAAAGATTGCTGAGCGGTATTGGGAGTCTCATAGGAATCGGAGACTTGTGCGGTGAAGTTGAACAGGCCGTCGGCGGTCGGTGTGCCAGTCACGTTAAATGTGCTTGCGTAAGGACTCGCCGACACAGCTAGTCCGTTCGGAAGGGCCCCACTTGTTATGTTCACCTTGTAGGGAGCTCTCCCGCCGATTATGGATAGACCTGCGCCGTAGTTAAGACCGCGAGCGCTATCCGGAAGCGTCGTGGTCTGAAATGTTAGGGGCGGCTGTACGGTCAGGCTCACTAGCGGGTTGATGCTGGCGGGAGGGGACGCAGAGTCGGTAATGAGAACAAGCATGAAGTCAGAAAACGCTGTCGGTGCCGGTGGCGTGCCGTAGACCTTCCCAGACGCGCCGTCTAGTAGCAGCCCGGGAGGCAGCGAGGAATTCGGACCGAGGGCAATGTGGTAGGGAGGTGTACCACCCGCGGGCCGTATGTACTCCGTGTATGGAATATTCTGCACGGCGTCCGGAAGAGTTGTAGCTGGAAGAACCAGGCCATTTAGCACCTTCAATGTGAAGGTCTGAGAAATTTTGAACGCGGGAGTGAAACTGTCCGTGACTTGAACAGTGAAGCTGTAGCTACCGAAAACTGCGGGAGTGCCTTGAAGAAGGCCGACGTCGGGTTGACCGCTAAATGTGAGTCCGGCCGGTAAGCTTCCGGACGTAAGCGAGAAGGCGTAGGGCTGAACGCCTCCGCTGACCAAAATTAAAATACGAGCGGGGAGAGCAATATTGATATCCGTAAGATTGGCCGGTGTGGCAAAGGTGAGAGGCGCGATGATGTCCAGCTCGATGCCTGCGGTTACGGAGGTGCCCTTGGAGTCGCTCACGGTAAATGGCGAAAAATAGCCGCCCGGAGCCGTTGGAGTTCCACCAAGGGTCCCATCGGTGGCCAGAGCCAAACCGGGGATGAAGGGCGATTGTGTGCTCCAGGAATAAGGCGGGGCACCACCGGTTGCTTGCAGCTTGTCACTGTAGGGTTGGCCCACGACCCCCTTTGGCAGGGCCTGTTGGGTGATGATTGCCAATGGCGCGGGAGGAGGGGGAGGAGGAGGCGTGAAGGAACTGCCTCCACCACCTCCGCCGCAGCCGAAAGTGCTGAGCGCAAGGAGGCAGGTTGTAAGCACAAGCGGTCGCGGGACCGGTGTTCTCACGTGTCTGAGACCTCCCGGTTCCATTGCTTGCGTCGCAGCCAAATGGCCGGCAACGAAGCGAGGAGCGAGGCGCTTTCAAAAGCGTCGAAGCGTTGCTGGGTGCCTTGCAGGGTGATGTTGAAGGCGGTTGTCGCACCGGCGGTGACGCTTAGCGTGGCGGCTGACGAATAGGTTCCGGGCGCAGGTATGGGCGGGTCGAGCGGGCCGACACTCGACCCGCCGCCGAATCCAGAGAAAATCGATTCGAGTTGCAGAGTGTAATTGCCCGGCGGCAACGGGATCTCAAAATGTCCAATCAAAGTAGGATCGCGTGAACCAAAGGGGTCGCCAAGGTTGGAGCAGGTTTGCGGCGTGGGCGCGGCAGGATTCAGGCAGGTCGTGGTTTGTCCCGGATTGCCGGTGAAGGAGAAACCGGACACAGCCGAGGCGGCATTGCGGCGCGGCAAAGAAGTGCTACGCGCGATGACATTGACTCCCTGTGCCGGGGTAACCCCATCCGAGAAGAAGACCGTTCCGCTAAGTGTTCCGTAGCTGGAGGTAAAGGTTTTTTTGCCGGCGGGGGCCGGGGAGGCTACGGGATAGAGCTTTGAAATCCATGCCGCATCGTCGATGGCGATGATAGGGACGCCCGCGGTGACCTTTGCGGGGCAAATGCCCAACACTGGAAACATGAGGGGCATTCCGGCGGTGTCGTCGGCGGTGCAGGTATAGGCCTTATTGTTGATAGCGTCCAGGAAGAGGTCGACGTTGATCTGTGAATGCCCGAGTCCAAGGAAATGACCGAACTCGTGGGTAAAGGCTTGATCGAATTCGTTTTGGGTCAGCTCTAAATTATTTGTGCTGGGGTTATTAATGCCATCCTGAAATCGTCCGTTGAGTATGGCTCCCGCAGAGATCACTTTTCCGGTGGTGGGGTTGAAAGCACACTGAAAGGTAAAGCCAATGACTTCGGGGGGCAGGCCAAGGCCGTCAAAGATGGTGCCGTCGGCGTCGAACACGATGGGACTTTGGCCGCCGCCGTTGCAAGAATTTGGGTCGGGCGCTTGGCCTGCGAGATCACCGGCCACGGTTAGGAAATCGGTCACAGACTGGACATCACCGTTCGCAGGGAAAGTGCCTACGGCCAAAAGGCCGCCAGCGTTGTTGATGTTTAGATTTGCGGTGGGCACAGCCGACCAATTGGCAAACATGTTCTGCACGCGGATCAGGCCTTGCGCGTTGGTAATGACAACAGGGCCGCCAGCCGGCTGCCGGCTTAAGGGCCCGCTATCGACGCGGTACGCGATGGATCTCGTGTTGTCCCAGACCAACGGAACGCCGGGAATCCCATCCGTGGGGCCACCAACGGTTAGCGGCCCGCCCGCATACGTGCCACGCATCGGAAGCAGCAGGAGGGTGAGCAGCGCAGCCATAGTCCGCTTACCGAGCGCAGGGTGTTGTTTGTTCATGGCTGTGGGGTTGGCGCTGCAATCGTGCGAATTAGGGTCTTGAGCTGGTCAAGCGAAACCGGACCGCTCCCAGGCTTTGCGATCATCGACTGCAGGTCGGGAGTCACCCGCAGTCCTCGAGTCTTGAGCTGCGAATCCAGCGCGCGGAACAGACCCGAATTGGCCAAGCCATTGGCGGCCAGGAGTTTTCCATCGGCCGCCGCGGCTATGCGAAAGCGGCCTTGCTCCAAACCGGCGGGGCTGGTTAGTCCATAGGCGCTTGGGCTGATCAAAATCAGCAGGAGATGTTGCCCGATGCGATAGCCCATTCTTTGCCGCAGATCTCGCCTATCGATCACAGCCTGAGAGAATGTGAAAGATTTTACGGAATCACCCTTCAGCGAGTCTTCCACGCGAAGAGTGACCACGACGGTCATCAGGTTTCGCAGCTGTGGGCTGGGCTGAAGGGCAACATCGGTGACCCAGCCTTGCACCACGGTTTGCGACTCGTCTACGAGTTGAGCAAGGTTTCTGGGCAGGGTGAGTGCGCTACTCTGTGCGGGAGCGGGAATACCCGTGGCCAGGATGCAGGCGCAGACCACAAAAATTGGCACGCAGGCGCTGCAATACCTGGCAGCCCAGGCTGGGAGAGGTTTCATTATAAGAACGTGACCCCGAGGCCGAATTACGGAACGGGCGAGATGCTATGCAGTTTTTGTTTCGGTGTCAAGTGTCTAGAAGGCTACCTAAGGATCGTTCGTCTGAAACGGCGAATCTTCTCGCTGGAGGCATTGTGGAAGCGTTAACCAAGGAATTGCCAATGTAGGCGTTTACTTCGGTGGATTGGCGGGCGGGTGGCGCACCTCTTGCACCACGTCCTAGGCCGGGTGGCGCATCCTTGTGCTTTTCAAAGGTGCGGCTGTTGCATTTGGTCCTTTTCGTTCCCGTTGTGCGAATTCGCTGCACCGCTCCCCGCAAGCCATTCAATCCACAGACGTTAATTTCTCACTTGACAAATAGTAACGGATGCGGTAATCTCTGGTTAAGGTTCTGCAAACGTGTCCCCGTGTCGTCCCTCCTTCTACCCTCCAAGAGACGTGTTTCCGCACCCTCTTCTCGCCAACCAACTAAATTTCTGCGCCTCATGCGCAAACTCTTTCTCCTCAATAATTTGCGCGCTCTTTAACTCTCTTGTCGCTCTTTTTCGCGCTCGCTTCCTTTGTTTTCAACAGTTTGCGCACTCTTTTGCAAAAATGCCGGGGGTGGGGGGTGGGCACACCGATCCGGTCTTTGGACTCTCGGCGGGAGTCGACGAAGACTCCCGGTGCCGGAGATGCTTCTACGGGACACCCGGGGTGGGGGGTACCTGAGCACATCCGTGCCATGCGTTCCTTCCCCCGTCGTATGCACAACGTGGCGCTTCTATCCCCTGTGGCGTCACTCGATTGCGCATACTTCCTGTCACCACGGGGTGTACCCAACGCTCTTTCTGCGTTTCCGGCAAACCCGATTGGCTCGCCGCTTACGCGATTTGTCCACCCGAGGAATACAGCCTTCCATGTAGGAGTTTCGGTATAGTGCCAAGGCAAATGGATGGATTGTTTGGAGACTACGAACATCCGAAGAGGCTTGTGATGAGGAATTTGCGACTCCTGTTTTTGGTCCCCTTATTACTAATCGCCGATAGCTCGGCACTCGCGCAGCAACGTCGTAGGGTCGTCATCAATCAGGATTGTTCGGGGCCCGGCGGCAGTAATATGCAAACGCTTCTGACCTTGATTCAATCTCGCCAGGTGGAAGTGCTGGGCATAACCGTGGTCAGCGGAAACCAATGGCGCGACGAAGAGGTCGCACATACTCTGCGACTGCTGGAGCTAATTGGCCGCACTGATATTCCGGTCGTGCCGGGTGCCGTATTTCCGCTGGTACATCGCCGTCAGGAAGCCCTTTTGTGGCAGGCAAGGTATGGGAAGGTGGCCTTTGCCGGCGCCTGGGATGATCGCTGGTGGCACGAACATGATGTAATCCCGAAGCTGCCGGAAGGGCAGCCCACTACCCGGCCGGCCGACGAGGACGCCGCTCACTTCCTAATCCGCATGGTGCACAAATATCCGCATGAAGTGACCATTTACGAGGGCGGCCCCATGACCAACCTGGCGCTCGCCAACGCCATCGATCCACATTTTGCCGAACTGGCCGAAGGGTTGGTCTTCATGGGCGGGAGCTTGAGCCCGCGGACGGATGATCCCGAGTTCATCAGCAGCCCACGCCACGAATTTAATTTCTGGTTCGATCCGGAGGCCGCGAAAAGCGTGTTAGAGGCGCCGTGGAAGAAGATCGTCTGCACACCGGTTGACATCTCCGTCAGGACCAGAATCACTGGCGACATGATCGCCGAAATCAAGAAGAGCAACAGCGCCGCAGCGCAATACGTAGTGAAGTTCTTTATGGCGGACCAGGGCGGTTCCTATATGTGGGATGAACTGGCGGCCGCCGCGTGGATTGACCCGACGCTGATCACCAGAAAGGAAACGCGCTATATGAGCGTGGACATCGACCACGGTGCGGCGTACGGAAACACACTGACGTGGGTAGAAAAGGACAACCCGAAGCTTGGCGCACGACTGGTCGAAATCCAGATGGATTTGGATCTGGCGAGATTTAACAAGATGTTTGCGGAATTGATGAAGGCGCCGACGCCGCAAGCGCATTGAAGCGCGACCCCCGGGTGTCTTGTCGACTCCCCGCCGAGAGTCCAGAACTCGGACCGGGACGCAAACGGCGCTCTCCGCTCGGAATACGGTGGGCCGACGAAGGTGGCAGACTCGGTTGTCCCATGGAACCTCCTGGGGATTCTAACGGTAAGAAATTGCGGGGCCCTATTGATGCTCGCTGGCGTCAGGACGCGCGGCTTTGGCCTTGCCGAGCTGCTGCGGGCGAGAAGGACTGACCTTTTGCGTTTTTGGGTACTTGGCGCACAGATGCGACTGAAACTCGCTATCGCGCTGCCGCTCATAGTTCTGTTTCATTTCAGCGATCGAGTTACCGGCAGGCACTCCCGAAGGGTTGAACTCCCATGTGCATTCCGAACAAGCCCAGCCGCGGAAACGCTCGTTTTCGACCCATACCATTTCGCGACGCATAGCGGGATGTCCTCCGCCACGATTTGTGACACGGTTATTGGCACGGTTATAGCACCACTGCCTGTCCTGCACAAGCTGACCGATAGGACGGGAACCGGCAGCGCTGGCGGCCAGTTTCTTTCGAGGGTGTCCCGAAGGGGACAGATACTAGTTGGCATAATTGTTAGCATCTGTTCCCTTCGGGTCCCGGGGTCGGACTCGACACTTCCCTCCCGCACTGTCAGCGACATGACGGAGAATGCGAGCTTTATTATGAAAAAGCTTTTGTTGGGTATTTGTGTGTTGAGTATGGGTAGCTTGAGCAGGGCGCAGTCGGCGCCGCCGCTTGCTTCGGCGCAGAGCTTCGCAGTACTCGGCGCCACGACGGTGACTAATACCGGTGCGAGCCTTATTACTGGGAATTTGGGTGTAAGCCCTCCTGGAGTTTCCGCCACCGGCTTTTCGCTGACGAACCACATTGTTGTCGGCCCGGGTGGGGGAGTAACCACCGGGTTGGGAGTGGTGACCGGAACCATATTTGTGGGAGACCCGGTCTCACTTCTCGCCCATGCTGATGCCAGCAAAGCATACGCTGCGCTTCTAGCCCAGACCTGCAATCCTGCAAACAACTTGTCTGGCCAGGATCTTGGTGGGCTTACTCTTGCGCCGGGCGTCTATTGTTTCAATTCGTCGGCGCAGTTGACAGGACAGCTCACACTGAATGGGAACGGTGTCTACGTTTTCCAGATAGGCAGCACGCTTACGACAGGGAGCAAATCGGCTGTTGTCCTTGCTAACGGTGCGCTGGCTAGCAATGTGTTCTGGCAGGTGGGCAGTTCATCCACCCTTGGCACTGGTACTGCCTTCGCGGGAAATCTAATCGCGTTTACCAGTGACACCGTGACTACCGGCGTCAGCGTGGCGGGCAGGGTTTTTGCGCTCGGCGGTGCAGTGACATTGGACACCAACAACATCACAGTTGTGGCGCCCACCTCGAGTGGTGGTGGCGGCGGTGGCGGTGACCATGACCATGACGCTTGCCACATCGACGACGATGCTCATGACAAGGACCATGATGGCAAGGACCATGACCGTCACGACAAGGACAAAGATCACGAAGACGAAAACGATTAAGGACACTACGGCAAAGACGGCAATAAGCTCAGGAATGTTCGGAGGCGCAATCAGTTGCGCGTCTCCGGGCACCCAGGGCTGCCATCGCTCCGTTGTTCGTGCTATGTCGCTGGAAGAGAGAAGCGTTAAGACCTAGACACAAACTGGACGTGTGGGCACCGGCTTCAATGGTCTTGAGACTGCAACCGCGACGTGTGCTAAATGGGGCAGACAGGTGGTAGCAGAGCGAGTATAAAAATTAATCAGGTTCCAGTTTCTAACCCGAAACGCAAAATGAATGCTTTCGGCCCAGTCCAAAGGAACGAGTTATGTGGAGCAAGAATTGTCCTGTTTGCCGGCACCCGATGGAAAAGAAACTGCCCACCGAGACGGTGGCTTGCACATGCGGTAAGTACGTGTGGAAGGGCTAGCGTTCTACTAATTGCTCGATCGGATGAACATCCGGGAGGAGCAAAAAAAGAGGGTGCATCCGGCCGTTAAGCTTTTTGCGCCCTCGTAAACTGAGCCGCAAAGCTTTTAGGCTTCCGGTTCAATCTGGCGTGAAGATAGTTTTTCTCGTTTGTGTCGTCAATCGAAATCTCGCTGCACGCTTGTGAAAATCTGTGCAGGGGTGTGCAAAAGTCAAAACCCCGAAGCCTATTCGTTAGCAGCTTTTCGACATTCGTCGCAAGGCTCAGGAAACAATCCGAGCGGCATCCAGGGTACCCAATTATTGTTTTCGCGCATGGTGCTATTCAGAACAGATATTGCTGCGGTAGGGGTACATAGTCATGGGAACCGGGGTTCTGAATCTAGGTATCTCGGGCTGGAGGATTACTTCATGCACCGTATCGATCGCTACATCGGTTCTTTGCTCTTGGCTGCGGCCATTGCTGCGCCAACTGCAATCATCGCCGGCCCCAGGCCTCAAGAAGCCGCCGTTCAGGTGCGAGTCTACGATCGGGATCACCGTGATTACCATAACTGGGACGACCACGAAGATCGCGCCTACCGGCGTTACCTGACAGAACGACACAGGACCTATGTTGAGTACCACAGGCAGCACTACAGAGCGCAGAGGCACTACTGGAATTGGCGGCACAGTCATCCAGACCGCGATTAGGGCCGATAAGGGTCTTGGCTGACTCTGTCCACAGGTAAGACGTATAGCAAAGAAAAAAGCCGGCTCCCGAGGCGAGCCGGCTCTCTTTTTTTGCGGTTCGATTATTGAGGTGTGACTGCAGCGACGGGTTGCAGGCTGAGGGAAACGATCTTGGTGCCGATCACTTCACCTGAGACGACCAACTCGACACGGCGATTTTGCTGACGGCCTTCGGAGGTATCGTTTGACGCTATGGGCCGAGTCTTACCGAAGCCCGTTGCCGTGGTCGAAGATTCCGGGACGCCTTGCTGGGTCAGGTAGCCGCGGACGCCTTGGGCGCGCTGCTCCGAAAGCTGCTGATTGAAAGCTTCGGTGCCGACGCTATCGGTGTTGCCCTCTACGGCCAGCTTGAGCGATGGATAAGCGAGCACGATGCCGGATATTTTGGCGAGCTTCTCACGTGCCAGCGGACGGAGCGTGAACTTGCCGGAGTCAAAGAGCACGTCCGACATATTGACGACGAGGCCGCGAGCGGTGTCGCGAGTTTCCAGGATCAGGCTGAATTGTTGGAGGAGACGCGCGCGAAGTTCTTCGCGGTCGCGAACGGACTGTTGAAGTTGCGCGTCGGATGAAGCTGCTGCAGCGCGATTCCGGTCGGAATCCGCTTCGGCAGCATGTTGTTGTTGCTGAGCGCTGTTGCGGTCTCTTTCGGCGTCAGC
>Ga0137415_10001980_pt1 | contig 20463 bp, 22 predicted proteins | sample CZODoug3_1_1_16f_FD_183082 | JGI IMG/M metagenome (GOLD analysis project Ga0137415, IMG submission 183082) | Vadose zone soil fungal communities from Angelo Coast Range Reserve, California, USA - CZODoug3_1_1_16fungal (Hybrid Assembly) | ecosystem: Environmental > Terrestrial > Soil > Vadose...
GTCAAAGACAGAACGCAAGGGACAGGCCGCTTCAACATAGCTGCGGGGTCGCTTGCGACGATGGTTGGCATCGGGGCAGCCGCGAGTACAACGTTCGGCGGGGTTTTGATTCAGCATCTCGGGTACCGAGCGTCTTTTCTGGGCCTAGCGGGAATCGCCTTGCTTGCTTTTACACTGCTCTGGTTCGCCGTCCCAGAAACCCTCCCTGGTACTGCCGCCAGCTCAACAGCCGACCCCGAAGTTGAATCACCACCATCAAAGGAAGCTTTTGCGCAGTGACATTCTTGACAATCGGACTCCTCGTTCTCAAGTTGTGGCTTACTGCATAGGCAAAAACGAGTCATACCCCAATGCAGATTCCTCACGTCTCGGCGGTCCTAATCTGGACAATTTCTCTTGCAGGCATCCTGTGCATGCTCTTGCGTCCGCGACGGATTGGGGAGGCCTATTGGGCTTGTGGAGGGGGAATTCTCCTTGTTCTTGCCCGCTTAATCCCACTGCCCCAGGCAGCTCATGCGGTATACGAAGGATTGGATGTATATCTCTTCCTGACGGGGATGATGATTCTCGCTGAATTGGCGCGGGAGGAGGGAGTCTTCGACTGGGTAGCCGATGTGGCGGCGCATCACGCAGGAAACTCGCCAGGGCGATTGTTTGTCCTCATCTATTTGGTTGGCACGCTCGTCACGGCCCTTCTTTCGAACGATGCGACGGCCGTAGTTTTGACTCCCGCTGTCCTCGCCGTGGTCCGCAGGGCTAAGGTCGACCCTAAACCATACCTGCTGGCTTGCGCCTTCATCGCCAATGCGGCGAGTTTTGTTTTTCCGATTTCGAATCCAGCCAACCTTGTCATCTTTGACCAGCACATGCCGCCGCTTGGGATATGGTTGCGTATTTTTCTGCTCCCTTCTACGGCTTCCATTCTGCTCACGTTCCTGTGCTTGCGGTGGGTTTCACGCAATGAACTCCGTGGAGAAATGCGGGGCGAAGCGAAGCGGGTATTACTTTCAACAGAAGGGAACCTCGCTCTCGTAGGATTAACGATCGCGGCGGCGGCCCTCGTCTTATCCTCAGCTCTGGGGCTTTCACTGGGTGCACCGACTTGCGGCGCAGCCATCTTTGCGATGGCTGTCGTGACATGGCGAGATCGAAGCATTCCGCTGAAGGTCGCGAAGGGCGTGTCCTGGTCCGTCCTGCCACTCGTGGCTGGACTCTTTGTCATCGTAGAAGCATTGCAGAATGCTGGGCTGCTACGTTTAGGACTCGCGGGGCTGCGGGCACTTGCGGAGACTACAACTTGGTTTGCCAAAGGAACAGCAGCTCTCGTCGTAGCCCTACTCGCGAATGGAATGAATAATTTGCCCGTCGGTCTGATGAGCGGTGCCGCGACTCGGCACGCGCAGGAAACAAGGGTTGTGGCGCATGCGATCCTGATCGGAGTCGATCTGGGTCCCAATCTCTCAGTGACGGGTTCACTCGCGACGATTCTCTGGCTCATTGCTCTTCGGCGTGAAAAGGTTGAGATCACTGGCTGGGAATTCTTCAAAATCGGCATGATCGCCATGCCGGTAGCGCTGATCGGCAGCTTGCTTGTCTTGTGGAATTGACAAGATACTCATGCGACCATTGCTTGCAAATGTGGGACTTAGGCGGCTGCATGAATCAATTCACTGCGGAACGGTATGCTCAATAATTGTGTATTCGGTACGTATCGGGCCGCCACAACCAAACGCCGCCGTCCGAAATTCCACGCTCCGGGCGCACTCCGAACGAGACCTAGGGCTGTTAGCCGCCCAAAGCTAACCATACCTCGAAACGATCGGATTCTGGCACAGTTTTTGGCGGGAGCCCCTGCTTCTTTGGAATACGGCCTTTTCTGTATATCGAAATCTGGAGTTTCAGGGCAGGATGAGATCCGAGGTTCTAGGGCCCTAATTATGCCTAGAGTGCTCATCGTCGACGATCACGCGACTCTACGCCGTGGGCTCCGGGGGTTGCTAGGAACGCATCCCGGATGGGAGTGTTGCGCCGAGGCGGACAGCGGGGAAGAGGCGATTCGTGCCGCGGCGGAATTCAAGCCGGATGTCATTTTCATGGATGTCTCAATGCCGGGAATGGGCGGCCTCAAGGCGACCAAGATCATTCATGAAACGTTTCCGGCAATTAGAATCTTGCTGCTCACTTTGCACAAATCCACCGAACTTCTTCGAGCAGGGCTTTCGGCAGGTGCCATTGCCTATGTTCTGAAATCCGATGGTGAAGACGAATTGATAGAGGCCTTGGAAACAGCGGGTCGCGGCGAGATTTATGTAACGCGCGCCATCAGTCCATCTGTGGTCGCAGACATTTTGCGAGAAATAAAGCAATCGCGAGGAGTTGCTGCGGGTACTGGGCCCGCGGCTAGAGTTGCCAAGGCTCAGTTGTGACTCTGAGGAATTGGTATGTGCGCGATTACGGTCGTGCCCTTTCCACCACTTAGTACTTCAAGGGTTCCTCCCAGATGCTTCACTCTTTCTCTCATTCCTGCTATTCCTACACCAATTTTCCTCTTTGGGTTATTGGCGGGCTCGGAATCATCAGCCTCGTACTTCAGACCGTGACCGGTGTCTGCTACGCGAAGCTCAATTTCCTTTCCATTATGTGTAACCGCGATCTTGACTTCAGACGAACCCGAATGCCGATGGATGTTCGTCAAACACTCTTGAATGATCCGAAAGATAGTAATTGCGATGTCATCCGTTAGTTGGGGGAACTCCTCCTGTACGCTCAACTCGATTCGCAGGCCGGTTCGCTCGGAGACTCCCTCTATGTATTCCCGCAAGGCCGGTACAAGGCCCAACTCATCCAACATCGGAGGATGCAGTAGATAAGACAGACCGCGAATCTCGCTGGTTATTTGGTCGGCCAGTTCCAGAGTCTCTGTAACCGTTCGGTTGCTCCCGGCATTCGGAATCTGCTTTGCAAGGAGTCGCACATTGAGGCTCAGCGCCGCTACCTTCTGTCCGGTCACGTCGTGCAAGTCCCGTGCAATTCGGCGACGTTGTTCGTCCTCGATATTCAAGAGCCTCTTCGACAATTCGCGGATAGCTTCTTCCGAGAGCTTCAATTCCGTGACGTCCTCGATTGCGAGCAAAATGACTCCCTTGCCCATTTGTGACTCGATGCGACGAGCATTCAGGAGCATCACTTTGTGACCGATCTGTGGAAAGTCAGTGCGAACCTCGAAATCGTCGATCCGCGAGTGTGTCGGAAGAATATCTTCGAGAAGACTCCGCAGCCCCGGTATATTCCATTGTCCACCCCCAAGTTCGTATACGAGTCTGCCCTCCGTCCCGACCGGTTCAACCAAAAATTTCTTGTAGAACGAATTGTTTGCGTTGATGACCCGTAGGTCGGAATCCAGGATCAGAATGGACTCTCGCGCTGATTCAATCAGCGTCGCAGTATAGCTGCGTGATTCGTCCAAGGAGCGCTTGAGAAGATCAATGTCTTGAAAGGCAAGAACGGCGCCCGCGATGTGATGCCCCTTCGTCTTGTAGGTGCGGACACGCATCAGATACCAAGTCCCATCCTTCGCTTGAATTTCGTCTTCTTGAGGATTAACGGAAGAGATGACCTCTCTTGCGATTTCAGGGAGATTGACGCTCCGCAAGTTTGTCTGCAATTCGCTGAGACGGCGGCCAACATCCTCTGGGACTAGATTAAGAAGAGGTTGGGCCTGGGGAGTAAAACGCCGAATGGTCAGATCATTGCTCACCATGATGATTGGAATGCTGACATTCAAGAACAAATTGCTGAGGTCATCATTCGCGGAAAACAACTCGGTATTACGATTCTGGAGTTCCTCGTTAACCGTCCTGAGTTCTTCGTTCGTCGACTGCAACTCTTCCTTGGCCGTCTCCATCTCTTCATTGAGGCTCTGGAGTTCTTCATTGGAGGACAAAGCCTCTTCGTTCGAGGAGCGATATTCCTCCAGAGTGGCTTCATGGTCTTCAATTAGCGCTCTCAGCTGCTCCTTCGCATGAGCAAGTTCTTGTCTCAGGCGTGTGTTTCCCGACTGCGGTCCCTTGCTACGACTTTGGGTCCGCACCGCAGGTCGTCTCCATTTGCGGTTGGGAGACGAGGCATCATGAAAGCTAATTATGTAATAGCGCTCCCGGGATCCAGGGGGCGTGAATGGATGCACTTCAATATCGACACGGATTGGTCCACGGTCACTCTGAATCTCCACATTCTCGCGTTTCGCAACCCTGCCTAATTTCTTTGCCCCTTGCATCGCCGTTCGGAGATCAAGGAGAAGTCCGTCGCGAGCCATCTTGTTCAGGTTGAACGACGGTTGTCCCGAAGGCGGCTGCAGATAGTCGCTCGTATTTCCGCGCAGATGGACGATCTCCATTTGTTCAGTCACCACGATGCTTGATGGTCCGAATGTTTCGAGCAATGCCCTGTCGAACTGACGCTCTAGAGATTGCGTGCTGGACTGCGCGTGCAAGCGAGAAGTGGAGGCTGTTACTTCGGGAGAGGTCACACCAGCGTTCATGAAGTAGGTCAGAAGCCGTGGCGAATCCTTTTTCTTTTGATAGATCCTATGTTTCTTGTCCACCACGGCGAATTGATCCGCAAATTTCCCCAGCGTTTCCGATCCGCCTAAGATCAGATATCCACCCGGCCGCAGCGCGTAATGGAAAGTCGGGATGACCCGCATCTGTAATGCATCCCCGAAGTAGATCAGCAGGTTGCGACAGCTGATCAAATCCAAGTTCGAAAACGGCGGATCTTTTGCCACATTCTGTTTGGCGAAGACGCACATCTCGCGGATGGATTTATGAACATGGAACATGCCGTCGTGCTTCGCAAAAAATCGGTGCAGGCGATCCGGCGTCAAATCTTTCACAATGGCTTGGGAATAGACGCCCAACCGCGCTTTTGCGAGCGAAGCTTCGTTCACGTCCGTGGCAAAAATGTGAACGGCCATTGCTGACGTTTTGTGAGTCATCTGGGAGAGATATTCCGTCAAGGCGATGGCAATGGAGTATGCCTCTTCGCCTGTCGCGCAGCCCGGAACCCAAATTCGTAAATCAGATCGAAGATCTCGCTCTGCGAAAAGGGGAACGAAGACGTTTTTTGTTAGCGACTCGAAGGCATCTGGATCACGAAAGAAATTCGTGACCGTGATGAGAATATCGCGATACAGATCTTCCGCTTCCTTAGGCGTCTCCTTCACATATCGGACGTAATCCTTTACGTCGCTGAATTTATGCAGGGCCATGCGCCGCTGTATCCGCCGTTGCAATGTCGTTGGCTTATATTGAGAAAAATCAATTCCCATTTGGGCTGAGATGATGTCGAGCACTGCATTCAGCCCAGCGTCGTATACACCAGGTTCTTCGTCGCCTGCATCATTAGATACATATGGATGAGTGCCGATTTGGACGAGTTTCTCGGCGATCTCCTTCGGCGACAGCACAAAGTCCACGCAACCGGCGTCCACCGCGCTCTGGGGCATACCGGAATATTTTGCCGAGGCTTCTGTCTGGGCAAAGGTGATCCCACCTGCCTCTTTTATTACTTTACAACCCTCGACTCCGTCCGAAGCCGTTCCCGATAGGATCACTCCGATGGATCGATGCTGACGGTCAGCGGCGAGGGAGCAGAGAAACTGATCGACCGGCAGATTAGGTACTTCGTGGGGGTGACGTGGAGCAAGATGAAGGGTTCCAGTTTCAATGTACAAACCCTTGTTCGGTGGAATGACATAGGCATGATCTGGTTCCACCACCGTTCCGTCGCAAACCTCTTCGACGGGAATGGGAGTGATGCGGGACAGAATCTCGGTTAGATTGCTCCGGTGCGAAGGGTCCAAGTGCTGAACCAACACAAATGCCAATCCCGTCTTTTCGGGTATATATCGCAACAATTCCGAGACCGCTTCCAAGCCTCCGGCAGATGCGCCTATACCAACAATTGGAAAGGAATGCTCGCGAGTGAGGCTCGAGTTGTCGCGCCTTTGAGTTCGCTCCAATCGAGATTTCGGTAGACGTGTCATGTGAATTGCTTTGCGAATCCCGCCTCCGCGAGGGGAATAAGAACGGAGCCCGAAGGCCAGTTTCGAAGCGGGCTACGGTGGATGACGACCACCCGGTCTACGCCATTCCCTGAGACCACTGAAGGAGTGCCATTCTAATGCGGAAAGCCAGGTCGTACGGCGCTTATGCCCCTTTGGCCATTTCCCACCTTACTGCGGGGCTGACATAAAACTCATTCCTTGCAACTGCGTATATGGCATCGAGTAGATCAGGGTCAGCGCTTGACTTGAGCACGTAGGCACTTGCTCCAGCAGTCTTGATCGCTTTTACGAGTTCCTTCGAATTATGCAAACTCATTACTACGATTTTAGCATCTGGCAGTTTTAAGCGGACTGCGCGAGTGGCCTCGATGCCGTTGATTCCGGGCAAGGAAATATCCATTACAATTGCGTCAGGTCGCAATTCCTGGGCGAATCGCGCAGCATCTTCACCATTATCGGCTTCACCGCAGACCTCGCAACCGTGACGCGATTCTAGTATTGCGCGCACGCTGCGCCGAAAGATATCACTATCATCCACGATTAAAACACGCGGCATTAACTTTTCCATCCTGCGGAAGCCATACGATACCATGAACGACCTAGAAAAGCGCTGAATGCCCTTGGTCGGAGGAGGGCATGGGATGACGAGTTTGGCCGGAACAAGCGACCGCTGGAATCTTAGAGGGTGTCGCGATGTTGGGAAGTTACCAGTAGGCCGAAGTGGATTTTATCGCTGATAACCCCGGCCTGACTCTGTTCCTTCCTGTGATTACCGAAAACTCGGTCCACGCGCGACCGGCTTCTTCAAGGTTTTGAGGAGTTGTGACTTCCCTTCAGCGGGCTACGCGGGTGATAGTGTTGGCGATCGCGCCAGGACTAATAGGAGTTGGTGTCGTGACTTGCTAAGACGAAAGTGGCCGACCGGCGGAACGTTTGCTTTTCGCCCGAAGCGAGTATCGGCTGCAATGCCTGCTCTTCAGACCACTGAGCGGCGCGTCGCTGGTATCGGTGGTGTAATCCCCCGACCTGAGGAATCGCTACCACGTGCCCCTGTTCTGGCGGTTCCACTGCCCTGGGCTCCGGGGCGTCTTTGTCCAAGGCCAAATGCGTACGTGACCGCCGATAGTAAGCAAAATAGTTGTGCAGAATTCGACGCAACGATCTCTCATTCCACACGATAACGTGGTCCAGGCACTCGCGTCGGATGGAGCCCACGAGCCTTTCCACAAACGGATTTTGCCAGGGGGATCGCGGCGCAGTAAGCACTTCCTCCATTCCCATAGCGCGGGTCAGATCGGCGAAGTCTCTTCCGTAGATGGCGTCTCGATCGCGCAGCACGTATCGTGGCGCTTCGTCCCAGGGAAACGCTTCTCGCATCTGCTGCACGGTCCACGCCTCTGTGGGGTGTTCCGTCACCCCGAAGTGCACTACCCGGCGTCGCTCATGCGATAGCGCGACGAACACGAATAGCACCCGGAAGGTCGCCGTCGGCACGGTGAAAAAATCAATTGCTGTGGTCTGTGCAAGGTGATTCGTCAGGAAAGTTCGCCAAGTCTGGGAAGGCGGTTTGCCGGGCCGCGGCAAATATTTGGCCACCGTGGATTGTGCCACCGCGATTCCCAACTTGAGCAGTTCTCCGTGAATCCGAGGTGCACCCCACAAGGGGTTGGCGCGGCCCATGCGCTGAATTAGATCACGAATGTTTGCCGCAAGTTCCGGCCTTCCGGAAAGGCGGCGCGATTTCCTGGTTCAATGCCAGGCGAAAGCTCTGCGGTGCCATCGGAGGACTGTGTCGGGCTGAACCATCTGCAGACATCGCCGCCAACCCGACCAGAATCGGTACAACACGACCCACAAGAGCCGGTCGCAGCGGTGGAGACGCAAGCGACGCGGCGCGTTCTTTTGGAAAACCGACAGTTGGTGACGAAGCGCAAGGATCTCCGCCTGCAGCGCCGCACGGCTTCGAAAACTGGAGGCTACCAAAGCGAAAAGGGCGACGAAAAGAGAGCTCATCTTGGTAGCCACCTTGATCTCACGAATGATCGGAACCTCTGTGTTTTCAGGTCGGACGGAGTTTTCGGTAACCACAGGCGCCTATTATTCCACAAAATATGATATTATGATTTTATGAGTGAGAAACGCATTAGCGTCACAGAGGCCGCTCGAAATTTTGCCGATTGCGTCAATCGCGCTCACTACCAGAGGGTAACGTTTGTGTTGCTCAAGAATGGTTCTCCCGTCGCCCGCCTGGTACCAGATGCTGAGAAAATTTGCTTGGGTCGAGATTTGGCCGAAGCGCTGGGCGAAGCCGAGCTGCCCAAGGACGAGGCAAGGGCCTGGTACCGAGATTTGGAGTCCGCACAGAAGACTTTTAAAGCTCCTATGGATAAATGGCGATAATTCTCGATGCGGATGTGATTATTCGGGGTGAGAAGGGTGTTTTCGATCTTCGAAATTGGGTTGCATCCCGCACGAACGATCAGTTCGAAATTGCTGCCATCACAGTCGCCGAGCTATGGCATGGGGTGGAACGCGCCCAAGGCCCGCATAAGGCAACGCGTGATCACTATCTTAGGACGATTCTGGCGAGACTGCCGATTATTCCTTACACCGAACAAACAGCCTTCGAACATGCGCGCATCTGGGCATTGCTCGAGGCCACCGGAAAAATGATTGGGTATTACGACATCATCGTAGCAGCGACGGCACTTGAGCGTGATAGCGAAGTAGCTACCTTCAACCGGCGTCACTTTGCCCAAGTCACCGGGCTGAAGGTGATAGAACCGAAATAGGCGGCTCCGAAATGGGCTGTCGGTGCCGTCTATTTTCAATCGGTTACGGGTTGTTTAGCCTCTTTCACGGCGATAACTCGCAGACTGAGCGCCATAACGCCAAAGTCAACACCCGGATTCTCGGTACAACTTCGGTACAATCAAGCGAGAGAAAGAACGGCGCGCTGGCTGCTAAGCGACACCAAATGAAGCACTTGGGATTTTGATTTTCATAGTTCGGGACCAGGGGGTCGGAGGTTCAAATCCTCTCTCCCCGACCAATTTTCGCTCGTTCTCTCAATCGTTTACGCTGGCTTCGCTGCTTCGGCTTCTGGCCAAGTTTTCGGTACATTCGGTACAACTAAGGTGTTGGAGTCCCCTCCCCGACCAGCCTTTCAACAGGTTGCAAAATCGACTCTCCATGGCACACTGGAGCAGAGCGGCGCGGTTCTCCACTGAAATCAGGTAAATGCAAATTTTTCTGACGAGTGACCCCTTAGCGTTGCACCAGGGGATCAGATGACGGCAGCCGAGTTCCCAAGTCCAATTAGTCGGCTATCCTTAATGTATTCCTCATGTCATCCGTCCAAACCGATTACTGAGAACTCCTTGGAACGCGTGGAGTGCCGTGAATGCCCGAAATTCCCTCAAGGTTCTCGCCGTTGAAAGGCGAGATCGCCTGCAGCCGCGAAGCCACGAAAATGATCCAAACGAATCACGTTAACGTGGGACAGCAGGGAACGCAAACGGGCAATCCACCAATCCACCCAATCCACCAACGGTAGCCGGACTGCCGAAGGGTGTCCCAGTTGTAGACGGGATTGCCCCAGAGCTGTCCCTGCGAACTGAAATAATCGGGAGGCACACCGGCGACAAAACGTGGCCGACGCTGCTCGTCCAGAAGAAAAAGCTCCGGGTTGGCCCATACGTCGCTCGAGTCCTGAGAAACGAAAAAGGGCAGGTCGCCCATCAACGTCAAGCCCTTTCTGTGAGCGTGCGCCCTCAGTCGATCGGCCTGTCGGAATACGAGGAACTGTGCGAAGCACGCCAGGCCGATCTGATTGGAAAGTTCAGTACGCGCTTGCTCCAGGGCTGCTGGCTGGCGCTGGACCAGTTCGGTTGGCCATTTGCGGTAGTGCACGTTCCCGAATTTGGCTTTAAGTGCGCGAAAGAGAGCGTAATCCTGCAGCCAGCAATCCTGGTCGTGACAAAATCTCTCGTAGTCCGGACGGAGGTCAGCGCGAGTACCCGTTCTGAAGCGGTCCCAGGCCTTTTCGAATATCCGATGCTTGAAGGGTATGATCGCGTCATAGTCAACGGCAGCCACGGAGAACGATGGATGCTCGCAATCGCTTGCGGCTAAGAGTTCATCCTCAATAAGCCACTCCGGACTGATCACCAGTCCGTTGCCGGCGAAAGCAGCAGTATCCCAGACGCGCGGTAACCGGGAGGAAAGAGCACCCGGCTGACACTGTCGCCACTCATGTTGGCATGTTCAAACAATTTGCCGCAGAACCTCAAAGTTGCTTGTCATGATTACGTTGCACAGTCGAAGAATCCGAAAGCCAACAATAGAACTCTCGTTGAGCCCGGAAGAATACCACGATTTGTTATCGCCAAAGTGTCCTTCCGAGGTATCAAAAAAGGCTTTGATTTTCTTGTTGCTTCTCATCCTCTCGGGGCATCCCATTCAAGGGAGCCTGAACCACCGAAAAACTCAGGAAAACGTAGCGACATCAACCATGGTTTGTAGTCGAATCGGGACAGAAACTGTTGTGATGGCGTGCTGAACGAGTTCGAGGAGAATCCAATCTCATATCCATCGGATGCAATTACGGTTGGCAATTGCATTAACGCCGTGGGGTGATCTGGAATGGCGGGGCTCAATGACTGAACTGGCGATAGAACAGAATCAGACGGGTGGCTTCGCAGCACCGTCTGAGAAGGGTGAAGTTCAGGCGGGAAATCCGCAGCCGTGGGGTGCGCATCAAAACGGAGACGGAGTTAATTTCGTTTTGTTCAGCCGTCACGCGACCCGTGTTCGCCTGGAGCTCTATCAAAATCCTGACGACCCTTTTCCGACCAAGATCATTGAGTTGGATCCCGTGCGACATCGGACCGGTGACGTCTGGCATGTGTGGGTGCGAGGTGTTCCCCCGGGTCAACTCTACGGCTATCGCATCGAAGGGCCCTATCAGCCGGAAGAAGGCCACCGCTTCAACCCACATAAGTTGCTTCTGGACCCGTTTGCAAGGGCAATTGCTGGCGTCAAGGATTGGGATTTCTCAGCTGCCCGTGGCTACGATTCGTGCAGTAGCCTAACTGACTTAAGCATTTCGACGGTGGATGACGCGGGCACAACACCGAAATGCGTCTTTACCTACGACCATTTCGACTGGGAGATGGATTCCCCTCCGAACCATCCCGCCTCCGATATGGTCATCTACGAGACACACGTTCGCGGTTTCACGATTCATCCGAGTTCGGGGGTAGCGCATCCCGGGACCTTCCGCTCTTTGACCGAAAAGATTCCTTATCTGAAAGACCTGGGAGTGACGGCCATCGAGTTGATGCCGGTTATCGAATTCAACGAAAACGAACTGATGCGACTGAACCCAATCACAACAAAGAAACTCAGGAATTATTGGGGATACAATCCGGTTGCCTTCTTTGCTCCGAAGCAGTCCTACAGCATTGGAGGAGCACTAGGGCAGCAGACGTTGGAGTTCCGAGAGATGGTCAAGGCGTTTCACCGCGCCGGCATTGAAGTGATCCTGGATATCGTGTTGAACCACACGGCCGAGGGAAATGAAACCGGACCCACGATCTGCCTGCGCGGCGTTGAGAACTCCATCTTCTATATGTTGCAAGAGAACGGCCGCCGGTACTACAAGGACTTTACCGGCACAGGCAATACGCTCAACGCAAACCATCCCGTCGTACGAGAGTTCGTCATGAATGTGCTTCGTTACTGGGTTATGCACATGCACGTTGACGGTTTCCGCTTCGACCTCGCTTCCGTCCTGGGCCGAGATGAGCATGGGAACATCCTCCGCACGGCTCCGCTTCTCGACGTCATTGCGGAGGATCCCATCCTGCGTGACGTAAAACTCATCGCGGAGGCTTGGGACGCTGGCGGTGCCTATCAAGTGGGGAGTTTTTCCACGCAGCGCTGGGGGGAATGGAATGGCCGGTTTCGTGACGATGTGCGCCGCTTCTGGATCGGCGACGCGGGGATGATGGGATTGTTTGCCAGTCGCATCTGTGGAAGCTCGGATTTGTACCAGGGCTCCGGCAAGGGACCTGGAAGCAGCCTGAACTTTGTAACTTCTCATGACGGGTTCACACTCAATGATTTGGTCAGCTACAAGCAGAAGCACAATGACGAAAATGGCGAGTACAGCCGTGATGGAAGCGATGCCAATTACAGTGACAATTGCGGGGTGGAAGGACCAAGCGATGATCCCGCTGTCGAGGGAATGCGGAACCGCTTGATCAAGACGTTCCTCTTGACCCTGTTTATCTCTCGAGGAATTCCCATGTTGCTCGGAGGCGATGAATTTCGCCGAACCCAGCTAGGCAACAATAACGCGTACTGCCAGGATAACGAGATGAGTTGGTTTGACTGGAGCCTGGTGGAAAAGCACAAAGAGATTCACCGCTTCACTCGAGGAATGATCGCCTTCCGCCGAGCCCATTCTGCACTGCGAAAAGAAGTTTTCTACACGGACGCCGACATAAAATGGTTCGCGCCAAACGGCGCCACTCCCGACTGGATGGACCAGCGGCAGAAATCCTTTGCGTGTCTGATTCTAGGACAGTCAGAACCCGACTTGTTTCTCATGTTTAATGCCGACTCCAGATCAGTTGATTTTTCCATTCCTGCCTTGCCGGGGAGTCAGATTTGGCGCCTGGCGGTGGAGACTGCCCGAACTGCCCCTGATGATCTCTACGAAGCTGGGAACGAGCCCTCCATGCAAGGCCAAATCAGTTTTCGGGTTGAGCCTCGATCGAGCGCAATTCTTTTGACGGATGGATAGCAAGTGGAAGGTCGGCTCGCATTTTGCTTTGTCGGTGAATGTTCGCGTCATGGTAGAGAGGAGTTCTGCGATGGCTAGCAACGGCATCCAGCAAGACGACGCTGCGAGCCCGCAAGCAGAACGCCCTGGCGAGGTGCAAAGTGAAAATTAGCTCCGCTGCCGGGAAGCCGGCCGATCCCTCCATCCTCGTGAATGTTCCGAAGCTCGTTACAGCCTACTACGAGTTGCGGCCCGATCCGGGGGATCCGAGACAGCGGGTCGTCTTTGGTACGTCCGGCCATCGCGGATCCGCTATCGACGTGGCATTCAACGAGTGGCACATCCTTGCAATCACTCAGGCGATTTGTGACTACCGCAAACTCCAGAGCATTGACGGGCCGCTTTTCCTCGGGATGGATACTCATGCTCTGTCCGAGCCCGCATTTGCGACGGCGCTGGAAGTGCTTGCGGCAAATAACGTCGAAGTAATGCTTTCCGAAGGCACCTCGTACACCCCTACTCCAGCCGTCTCCCACGCGATTCTGCTTTACAACCACGCACGAAAAACGGGGCTCGCCGACGGTATCGTCATCACGCCGTCTCACAATCCTCCCGACGACGGTGGCTTCAAATACGATCCTCCGCATGGGGGACCAGCCGATTCGAGCGTAACTTCCTGGATCGAATCGAAAGCCAATGAATTTCTGCGAAGGTCGCTGGAGGGCGTCAAGAGAATCCCCTTCGAGAAAGCGCTGCACGTCTCCACGACCCACAGGCACGACTTTTTGAGCGCCTATGTCGGCGATCTCGATCGTGTTGTCGATATGACTGCGATCTGTGATGCCAAAATCAAGCTCGGAGTAGACCCTCTCGGAGGAGCAGGCGTCCATTATTGGCCGCGGATTGCGGAGCAGTATGGTCTCGATCTCACGATCGTGAACAATTCGGTTGATCCAACGTTTCGCTTCATGACGGTGGATTGGGACGGCAGAATTCGCATGGACCCTTCCTCGCCTTACGCCATGCAGAGACTGATCGCGCTGAAAGACAAATTCGATATTGCATTTGCCAGCGATACCGACCACGACCGCCACGGCATCGTCACTAAGGGAAGTGGGTTGCTACCCCCGAATCATTACCTTTCGGCGTGCGTTAAGTATTTGTTTGCGAACCGGCAGAACTGGCGCCAGGATGTGGCCGTCGGAAAAACCGTAGTGAGCAGCAGCATCATCGATCGTGTCAGCGTGCGCCTGGGTCGGCATCTTTATGAGGTACCGGTGGGCTTTAAATGGTTTGTCGAAGGCTTGCTCGCTGGCCGGTTGGGTTTCGGAGGTGAGGAAAGCGCTGGTTCTTCCTTCCTCCGGCGCGACGGCAACGTGTGGACCACAGACAAGGACGGAATCGTTCCTTGTTTGCTCGCGGCAGAAATTACGGCACGCGTGGGCAAAGATCCGGGTGAAATTTATCAGGATCTCACTCGAGAGCTGGGAGATCCCGTCTACGAGCGCATCGACGCTCCCGCCACGCCCGAACAAAAAGCCGCTCTCGAAAGATTGTCCCCAGCCGACATTCACGCGACAGAGGTTGCTGGCGAGCGTATCCAGCAGATTCTGACCGCTGCTCCCGGTGACGGCAACCCAATTGGAGGAATCAAAGTAATTGCCAAAGATGGCTGGTTTGCAGCACGTCCATCAGGCACGGAAGAAATCTACAAGATTTACGCTGAGAGTTTCTTGAGCCAGGACCATCTACGACAGATCCAAGAAGAAGCCCAGACCATTGTCTCGGAAACGCTTGCCCGCAGCACCCAAGCGGCCTAGGCCGATAAGCCAGGAGAAGGAGTTTTCTATGAGTACTCCAGCATATGTTGATCGTCCCCCCGATACAGCCATTTCGGATGCTCTTACCGACCTGGCTTTGGACCTTAGATGGTCCTTCAATCACTCCGCGGATCAGCTTTGGGAGCAACTCGACCCCGAACTCTGGGAACTGACGCATAATCCGTGGGTTCTGCTGCAAACCGTATCTCGAGAAAAACTGCAAAGTGTTACTGCCGACCCGAAGTTTCAAAGACTGTTGACTGATCTCCACCGAGAGAAAACGCTTGTCGAGGAGTCCGAAGTGTGGTTTCAAAAGGCGCATCCGCGTTCGGGTGTGTCGACGATTTCATATTTCTCGATGGAATTTATGTTGAGCGAAGCGCTGCCGATTTATTCTGGTGGGCTCGGAAACGTTGCCGGCGATCAACTCAAAGCAGCAAGTAACCTGGGCGTCCCTGTGACCGGAATCGGTCTGCTCTACCAACAAGGCTATTTTCGGCAGGAAATTGACGCGCAAGGCCACCAGCAGGCTTTATACCCATTCAACGATCCCGGCCAGTTGCCGATCAGACCGGTGCGGGAGCCAAATGGCGAATGGCTGCGCCTAGCCATTGCTTTGCCTGGCTTTAAGTTGTGGATCCGTGTTTGGCAGGTGCAAGTGGGTAGGGCGAAATTGTATTTGCTTGACACCAACGATCCGGCGAACCTCCCCGCATTCCGCGGCATTACTACCGAACTCTACGGCGGCGGTCCGGAGTTGCGGTTGAAACAGGAGTTGGTCCTTGGTATTGGAGGCTGGCGGCTGCTGCGGGCCCTGGGATTGCAGCCCGAGGTTTGCCACCTTAATGAAGGTCACGCCGCGTTTGCGGTGCTGGAACGGGCACGTTCATACATGGAAGATAACGGTCAGCCATTCGATGTCGCGCTTACCGTCACTCGTGCCGGCAACCTTTTTACAACCCATACTCCCGTAGAGGCAGGCTTTGACCGCTTCGCTCCCAGTCTGATCGAGCGATACCTCAGGAAGTACGCTGAGGAGAAACTGTCGATTTCGCTCGAGCAGCTTCTGGCACTGGGTCGGCGGGATCGGCAAGACTCGTCTGAACCGTTCAATATGGCCTACCTGGCCATCCGCGGGAGCGGTGCGGTCAACGGCGTCAGCCGATTGCACGGTCAAGTCAGTCGACGAATTTTCCAGGGTCTGTTTCTGCGGTGGCCGGAAAGCGAAGTGCCGGTGTCATACGTGACCAACGGAGTGCACACGCCTACCTGGGACTCAGCCGAAGCCGACCGCTTGTGGGAATCGACCTGCGGAAAAAACCGCTGGCGTGGAACATTGGAGGAGGCGGAAAGCGATATTCGCGGCGCCAGCGACTCCGACCTTTGGCAACTCCGCTCTGGTTGCCGAAAGGCTCTCGTGGACTATGTCCGCAGAGTCCACGCCCGCCAACTCGCTGGGCGCGGAGCGTCTCCGGAAGAGTTTGCGCAAGCCGCACAAGTGCTCGACAACGATATTTTGACTCTGGGATTTGCCCGTCGCTTTGCGACGTACAAACGGCCCAACCTTCTTCTACACGATCCGTCGCGGCTTCTCAACATCCTGGTTAATCGCGATCGTCCCGTGCAACTTGTTCTGGCAGGCAAGGCTCATCCGCAAGATGCTCAAGGACAGGAAATGATCCGGCAATGGGTTGAGTTTGCCCGCCGCCCAGAGGTTCGATCACGGGTGGTTTTCCTTTCCGACTACGACGTGCTTATGGCGGAGCATCTGGTTCAGGGCGTAGACGTTTGGGTGAACACTCCGCGACGTCCCTGGGAAGCTAGCGGCACTAGCGGCATGAAGGTGCTGGTGAACGGCGGGTTGAATCTTTCTGAACTGGATGGCTGGTGGGCGGAGGCGTATTCCCCGGAAGTAGGCTGGGCCATCGGGGATGGGCGCGAACATGGGGATGACCCTTCTTGGGACGCAACCGAGGCTGAAACTCTTTATGCGGTGCTCGAGAGAGAGGTTATCCCAGAGTTCTATGTTCGCGACGAGCGTGGAATTCCGCGGCGCTGGGTTGCTCGCATGCGCGAAAGCATGGCTCGCTTGACTCCGACCTTTTCGACAAATCGTGCAGTACGACAATATACCGATGAACACTATCTCTCGGCGGCGGCGGCTTTTCGCCAGCGCACCCAGAATCGAGGTTCACTGGGAGCCGATTTGGTCGCCTGGCGGGCCGAACTGGCGAAACACTGGTCAGCACTGCGATTCGGCTCCGCGACCGTTCAACAACAGGGAGAGCAGTACCTCTTTCAGGTTGAAGTCTTTTTTGACGATATTAATCCCGATGCTGTAAGGGTCGAGCTCTACGCGGAGGCGCAGAAAGACGCTGCCCCAATCACGCAACGCATGAATCGTGGCGAACGGCTAGTTGATGCGGAAAGTGCCTTCACCTACACGGCTTTTGTTCCGACGACTCGCCCGGCTGGGGACTACACACCGCGCCTCGTTCCCCAGCACGTGGGAGCGTCCGTGCCGCTGGAGGCTCCTTTCATTCTGTGGCACGAAGCACCCTCTTGGCGATGACTGAAGATGCCCTCAAGAATCTGGAATCGAGTGAAGAATTGTTTGCGCTGCATCGAACGTGGGCGGGGTGGGCGATCTTTAACGATCTCTGAGGACACTGCTTTCGCGGCGTCGTACGAGAGATCGGATAACGGGAGCGAGCTCGCGCCAGTCCCGCTGAGTCAGAATTCGAGGAACCAATTCAATGCCCGACGAATTTGGAGAGCTAAATAAGGGACAACCGCTGGAGCTCACCAGCGATTTTCTAGGTGAGGATCGGCATGAGTTCGTGGCAAAACTGGCGTACAAGCTTTGGGAAGAGAGGGGTCGCCCCTTCGGTTCCCCTGAGGTCGATTGGTTCGCAGCCGAACGAGCTGTGTACTCGTCGTTGGTAGCCTCGGGTTTGGTTGCCCCATCGGCGAATGCCCCGCAGCACTTAAGAGAAAAGATTTACTGGTAGCAAGATTTATCGGCAAGGCGTTGTTCGTTGGTTTTCATGAAGCCACTGACTCTTGGAGCGGTTTCAGGGCCAGGCTCAGCAGTCGCTGAATTTCAGGTTGCAGACGATATGCGTCACTCGGAACAAGTGTACGAATCATAGAAGCATCCGGTCTCTCGACCCGTTTTCTATGCGAGATCTTTGGCGCGACTGCTGATGGATGCCGCCATTACTCGCGCAATTCCACTCCTTGTGCTTAACGGCTTGCAGAAGCGGCCAGTGCGGAACAAGGTTTCGCGCGAAATCCTGGCTTCGACAATCAGTTGGGCCATCTATGGTGCAGCACGCAAATGGTTCTTCAGCCCCGAGCGTCAGCGCGGTGGGATCCATAACAATCTTGTAGGCATAAAAAATCTCTGTGTTGAGTGTCATGCACCAGGGCTCGTGGCGAACGGCACCGCCGCAGTGCTCACACGCGGCCTGGGCATTGTAACGGTTGTTGTGAAACCACGTGGTTGGAGCTTGGTCCGACATAAAGCAAACCTAGAAATGACAAAAGCTGCTAACTAACACTCACCCTCTATCTCACCGCCAACGAGTTGCTCAAAATCTTTCATCGATGTGTTACGACTTAATGCGCCAGCAATTCGCTCTCCATCTGCAGGCTCCTGTTCTGACCTTTGGCAACCCAAGTGCTCCACACCGTCTTGGAGAATCGTCAATTGGGGAATGACATCTGGATGAAGCCGGACGCTCGACAGAAGCCACTTATGGAAAGACTCGTTTGCATGATTCTGTTCGTTGGTGGTGGCTGGCTTCTCCGCTCCAAACCAATGTGCGATTGGAAAGCCAAAAGACAAAGGATTTCAAGAAGGAAGGAGGCGGTAATGGCCCGCATAATTGAGTTCTACGTACCTGCGAAATTCCAAAGAAGAGAGCCGGTCATTGCGCGGTCGCAGAAGGTAAAGGTCATTGTGTTCTGCGCCGAGGCTAAGAAGCCTGCATAGCCCTCAAGGTCCAAGTTTTACGCGACGGAGAAGCTGCGCGTTGAGTGCCACAATGATCGTGGAAAGATTCATCGCGATTGCGCCCACGCTCATGGGCAGATTAACTCCCCATCGGATAAACATCCCAGCGGCCGCCGGAATGGCAATCACGTTATAGACCGTTGCCCACACCAGATTTTGTACCATTTTTCGCTATGCGGCCCGCGACAGTTCGATCGCACGAACAACGTCACGGGGATCACTGAGCACGAGAACAATTCCGGCAGATTCCACTGCGACGTCTGTGCCGGCGCCGATTGCAATTCCAACGTCCGCCGTGGCCAGCGCTGGCGCATCGTTCACGCCATCGCCGACCATTGCCACTCTCTTGCCGCCGGCCTGGAACTGCTCGACTGCCGATGCCTTGTCGGCGGGCAGAACCTGTGCCGCGACTTCGTCAATCCCGAGGCGCTTCGCAACCGAATCTGCTACTGCTTGTGAATCTCCGGTGATCATCGCCACTCGGATGCCAAGCTCGTGCAGCGCATGACTGCCTCAGCGGACTCGGGACGAATCTCGTCTTCGACCGCGAGTCCACCGATCACGGCGCGGTCTCGAAGGACATAGAGTACTGTCTGTCCTTCGGACTCCCAGATCCTCACAGTCTTATCGAGTTCGGCTGGAATCGCTGTTTTGGGGTCCGCCAGCATTCTCGGGCCGCCGACGGCCACACTATGTCCGTTCACAGTCGCGCTCGCTCCTCGCCCCGGCAGTGCCTTGAAGTTTGCCGATTGCTGATGTTTGACGGCACGACGACCGGCGCCGCTTACGATGGCTTTCGCGATCGGGTGCTCGGAGTCACCTTCTACCCCGGCATTCCTGTGAATCGGATGCCGTTGTTGATGATCCAAAACAGCTCCTGATCGGAATAGCTCTGGGCGGGAGCGGGTTCGATAATGAGCCTGTCGCCCTCCTTACTTACGATGGCCTCCTCACCGGGAAATTTAAGATCACGGGAGATCCGCAATGCCCGATTGCGACCATCCTTGAAGAGCTTGACGGGTCGTCCGGGGATCACAGTCACCTCCTATGTCCAAGGGGTCACAATAGCTTTCACCGTTGCCTCGAAGTCAGAAGCATTGCGCGTGACGAGAGTCAGTCCATGGATTTCCGCGGTGGCGGCGATGAATGCGTCCCGTGGCTCCATCGGGCGGCCCACGGACTCGCTTCGGGCCACAAGCCTGCCGCACGTATCCGCTGTCTCAAAATCAACCGGCAAGATCCTTTCCCCAAAGCGCAATTTGAGGTCCTTTCGCAGCCATCCGTCTAGACGGTCGCGACGCCTGCCGGTGGCGAGTCGTTCAATGCCATAGCGCAATTCGGTGATGGTGACGACACTAAGAAAAACGCTGTCCTCGTCCACTTCGGAGAGCCAGGCGAGCACGCCTGCATTGGGCCGTGGCTTCATCGGCTCGGATATGACATTCGTGTCCAGCAGAAAATTCATAGCTCAGCCCTGCGCAGACGCACCGACAGGCGCTTGAGCTTCAGCCCGGAACCCCGTAGGGGGGATGCGGCTAGGAACTCTGCCAGATTGCCTTTCCGCTCGGCCTTGCGTTCCCATTCCTCCGCCGCAACGACCACCGCTGTCGTGCGGCCGTGCTTCGTGATCTTTTGAGGCCCCTCTGATTTTGCTTTGTCTATCAATTCGCTGAATTTTGCCTTCGCCTCTGCCACTGTCCATGTCTGCGTGCTCATAGCCCGCCTCCGCCCAACTGGCAATTATGGTCATAATAGTCATTTTCGATTG
>Ga0137415_10001981_pt1 | contig 20462 bp, 18 predicted proteins | sample CZODoug3_1_1_16f_FD_183082 | JGI IMG/M metagenome (GOLD analysis project Ga0137415, IMG submission 183082) | Vadose zone soil fungal communities from Angelo Coast Range Reserve, California, USA - CZODoug3_1_1_16fungal (Hybrid Assembly) | ecosystem: Environmental > Terrestrial > Soil > Vadose...
GGCAGATGCGCGGAAAGAAGAAGAAACGGGGCGTAAGAGACTTCCTGAAAGGCGAGCACTCCGCCAGGACGCACCAACTGCGACAAAGATCGCAAGACGGCGACAGGATCGGGAAGGAACTGCAGGATGAAACGGCCCACGGCTGCGTCGAAAGGTTTGTCGCTGGCGACTTGGTTTACGTCGGATTGAGTGAGAGTCACGTTGTGCAAGCCAGCCTCGGTCACGCGAGATCTAGCCCGAGCGATAGAGCGAGGGTCGCGCTCGATGCCTACGACATCTCCCGAGGGACCAACTAGTTTGGCCGCAAGCATGGCCACGTCACCGACGCCGGAACCGATATCCAGAATACGCTGGCCCGGACCAATGCCGGCTTCGCGGAAAAGCCGTTCGGTGAGAGGAGCGAGCCGCGCAGCCTGCCAAATGAGGCGCTCGTGTTCCGCGTCGGTGCTACCAAGAGCGTAGGGCGCAGTGGGGTTAGTTGTCGTCATGATGGACGGGGATTGTACCACCGAGAGTGTTCACGATTGCGGCGAGTGATTGGGAGCGCCTTTGCGTGCGGTGATGCATAACGCATCGGCGGGAGACGCGTGGTTTGCCGCTTCCCGATGGGGGTATATAGTTAATGAGGGTGGTCGCGGCGGACGCAACGTGCAGCCCGGCCGCGTCATCTATTTGAAGATTGATTGGCATCAGTTTGGCACCGGATCGACAGCTTTCAGTCACCGCAAAGGCAACCTGAACGGATGGCCGCAGACGTAAGCAAACATTTGGATCGTGCCAAGCGCTTCCTGGAGAAGAACCGCGTCGAGGATGCTATCGAGGCGTATTTGGCGGTGCTCGATGAGGCGCCGCAGCATCAGGAAGCGACACAGGCGCTTGGCGATCTCTACGCGCGGATGGATCAGCCGGACCGCGCGGCCGTATATTACGGCTTGTTGTTCGATTTGCTGGTGGAGCCGAAGGATGAGTCGAAAGCGCTCGCGATTTATAACCGGTTTCTGAAGGCGGGGCGAGGACAGCAGCCGCCGGAACGTATCGCGCGATACGCGTTCCTGCAGCAAAAACAAAATCATCCCGACGAAGCCGTCGAGCAGTACACGAAAGCCGCAGAGCTGTTCGCGGCGGCGAACCGCGAGGAGGATGCGCTCTTTTGCTGGGAGCGGATCGCCCAGCTCGACCCGGAAAATCTTTCGCGACAGCTTCGTCTTGCGGAAGCGGCCGAACGCATCGGCAAGAATGCGCTCGCTGCACGAGCGTTTTTACGCGCCGGCCAGCTGGCTTCGGCGAGCGGGGCCTCGGCCGACGCGCTGCACGTGCTGGGCCGCGCGTACAAACTCGCGCCGCAGGAGCGCAGCGTCGGACTGCTGTATGCCCAAGCCAATCTGCAAGCCGGGAATGCGGTGCGTGCCGCGGCGCTGCTGGAACCCTTTGCTGGCTCGGAAAGTGACCCAGCATTTCTCGCCACGTATAGCGACGCGCTAATGCGATCGGGAAACTTGGAGAAATCGCGCGAGTTACTGGAGCGGCTGCTTCGCGAAAAAAACGAGGGCGTGACTCAGCTTTTTGAACTCGCGGACCGTTATGTGGCCGCGGGCCAGGACCAGAAAGCCACGGAGATCCTCACAACGCTCAAGCGGCGGATGTTCGCCGACAAACGGCAAAACGATTTTATAGCGTTGATGGATGGCGTGGGGGACAAACATCCGCACTCGCAGACCATTCTTGAATTCTGGGCTTCCATCCACAGCGAATTGAATCGCGAATCGCAGTATTTCGAAGTGCTGATCAAACTCTTCGATGTGTATCTCACATCGGGGAACGTAAAAAGGGCGGCGGAATCCCTCGAGCGGCTCGTCGACATCGATGCCTACGACTATCGCAATCAGGAGCGGATGGAACTGCTGCGCGGCAAAGTGGACGATGCCCAATTGAAACGGATTGCAAGCCGGCTGGTGAAATCGGGAACGCCGACGCCGGGCCATGCTTCCCACACTCATAGCGCGCAAGGTCCCGTGGCTCCGTCTCCCGGCAGCGAAGAAGGCCGGCAATTGCAGGCGTTGGAAGATTTGATCGTGCAGACGGAGATTTTTCTGCAGTACTCGCTGCAGAACAAGGCGCTCGAGCGTTTGCAAAGAATTGCGGCGATGTTTCCCGGAGAGGAAGAGCGAAACGCGCGGCTTTCGAATCTGTACCAGATGGCGAATTGGTGGCCGCAGGGAGCGCCTAAGCCGAAGACGGCCCCTGTGGCCACGACCGCGCAGCCAGCGGCAGCCGCGCCCGCGCCGCCGGTTGCTGAGGCGCCGTCGCCCATAAGCACGAAGACGGGAGTGTATTCGGCGGAGACGCTGCGCGATCTCTCCAAGATTTCCGAGGTCAACCAAAAGATATTTCGCCAGCAGACGCCGCGGGCGATGCTCAACACGGCGGTGAGTGAAGTCGGCACGTATCTGCGCGTGACGCGCGCGTTAGCCGTTGTGGGCACGCCGGGAAGGCCGCCGGAAATGGCCGCGGAATTTTGCGCGCCTGGCGTGAAGCCGGCGCCCGGCGCGCAGGTTGTGCTCCTTCTCGCGCACATCGAGAAGGCGGAGCCGGACGAGTTGGGCGGACTCGTGGTGAATGCGACGGAAGGCTCGATCTTGAGCGATCTGGGGCTGGCAACGGCGCTGGGCGTGATGATTACGGACAAAGAGACGCAGATGCCGGCGGGAATGCTGATCGTCGGACACGCCGAGGAGCACAAGTGGCGGCCGAATGAGGCTTACTTCTTGCAGGCGATTGGCGACCAGATGCTGATGAGCGTGAGCCACACTCGGCTGCGGTCGCTGGTGCGGCGCATGGGCGTTTCCGATGAGCGCTCCGGCCTGCTGAGCCGGAGCTCGTACCAGAGTTGTTTGCTGACGGAGGCGGACCGCGCGCGAACGCAGGGGACGCCGCTGGCGCTGACGATTTTGCAGATTGATCGCGGGGCGGAAATTCTGCGCCAGCAGGGAGAATCGCCGCTGGAAAGGTTTCTCGAGCAACTGGCGCGGTCGCTGCAATCGATCGTGCGGCAGAACGACGTGGCGGTGAAATATACTTCGTGGTCGCTGGCGTTCATTTTGCCGGATACGACGCTGGCGGGGGCGCAGAACCTGGCGGATAAATTGCGGCGGGCGGCTTCCGGACTGCGGCCGCCGTGGGATTCGACGCAGATTACACTGAGTGCGGGAATTGTCGAGGCCGTGCCCAAGCATGAATTCGACAGCGAGGATATTGTGACGGATTTGATTAACCGCGCGGAGTCTTCGATTGAAGAGGCGCGGAAGCGCGGCGGGGATACTGTGGTAGCGCTGGAGACGCCGAAACTGTGACTGGCGCAAATATCGCCGCCTGGAAATCTCAGCCAAAACAAGTAGGAGAGGAAAAAATGTTTCCGACGGATGTCGTGATTGTGGCGGGGGCGCGGACGCCGATGGCGCGGTATACCGGAGCGTTTTCGGAGGTGAGCGCGATTGATCTGGCCGCGCATGCTTCGAAAGAAGCCATTCGACGGTCGGGCGTGGACCCAGGTGAGTTCGATCATGCGATTTTTGGGAACGTCATGCAGACGAGCGCGGATGCGCTTTATGGCGCGCGGCACGTGGGATTAAAGGCCGGGTTGAAAGTCGAAACGCCGGCAGTGACAGTGAACCGTTTGTGCGGGTCGGGGATTGAGGCCATTGCGCAGGCGGCGCAGCGGTTGCTGCTTGGCGAGGCGAACATGGTGCTTGCGGGCGGGATGGAGAACATGACGCAGGCGCCGTTCGTGGTTCGCGGGGCGCGGACGGGATTGAAATTGGGCGGCGGAGCGCTGGAAGATTCGCTGATGGCGGGGCTAACGGATACGTATTGCGGATTGCCGATGGCGCTGACGGCAGAGAAACTCGCCGAGCAACAAGGGATTACGCGAAAAGATGCCGACGCATACGCGCTACGCAGCCAGCAGGCGGCGGACGCGGCTTACAAGGCGTGCCGCATCAAGGAAGAATTGGTGCCGGTGGAAGTGAAGCAAGGCAAGAAGACGATCGTGGTAAGCGAGGATGATCACCGGCGGCCGGAAACGACGATGGAGACGCTGGAAAAATTGTCGCCGTCGTTCAAGAAAGATGGAATTGTGACGGCGGGCAATGCCAGCGGGATTGTGGATGGCGCGGCGGCCGTAGTAGTGACGCGAGAAAAAATCGCGAAGGAACGCGGACTGAAGCCGGTTGGACGCATCGTGTCATGGGCTGTGGCGGGCGTGGATCCGAGCATTATGGGGATTGGGCCGGTGCCGTCTTCGCAGAAGGCGCTGAAGCTCGCGGGGCTCACGCTGGAGCAAATGGAGCGAGTTGAAGTGAATGAGGCGTTTGCGGCGCAGTATCTTGCCGTGGAAAAAGTGTTGGGGCTAAAGCGCGACAAGACGAATGTGAATGGCGGGGCGATTGCGCTGGGCCATCCGCTGGGAGCTTCTGGGACGCGGCTGGTGATTACGATTTTGAATGAGTTGCGGCGGAATGGAATGCGTTATGGGCTAGCGACGGCTTGTATTGGCGGCGGGCAGGGGATTGCGATGATTGTCGAAGCGCTGAACAACTAGCCGCACCATTTCTGCTACACTTTCGCATTCAGGATACGCGGTTTCTTGCCAGCCATATTGCCAATTGGCCGGCGAAATCATCTACGAGGAAAAAATGGCGATTCAGAGAGTTGGAGTCGTGGGGTGTGGGCTGATGGGTTCGGGAATCGCGCAGGTGGCGGCCGCAGCGGGATTCGAAACCGTGGTGCGCGAAGTGAGCGCGGAACTCGTGGACAAGGGGCTCAAGGGCATCGAGAAAAATCTGAATCGCATGGTAGAGAAGGGCACAATTACAGAAGCGGTGAGGGGTGAAATTCGAGGCCGGTTGAAGGGCACTACTTCCATCGAGGACTTGAAAAATTGTGATTTAGTGATTGAGGCGATCATCGAGCAGTTGCCGGCGAAGCGGGAACTTTTTGGAGCGCTGGATAAGATCTGTCCGGCGGCGACGATTTTCGCGAGCAACACGTCTTCGCTGACGATTACGGAAATCGCGACGGCCACTAAGCGGCCGCAGCGGTTCGTGGGGCTGCATTTCTTCAATCCCGTGCCCGTGATGAAGCTGGTTGAGGTGGTGCGAACGATTGCGACGGACCCCGTCGTGTATGAAGAGATGGTTGCGTTTGGAGCGAAACTCGGCAAGACGCCCGTGCGCGCGCATGATAGCACCGGCTTCATCGTGAATCGGCTTTTGGTGCCGTATCTACTGGATGCGATTCGCGCTCTGGAAGAAGGAGTCGGGTCGATCCAGGACATTGATAATTCGATGAAGCTGGGTTGCGGGCACCCAATGGGGCCGCTGACCCTTCTGGATTTCGTGGGACTGGATACGACGTATTACATTTCGCAGATTATGTTTGATGAATTCAAGGAGCGGCGGTTTGCTGCGCCGCCGTTGCTGAAGCGCATGGTGATGGCAGGATGGAACGGGCGCAAGGCGGGGCGCGGGTTTTACGATTACTCCGACCCGGGGAATCCGAAGGCGCTGAAGTTTTAATCGCAAGAACAAGATAACGCAGAGACGCAGAGCGCGCAGAGAAACGCAGAGCTAAGAAGGAAAAGAGACGATGGCTTACGAGAACCTGCTGTACGAGAAGAAGGATGGGATTGCGTACATCACCTTCAATCGGCCAAAGGTGTTGAATGCGCTGAACCGCAAGACAGTCGAGGAGTTGCAGCATGCTTTGCTGGATGCACGCAATGACCAGGCCGTACGTGTTTTGATCCTTACGGGCGCGGGAGAAAAGGCCTTTGTAGCGGGCGCGGATATCAGCGAGCTGGCGCTGCAGACACCCGTCAGCGGCAAGGAATTTTCACTCTTCGGGCAGAGCGTTTTTCATTTGCTTGAGACGATGGGGAAGCCGTCCATCTGCGCTATCAACGGATTTGCGCTGGGCGGCGGATGCGAGCTGGCGCTATCGTGCACGATTCGAATCGCGAGCAAGACGGCGAAACTCGGGCAGCCGGAAGTGAAGCTCGGAATCTTGCCGGGTTACGGCGGATCGCAGCGGCTGGCGCGGTTGTGCGGCAAGGGCGTGGCGCACGAACTTTGCCTGACGGGCGAAATGATCACCGCGGAAGAAGCGCAGCGCATAGGACTGGTCAATCACGTCCATGAACCGGCCGAGTTGATTCCTGCGGCGGAGGCGATGGCGAAGAAAATCATCGTTAATGGGCCGCTCGCCGTGAAATTCACCATGGAGGCGATTGAGCGCGGCGTGGAAATGGCGCAGGAAGAAGGATTGTTCCTGGAGGCCACGCTGTTTGGCGTGGCTTGCGCGACGGAAGACATGCGTGAAGGGACGAAGGCATTTTTGGAGAAGAGGGCCCCACAGTTCAAAGGGAAGTAAAAGGAAGTAGACGAAGTAGAGGATAGGCCTACGGAGCGGCGCCGAAGCGATGGGAGAGAAACTACAACCTGGGAAAATCAGCGGCGATCTAGGCGCTGCAGGTTTTCGATTTGGCATTGTCGTGAGCCGATTTAATAGCTTTATCACGGAGCGACTTCTCGCGGGGGCAGTGGACGCGCTGGAACGGGCGGGAGCGGGAAGCAAGGACATTGATGTCGCGCACGTTCCGGGAGCGTTCGAATTGCCGCTGGCCGCGAAAAAAATGGCTGCGACAGGAAAGTACGACGCGCTGATCGCTATCGGATGTGTGCTTCGTGGCGAAACCACGCACTATGATTATGTTTGCTCGGAAACGGCGCGCGGATTGCAGCTCGCGCAGATGGACACGGGCTTGCCAATCATCTTTTGCGTGCTGACTTGCGACACGCTGGAGCAGGCCATCGACCGCGCGGGACTCAAGGGCGGGAACAAGGGATTCGAGGCGGGGCTCGCAGCCATAGAAATGGCGCAACTGTCGCGCAAGCTTCGCGCTTCCTCTTCGATGCCGGATACTTCCGGAAAGCCGCGGCGCAAGTAACTAACGTGTCTCTCCGCACAAAATCACGCGAGTTTGCGATGCAGATGCTGTTTCAATGGGACATGAGCCAGCAGGATTTCACCAAGCTGGAAGCAAAATTCTGGAAGAGCGCCAAGGCGGCGGACAAGACACGCGCTTTTGCGAACAAATTATTTGAAGGCGCGGCGAAGGACATCACCGCGCTCGACGCGACTATTGTCAAGCACGCTGACAACTGGCGCTTCGAGCGGCTCGCGGCCATCGATCGCGCCATCTTGCGGCTGGCGATTCATGAAATGAACGGAACGGACACGCCGCCCAAGGTGGTTCTAAACGAAGCAGTCGACTTAGCCAAGAAGTTCTCCTCCGAAGAGTCCGGGGCCTTCGTGAATGGGGTCCTTGACGCAGTCCATAAGTCACTGAAAGTAAATTAGTTACAGTTCATTTCGCGCGGTTTCAATTCCTCCCTGAAACTCCGTGCCAGACACGCCGAAACTTTGCAGCGCTCTCTGTGTTTGATTCTGTAAGTGTGGTGTGGTTCCAGGAACAATTTCATAAGGAGAGAAGACATGAAGGCAGAAATCATGGTCCGTCGAGGTGTGCTCGCAATCGCTTTTGCTGGTTTCCTCGCTGGCGGCGCTTATGCCCAGAGCCCGGATCCCACTCCGCAGCAGCAGGACATTAAAAGCGACAAGAAAGACATCCGAAACGACAAGAAGGATCTGGCGAAGGATCGTGCGGATCGCAATGCCGATCAACGTGACATTAATCATGACAAACGCGACCTGAGCAAAGACCGCGCCGACCGCAACGCCGACCAGAAGGACATCAATCACGATCGCGCTGACCTAAACAAAGATCGCGTTGACCGCAACAAGGACCAGCGCGATATTAATCGCGACAAGAATCAACTCGCGCAGGACGACAAGAAGTACGGCGTCAACAGCGCGCAGGCGCAGGCCGATCGCAAGGAGCTGCACGCGGATCGCGTGGACCGGAACAAGGATCAGAAGGACATCAATCACGACCGGCGCGATTTGAACAAGGACCGTGCCGACCGCAATCAAGATCAGCGCGGCATCAACCATGACAAGAAAGACCTGGCCAAAGACCGCAAGGATCGCAACCAGGACCAGAAGGACATCAACAAGGACAAGAAGGACCTGCATAAGGATCGCAAAGACCTGCGCCGCGACAAGCGCGGACATTAATCAGAGATACTGAAAGCGAAAAAGGCCGCGCGTGGAATCGCACGGCCTTTTTGTTTGGCAGGATGATCTGTTTCAGACGCGGATGGTGCCTTCGAATATTTTTACAGCGGCGCCGCTGACGCGCGGGACGAGTTTCTTTCCGCTTTGCGTGACTTCCACTTCGAGATGGCTGGGGCGGCCCATTTCCGCGCCCTGCAGAATGGTCAGTGTGTGGCCGGGCGCTAGTTTGCCGTTTCGCACAAGATAGGCGCCCAGCGAACCCGCAGCGGAACCCGTCGCGGCATCTTCATAAAGTTCCCATGGCAGCATGCCGCGGGAGAAGGCTTTGCCATTTCCGCCGAGTGCGAAACAGTAAGCCATGGTCGCATTCTTGCCCTGGAGGCGGCGGAGTTCGGTCATGTTCATAACGATTTTGCCCAGCGCGGCGCGATTGCGCAGCGGCACCATCAGGTTGAAGATGCCGGTGGATACAAGCTCCGGTTGCAGTTTCGTGTCGAAATCTTTTGGCGAAAGTCCCAGGGCGGAAGCGAGCTTTTTCTTGTTGATTTTCGCGGACTTGAAGATGGCCTCTTTCTGAGTCATGGTGACGCGCTGCGGGCGGCCATCCTTAAATCGGATTTCCACCGGCAAGACGCCGGCGCCGGTTTCCTGCAGGACGTGCACGCCGCCGTCTTGTGCGGGAACGACACCCAGTTCCGCGAGCAAGAACCACGTTCCAATCACGGGATGCCCGGCGAGCTTGAGTTCTTCTTTTGTTGTGAAGATTCGCAATCGCGCGAGCGCTTCCTCGGTCGTGGGCTTTTGCACAAATACCGTCTCCGAGAGATTCATTTCGCGCGCAATGGCGAGCATTTGATCGTCGGAGAGTCCGTCGCCGTCAGTAAATACGGCGAGCGGGTTGCCTTCGAAGCGGTTGTTGGTGAAAACATCGAGTGTGTAAAAGCGGTGTTCCATGGCTGGTTTTGGATCGCCGCCGGAGCAATTGGCAGATTCAGATACGCTCGAGCTGGGCGACCGTCCTTTCGTTGGTGATGTTCCCGGTGTTCAATGTCGATTTTGGTTCGATCAGGATAACGTGGACCTCTTCGTCCGCAACGGGGCAGTGCTCGACGCCGTGCGGGACGATAATAAATTCGCCTTCACGCACCAGACGCTCACCATCGCGGAATTTCATGCGGAAGGAGCCCCTCACGACGAGAAAAAGTTCGTCTTCGTTATCGTGATGATGCCACAGAAATTCTCCTTTGAACTTGACGGCTTTCACAAGGCAATCATTGACTTCGCCTACGATGCAGGGCTTGTAGTGCTCGGAAATGAGTTTGAATTTTTCTTTCAGATTTATCGTGTTCATGGGCCACCTAGAGATTGTGAACTATCTGCGTTACAGCTTCGAGAATGCACCGCGTGGTTTCAGGCTTTGACGTTTCCGAATACACGCGCAAAAGATTTTCCGTTCCGGAAGCGCGAACCATCACCCATCCGGCTTCGCCGAGGTAGACCTTGATGCCGTCCATGTCCTCGCGGCGCACCACCGGCAAATCAAGGATACGATTCAGTTTTCCATTCGAGAAGTGAGCGATGGCTTTTTCCTTTTGCCCTGGTTTCAAGTCGAGATCGACGCGGCCGTAGTGATACTCGCCGAATTCCGAATGGAGTGCGGCGAGCAGTTCTCCAAGAGATTTGCCGTGCCAGGCCATCACCTCGGCGAGGAAGAGCGCGGAGACTGTGGCGTCGCGCTCGGGCAGGTAGAGGTTAGTACCGATGCCGCCACTTTCTTCGCCGCCGATCAAAATGTTCTGCTCGAGCATCAGTTCGCAAATGTACTTGAAGCCGATGGGTGTTTCGTGGAGTTTCCGGCTGAATTTTGCGGCAAGCTTGTCGATGAGTTTCGTGACGGAAAACGTTTTTGCGATATCGCCCGGCAAGTTGCGGGTTCCTGCCAGGTGCCACACGAGCAGCGCAAAGATCTGGTGAGGATTGACGAACGAACCGTCGCGGTCGATGGCCCCGATGCGGTCGCCATCTCCGTCCGCGCAGAAGCCGGCGTCGTATTTTCCGGCACGCACAGCCTGGCGCAAGTCTTCGATGTGCGGCTCAATCGGCTCGGGATGCACGCCGCCGAAACGCGGGTCGCGCGTCCCGCGAATCTCATCGCTGTGAATTCCGTTGCGGCCGAAGAGCTCTGGCAGCAGCCCGGCTGCTGATCCGTGCATGGGATCGAAGACGAAGCGGAATTTCGCATCGCGGAGACGTTTCCAGTCCACGAGTTTTTCGAGTGCATCGAGATACGGCGCACGTGGCTCGAGAGCGCTGATCAAATCCTGGCGTGGCGGCAAAGGCAGTACGCCGCCCTGCAACACCACTTCGAGTTCTTGCTCAATTTGAGCAACGATCAAGGGCAAGGCCGAGCTGCCATAGCTCGCCTTGTATTTGATGCCATTCCACTGATAGGGATTGTGACTCGCGGTGATCATCAGGCCGCCAGCCGCGCCACGTTGCCGCACGATCAAGGAAACCGCCGGCGTGGGGCAGGGCTTGTCCGTCAAGAAAACGGGAGTTCCGGTAGCGGAGATTACGTCAGCGACGGCGGAAGCGATACCGTCCGAGACGAAGCGATGGTCGTAGCCGATGATCACGCCCTTGCGCGCGTCTTCATTGCGCACCACGTAGCGTGCAATCGCGTGCGCCACGATGCGCGCGTTCGCGAAAGTAAAATCTTCCGCGATGATGCCGCGCCAGCCATCAGTACCAAACTTGGTCGAAGACATTTGAGGTGAGTATACGCGATGCGAACTGTTCGCCAAAAGCCAGATTGGACTGCCTGCCGAAGCGCGGGCCGCCTCCGAAAGCGGCCCTACAAAAGCTTTTTTCGTTTTTGCTCTTCGAGCCGTTTCACGATCTTGGCGACATCTTGGGCGCGGTCTCGCGGGCAGATGAGCAGCGCATCGGGCGTCTCAACCACGACAAGATCACGGACGCCAATCGCAGCCACGAATTTAGACGGGCTCCACAGAAAATTGCCTTCTGCATCGAGCGTGAGACCCTCCGCCGCGAGGACGTTTTCTCCTCTATTCTTTGCCAGTAACTGATAGACCGCCGCCCAGGAACCGATGTCGCTCCAGCCGACTTCGGCGGGAATCACAAAAACGCGAGACGGTCCTTCGACGCGAGTGGCGGGCTCAAGCACGGCGTAGTCCACGGAAATATTTTCGAGCTTTGGATAAATGGCACGCAACTTGCGCTCGTAGCTGCGCGTTCCAATGAATTCAGCGAGCTTTTCCAGAGCGGTGTGCGTCTTTGGCAGGAACCTCTTCAGATTTTCCAGGAAAGTGGAGACCCGCCAGAAAAACATCCCTGCATTCCAGTGGTAGTTTCCGGAAGCGACGTACTCTTGCGCGAGCTTTAGTTCGGGTTTCTCCGTGAATCGCCGCACGCCATAACCCGGAAACCCTTTGGTTTCGATCGACTCGCCGCTTCTTTCGATGTAGCCAAAGCCGGTATCCGGCCTCGTTGGCGGAATACCAAGAACGACCATACGCCCCGGTTCGCGAGCGACGTCGAGCGCGGCGACCACGATCTCCCGGAACTTTTGCGGTTGCTCGATGTAATGATCGGCTGGGAGTACTGCCATCAGCGCGTCGCCACGTGCTGCGTGCCGCACGCGAATGGCGGCCAGTCCAATCGCCACCGCCGTGTTCATCCCCATCGGTTCAATCAGCACGCGCTTGCGCGCTCCTGCGGGAACCTGCTTGCGGACGGCGCCGGCCTGTTCCGCGTTCGTAACCGTCCATATGCGCTCGGCGGGGATCAGCGGCTTCAGACGCGCAATTGTCTGTTGCAACATGGTGTCTTTGCCGACGATGTTCAACAGTTGTTTCGGCGTGCGCGTCCGGCTGCGCGGCCAGAATCGCGTTCCGCGCCCCCCGGCGAGAATCACGGCATGCGTTGTTAGTTTTTCCATCGGCCTGCGCTTCCTGCCTTAGTCGAAGACCGTCTTCGCAATTTCAGTTTCAGACAGCCCTCGACGGCGAAGGTCCGCCTTCAGCGCCGTCAGGTCAGGAACGTATGTTCTCAGGAGCTTCGTGGGTTCCGTTGAGTGCAGCGTGAACGTCCCCAGCCCTGCCGGAATCAGCCAGCACTCGCCGCGTTGATACTCCGCGGAGCCGCCCGGCCAGAAGATTTGGCCGCTTCCCGACAGCACTATGAACAAGTCGAAGTGCTCACTGTTTGAGTGAATCTCAATTTGCGCGAAATTTTTCCATCTTTCGGTTGCGAAATAGCGGCAGGCCACCAGCAACAATTTCTGGAACCCATGGACGGGCAAAGAGACTCGCGACACTTTGCTCCCAGTAGCCCGGCCAAACTGAATTACGTCGAGCGCTTTCTTGATGTGCAGCTCGCGCGGCTTACCTTGCGCATCCACGCGGCCGTAATCACTGACGCGGTACGTCAGGTCAGAATACTGCTGCACTTCGCAAAGCACCATTCCTTTGCCAATGGTGTGCGGCGTGCCCGAGGGTACGAAGAAGGAGTCTCCCGGTTGCACGCGCCAGTGAACGAAGAGGTTTTCAACTGTGTCGCTGCTGAGCGCTTCGAGGAATTGCGCCTTGCTCGCCGTGGGGATTAATCCGATAAGTACACGCGCTCCGTCCTCAGCGGAAACCGCGTGCCACATCTCCGTTTTTCCACGGCCGCCTGCAGCTTGCTCGTGAGCAGCGGCGTAAGCGTCGTCCGGATGAACTTGGAGCGAGAGTTTTTCAGTAGGAAAAATAAATTTGACGAGAAGAGGGAAATTCGCTTCGGCGTCGAGCTGGCTGCCGCGCCACTTCGCAGGCATTTCCGTCCACGCCGCCCGGAGCGATTTTCCAGCAAAAGGACCGGAAGCAACTCGGCAATCGACACCTGTAAGCCAGGCTTCGCCTATCGGTTCAGGGAAATTTGATTTTTCAGGATACAGGGGCGCCAGCGAGCGCGCGCCCCAAATGCGCGGAACGAAAGTGGGCTCGATGCGAAACGGTTCCGGCTTCACGGTTTACGACGCGGCTTCAGCGCGAGAGAAGAAACTTTCGAGGCGGCGCAGCCCCTCCTCGATTCTTTCGATGGAGGTAGCGTAAGACAGCCGTAAATAACCCGGCGCGCCGAAGGCCTCTCCCGGCACGACGGCCACGTGAGCTTTCTCCAGCAGCAATTTCGAGATTTCCGTGCACGACTTTGCGAGCGCTGGTCTTCCACCGCCGCTCGAAAGGTGCGCCGAAATGTTCGGGAAGGCATAGAAAGCGCCCCCCGGCCATTCGCAGGTCACACCGGGAATCGCGCGCAAGCCCTCCACGATGCGCTTCCGGCGCTTGGCGTACTCCGCGAGCATAACCGGCACGGTCTCCATCGGCCCGCGCATAGCCTCAAGTGCGGCATACTGCGCGATGGATGTGGCGTTAGAGGTGGACTGGCTTTGCAGCTTGATGAGCGCCTGGATCAACGCTTCCGGTCCCAGAGTGTAGCCAATGCGCCAGCCGGTCATCGCAAACGTCTTCGAAACCGAGCCGATGATGATGACGTTTTCCTTCGAGCCCACGGCACTGGCAATGGAATAAGGCTTGTGCGGTTCGTAGGTGAAATGCGAATAGCACTCATCGCCCATCAGCCAGACGTTGTGCTTCCTGCAGACCGCTAGGATGCGCTCGTACTCATCCGGCGGGACAACTCCTCCCGTCGGGTTGCTGGGCGAATTTAGAATCAGCAATTTTGTCCCTGGAGTGACGGCTTTTTCGATGGCCGAAGCCTTCACGCTGAAGCCCTCTTCCGGCTTCGTCTCGACGAACACTGGCGTTCCGCCCGCATACTTCACGATGTCCGGAAAACTCACCCAGTAAGGCGCGGGAATGATCACCTCGTCGCCCTGCTGAATCAGCACGCTCATCACATTAAAGATGGAATGTTTGCCGCCGACGCTCACCACGCATTCTTTCGCGTCGTACGAAGAGCCGAGTCCGCGCTTATGCCAGGCGCAAATCGCTTCACGAAGCGGCATGATGCCACCAGCCGGCGTGTATTTTGATTTGTTTTCCTCGATCGCTTTGATCGCAGCCTTCTTGATGTGGTCCGGCGTAGGGAAGTCCGGTTCGCCGGGCCCGAAGTCCGCGATATCCACTCCACGCGACTTGAGCTTTTCCGCTTCGGAGATCACCGCTGCCGTCGGCGAAATTTGTATGCGATTGATGCGGTCCGTGAGTCGCACTCTGGCTCCTTGAAAAAAGCTTACAATCTACAGCTGACAACAAATTCGCTACGATACTTTGGCGCGCAAGCGCTGCTCAACCACTTCCGGCACGAGCCCCTTAAGCGACGCCCCAAGCTGCGCAATCTCGCGGACCAGCTTCGAGCTCAAGTAGCTATACGACAAGCCCGGCAGCATAAAAACCGTCTCAAGCCGCGGCTCAAGCTTCCGGTTCATCAGCGCCATCTGCAATTCATATTCGTAGTCGGAAACCGCGCGGATTCCGCGCAAAATGACGCCGGCGCCGCGCTTCCGCGCGTAGTCCACCAGGAGTCCATCGAAAACGTCAATCTCCACGCTCGTCCACTGCTTGGTCACTTCGCGAAGCATTTCGACGCGCTCATTCACGGAAAACAGCGGCTCTTTCTCGGCGTTCCGTAGCACCGCGACGATCAGCAAATCGAACATTTTCTCCCCGCGCTCAATGAGGTCGAGGTGTCCGTTGGTAACCGGGTCGAAAGAACCGGGGTAGATGGCAATCGAAGTTTTCATTGTGGGATCATCGGCGCCGCACGCCTGCGCCTATTCTAACTCAGCCAGCGAAAACCGCGGCTTGCAAACTTCGCGAGAGGCCAAAGTGGATTCTCTCGGCGGCGCGAGAAACCCTCTTCGCAGGACGCTGAAGATATGACAGTATGCGAAAGCTGGTGCTACATAGCAGTCATCTGAGATGTTTACGCTTCTCGGGAGGATTTTACGGACAATGGCTCAGAATGCGCGGTTGCGGTGTCTTGGCATACTTATTCTTTGTGTTTCGTTGTACCCGGTGATGACTACAGCTCAACAGCCTGCATTGAATTTGATGCCGCTTCCCGCGAACGTGCAGTCCGGAGCGGGCAGCCTGAAAGTCGATTCGACCTTTTCAATGGCGTTCACGGGCTATAACGAGCCGCGGCTGGAGCGTGCCGGCGAGCGCTTTCTGAGGCAATTGGCCCGTCAAACGGGTCTCTCGCTCGCCCTCAAACCTTCGAAGTCGGCAAAAGCGACGTTCGTAATTCAGACCGATCACGCCAGCAAAGAGATTCAGGAAGTTGGAGAAGACGAATCCTATATCCTTGACGTGAGCACTGCGAGCGCCAGGCTGCGCGCATCCACGCCGCTCGGAGCGATGCACGGCCTGCAAACGTTTCTGCAACTCGTGGACGTATCCCCCGACGGGTTTTCCGCGCCGGCAGTCACCATTCAAGACAAGCCGCGTTTTCCGTGGCGCGGTTTGATGATGGATTCCGCGCGCCATTTTATCCCGCTCGAAGTGATTCGCCGCAATCTCGACGGCATGGAAGCCGTGAAGATGAACGTTTTCCACTGGCACCTCTCGGAGAACCAGGGGTTCCGCGCCGAGAGCAAGAAATTTCCGAAGCTCCATGAATCGGGCTCCGACGCCCTTTATTACACGCAGGACGAGATTCGCGAACTGATTGCCTACGCGAGAGATCGCGGCATTCGCGTGGTGCCGGAATTCGACATGCCGGGGCATAGCACCGCGTGGTTCGTGGGACATCCCGAGCTGGCCAGCGGAAAAGGGCCTTACGAAATCGAGCGCAGGTGGGGAATTTTCGATCCGGCCATGGACCCCACGAGCGAGAAAGTTTACAAGTTTCTCGATGACTTCATCGGCGAGATGGCCAGAATTTTTCCAGACCACTATTTTCACATTGGTGGCGACGAAGTGAACGGCAAAGAGTGGGACGCCAATCCCAAGATTCAGGCGTACATGAAGGCGCATGAAATCAAGAACAATCAAGCGCTCCAAGCGTATTTCAGCGGGCGTGTCCAGAAGCTGGTGACCAAGCACGGGAAAACCGTTGTTGGATGGGATGAAGTTCTGGTTGAAGGGGTTCCGAAAGATATTGTGATTCAGTCCTGGCGCGGGCAAGCCTCGCTGGCGCAAGCAGCAAAGCAAGGCTATCGCGGGATTTTGTCGAACGGATATTACCTTGACCTGGGGTGGCCCGCAGCGCGGCACTATGCCGTGGATCCGATGAGCGGGGATGCGGCGAATCTCTCCACCGAAGAAAAGCAGCGAATTCTGGGCGGTGAATCCTGCATGTGGGCCGAGTATGTCAGCCCGGAAAACGTGGATTCGCGCATCTGGCCCAGGAATGCCGCGATTGCGGAGCGCTTATGGTCTCCGCAGGAAGTCCGCGACCCCGCCTCCATGTATGCGCGATTGGATTTTGTCAGCGCCCGGCTGGAGTGGCTGGGACTCACGCATCGAACCGTTTCGCGGTACATGCTGCAACGTCTCGCTGGCTCCGCATCGTCGGCGGAATTTGCCGCGCTGCGCACTCTTGCCGATGTCGTCGAACCTGTAAAGGACTATACGCGCGAACAGACGGCTCCGGCGGAGCCGACCAGCGCCACGCCGATGAATCGCGTCGTGGATGCAGTTCCGCTGGAGAGCGACGTGGGCCGGCGTTTTGGTGAGCTGGTCGATCAGTTCGTCGCATCCGCCTGCCACGATCCCGCAACGGAGGCGCGGCTCCGCGCGCAACTCACTGCTTGGCGCGACAATGATGCAATCCTTCAGCCGCTCGCCGAGCGCTCTTTCCTGGTGAAAGAAGTTGCTGCCAACTCTCGGGATCTCTCCGCGTTGGGCACCATGGGACTCGCCGCTCTTGACGCCATCGCAAAAGCGCAGCCCGCTTCCGATTTATGGAAGGCGCAGCAACTCACTATCATCGAGCAAGCGAAAAAACCGAAAGCACAGTTGCTCCTGATTCCCGTGCCTGCCGTACAAAAACTCATCGAGGCCGCCGCGACGGGCGCCTGTTCAGCGCCGAAGCCGCAGGCGTGAACTGCGCCTCGTTTAGTGGCCAATTAGTTTGATTCGCTTGGATAGTTGTGGCAGAGGCCGCTGCCGGTATCATGAAACGACTTCCCCTCTTCAGGGATAAATTCCCAGGTGTACTTCCCAGGCGAGAGCGTGAGCTTCAGTACGCCGAAGGTGTCCCAGTCTCGAACTTCGCTGTTCGGAGTGGCAAAGCCGAGAAGATCGTGGCTGCGTCCGCCGGTCCCCGCGACGATTTCGCGGATTCCGTTCGCGGGATCGGCTTTGCCTTCGGGGTCCTGAGGCGCAAATCGTTCGTAGGAATGTTCGTGCCCGGCAAGAACCAAGTCGGCGTGAGCGGCGTATAGGTCTTCCCAGAGCTGCTTCAATTCGGGATGTACGGCGTGCCTCTTGAAGACGCCGCTACTGAAGAGCGCATGATGGCCATACGCAAGGATGCAAGCGTTGGGATGCTTCGCAAGATCCTCTTTCAGCCAAGTCTCTTGTGGTGAGCCCGTGGCGCAGCCTCCCAAGTCCTTCGCGGCGCAATTGGTATTCAGCACGACGATGTGCCAATCGCCAAGGTCGTAACTGTAGTAGCCCTTACCCCGCGGCCCTGCCTTTGCACCCCAATATTGGAAATAGCCGGATGCCGAGCGATCTACGTATTCATGATTTCCTAGAGCCGGTTTAGTGCGGTCCTTGAAGCGGCCCCACGTCGGGTCATAGCAATTCTGGAAGTCTTCCGCGCTCCCCTCCTCGTAGGCCAGGTCGCCTGCGGCAAAAACGGTTCCGGGAATTTGCTCGATCAGCTTGGCTGTTGCCCGGGCGCCCTCCGGATTCTTGCAACTGGCGATGTCGCCCGCACCAACGAGAACAAACGTTCGCTCCGGTGGATGCTTCTCCTTCGCCTTGACTCGAGTTTGATTTGGCCCGCTGCTTGACCGAGACGTTAATATTTGCGCTCTGGCATGCATTGGGGCCAGAACGGTCAGTAGAAACAGCCCGCCGACCCACCGGCTCGCCAACTCTTTTCGCCTTCGGATGTATCTGAGCATCCATCTCCTCCATCAAAAGTCTAGGCTACCATGTTGCGATGCGTAGCTTAGCGAACCGCACTTCAATGCCGACTTTCCGCCATTCGCAGCAAGGGGAGGCTGTTCGGTAGAATTTGATAGCATGTAAGACTATTTTAGTCTTATTATAAGTCACTGCAAATACAGGGGTTGTATCGATAGAAGAAAGGTTTTGAGTTGACATTTGTGAGTCACGGGAATATACTCTAACTGCGACCGAATCAGTCGCATATTCCGGAGCGTACAGAAAGTCTCACGAACGATGTTCAAGCTTTCCAAAAAGGCCGACTACGGCCTGATTGCTGTCAAGCACCTGGCGCTGCATCGCGAGCAGCACGCCTGTAGCGCCAACGAGATCGCCGAGGAATACGGTATTTCCGCGACCCTGATGGCCAAAGTACTGCAGAAGTTGGCGCATCATTCCCTGGTGGCCGCGAAGCATGGTTCCAGCGGGGGCTACCAGTTGGCGAAAGAGCCGGGGCAAATCAGCGCGCTCGATGTGATTTCGGCCATCGATGGTCCGGTGCTGATCACTTCCTGCGTTACGAGCCATGGAAATTGTGACGCCACGGAGAGGTGCTCGGTCCGCGAACCGCTGCGCCGTGTGAACGAAAGTATTTTGAATGTGCTGAGTACCGTTACGATTTCTCAGATGAGTGAAGAACCCCACGAGCCTGCGCTCGTGGCATTGTCGACCGCTTCGCGGTCGCACATGAGTTCGACTTAGGAGAAGAGGGAATATGGCCGTCAAGCTTCCGATTTACATGGACAATCACGCGACCACGCCGGTCGATCCGCGCGTCGTCGAAGCGATGCTGCCGTACTTCACCGAGAAATTCGGTAACGCCGCGAGCCGCAACCATTCGTTCGGCTGGGCCGGCGAAGAGGCCGTGGAAACCTCGCGCCAGCAGATTGCCTCGCTGATCAACGCTACCGCGAAAGAGATTATCTTCACGAGCGGCGCGACGGAATCCGACAACCTGATGATCAAGGGCATCGCGGAAATGTTCCGCGAAAAGGGCAACCACATCATCACTCAAGCCATCGAGCACAAGGCCGTCTTGGATACCTGCAAGAATCTGGAGAAGCACGGATTTGAAGTTACGTATCTGCCGGTCCAGCGCGACGGCCGCGTTAGCCTCGAGGATCTGAAGGCCGCGATTAAGCCTTCAACGATTCTGATCACCATCATGTACGCCAACAACGAAATCGGCGTGCTCAACCCGATCGCTGAAATCGGCAAAATCGCCAAGGAACACGGCATTTTCTTTGCCGTGGACGGCGTGCAAGCCGTGGGCAAGATTCCGGTCGACGTCCAGAAGGACAACATCGACATGCTGGCCATCAGCGGCCACAAGATTTACGGTCCGAAGGGTGTTGGCGCTTTGTACGTTCGCCGGCGCAATCCCCGCGTGCAGCTTTCCGCCATTATTGACGGCGGCGGTCACGAGCGCGGCATGCGTTCCGGCACGCTAAACGTGCCTGGTATCGTCGGTCTCGGCAAAGCTTGCGAAATTGCGCAGAAAGAGATGCCCGAAGAAGCGGCGCGTTTGCTCGGCTTGCGCGAGCGTCTCCGAAAGGGCCTGGAAGCCAAGCTGGACGAGGTTTTCATCAACGGCTCGATGGAGCATCGCCTTCCGAACAACCTGAACATGAGCTTTGCCTATGTCGAAGGCGAATCGTTGCTTATGGGCATCAACGATATCGCGGTTTCCAGCGGTTCAGCCTGTACTTCGGCAACCCTGGAGCCCAGCTACGTACTCAAAGCATTAGGCGTCGGCGAAGATCTCGCCCACACCTCGATCCGCTTCGGGCTCGGCCGTTTCAACACGCAGGAGGAAGTTGACTACGTCGTGGACAAGATGGTGCAGGTCGTCACCAAACTGCGCGAGCTGTCCCCGCTCTACGAAATGGCCAAAGAGGGGATCGATATCTCTAAAATGAAATGGCAGACAGCCTAAAGGACTGGAACAAAGAACATGGCAAATGAAGGTACAATTCGCATTCATCGCTCCATCGGCGGCACCGGCGCGGCTTTCCGCGTGACGTTTGTGCCCTACGGCGGAGAAGGGGAAGAGGCCGCCGTCGCCGGCGAGCGCTCTTTCCACGAGCTTCAGCAAGTGCGCGCCTTTCTGAAAATGCTCGGGCT
>Ga0137415_10001982_pt1 | contig 20456 bp, 10 predicted proteins | sample CZODoug3_1_1_16f_FD_183082 | JGI IMG/M metagenome (GOLD analysis project Ga0137415, IMG submission 183082) | Vadose zone soil fungal communities from Angelo Coast Range Reserve, California, USA - CZODoug3_1_1_16fungal (Hybrid Assembly) | ecosystem: Environmental > Terrestrial > Soil > Vadose...
CCGCAACATCCACTGCGAGTCATCGCTCATCGAGGGAGACAGCCAGTTCGCGGTTCCAAAGGTGACGCTGCCACGGTCCCGGCCAGTAACAGGGTCAGCGCCAAGAGCCTGCGAAGAGGGGTTGTAGAAGCCACGCAAGTCACCCAGCGCATTCAAGTAAAGGTCAAGACGCGGATTGGAGGGGAACAGCAACCGCAGGCTGGACACTGCTTCCGCCGTCGGCAGGACAAACCGAAACTGCCCGGTGGAACGAAATCTGTCCTGTTGGAAGGCGGCAAAAAAGAAGGTTTTGTTCTTCCTTATCGGGCCGCCCAGAGTGAAGCCGTAGACATTCTCGCTAAACCCTGGAGGAGAGGATCCATTGAGCTTGTCTAGGTTGGATAGCGAATTAAAGTCCTGCGATCCATACTGCCAGAGGATCGTTCCGTGAAACTCATTCGTTCCCGATTTGGTGATGACATTGAAGACTGCTCCTCCCGCCCGGCCGAATTCAGGGCCGAAATTACTCGTCTGAACGGAAACTTCTTGCACGGCATCGGCGACGTTGAAAGGCTGTGCAGTGCCGGTGAAAGACAGATCGTTATTGTCCGTGCCGTCGAGAAGGTAATTGTTCCCGCGCGGGCGCTGGCCGTTGACTGCAAACTGCGTGGCTAGATCGCCGTTTCCGTATGTCGTACTGCCTGAAGGCGAGACCGTGCCAGGCAGCGTCCCTGCCAGCGAAATTGGATTGAGCGCCCTCAGCGGCAGCCGACTGACCTCCCGGGACTGGAAGTTTCCACCGCGTAGCGGAGAATCTTTCAATAGTAGCTCGTCGGTCCCGGCATTCACCTTGACCACGGTTTCGTTGCCGCCCACCTGCAGCTTCACATCTACAGTCGTCGTCCGGTTGCCCTCCACACTTATGCCCAGCTCCAGGAACACGTTGAAGCCCGCTTTGTTTATCTTGAGGTCGAACAGCCCAAGGTCCACTGCGTCAAAGCGATAGATGCCAACCGCGTTGGTTGTAGTGGCGCGTTTCACTCCACTTGCTTTGTTGGTTAGTTCTAGAGCGGCGTCCGGTACTACTGCGCCCGAGACATCCGTCACCGTTCCGGCCACACTGCCGCGACTGGTCTGCGGTCGTGCGGGCAAGGCTAGACTGGCGATCGCGAGCAGGCTAATCGCCAGCCTTATTCGGAACCTGCTGCTCAACTTTCTCTCCTCCCGCCACGATATTCACGGAGAGGGCTTGACTTGGCGCTTGGCCAACTCAAAATTGTCGAAGAGCCAGCCTCTTCAGAATGGCACCGGCTCGATAACCGTTCCTACTCCGTGATCCTCGATTGTGCCCGGCCCGACAATGCGCGTGTTCATGACAAGGTCGCCCACAAAGATGTCAGCGACCGATGCCTCAAAGTCATCGAAGCGGTTGAGAACGAGCGCGTTGTTATCCGGGATTCCGCCTTTAAAAACATCCACGGAGAGTGCGGCTCTTGCACGTCCTCGAATCCTGTTGTTCAGCGCTACGTTGCTCTGAGCGAAACCCCTGATGTTGATCCCAGCGCTCAAAGGGCCGAAGACTGTGCCCTCGGGAGGGGTCATTGTCACGTCGTTGTCCACGACGATGGCGCGCTCCATGGGCCAGTCTGCAATTTGGCTAAACACACCGATGCCTATGGCTTCTGCGTCCGGCCACCCGCAATCGATCGAGTTGTGCGCAATCAGATACAAACCCGTGTTTGCGACGCGAATCGCCTCGGGTCGCGGCGCTTTCTGCGAAGACACGGAACCTGTGGTGATCATGTTCCGCTCCACGTACACTCGTCCGTCAACGCGCCGAAAGTTGATCGCGGGCTCAGTCGTGTTCTTTATCTTGTTCCTAGAAACGTACGCCTCGACCTCCGCGCCTGGTACCCCCACGCTAAACACCAGTATTCCTATGGTGTTGTCTTGAGCCGTTCCTCCAGCAAGATCGATGTCGTTATCAGCGATCAAGAGCGTTCCGGAGATACTCTCTGGCTTTCCCGGGTTCGTTGGCATAGGTATACCGGGGCTCGTAACGATATCGATTCCCTCGCCGCCACCAAGCAATGGCTCTAGGCCTTCGATCTTGCAGGAGGCGATCACTAATCCGCTGACGGCATACACAAATATCGCGTCCCCCTTCGGCAGGATAAAGCGCAATCCCTGAATCGTGACGCGGGCTCCCGGAGCTTCGACATAGAAGGGAGTCGTTCCCCCCTCAATACTCGTTATCTCACCGTCCTCATCCTGGGCGCCAGAGATCGCGACTCCCTTCGACACCAGGACCGTAGCTAAGCCTCCCACGAAAGCCGTCGCCGTGGGTACCGTTGGTGGTCTGTTAAAAGAGAAATGTCCTTTCAAAACGACCGCGCCGCCTTGATCCACGGCGGCTTGAACCGCTTTAACGTCAGTATTGGGGTCGCCCGTTCCGACCACTACGGTCTGTGCAGCTGCGCCTACCGCCCATGCCAGGACGATTGCGAATCCAGCGATAAATCTTCCAGCCATCCTATTCCTTTTCATCTCTCCTCCTTCTACTTGTCTTTCGGTCCTTCTTTCTCGTTGTCCCACGCTGAAGCACGCATCTGAGAGTCGCCAACTTGCCTAGACACACGCAAAGATGGCGAGCCGCAAGTGCCTCCTCACATGCCTCGCTTCACGGCACGCTTCCAAATCCCGTCGACGCTGTGACTCTTGCTCTGGAGGAGGGTATGATCAATGTTTGGCACGTGACTTTCGTCTGGGACGTTTCTGATCGTGTAGGCGTCTGGAAAGCCTAGGGTTGCGGCGTAAAGTGCAGCACCACGCGCACTTGCCGGATGAATGCGATAAGCGTAAGCAACCCTAGCTGCTCATGGCAAAACGCATCTCTCTCGCGGAGTACACGTCAAGAACGATCAAACTCAGATCGGAACGAAATGACCTATGCTTCGGCCTCGATATTTCATGCGTGGTGCCTGAATCAGTCAACGCAATTGGATTTGGCGGGCGGTTGCAACACCGTGATTCCACGAGACTTTGTAGTCTGGGGGCGTGTTCGATCAACTGATCCTCGACGCAGCCCAAGCATGAGCAGGGGGAGAGTGTTGAATTCAAGTTCGAAAATCGTCTGCTAGGGCCGACCAAACTTTTACTTAGGCGAGCGATCCGTTAGTTCACCTGAGCCATTGTGCCCATTTTTGTGCCTACTGCTTGTTCGCTAGCGGCCTCAATTAAACCGTTGATGCGGAAGTTCGCGGGTGAAGCTCCCCTCCAGCACCCTTGCTTCTTCCTCCGGCGGGGCGGTCTGACAAGCCGGGTTTCGGCAAGCTCGGGTCTATAAAGCGAGGACTTGGGATCCAACTTTTTTGTCCCGAAACGAAAGATTTGAAGTGTCATACCAGTGTCATATGAATTGTGATGAATGGCGGCAAAAAGTGAATAAGTACCGCAAAGAGAAGGTAAATTCGACTACTCCCATTTGGCTAGAACTTGCTGATTACCCTCGATTTGTCTCGGCTCCGGCACAATTGTGATTAAATCAGGTACAAGGCTGTCAACCGAAGGGTTGGAGGTTCGAATCCTTGTTCCCACCAAAAAGTCCGTAAACATTGAAATCGCTGCATTTACAGAGTCGCGACCGGCAGCCTTCCCATCCCGTGCGCGCAGAACGAGCCTGAAGCAGCCAGAGCTGCTCCTTTCGCCTCAGCGCGAATTTCCATAGCAGTTGTGCGACGGTCTTTGTGTCCGTGCCCTACCACTCCCACCAGCGCGCTGACCGCTCTTTATGCGGATGGGGAATTGTCAATTGCAACGTCAAAGTCTCATGAGGTTTCAGGTGAACTTGCAAGGGGGCAATGTTCAAAGGTCCAAGTTCTATGTCCTCCGCCATAGAAACAAGCTTCGCTTCCGTGACTTTCAGCGGCGTCTTGATCTCTGTGTCCGCAGATTTGCCGGCAATTTCCTGCAAACGCAAAATGTAATGCTCCGGCTTGCCATCGGCACTCGGTTTGAATGCCAATATCGTGACGTCATCGGCGCTCAACGAGAAAAAACTGGCGCTGTCCGTTGCAGGAGCCATCGCGCCAGCAAGGCGATCCACGATAAGTGGGACGTTTTCTTCGAGCCCTTGGCGGTACGACAAAACGGCGTCCAGCGGACCTTCTCTTGCCGTCAGTGAGAATGAGTAAGAGGAAACCGCCGGCAAACCGGGCTCAACCGTGGAAAAGTTCACCATTCCCAGGTCTCGTGTTTCGCCCTGATCTTGCTTGCGCATCACGGTCGCGCGAACCGAATTCATGAATGTGTTCGGTCCTTTGACTCCGGGAAGGCCGGGAAAGTAATTGAAAAAGGATTCGCGCTGCGCCAGTGTGATGGAAGTTTGCTTCCCCCCGAGTTCGCCGCTGAGCACCAGCGCGTGCAGGGGCGCTCCCGCATCGGTTCGCGCGCCTGGCAAATAGTCTTCCGGAATCCTGTGAAAGCCGATTCCGTCCTCCAGCCAAACCGAAGCTGATCCTTTGAAGCGGAAAGGAAACTGGAAGGAATAGTATTCGCCAGCCTGATTGCTAGCGACGAAAGGCATCTTGTCGCGGTCCAGCACGTTCTGTATCAGAACTTTCGCTGTGCCGCTGTACAGCGTTACTTCCGTCTCTGGCCAGAACGCGCCGGGGCGCCGCACTACCAGCCTTGAAAATAGCGGTCCTCTTTCTTCTATAATTTGCACATTCCACCATCCCGCGGCTAAGTTCTCCGTTGGAATCCATCGCAACAACTGGTTGGCGGCTTTTTCTCCGGTGGAATCGACCAATTCCTGCTTCAAAGCTTTGTCATACAGGCTGGAAATAGATCCATCCTGTGGTCTCAGCGCTAGCCGGAAAAATTCATTCTCCAGGCTGGTTGATTGTTTTTTTTCAACCACGCTTGCTGCTGTGTCTTGACCGGCAACAATTCGATAGCTGCGGTAGCCAACGGCGGGCACATCTTTTGCCAGGAAGACAATTTCGTCGTCTGCTGATTTTTGTACCGGCAGGACTATTCCCGTGCTTGAATCACGCACTCCGCTAACTTGTTGTCCATTCTGAAGTTTCAGCCGCGCCACATCGGTTCGTGTCCAGCTAAGCGGATTGAACACGACAACGGATTCGCCATCCGCTTGCTTTTGCCCCAATAGGGTCTGCAATCCCGAATCGATTAGATACTGAATGTCTTGCTTCCCTGTTGACGCGTAGTAGGCGTATTCCCGATTCTGTTGGTCGACCTCCAGTCGTGACATCAGCTTTGGCCAACCCACCTGTGCGGCACCGGAATGCTCCTCGTATTTGTATAACTTGAGTCGCGTGTCCTCGATGTTGCCTTCCGGCAAACTGGTGAAATTGCGGAACGTCAGCAGACTCCAAATCGTTTCTGCTACAGGCAAATGATCCTGCACCCACCGCGCATTTGCGCTGATGACGGGGGAATTGATCTTCACTTCGGACCACAACCCGCTATAGTCACCCGAATATTTCGCAAATGCATCTTTTCCATAGGTGGCTTCCATGTGCCGAAAAAACTCTGCTGGTGTTGCCACTACGATTTTTGGTTCCTTTCCGGATGCATTCCATTCGCGTACAGCGGGTAGCAGTTGCTTCGCCTCTCGATTCGACGAAACAAAATCATGCAGGTAAAGCAGCATCAACGAATCGTAGGGATAACCGGACTCTCTGTATTTCGCCAGCAGGTTGTCCACGCCGCTTTGCATGATTTCTAGCCGGGATTTTCCATTCAATTCCTTTGGATAAAAGTGTTCTTGCGTATAGGGTTCGACCGAGTCGGGGTCAAGATAGTAATCCGCCATTGCTTCCGTGTATCCGCCAAGGTGGCTTTGCGTCTGCCAGGTCAACACGCTGCTTCCGTCCGGAGACGTCCAGTAGAACGGCATTTTTCCTGGTGTGAGTGAAGTTCCTCCATATAGAAACAGGTTCGACCCGTTCACAAAATATTTCACGCCGCTGCGTGCCAGAACCTGAGGCAGGCGCGAAGTAAATCCAGGCACGTCGTCCATAATCGCGAAATCTGTCTTCACGCCCAGGCGTTTTTCGATGGCCTTCATGTCGTACACGATTCGGTTCAATGCTTCCGCGCCCATGAACTCCGTGTGCATGCTCCCGTAAACCGCGGAGAGCTGAATTTGCCCGTTGTTCACCAGGTCCACGAACTCCTGAACCTGTTTCGGGTCCGGTGTGCGCGAAAGCCATTCCCGTACTTGCCAAGCGCTTTCAATCGTCCAGCGAAATTCCGGATCCGCCTTGGCATTGGCGATCACTTCATCAATGTGCGGCTTCAGGCGGGGAAGAATCTCCTCCGGCGGGGCGAGAAAGCCTAGATCCCAATGGCTGGAGGGTACAACGTAGATTGTCTTGATTCTTGTATCAGGAGCAGGAGAGGCCTTTTGCGAATTCTCGGATGAAACTTGCGCGCTTACGCTGGAAGCACACAGCGCCAAAAGACAAAACGTCCAAAAGACCCTGCACAGCCGAACCCGGTGCGAATTACTTGCCACGATTTTCTTGTTCCTTCCTTGGCAGATGCCAAAAAGACGAACGAGGGACCTCTTGTCAAGAGGCCCCTCGCACGATCGTACTCAGAAGCTTCGCACCGTCTAGAAAATCAGCTTGAGAACAAGCTGGCCCTGGCGCGAAGTGCCCGTGCCCACGTGGTTTGCGATGGTGGCTGTGCTTTTTCCAAAATTCGCGTCGTTCAAGAAGCTGATCGGGTTCGCAAAGTTTGGATGGTTGAACAGGTTGAACAGTTCGCCGCGGAACTGCAGCCTGAGCTTTTCGGTGAGCTGCGTGGTCTTGGCAAAGGAAGCATCCCACTGCGTGAATCCTGGTCCGCGGCCAGTATTGCGGCCTAGGTCCCCATACTTGCCGTTTGGAGGTGCGCTGAACGCGCCTGGATTGAGCTGGTTGTCCGGGACACTGTAGTTGGAAGGATGAACCGATACTCCGGGAACGAGGTTGGGGCGTATTTGGTCTGTGCCGAAGAACGGAGCGGCCAGCGCAATTGTGTACGGCAAACCGCTTCGCGCCTGCAGCAAGCTGCTGATCTGCCAGCCCTGTCCAAGTCGTTTTGGCAGCCAGGATGCGGTGGGAAGATCCCACACCGCGCCGAGCGTAAAGTTATGGCGGACGTCAATATCTCCGCTCGCGTAGTCCAGGTTGGGATTGTGGGAGTTCTGATAGGCGCCTGTAAGGATGTTCACGGCGTCGTCGAGTTCGTGCGCCCAGGTGTAGTTGGCGTCGACGTTCACGCCCTTGGCTACGCGTCGCCGCAAGCTTGCCTGCAGGGCATGGTAATCTGAATTGATGAAATTGCCGAACCGACGAATCTGTCCGAACTTAGGACTAATCTGGTTCGGCGCTCCGGCAAACGGCGAGAGGTTCAGTTCTTCTCCCGCATATGCCGCGCCGGCTGGAAGTTTTACGCCACGGTTGCCGACGTAAGATACCTCCAGCACCGTATTCCGGATAAGCTCTTGCTGCACGCCGAAGCTCCAGTGCATGGAATAGGTGTCGCGTATATTTTGGTCGAGGCCAGTGACGTTTGCGGGCAGCGGCGGATTGCAGGTCGGAAGCGGATCCGGAACCGGATATGTCAATCCGTAAGACGGCGTGCAGGTGCGAGTCCCGAAGAGCAAATCAAAGAAATTGAAATTGAAGCTTTGTTGATAGTTGCTGGCCATGCCGAGCGCTGCCCCTGTGAGCATCGGGCTATAGAACACGCCGAATCCGCCGCGCACTGCCGTCTTGCCATGGCCTGTCGGATCCCAGGAAAACCCAACCCGCGGACCGAAGTTGTTGCGGTCGGGCTTGTATAGCGGCGCGCCTTGGGGAAGCAGCGTGAGCGTGGCGATGTCGAAATTCCCGATCAGGTCGCCTTGCAGAACGGTGTTGTACTCGTACCGCAAACCAAGATTTAGCGTGAGGGTGGGCCGCAGCCGGATATCATCTTGCACGAAGAAACCATAGTTGGTGTTTTGGACACCTACCATCGTGTGACCGAGCGTGCTCAACTGCAACGCCTGGCCTTTTTTGAAATTATCGATACCGTCGAAGGCGAGAAAATCCTGCGGGTCGAGAGCGTCGTGCGTCACCGCATGCCGGATGTCCAAGCCTGCGCGGATGGTATGAATGCCACGAACCCAGCTCAGCGTATCCAGGAATTGGATGGAGTGCTGTGGCCTGCGGCTGGAAAACAGCGCGGGCCCCGGCGTTGCCCCGAAGTCCGTCTGTGGATTGCAGCCCCAGAATGCCGAGCATTGAAAAACTGGGAAGTTCCCTCCCCCGCCGAGCGAATCCGTTTGCGGTCTGTTAAAAGCCACGCCAAATTCATTCAACAGTCTGGGCGTAATCGTGTGGTTCCAAGTTCCTTTGAACAGATGATTTCTGCTCGTGGAAGGTGAGACTTGTCCGGCGGCCACTCCATATTGCGTACTCGTGAAGGAGTCTGCGATGTTGTAACGGAACGCAAAAGCATCTTTTGGTCCTGCGTTATAGTCGATTTTGATGGAGCCAGTGTCTTCGCGCAGCGTATTCCTCAAATTCCCATCGAAATAGCCGAGGTCCGTGCGAATTACGTCTGTCCCGCCAGGTCCCTGACCGCGGAAGATCACCGGTCCCGCTACGGTTGGCAACGGTATGGCGTCAATCACCGGCTTCATTACGGGAGCAAATGTGGAGCGGACTGCCTGTCCAAGCACGACTACATTCGTCGCCGGCGTCGTGATGATCTGCCGTACGCCTTCGTAATTGACAAAGAAGAATAACTTATCCGTTCTGAGCGGACCGCTAAGGTTTCCGCCGAACTGGTTCAGTCGGAGCGGTGTGTTTTGCGTGGCGAAGTAGTTCTTCGCATCCATGATGTCATTGCGGAAGTAGTCGAACGCCGTTCCGTGGAAATCATTGCCGCCGGACTTGGTGATCACGTTCACGATGTCGCCGGTTGAGCGGCCATACTCTGCCGAATAGGTCGAAGAGAGCACTTTGAATTCCTGGATGCTGTCGATGCTCGCGCGGCTGACGCGTGATTCCTGGCGTCCCAGCTGCGTGCTTACGGCGTTGACATCGATGCGAGTCGCATCGGCGCCGTCAAGGAGCACGTTCACTCCGGCAAATGTAGTCTCGAATCCGCCCAGGCTGTTCTGTCCGAAGGCGCCGGTCGTTATCGCTCCCGGCACGAGTGCAATCAGCGAGGTGAAATCGCGCCCGTTCAGCGGCAAGTTCAAGACCTTGTTGGAATCGATAGACGCCCCGGTTTCGCTACTCTGCGTGTTCACGGTCGTCACGTCCGCCACCACGGTTACTTGTTCGCTTGTCGTCCCCAGGGGCAGACTTACGTTTATGCTCTTTCTGTCAGTTGCATACAATACGATGTCCTCGACATGCGCTACTTTGAAGCCTGTTTTTTCTGCCTCCACCTGGTACGGTCCAGCGGGCAGTCCTGGCACTTCATAATTACCCGCGCTATCCGTCGTGACTTCATACACTCGGCCAGTCTTCGTGTTGGTCACTTTCACCTTGGCACCCGCGATCGCAGCACCAGTTTGATCATGCACGATGCCCACGATGCTGCCGGTGTCATACTGCGCCAGCGACGGGAGCTGCGTGCAAAGAAAGCCCGCAACTACAACGATAACTGCGGTAAAAGTGCGAAATGCCCGTGCTTGAATCATTTTCTTGGTTCTCCCTCCGGATGAATCCGTAAGCAGAAACTTCGATTAAGTTCGAGACTTATTCTTGCGTATCAAAAGACTCTTCTTTTGCTTCCGCGGGGCGGTTGCCGGTTCGTTGCGTAGCCTGTCTTTAGACTCGAGATCACGGCGAAGCAGCGACTCGGCGTAGTGCAAGTCTTCGTGCACTTCGAGCCGTGCGCCCCGTGCGTCTCGCTTCTGAATCAGGTTAAAGATGCGCTCGTGCCGGTCAAAATTGCGCTTGAGGTCGTCAATCAAGGGCAGCACGCGGCGACGGCCTTCCGCCATGGCGTCATACATCATTCGCATGGTTGTCTGAATGGCCACGTTCTTGGCTGCTTGCAGGATGCACTCGTGGAAAACAATTTCGTTGGCCATGAACTTCTCCGGGTGATCCAATCCTGCACGCATGCCCGCCAACGCTTCCTTCATTTTCTCGATGTCATCCTTGGTGGCGCGGCGTGCCGCGAGTGCGGCTGATGCGGGCTCCAGGATTTGCCGAAGTTCCAGCAGCTCCAGGTACTTGATCTCCTGAAGCAGTAACATCCACTGGAAATGGCGGCTGATGACTCCGCTCAAGGAAGGTTGAATGTAGGTCCCGTCTCCAGGGCGCGCCTTAACCAGGCCAAGAAACACTAGTCCCTTCAATGCCTCGCGAAGGGAACCACGGCTGACGTGAAGCATCTCCGCCAGCTTTGGTTCGGACGGCAAACGGCTGCCGCTGCGAAGTTCGCCGCTGCGCACCAGCGCTTCGATTCGCCCGGCGACCATTTCCATGACGGTCTCCCGGCGAACGGGAAGAAATTCAGCGACGGCCACATTCCGGCTTGACTTGGTTCCCACGAGTCACCCTGTCTTGACTTTGTCCTACAATAGGACAGCTTGGAGATTTGTCAAGCAAAATTTGAATACTTACGATGCAAAAAGGTGTTTGTTTTGGTTGACTCCAGAACGGGCCGAGTATATATGTGCAAAGGTCGGACAAAGTAGCGCGGGTCTAGGCAGGCGCCAATCATGCCCAAGTCGTCCATTCCTATGCCGCTCATTCCTCTTAATCGCTTTGGCGTTTTTGCCGAGGGCTTGGACCATCCTGAAGGTCTGGCATTCGATGCGGATGGAACTCTCTGGGCCGGCGGTGAACTTGGCCAGATCTACCGTATCGACCGTCGCGGAAAAGTCCGTGAAATCGCGCGGCTGGGCGGCTTTTGCCTAGGTTTGACCTTTTCTCGCAAACAGGACCTTTTCGTCTGCAATTTCAAACCCGGCGCGCTGATTCACGTGAATCGAAAAGGACGCGTCCTCCATTCCATCGAACGTGTGGGTTCCCGCAAACTGAAGACGCCGAACTTTTCTGTCTTCGATTCCGAGGGCAACCTCTACTTCAGTGATTCGGGCGATTGGGAAAAGGAAAATGGATGCGTCTACCGTCTCCGTCCCAGCGGCCGCGCCGAATATTTTGCCGGCCCTTTTGCTTTTGCCAACGGCATGGCGCTCAGTGCTGACGAGCGCCATCTCTACGTCGTGCAGAGCCTCAAAGACAATGTAATGGAAGTCCCCATCCTCGGAGACGGACGGGCCGGCAAACCGCGTGAATACGCGTCCTGTTTGTCGCGCGTTCCGGACGGTGCAGCGTTTGACGCCGCGGGCAATCTCTATGTCACTTGCTACGCGACGCCGACGGTGTACCGCATCGCTCCCGGAGGTGCGGTTGCGCTCTACGCATACGATCCGCGCGCCACGATGCTTGCCGCTCCGACAAACGCGGCATTTGGTGGGCCCAATTTTGACGAGCTTTACTTTGCGAACTTGAATCGTTGGCATATCTGCCGGGTCAAGACTGGTGTGCGCGGTCAGTTGCTGGCCAATAGGCGTTAGTCTTGCCGTCGGAGAGAAGGAAAGTCATGCGAATTACGGACGTGCGATGGACGCCTGCCTACATCCCGATCGAAGCTCCATTGCGCTACGCATTCGGATCTCATCCTGGCTTTTCCCGAATCATCGTGGAAGTGCTGACAGACGAAGGGCTCATCGGCCTGGGAGAGTGCTATGGCGGTCCCAGTCGCGAAGGGCAGTTGGCGGAAATGCGCCCGCAGCTCATTGGTGAAGATCCGTTCAACATGGAGCGCATCCGCTGGAAGCTTGCTGCGCCGACGAATTTGAAACTATTTGGCAATGTGCTGGGTTTCTCCGCATTGGAATTTGCGTGTCTCGATTTGCAGGGGCAGGCGCTCGGGAGGCCCGTTTGTGATCTGCTCGGTGGCAGATTGCGCAGCGAAGTCCCGTTTGCTGGCTACCTATTTTACCGGTACCCTGATGACGAGAAGCGCGGTGAAATCTCCGACGCCCAGCAGATGGTCGAATTCGCACGCGAGCTCGTTCAAAAACACGGTTTCGAAACTCTGAAATACAAGAATGGCGTTCTGCCGCCCGATGAGGAAATTGAGACCTTCATCGCACTCCGCGAAGCGTTTCCAAAGCTAAAGCTGCGCATCGATCCGAACGCGGCATGGACTGTGACCACGGCCGTGCGTGTGGCACGAAAGCTTCAGGAACAAGACGTTGAATACTTTGAAGATCCGGTTTGGGGCATGCGCGCCATGGCCCGCGTGAATGCCAAGACGCCAGGAATGGTTCTCGCATCCAATATGTCCGTGTTTGCCTTCGAAGATTTAGTGCCCACCGCCATGCTGGATATTCTTGACGTCGTTCTGCTCGATCCGCACTGGTACGGCGGCATCACTCGCGCTCGCCAGGCAGGCCAGGTCTGCGAAGCTCTTGGCATTGACGTCGGCATGCATAGCGGAGCCGAGTTCGGCGTTTCACAAGCGGCGATGATTCACCTTGCCGCAACCGTGCCGAATCTCGTGGCCGCGCCGGACTCGCACTATCACCATCTCACCGACGATATCCTTGAGGGCGGAAAACTTCCGTACCTGCCGGGTGGCAAGATGGCCGTGCCCAGTGGTCCGGGACTGGGCGTTCGCCTCGACCGCGACAAGCTCGCCAAGTATCACGAACTTTCCATGAAAAGAGCGATGGGTTCCTGGATCGAGGATCCTCGCCGCCCAGGAGCAGTCACGATTCAGCCCAAATGGTGACTCTTTGAAGAAGCTTCTTAGCGGGACATTATTTCTGCTGCCGTTGTTTGCGCTTTCTGTTTGCGCGGCGCGGACTGCTACCCAAGAGAAAGTGGTATGGCAAATCGGCAAGTTCGACGTGTCCTCCGCCGAATTTCGCAGCCAGGGAATCGACTACGCAAATCCAAAATCCGACGCTGTCTATCGCGTTGGGCAGAGCAACGATGCGGAAGATTGGCCGCGCTTTCAGCCTGGTCCCGCGAACGGCTTGGCCGGAGGAAGGCTGCACCCATTCACGATTCTGTTCGACTTGCCGGAGAAACCTGCGGGCGTCTACCGGCTGACGATAGCCATCTTGTACGAAACGCCGCGGCTCTCCCATCTTCGCGTCGATATCAATGGGCATACAGGTTCCTTCTACTTTCAGCCGAAGTTGAGCTATGCAGCAGGCGATTGGGAAGGCACGTTTGTGCCGCAAACTTCCGCGGACACGAAAGTGATCGAGCTCCCTGCCGCGTGGCTTCAGCAGAATGAAAATCGCCTGGTCTTGACCGCTCTCGATTCTCCGGACGCTGTCGAAAACTCGCTCGGTTCCATAGCGCTTGGCCATACGGGTTTGGTCTACGACGCGCTGAATCTGACGCAATCGCCCGCTGAAAGATATGCCGCCGGCCAGGTCACCGCAAGTGTGGAACCTACGATTTTCTATCGCTCGGAAATATCTGGATTGGAAGAAATTGTGGAAGCACGCATGTCTTTTTCCGCCATGCCAAAGAATGGAGAAGCCTCGCTGAGTATCGGAGGCAAACCCATCGTCCGGACTTTTGAAGCCTCCGGCGATTTTGGAGAGGTGTTTCTCGAATTTCCCGTGCCGGAGTGGCAGGGAGCACTACTTGCCATGTTTCAGATCAAGTCCAGCTCATCCCGCAAATCATTTCCGGTAAAGCTCGTGCCGCAGAAGAAATGGACCGTCTTCATTGTTCCGCACGAACATCTCGACATCGGATTTACGGACTACCCGGACAAAGTCGCCGAACTCCATTCCCAGGCGGTCGATGGAGTCTTGGATCTGCTTCCAACGCACCCCGAGTTTCGCTGGACGCTCGATGGCTCATGGGTGGCAGAACAATATCTGAAAGGCCGCTCCCCCGAAAAACAAGAGCAGTTTCTGCAAAGCATTCGCGACAGCAAAATCACGCTGCCCATGCAGTATGCGAATCAACACACGGGTGTTGCCTCGCTCGAAGGCTTGATCCGCTCCTTGTACCCGAGTGTGGCTCTGGCAAAAAAATATTCCCTGCCGATCGGCGCCGCGCATATCACGGACGTTCCTTCCTATAGCTGGTCCTATGCTTCGATCCTGCATGATGCCGGGATGAAATATTTTGCAGCGGCGAGCAACTCTTGGCGTGCTCCCGTAGTCTTACAGGGGCGCTGGAACGAAAAGTCGCCGTTCTATTGGGAAGGGCCCGATGGCGGTCGCGTGCTCATGTGGTATTCGCGAGCGTACCTTCAGCTTTCGACGATGTTCGCCACACCGCAACGGTTGGACGCCGTCAAAGATGCGTTGCCCGTTTTTCTACAGGCTTATTCGGGCGCCGGCTACATTGCAAACGCGGCCATTATTTTTGGCAGCCAGCTTGAAAATACCGCGTTAAACAAAGACCAGGCGGACCTGGTTCGCAACTGGCAAGCTCGTTATGCGTGGCCCCGGCTTCAATATGCGAACTTCGCGGAGGCCATGTCGAACATCGAACAACAATTTCATGGAAGACTCCCTGTTTTTCGCGGTGATTTTGGCCCTTACTGGGAAGATGGCTTTGCTTCGGATAGTTTTCACACCGCTATGCACCGTCAAAATCAACAGCGAATCCTGACGGCGGAAAAGTTCGGCACCATTCCGGCAGTTCTCGACCCGTCTCTCCGTCCAGACGAATCCATTCTCGCGGCGGCATGGAAAAACACTCTACTCTTCGACGAGCACACCTGGACCTACGTTGGCGCAACCACGCAACCGGACAATCAGCAGACCATAGATCAGCTTGCCATAAAACGCGCCGAAACCACGAACACAAGAGAAGCCATTACCCGGTCGATTCACCGCAGCTGGGCACAGTTCGAATCGTTCCTTGCACCGAAAGACGCATCCCTCGCCGTCTTCAATTCGGTCAACTGGCGGCGAAGCGGTTTTGTGGAAATGGATCTTTCCGACGGGCAAGCGCTCTTCGACACGGTCACCAACCGTGAAATTCCCTTCGAAACCATTTTCGTTGGCAGGAGCGCGCCGCTTCCCGGTTTTGGTGGAGGCTATCGCCGTGTGCGCTTTCTCGCTTCGGATATTCCCGCGATGGGTTACAAACTGTTCGCGGTTAGAACTGCGAAGGAATCTACGAATGTTCCCGCGAAAGGCGAGGGAACCACGCAGAGCGACACGACAATTGAAAACTCCTACTTCCGTGTCACCTTGCATCCCGCATCCGGTAGCATTGCGAGTATCTGGGATAAGCAATTGAACCGTGAACTCGTCGATACCAAGAGCCCGTATCCTTTCGGCGCATACGTGTACGTTACAGGTGCCGACGACATGCCGAATAACAGCCTCTATCGGTTTGGCGCCGCATTGCACCCGCCGTCGCTAACTCCGACCGCGGCAAGCAAGAGCAGAATCGTCTCCGTTCAGCGCGTTCCCTACGGCACGGCTATAGTGTTAGAGTACTCCGCGCCGCACACACCCAGTATCCAAACTCGGATCACCCTGCTGGATTCCGAAAAGCGCATCGAGTTTCGCTACGAGATAAAAAAGGAGTCAGTGCTGAGCAAAGAAGCGGTTTACATTGCGTTTCCATTTGCCGTGGAAGATCCACGCTTCACCTATGAATCCCAAACCGGTTGGATCGATCCGGCCAAGGACGAACTTCCCGGCGGCAGCCGTGAATGGTACGCCGTGAACCATTGGGCGGCAGTTTCTGGCGCTGGCGTTTCTGCTGCCATTATTCCTCGTGACGCTCCTCTCGTAAACTTTGGAGATATCGTGCGCGGAAACTGGTCTACGGAATTCCAGCCAAAAACCTCCACGATTTTTTCCTGGCTCATGAGCAACTACTGGGGTACTAATTTTGCTCCCGCTCAAGGAGGAGAGTTCACCTTCCGCTATGACCTTGTCAGCGGGGAGAAGCTGAACCCTGCACAATTGACGCGCGCCGGTTGGGAGGCCATGACTCCGCTCGAATCCGACATGGTCAACGCGGCATTCGCCCCGGGCCCTCTCCCTGCTACTGAAGCAAGTGTGCTCCAGATGGACAATCCAAACGTGGCAATCGTGACCTGGAAACGCGCGGAGAACCGCGAAGGAAATATTCTCCGCCTCACCGAACTTGCCGGACACGAGCAGCGCGTCCGAGTCTCCAGCCCATTCTTTAAAGTGGAAAGTGCGAGGGATTCCTCGGTTCTCGAAGAACAAGGCGAAGCGCTCGATGTTGCAGCAGGTCAACTCGAGTTCACCATGCGCCCATTTGAAATAAAGACGATCTTTTTCACCGCTAAAAGTAGCCTCGTTTCGCCCTCATCCGGCGCACTTCCAGCAAGGAGCGGCCAATGAGCATTCGCTTCGACAACAAAGTTGTGCTTGTAACCGGAGGCGCAATGGGAATCGGCTACGCCACCGCGCAGAAGTTTGCCGATCTAGGGGCGAATATCGCGATTCTGGATCGCGATGCGACCACCGGCGGTAAGGTCACCCGCGAGCTTCAATCCCGAGGGCACCGTTCAGAATTTTTTCCATGCGATGTTGCCGACGCTCCTCAAGTGGACCGTGCCGTGCAATCCGTGCGCGAAGAGCTAGGCGGCGTGGACGTTCTCGTGAGCAATGCGGGTATCCAGCGCTACGGCGACGTCACCGGCACGACTGACGACCTCTGGGAAGAAGTGATGAGAATTAATCTCAATGGCTGCTTTCACGTCGCCAAGTCCACAATTCCGCTGATAGCGGCACGTGGAGGGGGAGCCGTGGTTGTGGTCGCTTCGGTTCAGACATTCACGGCTGTTGGAAACTCTGCGGCCTATGTTACGTCGAAGCACGCCTTACTCGGTCTCGTTCGGGCCATGGCTCTCGACTATGCCGGCAAGAACATTCGTGTAAATTGCGTTTGTCCCGGCGCGATTGACACGCCTATGTTGCGCTGGGCCGCCAGCCTGGATTCGAATCCCGAAAATGTAATCAATACCTGCAATCGCATGCATCCACTCGGCCGCATTGGGCGTCCCGAAGAGGTAGCCAATGCCATCGCTTTCCTTGCCAGCGACTGGGCCTCGTTCATCACTGGCACTGCCCTGCTAGTTGATGGCGGCATGCTTGTGCCGGCGGGAGGCATGGGATTCCAGGAAGGCGGAACGGGTGCCGCAACCAGGCAATAGTCCTTAGGCGGAGAGAACAAGCGTCCATGAATCTTGCTGACAAGTCGCCTTCATCGCAGGTGCCGCCGCCAAAATCGGTCGCGCCACACGCCTTCTCTTCGCAAGGGAAGCGGCACGCGTTGCCGCGGTGGATACCTATACCGAGCGGGTCGGTACTTTTGTCGAAGAGATCGATTGCACCGGTAGAGAAGCACAGGTCGTCGGGTGTCTTGGCACCCAGGAGGACATTGCTGGAGCAGCGCCCTACTTGATCCCGGACGACGCAGCGTTTGTAACTGGCGCGGCTTTTTCAATTGATGGGGGTTTCTCTCGTTGAAGCGAAGCTCAAAGAGTTTCGATGGGCACGCGGGAGTCCATGCTGCGCGCTGGCGCAAACGCTCCGCGTGTGTTCTGTCCAATGGAGTGATTGAACTCATTGCGCTGAACGGTGGCGGTCACGTTGCATCGCTTTGCTTCCTCCCCGGCTCGGGAAATCCTGACGCAAACGTTTTGTGGGAAGCCCCCTGGGAGACTGCAGATCCGGCAACGCCAAAAGCAAAAAAGCTCGCGTCCAAGTACGGACAGCGCTTTGTCGGTGAATTTCTAGTGTCTTTTACGGGTCACGCCCTCTGCTTGGACTATTTCGGCGCGCCATCTGCGGAAGAAGCGAAGCAGGGTCTGCCACTCCATGGAGAAGCTGCCAACTCCACTTGGCGGCTTGTACAGAGGGCACAGGGCTCAGGAACGCCTCAAGCGAAGTGGCAGGTGCAACTTCCTTCTGCTGGGCTGCTCTTTGAACGCGAGATCCGCTTGCACCGCAACAGCAGCATCGCCTTGTTCAAAGAATGTGTCACCAACCAGCGATCAGAGGATCACTATTTTCATTGGGTTCAGCACGTTACGCTTGGGCAGCCCTTGCTTGGCCCGATCTCCAGTGCGGTATTTCTTTCCGGCAAACGAGCGAAGACTTGGCCGCTCGGCTATGAGGGCAAGAGCCTCGTCGCGGCAGATCGTGAATTCACTTGGCCATACGCTCCGCGCGAAAAAGGTGGCAGAACGGACCTTTCCCGTCCATTTTCCAAGCCAAGGACTGGGGCGGTAGCTTGCGTTCTTTTGGATCCCGCGCGCGAAACTTCGTTTATTGCTGCGCTGAATTGGGACCTTGGCTTCGTCTTTGGTTACTGCTTTCGGCGAGAGGACTTTCCTTGGGTCGCCGTTTGGGAAGAGAACTGCGCGCGAGACTATTCCCCGTGGAATGGCGCCACACAAGCCCGCGGCATGGAATTTGGTACAACTCCCCTGCCCGTTGGCAAGCAGGACATCTTTCGCATGGGAAATCTCTTTGCTACGCCTGGTTGGAAATGTGTTCCGGCTCGTGGAAAAAGCAACGTGTCTTACATGGCGTTTCTTGCCGCTGTTTCGAAAAGCTGGCGATCCATTCGTGAGGTAAGACACGAAAAGAATTCACTGGTCTTGCGGGGCGCAGAACGAAGTGAAGTCGTGAGAATCAGCGCGCCAAGTGCTCAAGAGTTGTGCTGGTAGATTGTGTCTCTCTTAGGTTGGCAAACAGGAGTGTGATTTCGCATGTCGGATACAACCGTAGGGCTGGTTCTCTTGCTGGTCGCTGGGGTCATGAATGCCAGCTTCACCTTGCCCATGAAATTCACTGGCAATTGGGCCTGGGAGAACACCTGGCTCGCGTGGTCCATCTTCGCGCTGGTGCTTTTGCCCCCGGTCGTCACCTTTATCACGATTCCGCACCTCGTTGACGTCTATCGCGACGCTGGTAACGGTCCTATCTTGCTCGCCGCAGCTTTCGGTGCGGGCTGGGGAATCGCGCAGGTCTTTTTCGGTCTTGCCGTTGAAACGATCGGTATAGCTCTCACGTTTTCCATCGTTCTGGGGATTTCCGCGGCCGTTGGAAGCCTGCTGCCGCTGCTGCGGCTTCATTCCAGCATGCTCTTCACTCCGGCTGGAGGCGGCGTAATCGCGGGCGTTGTTCTCGTTGTCATCGGCGTCAGCATTTGTGCCGTAGCGGGCCGGCGCCGCGAAGCTGTGTTTCGCCCGGCCGCTGGACGCTCGGGCTCCTCCATGACGCGAGGTCTCATCCTCTCGATTCTCTGCGGCTTCGGCGCTTCCTTCGTCAACTTTGGTCTCACGTTCGGCCATCCGCTTCTCGTCAGTGCGGAAAAATTCGGCGCTGCCCCCGTTTGGGCGCCCAATGCAGCGTGGTTGCCTTTGATGCTTGCAGGCGCGCTTCCCAACATTCTTTATTGTATCTATTTGCTCTCCAAGAATAAGTCCGGCTCGCGCTTTAGTCGTGAGGGCACGGGAAGTTATTGGGTTCTTGCTCTCGTCATGGCTATTTTTTGGTTTTCCAGCACGATGCTCTATGGAGTCTCTGCCGGAAAACTTGGCGACCTCGGCCCAATTCTTGGCTGGCCGCTATTCATGTCGCTCATTGTTATCGTTGCCAGCCTGCTCGGAATCGCAACGGGCGAGTGGAAAAATACCGGCAAACGGCCCGTGCGAATTCAATTGGTCGGCGTTGGATTTTTGGTCGCTGCAGTTTTCGTTCTAGCCCTCACTAGTCGTTGGGTGTGAGCGAATCATCTTGAGGAGTGTGAATGAAGGCCTTATCAATTGATTTAGGCGGGACGCACGCCGCTTGCGCGATTGTGGAAGGAACAACTCTCGTTGCCACGGAATCCATTGCCACGAATCGCGGCAAAGGACTGCGGCCGCTGCTGCCTGTTTTCTTGGAAACATTCCGCCGGCTGCTGTCGAAGACCGGAATCGCGCCGAAGGATTGTCAAGGTCTCACCCTCGGCTTTGCCGGGCTGGTCAATACGCGCACGGGGCGCGTTCTTTCCACCAACCAAAAATACGACGACGCGCTGGGCGTACATCTCCCAGAATGGAGCCAAGATTCTTTTGGTCTCCCGTTTCGCATTGAAAATGACGCGCGCATGGCGCTTCTCGGCGAGTGCTATGCAGGCGCGGCGCGCGGGACCTCCGACGCCGTCATGATCACATTGGGAACAGGCATCGGCGGCGCCGCCATGGTCGAGGGCAAGCTATTGCGCGGAAAGCACATGCAAGCGGGGTGCTTGGGTGGCCATATCCCCGTTCTTTTCACCGGCAGGAGGTGTACTTGCGGAAGCATCGGTTGCGCGGAAGCCGAAGCCTCCGGCTGGGCTTTGCCTCTGATCGCCCAAGAGTGGCCTGGCTTCGCCCAGAGCGCTCTCGCGCATCACAAGGACGTCGGTTTTAAA
>Ga0137415_10001983_pt1 | contig 20451 bp, 17 predicted proteins | sample CZODoug3_1_1_16f_FD_183082 | JGI IMG/M metagenome (GOLD analysis project Ga0137415, IMG submission 183082) | Vadose zone soil fungal communities from Angelo Coast Range Reserve, California, USA - CZODoug3_1_1_16fungal (Hybrid Assembly) | ecosystem: Environmental > Terrestrial > Soil > Vadose...
CCCGCATCATCTGCTGCTCACGCACGAAGCGGTGGGCCTCTACGACACTGCGTGCAAGGTGAACCCACCCCTGCGCGAAGCGCGCGACGTGGAAGCCCTGCGCGCGGGCCTGGCCGACGGAACCATCGACGCCATCGCCACCGACCACGCGCCGCACGCGCCCCTCGACAAGATCTGCGAGTTCGCCGAGGCGAAGCCGGGCATGGTCGGCCTCGAGCTCTGCCTTCCGCTGCTCCTGGGCCTGGTGCAAGAGGGCGCGCTGCCGCTGAATCGGCTGGTGGAATCGCTCACGCAAGCGCCCTCCCGCATCGCCCGCTTGCCCGACAAGCGTCTTCGCGAGGGGGCGCGCGCCGACCTGGTGCTGGTCGATCCGGAGGAGCACTGGACGATCGACGCTTCTCGCCTACGCTCCAAATCGAAAAACACCCCATTCCTGGGACGGACCGTCAAAGGACGCGTGAAGATGACCATGATCGCCGGAAACATCGTATTCGACGCGAACGCAGGAGCCTCGCCCTTGGCGGCGGCGGAGCAGAGGAACGCGTGATGGACGCGGAACGCGCTTACCTCGCCCTCGCCGATGGCACCATCTTCCCGGGCCGCCCGTTCGGCGCGCGCGGGCTCGCCACCGGCGAAGCGGTCTTCACCACCACGATGACCGGCTACCAAGAGGTGCTCACCGATCCTTCGTATGCCGGCCAGATCGTCACCATGACCGCGGCCGAAATCGGCAACGTGGGTGTCAACACCGAGGACTCGGAGTCGGTCGACGGCCGCGTGCACGTGGCCGGCTTCGTGGTGCGCGATCTGAGCCCCATCGCCTCCAACTGGCGCGCGCAAGAGTCGCTCGATGCGTACCTCGCGCGCCACGGCAAGGTCGGCATCGAGGGCGTGGATACGCGCAAGCTCACGCGCCACCTCCGCGATCACGGCGCACAAAACGCAGCCATCGGCACCGACGCTCCCGAGGTGCTCGTCCGCCGCGCGCGCGAAGCCCCCGACATGAACGGCCTCGACCTGGTCGACATGGTCTCCCCGCGCGAACCTTACCGATGGACGGAAGGCCGCGGCGCATGGCAGGTCCCCATCACGGCTTCGCGCGCGGCCAACGCGGAGCGCGCACCCGTCAAGGAACCGGTGCACCACGTGGTGGCCATCGACTACGGCATCAAAAAGAACATCTTGCGCTGCCTGGTCGACGCGGGATGCAAGGTCACCGCCGTTCCCGCGCGGATGCGCGCCGACGAAATTCTCGCCCTGAAGCCCGATGGCGTCTTTCTTTCGAACGGACCGGGCGACCCGGCCGCCGTCGGCTACGCCATCGCGACGGTGCGCGAATTGGTCGGCAAAGTCCCCATCTTCGGCATCTGCCTCGGCCACCAGTTTCTCGCCTCCGCGCTCGGCGGCAAGACCTACAAGCTCAAATTCGGCCACCGCGGGGCCAACCAACCCGTCAAGGACCTGACCACCGGCCGCATCGAAATCACCACGCAAAACCACGGCTTCTGCGTCGACCTCGCCTCGCTGCCCTCACGCGCCCAACCGACGCACGTCCACCTCAACGACGGCACGAGCGAGGGCCTCCAGGTCCCCGATCTCCGCGCCTTCAGCGTGCAATACCACCCCGAAGCCGCCGCGGGCCCCCACGACTCGCTCTACTTGTTCGAACGGTTCACCCAGTCGATGGGGTGACCTTCTCCTATTCTTGAACCGAGCGCACCGTCTCGATGCGCAGGTTCGGAATTCCTGTAAAATCGCGACGATTTCTCGTGAGGAGCACGGCCCCCGCAGCAGCGCACGTGACGCCAATCGCAATATCGGCGGCGCGTTTGCGCGGAGAGCCGAGCATCCGAAAAACATCGGCCGCCAGCGCAGCCATGACTTCGTCGAAGGGGACGAGACCGGACTCACCGAAGAACGAACGGGCAACCGCGAGCTGCTCGGGCGTACGCGGACCGCGCGAAAATTCGTACCAAGCCACGGTGCTCATCTGGATTTCGAGGTCCTTGTCGGCAATGGCAAGGAGGCGACGGCGTTCTGCGCCTGCGGCCGAGACCGCGTAGACCAGAAAATCCGTGTCCAGATGCACGATCACTAAAATCCCTCGTCTTCCGCCTTGAGGCGTGCAACTTCGGCGGCCGGATCGTTGTCTTCGAAAAGCACGAAGAGTTTCTGAAGCAGTCGGCGGCGCTCGGTTTTGGCGTTGACTCCTTGTCCTAACAGCGCATCGCGCTCGCGCACGACCGCGCGACGAATCGCCTCCGAGCTCGAACACTCCCAGTGCAGAGCAAGCTCGCGAGCCGCCCTGCGACTCTTGGCATCGAGGACGATGGTGGTGCGGTTAGCCATATCATATGTATATGGCAGATACGCATCCCCTGCAATCACGTGCCGCCGTCCGCGGCGCATGCTACGAGATGCCGCCCAAATGGAGAGCCCGCGGAAAAGCGTCTACTTCGTCAGCCTCGGTTGCCCGAAAAATCGGGTCGACAGCGAGGTCATGGTCGGCGTTGCGCGCGGCGCCGGATACGAGGTGGTGGCCGACGCGGAAGAAGCCGAGACCATCGTCATCAATACGTGCGGCTTCATCGGTGAGGCGAAAAAGGAGTCCATCGATACCATCCTCGAGCTGTCCGAGCTGAAGAAGCAAGGCGGGTGTTCGCGCTTGGTGGTCACCGGTTGCCTCTCGCAGCGCTACCCCAACGAGCTCGCGTCCGAGATGCCCGAGGTGGACCATTTCCTCGGCTCCAGCGATATGCTCAAGCTCGGTGACGTGCTTCGCGGGGGCGCCGATCGCATGCTCGTCGGGCACCCGGCCGACTGGGTCGTTCGCGCCAGCGATCCCCGCGTGCTCACCGGCAGCCGCGTGCACGCCTACGTCAAAATCGCCGAAGGATGCAACCGCGTCTGCTCGTTTTGCACGATCCCCGAGTTTCGCGGCAAGCAGCGCTCGCGCGACATCGATGACGTCGTTCGCGAGGCCGAGCAGCTCGCGGCGCAAGGGGTGGTCGAGCTCAATTTGATCTCCCAGGACACCGTCTCTTATGGGCGCGATTTGCGCCAGTCGGGCAAGGCGGACCGCGGTGCGCTCGCCGCGCTGGTGCGGCGCGTGGCGGAGGTGGAAGGCATCCGCTGGGTGCGCCTCTTTTATCTCTACCCCGAGACCATCGACCTCGAGCTCCTCGAGCTTCTCGCGCACCATCCGCGCGTGGTTCCGTACGTCGACATGCCCTTGCAGCATGCGTCCGACGCCATGTTGCGCCGGATGAAACGCGGACACGGGGCCGATCGGCAGCGACGGGTGGTCGAACGCATGCGCAAGGAAATCCCCGGCCTCACCTTCCGCACCGCGTTCATCGTCGGGCACCCGGGCGAGACCGACGAAGAGTTCCAGGAGCTTCTCGACTTCGTCGCATGGGCGCGTTTCGAGCACGTCGGCGTCTTTCGTTACTCCGATGAAGAGAGCTGCAAGAGCCACGGCTTCGAGGACAAAGTCAGCGCACGCGTGGCCGCCAACCGCTACCGCAAATTGATGTCGCTCCAGCGGCGCATCGCGCGAAAGGCCAACCGCGCCCGCGTCGGCCAGGAGCTCGACATCTTGGTCGAGGGCCCCAGCGAAGAGCACGAGTTCGTCATGGCGGGACGCCACGCCGGGCAGGCCCCCGAAATCGATGGACAGGTCTATCTTTCGGGCGCCGAGGTGCACCCCGGACAGATCCGCCGCGTTCGGATCGGCCAGGCCAGCGACTACGATCTCGTGGGCGACGTCATCGACGACGCACCCTCCGGGCCCAGAAAGAAGAAGCGTGTCGCGCTCAAGATGTTCGACAGCCCCGCACCGCTCGCGTCGCCGACGACCGAGTGGCGCTAGGGCCGCATTTTACGATGCAGTGCGTCATCGAAAAGAACGCGTGAGGGCGCAGGAACCGCTGTGCGACGCTGCGTGTTTCCGGCCATGATAGTGAATTCGGTCGGCTTCTTGCCGATTGGCCAAAATGACCGCGCGCGCCACGTACAAGAAGAGCGAGGTGAGTCGCCGTTCCGTCGTCGAGGCAGCGGTGCGTGCGCTTGCCAAACAGGGCTTTGCCAACACGAGCGTGAGTGACATTGCGCACTCGGCCGGGATGAGCAAAGGGGTGGTGCACTACCACTTCGCCAACAAGGACGACCTCATCGCACACGTGCTCGAACACTGTTCGACCGTGGTGCGCGAGCGCGTGCGCATGGCGTGGGATCTGGGCGGAATGCCCATGGAGCGCATTCGACGGCTCCTGCGCGAGGCGTGGGCGATCCGGCGCGAAGGCATTCCGGAGATTCGCGTCATCATGGACCTGATGGCCCAAGCGATTTACGACCCGCCCTTGCGCGGCGCCGTGCGCGCCATGATGCAGAGCAGCCGAAAGCAGATCGTCGAAGACTTCATGCATAGCTTCGAGAGCCTCGGCATCCACTCGAAGATCGCCCCGCCCGTGCTCACCCGCATGCTCATGGCTGCGCTGGATGGGTTGTGCTTGCAACAGCTCTTCGACCCCTCCGATCCCACCGAAGAAGAAGAGATTTTGCGCGCGGTCGAAGTTGTCGCTGGTGCTCTTTTCGAGCCTGTGATCGCTAGCAACTAAGCGAAATCTCGCACCATTTACCGCGTCATAATTAAAATGACGCGATGTGTTGTCGCGCCCTTGACATTTTGGTCGTTCGGCCAAAAGATACTGGTCGGCCAGCCAGTTTTCTTTAAGCCAGTTCACCAGGCAGGTGCGACCATGTTCGACTACCTTTTCACACTCATGGGTCCATTCGGCAGCGCTACCGCTCTCGCCGCGGTTTTGCTCACCATCGGCATCGTGGTCGGTATCGGCCGTGCCGTTGGCCCGCGCCGCCTCGCGGGCCGGTTCTAATTCGAGGGAGACCCTGGGCTAATTTCCCATCGCTTGGTCGAGACAGGTTTCGAGCGTGCGGCAAGTCTTGTCGCCCCCGAGACAAGCGGCATCCGCGTCGGCGCGTGCCTGGTCGGTGAGGGTTGCGAGCTGATTGCACTTGTTGGGCACGAAGCCCTCGTCCGCGCAATTCTGGCCCCCAGGTGCCGTGAGCTTGGTGGCCAAGCCTTGGCACTTCTGGATGACGGGGATGTTCGGAAAAGCGGAGTCGGCAAGGACGTAATGTTTGCTGCAATCGCTCTGGATCTCCGAGCAAGCGACCGCACCGCTGTCCCCCTCCGATTGAAGATGGTCTCGAATGCAGCTCGTCACGTTGCGAAGCCAGATGTCTCTCACGCGAGGAGCGCGCGTCCGATAGTCGGAGTTGCATTGCGACAAGCACCTCGCATCGGGTGAGCCTTGAGGGCACGACGAAGCCGCGCAGACGCAGTCGGCCGCGCAATGTGCATTGCAATATTCGGTGACGGAAGAGTCACTGGCCGAAAGGGTGCCAACGTTGCCGGAATCAGAGGACGAGCTGCACGCAAACACGCCGAAGAGCGCGAGCGCGGTGACGGCGGAGAAAGCCCAAGCAGAACAATTCATGCGGCATGCTTGCACGATCGCCGTTCCTTAAAAAACGCAAATATTGCTGCAATTCACGCCACTTCGCAGTGGCAAATCGCGCCACGCGGGACCTGGGAACTATGGCGCGCCGTCGCCTGCACCAGCGTCGATCGGGGCTGGCGGAATGCTGAAGGTCGTGGTGGCCGAGCGCATCGAGCCGAATTCTTGCGACACGTCGATGACGTCATTCGGCAGGGCGATGATGGTCTGGTCCCAGTTTCCTTCCGAGTCGGCCAGGGTCCCGGCGACGCGCTCGTTGCGCGGCAGTGACTCGTTGTGGTTGTAGATGACCACCACCGCGTTGGGCTCCACCCCGTGTTCGGAGCTCAAGGCGTACTTCCCTCCGCCCGCCGCGGCGATCGACGGAATGGCCGGCGGCGGAAGCGGCAACGTGGGGCTCGCGCACGCGCCCGCGACGCACACGGAAAGGAGGACGGCGGATACGGCTCGCAAAACTCGACGCATACGCAAGGCTCCTCTCCGGGTTGAAAGTCGGCTGCGGCAAAGCCGCAGACCTCGGGTTGAAAGTCGGCTGCGGCAAAGCCGCAGACCTCCGGCCAAACTTTCGTAGCAAACTTCGTGGCAACCTTGGTAGCACAAGGTGCCTCGAATGATCGCGCGTGACCAGCACGAAGAAGGGTGGCGCCTCGCCAACTCAGTTGGCTTGCCTTGCCTGCCGGGGACGACACCCCGGTCTTTCGCACGCAGCGAGAACGCAGGCTATAACGCGCCTATGAGGTGGCGTTGGTAGCGTCGTTCTCCCGTCCCATTCCCTACGCGCTCGCGCTGGCATTGCTCCTCGCGCTCGGACGCGGCGAGACCATCGATGGCAAAGCCCCGAATCGTTCCGCCGCGCTGGTGTCCGTTCTATCGGCGCGCGGTCTGCTCGGGGACGAAGCCGATGTGACCTGGCTCGACGGCCCTCGCGGCGTCGGCGGAGCGATGTTCGGCGGGGCGCGGGCGCTGGTGCGCGCCCGCACGCGCGGCGAGCGCAACGAGAGCGCCGAGCCCAACGATCTCTATCTCGTGGAGGCGCGGCTGTCGCCCGAAGGGGTCCTCCTCGACGTGGACCAAGCGTGGAACCTGACCCATTCCACCGACGTCGACGAATCGCGCCCGGTCATCTCCGGGACGCTCGCGGCCACGGCGGCGTCGCTCGACGGCATCGTCAAAGACATTCATCTGCTCGATCTCGCCGGGCAATCGCCTGCGCTCTACACGGATTTCACGCGGCTGCAGCGCGCGCAAACGGCGCTCACCAATTTGCAGCAAACGGGACAGACGGAGGGCGTCGTTCACCTGGTGTTCGAACTCGATCCGCCGGCGAGCCGCGTGGAGCTCTCGTGGGAGGACGGGCGGCTCGTCGCCCTCGCCGACCGGCGGCGTGTGGTCATCGATCCGAGGGCCGCGAGCGCCGTCGAAGGAGGCGGATGGGTGCGCGCGCGAACGGAGATCCAAGCCGCGCCGGGGCGCCTGGTCACCTGGGCCGTCGACCGCGTGCGCGCGCTCCCGTGGTTCGGTGAGGACAGGATGCAGACCGTCAAGGCGGTGGCCTTCACCGCGCTCGATGCCTTGATGCGTGTACGTGCAAGCATTTCGCCCGACTCCACGGAGCAGGACGTGGCCCGCGATCTGTCGGGCATCAACCTGGGCGAGAGGCAGCCCGCGTTCACCGATCCGGAGCTCGGGTGGCCGCCCGCGCCCATGAAGCCCATCGTGCTGCCCGCGCTTCCAGGCGAAGGACAATGGATCTCGCTCGAACACGATCCGTTCATCCGGCAGACGAAGGGCGTGCCCTCGGCCTTCGTGACCTCGTTCGTGCGGGCCGACAAGACGCGCCACGAGACGCGCGTGTACGTGACTCTCTGGGATCCGCGGCAGATCGCGCTGCACATGCAAGCAGGCACGGTCGAGCCGGTGAGTGCCACCGGGGAGGCCGGGCTCGGCGAAATCCCGCGAACGCCCGAGGTGTTCAGCCATTTCGTGGGCGGCTTCAACGGCGGCTTTCAAGCCATCCACGGTGAGTACGGGATGCAGGCCAACGGCGTGCTCTATCTGCCGCCCAAGCCGTACGCGGCCACGGTGCTCGAGATGAAAGATGGGTCGACCTCCTTCGGCGCGTGGCCGGTGACCTCCGAGGTCCCCGACGACGTGCTGTCCTTCCGGCAGAATCTCACGGCGCTGGTCGAGGACGATCGCTTCAACCCGTGGGGCCGCACCTGGTGGGGAGGCACACCCAAAGGCTGGCAAGACGAGATTCACACCACGCGAAGCGGCATTTGCCTCACCAAGGAAAACTTCGTCGGCTACTTCTGGGGAAACGATATTTCGGCGGACGTATTGGCCAATGCGATGTTGGCCGCGCGCTGCGCCTTCGGCCTGCACCTGGACATGAACGCAGGCCACGCGGGCTTCGAATTCTACGACGTGGAGCCCAAAGACGAGCTTTTGCCCCTGGGCCGGCCGCTCCAGCAAGATTGGGAATTCGAGGGCACGCTCAAGTCGATGCCCGATTTCCGATTCCGCGCGCGGCGCATGGTCAAAGGCATGGGGCACATGAACTTCCCGCGGTACATCCACCGAGACGAGCGCGATTTCTTTTATCTGACCAGCCGCCCGATCTTGCCCGGTCGCGATCTGACGCCTGTGATTTGGCCGTCTGCGGGCGCGGCGGGCGCCGGCGAAGGTGCGTGGCGCGTCAAAGGATTGCCGCAGCACGGATTTCCTTATGCGATGGCCACCACGTGGGTTCGCCTGATTGCGAATCGACCCGAGGTCAAAGTGCGCGTGCTGCGCATGGACCCGAGAACCGTGCGCCCCGCGGCCAGCGCCGGCACCACGGAGCAGACGCCCACGGTCGTCTCGTTTTCAGGGGAGGCGCGCGCCAAACCTGGAGAGATGGGCATTTGGCTGTCCCAAGGGCTCTTTCTCGCCCATGCGCCCGCGGCGCACACGGAGGCTCCCGCGGAGCTGAATGGCGCTCTCGTGGCCGCGGGCGAGCCAGCAAATGGGGCGGCGGCGAAGACGGCGCGCACCTTCGCAGGCATCGACGACGAAGAGGGCATGCTCGTATGGATCGAGCTCGATCCGGCTAGCCCTGCGGATGGCGAAACGGCAGCCGCCATCGATGCGCTGCTCGCGAAAATGGGTTGTACGGCGCGCATGGCCGTACATGGCGACGCGCACGCGTTTCCCGGAGGTCATCTCGATGTCGCAGGGGAAACCGTGGTGACGCCCGAAACCACCGTGCGCCTGGTGCGCGGCGAAACACCGGGGGCGCATCCGGAATTCGCATCGACGCCCATTGTACGTCCTTCCGTTTGGCAGCCGCTTCAAAGTCAGCGTGTGCGTTATTTCAATAAGAAGCACGTCAATGCTGCGACCACGGCGCCGCCCGGTGCGCCGAACGCTCCGAATGCTGCCCCCACCCTTTTGGATACGGGCACGCCGAGGTAAGAAAGAGGGGCGTTGAATTTCCCACACCCCCTGTCTGTGGGAGCTCGATCGGATCGTGCTCCGCGCGCTGGCGCACAATCCCGACGATCGCTACCGGTCCGCCAAGGAGCTCTACCGAGAACTGCACGCCGTCGCCATCGCGAAAGGGGCTCTGGCGTCGCGCATGGAGTTGGCCACCTACATGCAGGACCTCTTTCCCGATTTGCCCGATTTGCCCTCGAATGGGCCGCAGAAACCGGACGCAGGCGACATACGGCCCACGCAACGCATCGGATGGCAAGGTACAGAGGCCGCCCCACGCGGTACCATGTCCGAGCGGGGGCCAGGCGAGCCACGCGAGCAAGCGGCGCAGGAGAGCACGAAAATGGCAGCAGACGACGACGGCCGCTCTCATGTGAATCGAGTGAATCACACGGGTCACGTGGACGAAGACGCGGACACGTTCGACGGGCCGATGCCGCCCATGACCGCCGCCCCACCGCCGGCGCCCCCGCGCTCGTCTTCCGTGCCCCAGGGCCCTTCTGCAGCACCTGCGCGATCGTCGGTGTTGCCGCCACAAACTGCGATGCGATCTCCGGTCGCGGGTCGGCTCGGGACCATCGGCAAGCGCACGCTGCTCGGGGTTCATGCGCCGACGCCGTCGCCTGGAGTCACCTCGTCCGATTTGACGCCCGTCGCGGTACCTTTTTCGGCATCCACGCCGGTGGCTTACCCGGCAGCTGCCCAGAGGACCGCACCCGCACAACAGCGCGACTGGGACGACGAGCACGAGGCACGCACCGTTCTCGACGACGATGACCACGTCACCGCGCAACGTCTTCCTCGTCTCACGCCACCGCCGCCCACGCCCCCTTTGGTTGAAAGTCGGGAGCGGCCGAGCCGCGCACCTCCGGTTGAAAGTCGGGAGCGGCCGAGCCGCGCACCTCCGGTAGCACCTCTGGCGCCACCGCCTTCGGCACCGGTCAGCGGCTATCGTCCGCAGCAAGCGACCTCGGATTACCCGTCGAGCATGGCGCCGCGCGCGGTTCCGGTGACCTCGGGCTACCTCACGCCACCGCCGCGTCACTACGGATCCACGCCGCCGCCGCACGCATCGCCAGCGCCGTATCCAGCGGCCTCGCTACGAACGTCCACGGCGCCCGAGGCCGCGTACGGAGAGTCGCAACCGCCCCCTTTTCATCATGGGCAGGTGCTGCCCGCCGGAAATCGCAACGAAGCCACCGCGCTCGTCCGCCCGACGCCGCCGCGCGTGGGAATTTTCATCGGAATCGCCGGGGCACTTCTCGTTCTGAGCGGGCTTTTGCTGCTCATCGTGCTGTTTCCGCGCACGGGCAAAGTCGCGGTGCACGTGACCGATGCCAAGGGTGCGAACGTCAACCGCGTGGAGATCTTTCTGGATGGCGCGAAGCATTGCGATACGTCGCCGTGCCTCATCGACGGGGTGAGCGCAGGGGCGCACAGCGTGAAGGTGCTCGGCGCCGATGGGTCGGTGAGCGAGCGCTCTGTCGCTGCCGAAGCGCGCAAGGAGGTCGCAGCCGACCTCACCTTGAATGCCCATGGTGGAACCGGTCTGCGCGCGGCGGCCAGTCCGGCCGGAACGCGCCTTTGGATCGACGGTCGCGACGCCGGACCGCTCCCGCTGGAGATCAAAGATCTCACCGCGGGCGATCACAAGGTGCGACTCGCGGCCGGCGACCGCTACGAGCCGCTCGAGCGCACGCTCACGCTCACGAAAGACGAGACCACCGATCTCGGGACCATCGCGCTCAGGGTCCTGCGCGGCAAGGTGACCATCACCCTTGGCACGCCCGACGCGAAGGTTTATCTGGAATCGGGAAACGATCGACGCGATCTGCCGACTTTTCCCATCTCCGTCGACATCGACACGTCCAAAACTTGGACTCTCAAGGCATCGCGATTCGGATTCACCGATTACCGACAACCGATCACCTTTGCCGATGGCCAAGCGGAAAAGACCATCAACGTGCAGCTCGAGCCGAAGACGCCTTTGCCGCAATTCGCAGCAGCGACCCCGCGCGCCGCCGCCAGCAGCCCCCGCCCGCCCGGCGCGCCGAGTCCGAGCAAAAGCAAGAACGAGGCGCCTTCGCAGCCGGCCGACAGCGTCAGCAGCAGCGGACCCACGGAGGTCCAAGGGGAAGCGTTTCTCAATATCAACTCCATCCCCGCGTCGTCGGTGGTGCTCGATGGGAAACCCATCGGAAGCACGCCGCAGGTGCGGGTATCGGTCCCACCCGGAAATCACATGGTGGTGTTCGTCAATTCCGAACAGGGTTTGCGGAAATCGGTGCCCGTGAGCGTCGCGGCAGGAGACATCAAACCGGTTATCGGTAAGCTTCGAGAGCCATGATGATGCGACCCCTCGTCCGCAACGGTTTCACCTTGGTGAAGATGCTCGTCATCGTGGCCATGGTCGGCCTCTTCGCAGGGCTCATGCTCTACGGCGTTCGGCAATCGCGCGTGCGTTAGAGCGACAAACAGTTCGACTCCCGTCGGCTTCCTGCGGATTTCCGTCGCCCCGCTGCGTTGCTCCTCCTCAAATTACTCGAGTAGTTTTCGTCGTCGCGCCTTGCGGGGCTAGGAACTCCTTGGAATCCTCGGTCCATCGAACTGCTTGTCGCTCTAGAGATCATCCTTGGCGGGCGCGGTAGACGCCGCGTTCGTCCAAAAAGAGATGCAGGTGCTCGCGCTCGGCGGGCGAGAGAACCTCGGCCAACCAGACTTCGAGCTCGTAGCGGCGCTTGAAGACGCGGCGCGCTGGATTTCCTGCTTCGCGAATCATGCGCAGGAATTGCAAACCGGAGGTTGCGCCCTCGCTGACCAACGTTGCGCTGCGATCCATGTAGGGATTTTGCGCGCGCATGAGCAGCGTGAATTTGTCCGCGACGTCGGGGGCAAATACGTCCGCGTCGTGGAGGTCGGCCACGATGATGGCGCGCTCGCCACGGGCGGTGACCGCGCTGACACACGCTCGTGCCTCGATGAACGCGCGGCTCGCTTCGTCGATCGTGACGGGCGCAGCTATCGCCATCTCGATCAAACGGCCGACCTTATTCGCTACCGAATACACGCCGCACGACCCTCGACAATGGGGCCCTAATCAATCAGAGCGACCGCAACATCGCAAGAGTTGACTGCAGTTTCACCCAACAATTCGAGTGATGTTGGCACGACGTCCTCCGGCGCGCATCGGCCCCGCTCCCTGCACGCAGGCCACCGTTCCCTGAAATTCAGTAGCCTTCGTGCCGCAATCAGCGGAATTGTGGACGGCCGGGGGAAACGGAGCTTTTCGTCCGCCATGTGGCTCGTTCGTATCGCCCTCAAACGCCCGTACACGTTCATCGTCATGGCGATGCTCATCGTCATCCTGGGCGTCGTGACCATCGTCCGAATGCCGACCGATATCTTTCCCGATATCGATATTCCGGTCATCTCCGTTATCTGGAAATACGGCGGCCTCACGCCCGAGGAGATGGAAAAGCGGGTCATCACCAACTACGAGCGCGGCCTCACCACCACAGTCAACGACATCGAGCACATCGAGAGCCAATCGCTCCAGGGCACGGCGGTCGTCAAAGTCTTCTTTCAGCCCGGCGCCAGCATCGACGCCGCCACCGCACAGGTGACCGCCTTCTCGCAAACGGTCATCAACAACCTGCCGCCCGGCGCCACGCCGCCGCTCATCATGCGCTACAGCGCCTCGAACGTGCCCATTCTGCAGGCCGCGCTCGAGAGCGATTCGATGAGCGAGCAGCAGCTCTTCGACTACGGCGTCAACTTCGTACGCGTGGACATCGCAACCGCCAAGGGCGCGCAGATCCCCTTTCCTTATGGTGGCAAGCAGCGCCAGATGATGGTCGATATCGACCCTCAGCGGCTCTACGCCTGGGGCCTTTCCCCGCGCGACGTGCTCACCGCGATCACCTCGCAGAACGTGGTCCTGCCCACGGGCACGGTCAAGATGGGCGTCGACGAGTACCCCATCTCGGTCAACAGCTCCCCCGAGCTCCTCGTGGATCTCGGCACCATTCCCATCAAGACCACGGCGCAGGGCACCACCGTGTACGTACGCGACGTGGCCAACATCCGCGACGGAAATGGGCCACAGACCAGCATGGTGCACGTCGGCGGAAGAAAATCGGTCTTGATGAGCGTCTTGAAGGCGGGGAGCGCGAGCACGCTCGACGTCGTTTCGCGCATCCGTGACATGCTCCCGACCACGCTCGCCCGGCTCCCCAAGGAGCTCAAGGTCTCGCTCCTCTTCGATCAATCCATTTTCGTGCGCGCGGCGGTGTCCGGCGTGGTCAAAGAGGCGTGCATCACCGCCGGATTGACCGCCATCATGCTGCTCGTCTTTCTGGGCAGTTGGCGGAGCACGATCATCGTGGTGGTGTCGATTCCGCTCTCGATTCTCGTGTCCATCATCGTCCTGAGCTTTCTCGGGCAGACGCTCAACGTGATGACCTTGGGCGGCATGTCGCTGGCCGTAGGCATCTTGGTCGACGACGCCACGGTCACCATCGAGAACATGCACCGGCAGATGGCCATGAAAAAGCCCATCGTGCAGTCGATCCTCGACGGTGCATCGGAAATCGCCGTTCCGGCGTTCGTCTCCACCTTGTGCATCTGCATCGTGTTCGTACCGGTGGCCTTCATCACCGGGGCGGCGAAGTCGCTTTTCAGCCCGCTCGCGCTGGCCGTCGTCTTCGCGATGCTCACCTCGTATTTTCTCTCGCGCACCCTGGTGCCCACGCTCGTTCGCTACCTTCTCGCGGGCGAAGCCGAAGAACACGCCAAGGACCACCACGAGGCACCGAAGACCCTGTTTGCGCGCCTCTTCGCGCGGTTCAACGCCGGCTTCGACCGCATGCGCACCTTCTATGGAAGCTGGCTCGCATGGGCGCTGGAGCATCGGCGGATCGCCGTGGGCGGTTTTCTCGCCTTCGTCGTATTTTCCTGCGCGCTCTTTCCACTGGTTGGTCGCGACTTCTTTCCGAGCGTCGACGCGGGGCTCATCAAGCTCCACGTGCGCGGCACCCCAGGAACGCGGCTCGAGGAGACGGAAAAGCAGTTCGCGCGCATGGAGGACACGATCCGCACCATCATCCCGGCGCACGACATCGAGACCCTCCTCGACAACCTCGGCGTGCCCATCAGCAGTATCAACTTGTCGCTCAGCGAGGGCGCCCTCATCTCGCCCGCCGACGGCGAGATCCTCATCGCCCTGAAGAAGGAGCACGCGCCCACCGCCCAGTACGTGCGAAGGCTCCGCAAGACCCTGCACGACGAGTACCCCGAGCAGACCTTCTTCTTCCTGGCACCCGATATCTCGACGCAGGTGCTCAACTTCGGTCTGCCTGCCCCCATCGACGTGCAAGTCGTGGGCGCCGTCGGCAACGAGGTGCAGACGCAGGGGGTCGCGGAGAAGATCGCGGCGGAGATGAGCAGGATCCCGGGCGCGGCCGACGTGCATCTGGCGCAGGTGCTACGCGTGCCGCAGCTTCGCATCGACATCGACCGCACCATGGCCAGCCAACTGGGCATGACCGAGAAAGACGTGGCCACCGATCTCTTGATCTCGCTCTCGTCGAGCCAGCAGGTCTCCCCCAACTGGTGGCTCGACAAGCGCGGCGTGCAATACGCGGTGGCCGTGCAGACGCCCCAATACGCAGTCAATTCCATGGACGCGCTCAACACCACGCCGCTGTCCACGGGCACCGATGTGCCGCAGCTCCTGTCCAACGTCGCGTCCATCTCGCGCATCGAAGGGCCGCAAAACGTCACGCACTACGATGCCGTGCGGACCTACGACGTGCAGGCCAACGTCGATGGAAGCGATCTCGGCTCGGTCGGGACCGCAGTCTCGCGGGTGGTCGATTCGCTCCGGTCCGGATTTCCGCGTGGAACCACGGTGCGCATGAAGGGGCAGATCGAGAGCATGGAGTCGTCGTTCCGCGGTCTGGCTTTCGGTCTCCTGTTCGCGGTGGTGCTCGTGTATCTGCTGATGGTCGTCAACTTCCAATCGTGGCTCGACCCGCTGGTCATCCTCATGGCGCTCCCCGGCGCCCTCGCGGGCATCGCCTGGATGCTCTTTCTCTCGCGCACCACGCTCAGCGTCCCCGCCCTCATGGGATCCATCATGTGCGTGGGCGTGGCCACGGCGAACAGCATCTTGGTGGTGACCTTCGCCAACGATCAGCGCAAGCTCGGCCTCGATGCGAAGGCCGCGGCGCTGGCCGCCGGGATGACGCGCCTTCGCCCGGTGCTGATGACTGCGCTGGCGATGATCATCGGCATGATCCCGATGGCTCTCGCGCTCGAAGAAGGTGGAGAACAGAATGCGCCGCTCGGGCGCGCGGTCATCGGCGGCCTGACCTTGGCGACGATAACCACACTTTTCTTCGTTCCCGTGATGTACAGCATCCTGCGACGTGGCATACCGAGGGCGACAGAATCCCTTTTGGAGAACGCATGAGCTCGCACGACCACAAGCCGGAGGTTCGCGGCGCCGCCGCGACCGACTTGCAACCGGCGGAGGGCCCGAGTGGCTCGACGGGAGGCCCGACCCCCGAGCCAGGCAGCGACCATCTCGGCTTCGCTCTTCCGGAGCCAGCCGCCCTCACACGCACGCGCGCGCTCTCCATCGCGCTGGGCGCGGCCGCGGTGTTGGTCGCAGCGTTCGTGATCGGATACCTGCCGAAGCGACAGGCACGCGCCGCCCTCGAGCAAGGTGTGAAGACGAGCGAACAAGCCGCAACGCGCGTGGCCGTGGTGGCGCCGAAGGTCACCGCGAGCGACCGGGCCATCGCTCTTCCCGGCAGCGTGCAGCCCCTCGAGGAGACGCTCATCTACGCGCGCGCCAACGGCTACACGCGCCGCTGGCTGGTGGACATGGGCGACAAGGTCAAAGAGGGGCAGCTCCTGGCCGAAATCGACACGCCGGAGCTCGACCAAGAGCTGGAACAAGGCCGCGCGCAGCTCGCGCAGGCGCAAGCATCCATCGGGCAATCGGTGGCCAACCGCGATTTCTCGAAGACCACGCTGGAACGCTACAAGCAGCTCACCCCCGCGGGGCTCGCCTCGCAGCAGGATCTCGATCAGAAGCGCGCGCAGTCTCTGGTCGACGAGGCCAACGTCACGGTGGCGCAGGCCAACGCGAACGCGCAGGAGGCCAACATCCGGCGTCTCGTTCAGCTCAAGTCGTTCGCGCGCGTGCTCGCGCCCTTCGACGGCACCATCACCCAACGCATGATCGAACGCGGCGCCCTGGTCACCTCGGGCAACGCCACGCCGCTCTTCAAGATCTCGGCCACCGATCCGATGCGCGTCTTCGTGCAGATCCCACAAGACGTCGCGCCGAGTGTGCAGATCGATGCGGGCGCCAAGGTCACCGTGCGCGAATACCCGAACCGCGTCTTCGACGGCACGGTATGGCGCTCGGCCGGTGCGCTCGATCCGACCTCGCGAACGATGAGCACCGTGGTGCGCATCCCGAACCCCAAGGGCGAAATCCTCGGCGGCATGTACGCGCAAGTCGCTCTGACCTTGCCGGTACCGCATCGTGTGCTCGAGATCCCGGCGACGGCGCTGCTCAACGACGCCAAAGGTCTGCGGGTGGCGGTCGTGGATTCGGACAACAAGATTCGCTTCACCACCGTGGTCATCGAGCGCGATACCGGTGCGAATTTGGAGATCTCCAGCGGGCTCCAACCCACCGACCGCGTCGTTAAAATCGCGGGCGCCGAGCTGTTCGACGGCAAGAGCGTCGAGGTTCAACAATAAGGAGAGGGAGAGATTCACCACGGAGCCACGGAGAACACGGAGAGTTTTTTCTTCAACCCAATAAACCCTCAGTGTCCTCCGTGCCTCCGTGGTGAAAATCTCTTCTTGCTCTAAGCTAGCGCCATGCGTGAGGGACGACCGAGTTACACGGCGGCATGGGTGGCGGCATTGCGCGGGCTCACGCGTTCGTCGCTCGACGAGCGGGTCGCCGATCCGGTGGCGCGCGATCTCGTGCCGCAGCCCTACGCGCTGGCCATCGACTTGACCGATCGCTTTCCCGAGGTGTGGAACCGGCTGCGAACCGTGGCCGATCGCGCGAGCTTCTACCATTTCAGCCATGTGGCGATGCGAACGCGGGCCATCGACGACGTCGTCACCCGCGCCATCAGGGAGGGTGCTCATCAATTGGTCGTCCTGGGCGCGGGGCTCGACTCGCGTGCTTGGCGTCTATCGTGCCTCGCTGATCACGTCGTGTTTGAGGTCGATCATCCGGCGACGCAAGCCTACAAGCGGCGGAAGATCGAAGGCCGCCGGAGCGTCGCTCGCGACGTGCGCTTCGTGGCCGTCGACTTCGAACGCGATGCGCTGGAGGAGCGCCTCACCGACGCGGGATACGATCCGACGGTGCGCTCGGTGTTCATCTGGGAAGGCGTCACCATGTACCTGCAACCCGAGGCGGTGGAGCAGACCCTGTCCGTGTTGTCGAAGCTGGCTGCGCGAGGTTCGACCTTGCTCGTGACCTATGCGCGGCGCCACCAACGGAGCGCGAGCGTCGAAATCGTCCGCTGGGTCGTGCGCAGTTCCGGAGAACCATTTCGTGCACTGTACACACGAGGACAGATGGCCGAGGCCCTCTCCCGTCACGGTTTCCGCGCCGTCACGGACGAAGGATTGAAAGACTGGGTGCCGCGCTACAGGAACGGCACGGAGAGTCCGGGCAGCCTCGAGCGACTGGTGCACGCGATTCGGGAGTAGGCGTTACACGAAAGATTTTCACCACGGAGGCACGGAGGACACGGAGGTTTTTTGTTCTCCCCAATAAACTCTCTCCGTGCCCTCCGTGCCTCCGTGGTGAATTCTCCTCAGGTGCCCTTAGTCTTAGTGGCGGAAGTGGCGGACGCCGGTGAGGACCATGGCGAGGCCCAGGGCGTCGGCGGCGGCGATGATGTCGGGATCCTTGACGCTGCCGCCCGGTTGCGCGATGGCCGTGACGCCTGCTTTGGCCGCGGCTTCCACGCCGTCGGGGAATGGGAAAAATGCGTCGGAGGACAACGCGCTTCCGCGCGCCTTGTCGCCCGCTTTTTCACATGCAATCTGCACGGAAATCACGCGGGACATCTGTCCGGCTCCGACGCCTACGGTGCGCGTGCCTTGCGTGAGCACGATGGCGTTCGACTTCACGTGCTTGCACACGCGCCACCCGAACGCGAGCGAACGCAGCTCCTCTGCCGTGGGCGCGCGCCGGGTCACCACCTTGCCGCCCTCCACCTCGTTTTTGGCGCCCGCGTCGCGCGTCTGCACCACCAGACCGCCGCCTACGCGCTTGTACTGCAGCGAGGCGTGGTCCGCGCCCAGCCATGCGCCCGTGGCCAGGATGCGCAGGTTCTTTTTCGCGCGGAGCACGTCGAGCGCGCCCGGTTCGAATGAAGGGGCCACCACGCACTCGAGAAACGTCTCCGCGAGGATCGCCGCCGTCGCCGCGTCCACCGCGCGATTGAGCGCCACGATGCCGCCGAACGCGCTGAGCGCATCCGCCTCCCGCGCCTCGCGATACGCCGCCGCCAGCGAGGTGCCTTCGGCCACGCCGCACGGGTTCGTATGCTTCACCACCACCGCCGCCGGAGCATCGAACTCGCGCACGGCGTCGAGCGCCGCCTCGACGTCGACCAGGTTGTTGAAACTGAGCTCCTTGCCGCCTGCGCCGAGGCTTTCGGCGCGCGCGAGCGATCCCGCCGCGGCGCTGCGCTCGATGTAAAATGCGCCCTGTTGATGCGGGTTTTCGCCGTAGCGCAGCCCGTAGGCCCGCTCGAAGGGAAGCGTGAGATAGCGTGGGAACGCCTCGCGTCCGCCGTCTTCGCGCCGCGAGGACAGGTAGCCGCTGATGGCTGCGTCGTAGGCGGCCGTGTGCGCGAAAGCCTTGGCCGCGAGCTCCGCACGGAGCCCCTGCGTCACCTCGCCCTCGGCGGCGAGTTCCGAGAGCACGCGCTCATAGTCCGCGGGATCGCACACGACGGCGACGCGCGCGTGGTTCTTCGCGGCCGAGCGCACCATCGAAGGCCCGCCGATGTCGATGTTCTCGACGATTTCCTCATGCGTCGCGCTGCTCGACGCCGCCACCCGCTCGAACGGGTACAGATTGACCACCACCAGGTCGATCTCGCGCGCACCGAGCCGCTCCAGATCGACGCGGTCGCGCTCCCCGCGCGAGAGGATGCCTCCGTGCACCCGCGGGTGGAGCGTCTTCACGCGGCCATCCATCACCTCCGGCGAGCCGGTGTAGCTTTCGACGGTCTCGACGGCGATGCCTTCGTCGGCAAGCGCGCGCGCGGTCCCTCCACTGGAAAGAAGGGTCACCCCGCGCGCAGCCAGGGCGCGCGCAAACGGGATGAGGCCGGTTTTGTCGGAAACGGAGAGCAAGGCGGTTCGAACGGGCATGACCGCCCGTTATCGTCTCCACGCTTCCGGGTCAACGGTGCTCGCGAAAGCTCAATCGAGATCCGCGCTCGCGAATGCTTCGACGTCGAAATCGTCGTGCGAATCGTTCGAATCCCCTGAATCCGAAGACGCGGCCACGGGAGCGTCGTCCTCGTCGATGTCCGCTTCTTCGTTTTGCTCGTTTTGCTCGTTTTGCTCGTCTTGTTCGTCTTGCTCGCTGGACTCTTCCTCTTCTTCTTCCCGTACGTTCCGCGCGAGCACCGGGAGGCGGCGCTTGCCGACGGGGCCCTCGTCCACGTAATCGCGCAGCGAGGCCATCTCGCGCAGGGCCTCGAGCTTGGCCAGCCCTTTGACCTCGACCTGACGGATGCGCTCGCGCGTGAGGTTCATGATCGCGCCCACTTCCTCGAGCGTGGTCCCGCCGCGATCGGCCACATCGAGCGCGCACGTTTCGGTCATGTCCCAGACCTCGAGATCCGGGAAATTCAGCTTGATCGCGCCGGTCTTGGCCGACACGTCGAGATACAAGTGGTGCTTGCACGAGACGAACGGGCACGGGCGCATGCCGTTGGCGCATTCGTCACGCGTGCGCGGACGCTCCACCCCTTCTGCATCTGGATAGAGAAGTCGCCCGATCTCCAGCTCGCGCTTGGTCATGCGCTTCACGCTGATGGTCCGCGCCCGCACCGCGCGCTTTCGACGCGAGCGGCGCTGTTCGCGCGTGACCTGCTCGCCTTCTTCGCCAGGGGCGACCTCGCCTTCGCCGAAGGCAGGCTCGATGACCCGCGCCAGCGCGCCTTCGGTCGCGTCGCCTGCCGCGCCCTCACGCGGAGTCCCGCGATGGCTGCTCGAATCACGCACTTCCTGCAAGTCTTTCGGGTCCATTCGTCGTTCCTCCCGGTACTTCGCACGTGCCAAGATCGCGCTCGCGCGATCGACGCGCGCACCCCCGCCTCGTCCACGTTGCGGATCGCCTCCAATCCACAAGTGGCTCCCAAAA
>Ga0137415_10001984_pt1 | contig 20450 bp, 23 predicted proteins | sample CZODoug3_1_1_16f_FD_183082 | JGI IMG/M metagenome (GOLD analysis project Ga0137415, IMG submission 183082) | Vadose zone soil fungal communities from Angelo Coast Range Reserve, California, USA - CZODoug3_1_1_16fungal (Hybrid Assembly) | ecosystem: Environmental > Terrestrial > Soil > Vadose...
CCGATCGGAGCGCAGGCGAGTTGGAGGTCCGGCAGGTCGATCTTCTCGCGTTTCACGACCCGCTCGCAGGCCTCGATGTAGTCGCTCGCGATCTGATGCCCGAAACCGCGGGAACCCGTGTGGACCATGATGCAGACTTTCCCGGGCGAGTCGATCCCGAGGGCCTTCGCCGCCCGGGCGTCGTACACCCGGTCGACCTTCTGAATCTCCACGAAGTGGTTCCCAGCCCCCAAGCTGCCCACCTGGTCCTTTCCTCGGGTGATGGCCCGGTCCCCGACCCGGGAGAAGTCGGCGTCGGCCAAGTGGCCCTTGGCCTCGGTATGGTCCACGTCCTCGGGCCATGCGTAGCCCTTCTCCACGGACCACGCGATCCCCTCCGTCGCGAGCCTCGCTAGGTCCTGCCGAGACACCTTTGCAAGGCCCCCTTCTCCCACGCCACTCGGAACGTTCTTGAAACAGGCGTCGGTGAGGGCCCGGAGGTGAGGACGCACCTCCGTCTCCGTGAGATCCGTCCGGATGAGGCGCACACCGCAATTGATGTCGTAGCCGATCCCGCCGGGTGAGATCACCCCTGCGTCATAGTCGAAGGCGGCCACGCCTCCGATTGGGAAACCGTATCCCCAGTGGATGTCCGGCATGGCCATGGCCATGCCCACGATGCCCGGCATGGTCGCGACATTCGCGACTTGCTCCGGAGCCCGATCTTGCCGAAGCTGCGGGATCATGGCCTCGTCCACGAAGATGAGGCCGCTCGTCCTCATCTGCGGCTTATAGGACCGCGGGATCTCGAATCGAAACGGGTCCACCTTTTCGAGAGGGCCGTTCCATCCGTCGACCATGGCACCGGGAGGGGCAACTAACGACCGAGCGCACATAAACGTTCTTGCGCCTCCGCGGTGGGATTCGCAAAGTATATGCTCGACCCTGCCATCGTCTGTCACGGGTTGGGACGAGCTCCGGTTCCGCTCCTCTCGCGCCGCCTTCGGGTGGGCCTGTGCGGCCGGGATTCGCAGGCCGAGGACACCCCGATTGAGGGGGAGGGATCGGGCCCTGCGGCCCCGCGAGCGCCCGGAGCTCGTCGCTTCCTTTTCTCCGATAAGCGATTGAACGAATCTCAGCCACGGGCTTCGTCGATCGCCACGATCGCCTCTCGAATCAGGCGGGCGGCGAGCAGCGCTGTCTGCCCGAAGTCCCAAGCGGGGCTCACCTCGTTCAGGTCCATGCCGACGAGGTGCGGCGCCAAGATGCCGATCAGTTTCTTCACCTGCAAGGGCGAGAGCCCGAACGGTTCGGGATTCCCGACGGCCGGGGCGTACGCAGGATCGACGCCGTCCATGTCGATCGTGAGGTAGATCCTGTCCCGGTCGACCTCCTTCAGCGCCCGCTCGGCACCCGCCGCGATCCCCCGATCATGGATGTCGAACACGCTCACGTAGGTCAGGCCGAGCCGTTCCAGGTCTTCGCGTTCTTCCCGGCTGTACGAGCGGACGCCCACGTAGACGACATGCTCGACGCCGACGTGGTCTGCAATTCGACGGGCGCTGCACGCGTGGGACCACGGGTCGTCCAGATACGACTCTCGGAAATCCAGATGGGCGTCGATACCGATGACCCCGACGTCCTTCGGAAAGGCGCGGACGACCGCGGGCGCAAGGCTGTGCTCCCCGCCGATCGCGATCGGGATCTTTCCGGCGCCGACGATGTCGGAGGCCATCTTGGTGACGCCCCCAATCATCTCCGTCGTCGGTCCGAACGCGGGCGTGTCACCGAGGTCGGCCACGGGGACCTCGAGCAAGTCCCTCTGGTGGTCCATCATGAACGTCTCGAAGTTGTAGGAAGCCTCGCGGATCGCCCGAGGGGCGAACCTGGAGCCTCCGCGGAACGAGCAGGTGCGATCGTACGGGACGCCGAACAGAGCGACGCGGGCCGCGTCGTACTTCGCGACGGCGTCCGCGAAACGAGGCGCGGCCATCCGCGAGCCGAAACCGCGTCGGCTTATTTGAGGACGAGCCCGCTCACTGCCAGGTCAGCTTCCGGCGGCCGAGGGCTTCCATGTACATGACTTCCTGGCCCGGCTGGAGCTTGCCCTGTAATTCCTCCGGGACGGGAAGTTCGAACGTCTGGTAGGTCGCCATGTCCATGAGCTGCGCGACGTTGCCGTGCATCGAAAGGACTTGCGCCTTCCCCTTGTCGATCATCGGGATGCGGACCTTGTGGGTGACGGGATGGACAATTGATCGCTTCTGACCGTCGAAGAGACCGACCACTTCGAGTCGGGCTTTTGCTTCGCCGTGTTTTCCGGGCTTCGACATCTGGATGCTGATGATCCGGCACGGCTCGTCGTCGACGACGACGTAGCGGTTTACCTTGAGCTCCCGAATCTCCGCCTGTTCCCACGACATCGCGATTCTCCCGGAGCGATGATGCCGGGCCCTTAAAACGTTTCCTTACTGGCGCCGACTTTTCCCAGAACGACGTCTGTTTCGCGCTTGGCGATGGGTCGAACGGACCGGACGTTCCGACTTTCGACGGCGGATTTCACTGACCGCGGACTCGAGGCCACGAAGGAGCTCCGGTGCGATTCGTCGTTTTGTGTATGCGTCCGCGCGCGCTGCCACGGCGATGCGTCCCGCAAGCGCGCGGGCGATGGCCCCTCGTTGCCACGTGGGCGCCCGATGGACGAGAGGATGCTGGAATAGCACCCCATGTTTCGGGGGTCGCGAGCCGGTCCGGAGATGTCGGAACAACGCGCGCTCCGCACCGAGCAGCTGCACCGTCCCCGCGGGGGCGCGGGCCAGATCCTCGACGCCGCCCGCGAGCGTGACGAGTCGTGCGGCGATGATCGGGCCGGCGAGGTCCGAGACGTTCGGGGCGAGTTCCCGGATGGAACGTTCCACATACGCCTCGACCGACTTCCGCTCCCCCGCGACGTGCTTGGCGAGCCCCGCGAACGCCTTCAGTTCCTCCTCCTCGCGGTCTGCGAGTTCCGCACCGACGCTCTGCGTAGGGGCGATCGGCATGTGCTCGCGTCGTCCGTGAAGCGCGACGAGATCGATGTACGTCCCGGCGTCCACCATGGGCGCAAGTTCGGGGAAGTGGAGGCCGTACCATTCGCGCAGGCGCTCGACGATCGCGTTCTCTTGTTCCTGGATCTCATCGAGGGCGCCGACCGCTTGACGAAGGTGGTCCTCCGGTCCGACCGCCTTCCGCATCCGGACCTTCGCGAGCAGGACCATCGCATCGTGGAGGAGGTCGCGGCCATAGCCGAACGTCTCCGGATCGAGGAAGGGGGCCCGTTCCCGAGTGAGGTTGCCGCCCGCGCGTTCGAGGCGCGGCTCGAGGACGAATACGTCGGCGGCGAGGACCATGAGCTCCCGCTCTTCCGGGAGGACTTTCCAATCCTCCACTAAGGCCAGACGCTCCGCCAGGGCCCCCGACTCTTTGGGAAAGAGTCGTTGCTCGACGACCTTGCCTTCGTCGAGGAGGAAGGATCCGAACCAGGTCGTGAGGAGCAACACATTGGCGCGAAGGGGGTGATTCCGTAAAAGCGTATGCGCTCAGCGGGACTTCTTCGCGGTCCCTTTCTTCCGCGGCGTCGCCACTTTGTTCAACACACGCAGCTGGGCGGGTTTTCGGATTCCCAACTCCGTGATGATCCCGGTGATGTACTTGGCCGGCGTCACGTCGAAGGCGGGATTTCTCGCCGGGCTCTCTTTTGGCGCGATGGGCTGTCCGTCCAGGTGCAGGACTTCCTGAGGCGACCGTTCCTCGATCGGAATCTTCGCGCCGGTAGCCAGCGTGAAATCGATCGTGCTCGTCGGTGCCGCGACGTAGAATGGGACGCCGTTCTCCCGGGCGACCACCGCCTTTCCGTAAGTGCCAATCTTGTTTGCTGTGTCTCCGTTCGCCGCGATGCGATCTGCACCGATCAAGACGAGGTCCACTTCTCCCCGTCCGAGGAAGTGGGCGGCCGCTCCGTCGGTGATGATTGCGTGGTCGATTCCTTCCTGCAGGAGCTCCCACGATGTGAGCCGCGCGCCTTGCAACCGGGGACGCGTTTCATCGACGTAGACGAAGAAACGGCGGCCTTGCTCCTTCGCGGTTCGCATCGGCGCCATGACCGTGCCGTAGTCCACAGCCGCCAGCGCTCCCGCGTTGCAGTGGGTGAGGATTCGCGTTCCGTTCCGGATGAGTTTGGCCCCGTGTTCCCCGATCTTCCGGCAGCGGTCGATGTCTTCTTCAGCGTAACGCTCGGCCGCCGTGACCAGGTCGGTTCCGTCCGCGGCGGCTTTCGTCATGTAGTCGATCGCGACGAACAGATCATGTCCGGTCGGCCGCGTTTTCCGGAACCTGTCTCCGACCAACTTCAGGTCGAGGCCCTGGAGGCCCGCCTGGGCCATCCCGTAGGCGGCCGTCGCGCCGATCGCCGGTGCGCCCCGGACCACCATGTCCTCGATCGCGACCGCGACGTCCTCGGCGTTCTTCGCCTCATAGATTCGGAGATCGAACGGCAGGTACCGCTGGTCGATCAGCTTCACCATGCCGTCCTCGAGCCAAACCGTCCTCAGCTCCCGCACCGTGCCGTCGAGGGTGACGCGCACGAGGCTCCTCCTACGCCCGCCGGAACGAAGAAAGAAGGCTCGAAAGACCCGGTCGTCCCAACTCTCGCTTCATCTCCCGGGTGAGAGAATCGTAATAGGCGACCTGTTGATCGACCTTCAGGAGTTCCTCGTCCAGGCGATGGCGTTCGTCGTCCACGCTCTGGAGCGCCTCGACGAGACGCCGTTCGCGTTGTCGCCACCGCTCGATCTCCCGCTGGGTCGCCTGCCGTCCCGCCGACGTCATGCTACCGCCCCGGTCCGATCGATGGAATCGTGGTGCCGGCTCGGCTGCCTAGTTGCAGGTCGATGAGGAGGCGGCCGTATTGGAGGATCTTGTTCCTCACTCCGTCGAGCTCTTTCCTCAGCAAGGACCGGCGGCGGTCGAGCTGCCGGATCCGTTCGCGGATCCGTTTGCGGCGCTCGCGCCACTTCTTCTGTTCTTCCAAGGCAAGGAGGACACCGGAGGGGTCCATGAAGGCATTTCTCACCAGATGGTCGGGACTATTTAACCGTGCTGTCGCCGCTGTCATTCCTCTTTGATCTGGGCGCCAGGAATCACGTACTTGAAGAGATCGAAGAGATTCATCGCCTGGTTCACGAAGTCCCGGGCGATGCCATCCCCCGTGTCGAGCCCGAACACGAGTTCGAGGTCGTCGACCTTCCATACGCTCACGATATTCGCTACCGTGCGTTGCGTCGCCGCCTCGCTCACACGGAGTTTGCCAATCAGGTTCTCACCCTCCCGGGTCGTGGAGAGGGAGACCAAGAAACCGCGCCCTTGCAGTTGCTTTTTCGCGATCGTTGTCATTTCGGATTTGTCCTCCTTTGCCATCGAGGGTGCCTCCCGCGGAGCTATTCCGACCATCGGTAATAAAGGCTGTGAGAAGACGCCGGAACGCCTCCCTCGCGATGGAAATTTATACCGCGGGGTACGTTGCGCGGCCATCGGGCTCGTGGTCTAGCGGTTATGACATCGCTCTCACACAGCGAAGGTCACCGGTTCGAATCCGGTCGAGCCCATTGTCCTTCCCGATCGCGGAAGCCGCACCGGGGTTGACTTACCGCGATCAGTGTGCGACCGTGGCCGTGAGTGCCGCGACGAGCACGGCCACGAGGGCGAGGCCGGCGAGCGGGATCAGGGCGAGCCACCGCGGCTCGTATCGGAGGTGCATGTAGTATGCGACGACGAGGCTCGCCTTGATCGTCGACATGATGACGAGAAGCACGATCCGGAACGTGTGTTCGAGGACAGGGAAATAACCGGGAGTTGTGATTGCCAGCTCGATGCCGGTGACCACCGCGAGGGTCACGAAGACCGGGATGTACGGTCGACGCCGAATCGTCTCGCCGATCGCAGGGACCTGTGACGCTACGGCCGTTTCCGCCATTGTGCCCCCACCTCAGACCAGATAGACAATTGTGAAGAGGAAGATCCAGACGACGTCGACGAAGTGCCAATAGAGGCCAACGAGTTCGATGGCCTCATGGTTCTCCTTCGTGAATCCGCCCTTGAACGCCTTCCTCGTGACATACGCTAGGGCGAGGACCCCCGCGGTCACGTGCGATCCATGCACACCCGTCTGGGCATAGAACGTGGGGCCGTACAACGGGTTCACGCCGGACCCGAGCGGAGCGTGTGTGAAGGTGAGCCCTTCTCCGAAGTACAGTTTCTGGTACTCAAAGGCCTGGATGCCCAGGAACGTGATGCCCAGGAGCAGCGTCGCAAGGAGGTAGAACCGGTGCTTCACCTTGTCATCGCGCTCGATTGCAGCGAGCGCCTCGACCATCGTCAGGCTACTGCAGATCAAGATGAACGTGTTCAATCCGGTCAGAGGGACGTTCAAGATCTGTCCCGGTGTCGCCCACGGACCTTGGAACGTGAGCAATCCCGGCGTCCCGGTCCTCAGACGCAAGGTGAAGGAGGACCCGATGATCGCCGAGAAGAACATGATCTCCGTCGCGAGGAACAACCACATGCCCAGCTTCCTGGCGCTCACCCTCGGGAACCGGGACTCGACGGCGGTCGCGAGCCCGTAGAAAGCACTGGACGGCTGCTGCATGTCCTGATGGATCCATCCGCCTGCGCCGCCCCCGAAAATCACGACGCCAACGAGGAGCAGCGGGACGCTTGCAGTGACGATGCCGACGTAACCTACGCCTGCGCCGATCGCGATGATGACAGGCCAGGGGCTGCCGTGATGTTCCTCCTCTTCCCCGGCGGGCTCCGGATGCGCCATCCCCCTCGTTCCGCCGTCGTGGATAATCCGGGCCGCTATAACATCTTCGGTGTACCCGTTCGGATCAGCGTTCAGTTCGGACGGAACACCCAGGGATCGTGGGCGAGGCTGAGGAACAAGTCGCGGGATTTCGACCACTCGATGAGCCAGTTCGGGACCGGAATCCGAGGCCCCTCGGGTCGAAATCGCATGGGATGTGCGTTCTTCGCGAGGGGCATAAAAGCATCGACGTTCGTGCTGATTCCAATTCCCAGGAGATAGAACGCATCCTGTGACGAGGGCGATCGGGGCGACGGGTCAGGCCATTGTCGGTGACGGCGGCCCGAGCCGCAATCGCGAACGTTGGATGGTATCCACCGACGAAACGGCTTATAGTCGAGGGTCGAATTGAGGAGTCGTCCTGGATTCCAATGCCCGATGTTCGACGGATGAAGACGAAACTCGTCCTCATGGGCGAAGGCGGAGTTGGCAAGACGTCTCTCGTCCGGCGGTTCGTCCTCAACGAGTACCAGGAGGCCTACCTGCACACGGTCGGAACGCGGGTGAGCAAGATCGAGCTCACGGTTCCCCACGGGGCGAATACGGAAGTCCAGATGGACATGGCCATCTTCGATATCATGGGTCAGAAAGGATTTCGGGATCTCGTCCGGGAGACCTACTACCACGGGGCGCAGGCCCTTATGGCGGTTTGCGATCTGACTCAAAAGGACAGTCTCTCGGCCCTGGATGAATGGATCCCTGCCGCCCTCGAGATCACCGGAGACGTGCCGCTGTATCTGGTCGGAAACAAGAAGGATCTCGACGGGCAGCGAGCGATCGCGGACGAGGACATCCGGCGGACCGCGGAAACCTTTGGCGCACCGTACGTCCTGGCGTCGGCGTTGAGCGGCGAATTCGTCGATGATGTGTTCAACGCCCTCGCCATCGAGATGGTCAATCGGGCGTTCCGCCAAGAAGACACGCGCGCGGCGGAGCGCAGTTTGCGTCAGAAGGCCCTCGTCCTCCTGGACAAACGCGGTTCGGTGGGTCTGAAGAAACACCAGTTCTTCGAGATCCTGCGCGGGGTGAAGTTCGACCAGCTCCAGGCGGATCTTGACGGCCTCGAGAAGGAGGGTCACCTGACCATTCTCTGGTACGGCGCATCCGATTTTGCGGTGACGATCACGCCGCGCGGCGTGAAAGCGTTGAAGCAGACCTCCACGTGGGAGGAGTAATTGGATGATGAAGGGGGCGAGGCCACGAAGAAGGTGCAGCTGGAGCGGATCCTCCAATCGTTGGAGCCGGTAAAGACTCCGTCTCCATCGACGGAACAGTATCCGACGCCCGCCGCGATTGCCGCGGAGGTGATCCAATTCGCCCTTGGGCGGGGCGACATCGCAGGTCGCTCCGTCGTAGACTTGGGCTGCGGGAACGGGGTCCTGGCGATCGCCGCGAAACTGTCAGGGGGGTCCCGCGTCCTCGGCGTCGACGCCGATCAGGGGTGCATTGAAGTCTCCCGCCGGAACGCTCAACGCGCGGAGGTCGGAGTCGAGTGGATTCTCGCGGACGTGAGCAGCCTGCACGAACCATTCGACACCGTCGTGATGAATCCGCCCTTTGGCGCCCAAACACGTCACGCGGACCGTCCGTTCATCGACGCCGCCTTGGCGGTCGGGCGAGTCGTGTACACGTTTCTGAATGCGCCGTCCGAGGACTTCGTGCGGCGGAGGATCGAGGCGACCGGAGGCCGCGTCACCGATCGACTCGAATATGGCTTCCCGATCCCGCGCATGTTTCCGTTTCACCGCCAAGAAGTTCGACCGCACGACGTCCTCCTCTATCGGGTCGCCGTGGCGAAGGGCTAAATACCGAGGTCCGTTCTTCGTGCGTTCGGACGAAGCGGAGCAGACCGAATGGAAGCCAAGATGGTCCTGCCGGGCGACGAGATCGCGACGGCGGAGGAGTTCGAGCCCGGTGAGGGAACCTACGAGAAAAACGGCCTCGTGTTCGCGGCTACCCCCGGCGTGCTCATCCTCGATCCCGGGAATCGCGTCGCGCGCGTGCGGGCGTTCAATCCCCCGGCCGAGCTGAAGGTCGGGGACATCGTCTACGGCGTGATCGATGATATCCGCGGCATGATGGCGACGGCGACGATCCTCGCCATTCACGGTCGAACGCGCCAGATCAGCGGCGAGTCGGAAGGTACGATTCACATTTCGAACGTATCTGAGGATTATACCGAAGACATTCATGACAAGTTTCGTTTGGGAGACGTCATTCGCGCCAAGGTGGTTCAAGTCAAGCCGTCGGTCCAGTTGACCACCGCGGAGCCGAACTTGGGAGTCGTGAAAGCCCTTTGCTCGGTCTGTCGGGGACCGCTCGAACTTCGAGGCCGCGATCTGTATTGCCCGCGCGACGAGCGGACCGAACAGAGGAAGCTCGCGGCGGATTACGCAGACCTTCGGCTCTTCGTGCCCGCAACTGAGCTTGGCGGCGGGACGATTCCGGAAAAGCATCGCGGAGGTCGTGGTGAGGGCGGGGACCACGGCGATCGAGATCGCGGCGGGCGCGGAGGGGGCCGTGATCGATTCCGCGATCGGGGCGGCGGCCGGGGCCGCGACGGGCGAAGTCCGCGCGGCGGCGGAAGGGACCGGGATCGCGGTCGGCATCGCTGATTCGCGGAAAAATTCCTGGCGATTCCGTTCCGAGAATTAGCATCAAGAATCGAAGGCAAAAAGATAAGAACCTACCCCGTGATAGCAGCGCAAAGAGGTTGCGATGCCTCCGTCCAATGAAGAACTCATGCGAGAACTCACGCGTCTTCGCACGGAAATTCAGCAGCTCCGCGAAGTCGTGAGCGCTTTGTTCAATGCGGTCTTCGAGGAAGGAGATGAGGACTGGGACACGGTCCCCGAGAAGGATGAATTCAACCTCTATAACTGAGCGCCTCTGAAGAATTGGCGTCCGTGGTTTATACTCGCCGCGGCTATGCCTCGGCGTGGCCGACCTCCACGACCTTGTGAAAGCGCATGAGGATTGGCGGCTTCATCAAGCAATCAACCTTCAAGCGTCCGAAAACGTCATGAGCGCCGAGGCGCGGTCGCTCCTCAGCACAGACTTCGCGCACCGGTACACCCTTCCAGAAGACTTGGTCCCTGGTTTGGCAGGATTGAAGAACGCATACCGCGGCACGAAACAAACGGACGCGGTGGAGGCGTTGTCGGAACGATATGCCCGCGACCTGTTTCGATCATCATATGCGTCGCTCAAGCCTCTCTCCGGACACCTCGCGGGGTTCATGCTGCTGCAAGCCTGCTGCAAACGGGGCGACCGGATCCTTGTGGTCTCGTCGGCCCATGGCGGCTACGACGGCTACATGCCGGGATTCTTGCCGGAGTACCTCGGCCTCACGGTAGATTTCCTCCCGTTTGACGATCACGCGTGGAACGTGGATACGAAGGCCGCCGCGGACGCGATCATCGAGACGAAGCCTCGACTCGTGCTCGTCGGCGCTAGCCTGATTCTGTTCCCATACAATCTACGTTGGTTGCGGGGCGCCTGCGATGATGTCGGAACGATCCTCGGCTACGATGCATCCCACGTCCTCGGTTTGGTTGCCGGTGGCGAATTCCAAAGGCCCATGATGGAAGGAGTCGACGTGCTTAGTGCCAGCACGCACAAGTCGTTTCCGGGCCCGCAGGGCGGTCTGTTCCTCTCGAACCGCAAAGACCTGTTCGACCGCGCAATGCAAACGTTCCTCTGGCGGATCCAGGATAACGCGCACTGGAATCGGATTGCTTCGACCGCGCAGGTACTCCTCGAGATGAAGGAGTTCGGCGGGGCCTATGCGAAGCAAGTCATCGCCAACTCGAAGGTCCTCGGAAAACAACTCCATCTGAGGGGTTTCCCGGTGAAATTTGCGTCCCTCGGATATTCTGGGTGCCATCAGCTTCACGTGGACCCGATTGCCCTCAAGGACTCGTGGGGCCTCACCCAAGCCCAGTTCGCGGATCGGCTCGAGGCGAACAACCTCATCGTCGACGCGGTGGGCCGCATCGGGACGAGCGAGGTGACAAGGATGGGAGCGACCGAGGATGAAATGCAAACGATTGCGGGCCTGATCGTCCGGGCCGCGCGCGGCGAGGATGTTCGGAGCGAGGTCGCGGAAGTCCGCTCCGGACTTCGGCTGTCGTTCGTGTTCCCGTCGTGACGACCCACGGGCGACTGGACAAAGGGCATAAACCGTCCCTCCCTTAGCCGACCGTGGCCGGTCCCGACCGCTATCGTCGCCAGACGATACTCCCCGAAATCGGCGTGAAGGGTCAGCAGGCCCTCCGTCGAGCGAATGCGGTGATTGTGGGCCTCGGTGCCCTCGGAAGCGTCTCTTCGGACCTCCTGGTACGGGCCGGGGTCGGCCATGTGCGCCTCGTCGACCGAGACGTCGTGGAACTCGTGAACCTCCAGCGGCAAACCTTGTATTCGGAGGCGGACGTGGACAAGCCGAAAGCCGAAGCCGCGGCGGAACGGCTGGGCCGGGTGAACTCGGACGTGCGGATCGAGGCCATTCCGCGGGACGTACATTCTGCCACCGCGAAGGACATTCTCCGGGACGCCGACATCGTCCTGGACGGGACAGACAATCTCGAGACGCGATTTCTTTTGAACGAGGCCGCCATGGATATCGGCATCCCGTTCGTCTATGGAGGTGCGATCGCCACGTACGGGATGGTGTTCTCGATCCGCTCTCCTGAGACAGCCTGTTTTCGTTGTTTCAACCCGACGACACCGGCACCCGGAAGCTTGCCGACCTGCGAGACCGCAGGCATTTTCAATGCGGTGTCCGCCCACGTGGGAGCCATTCAGGCGGGCGAAGCCCTGCGGCTCTTGGTCGGGGAGTCTCCGTCCAGCGACCTCCTCCTCATCGATGGCTGGAGCCCGGAAATCCAGAAGATCCACTTGACCCGTCGATCCGATTGTTCCGCGTGCGTCCGTGGAGAGCGAGAGTACCTCGGGGTCCGGCGGACTCAGGTCCTCGCGTCCCTCTGCGGGAGCGACACGATCTCCCTCGATCCGATCCACGCGGGCGCGATCGACCTCGACATGTTGGGTCGACGGTTGGAGGCCCTCGGTATCGCCCGTCGGGCCGGCGGCGTCCTGGTCGCTGATGTCGAGGGTCGACGGCTCACGGTCTTCCCCGACGGACGGGCCTTGATTCGAGGTGTGAAGGATGAGACCGAGGCTCGCTCGATCTACGCCAAGTACATTGGGGTCTGACATGACGCGGAGGGGAGTTTTGCTCCTGAGCGGAGGCTTCGATAGTCCGGTCGCGGGCCACTTGATGTTGCGCCAAGGGCTCGGAATCGTCGCCGCTCACTTCTCCTTGGAGCCGATTACGGATGGCGCGGCAGCGGCCAAGGCCCGGACGCTGTGCGACATCCTCCAAATTGGATCTCTGTACGTTGTCCGCGTGGGAGAGGCATTTGCTGAGGTCGCGCACGTCGCGAATCGACGTTTCTACTTCGTCCTCACGAAACGTCTCATGCTTCGGCTCGCGGATGCGATCGGGGATCGGGAACGGGCGGATGTCCTCGTCACCGGCGAGAACCTTGGGCAGGTCTCGAGTCAGACCCTCGCAAGTCTACGGGCGATTGATGCGGTGGCGCGCCGCCCGGTCCTGAGGCCTTTGATCGGGTTCGACAAGCAGGAGATCGTGGACAAGGCGAAGGAGATCGGCACCTACGAGGTCTCCAAGGGGCCGGAGATCTGCGATCTCCTCGGACCACCGCGACCGTCGACCCACGCGCGGTTGGATCAGATCCTTGGCGAGGAAGCCAAGCTCGATTCGGACCGTTTGGTCGCCTCCTGCCTCTCGGGCGTCGTGGCGGAAAAGTTCAAGGGGGACGGATCCGCTCGCCGCGTCCCCACCGGCTTGAGGACGGCCGCATGACGTACTATCTGCTCAAACCGTGCCGCACCGCCACGGCCTTTATCTCGACCCTGAAGAAGGCGAGACGCGTGGACCTTAGTGCGGCGGCCGAGCGGCTTCGCCAGAGCGGCTGGATCGTCAGCGACGTGAAAGTGATGCTGATCCTCGATGGGGATCCCGAGCTTACCGTGTACGAAAGCGGCAAGATTTTGGTCAAGACGGATGACGAGGTTGCGGCCCGGGCGTCGATCGATCGGGTGTACGAGGCGATCGGAATCTCCTCACCGTTGGCCGCGGCTTGAGTCGTGCGAATCGTCTTGACGACCGTCGGTTGGCCGGCTGACCCGGTTCAACCGCGGAAGGCGATGAGGGCCACGTCCACGACGAACAGCAGGACGACGAGGACCTCAAGGATGAGGAGCCGACGTGCTTCGAGCTCCGCCTGGGCGACTTCATAGATCTCGCTCAGGTCCTTCATTTTCTCCTCGACGATCTTCCGCCAGGAGTCGAGCTCGAACTTCCGCACGCACGCCCGATAGACCTTGCCCAGGAACCAGTCTCCCCAGAGCTTGGAAATGTTGTCGACCTGGAAAGTGGCTTCCGCGAGGTCCATCCGGATTTCGGCGAGCTCCTTCACCGTGTCATGTCCACTGCGGAGGAAGGAACTCCGCGCGAACAGGTCCTCGAGGTCGTCGTACGCCTTGTCGACAACCTTGTCCAGGAAGGCATCGTACGTCCGCAGCTCCAGCAGCTGAAGGTTCGCCAGTTCGAAGACGGTCAAGGTATCCTCGTATGTCGCACTTGGCTCGACGATGAGGGCGGCATCCCATTCGAGGACTACGAGGTCGTCCTGGTAGTAGGAGAACCAGTTCCGCCAGGTGTCTTCGACCTCCTCATCGCTGATGGCCTCGGGTCGTGGGTCGTTCGCGAGGAGCGCCGTGACCTCCCGTCGCCAGGTCGTGGTGAATTCCCGGACAGGCGTTTCGCTGACCGAGATGCAGTAGACCGTGTAGGGTTCCGGGTCGACCTTCGTCTCGTACGCGTCGTGGAGAAACGGGACGAGGTCCTCGATGATCCGCTCGGCCAGACGGCCACAATATTCGTTCAGGTTCTGGTCCCGATCTGCCTCCTTGATCTTCAGGCTCGCAAAGGGCCGCAGGTCGCGGAGGCCGGCCGCTTGGAAGGGGACTCGGACGACGACCGCGAGAGCTCCGACCCCATAGAGCTTCACCGCAATCGAGGCGGTGAGCGGCCCAAGGTTCGTCGACAGGCTCCGTTCGTCCACGAAGACGAGCAGCGGCTGTGCAAATCGGGCGTATCGGGGCGCCGCCCTCTCCGATGGGAACCGGCCCGAGAGGAACGGCATGTCGATCGTCTTCTGGATCTCGTCCAGGTCCACCGACGCACCCACGTCGAAGAGTCGGTAGAAGACGACCTCGCCCTTCATGCGGCCGCGCAAGCTGGCGACGAGACTTAAGGGCTCCGGTGAGGCCTATTCTCCGTACCGTCGTTGGCGCATCTGATACGATCGAAGGGCCCGGAGGAAGTCGATCTTTCGGAATCCGGGCCAATAGACGTCAACGAAGTACAACTCCGAGTAGGCGAGTTGCCAAAGAAGGAAGTTCGAGATGCGCTCCTCCCCGCTCGTCCGCAGGACGAGGTCCGGATCCGGGAGGTCCGCCGTGTAAAGGCGCTTCGAGAAGAACTTCTCGTCCACATCATCCGGGTCCACCTTGCCGGCCTGGGCGTCCAGGACCACGTCGCGGATGGCCCGCAGGATTTCCTCCCGTCCGCCGTAGGCCACGGCCACGTTGAAGCGATACTGATCGTACTGTTCGGTCCGACCCTCGGCATACTCGATCGCTTCGATGACCTCGGGAGGGAGGAGTTCCCGGTTCCCGAAGACGCTGACCCGGATCTTGTGGCGGTGGACCCGCTCGTCGTCTCCGACCCGACGGAAGTTCTCCGCGAACAGGTGCATCAGGTGCTGGACCTCGTCGTTCGCTCGCCGGATGTTCTCCGTCGAGAAGGCGAACACGGTCAGGATACGGACGCCGACTTCGAGGCACCATTCGAGGACCTCCTCGAGCTTGTCCCGGCCTTTCACGTGGCCATCGAGGATGTTGCCCAGGCCGATCTCGCGAGCGAACCGACGGTTCCCATCCATGATGATCGCCACGTGATGCGGCACCGCGGCTTGTCTGACCTGATGCAGGAGCCGGCGTTCGTAGGCCTGATAGGCCGCATCGCTGATGATCTTCGAGATATCCGTCGGCACCTAGGGATGCGACGAAGGCCGACCTATTTAGCCATTCGCGGGACGGCCGCTCCTGGCGACGGGAGGAAACCGCCCGCGGTCCGTGGCTGTGCGCTCGTGTTCGCGTTTCCCGCGGCTCACCCGCAAACCTTTAAGTACGCTCTTTAGTTGGTGCACTCAGTTCCATTCATCCCTTCAGTGTGGTCTAGTGGCCTTATCGATGAAATTAGGTGAGTATCAGGACCTTTACCGAAGACTCGGGACGGTCCAGGACATCGACTTCTTGGCCGAGAACTTCGGTTACGACAAGGAGCTCCTCCTGGTCGTCTACACGCAGCGGATCGTCCGGGACACGACGAAGAAGTTCTATCGGGTGAAGGCCCAGGCGCGGCGGCTCGCCTTCATGTGGCAGAACGGGACGAGCCTCCTGGAGATCGCTCGACAGTTCGACTTTCCGCCGATTTTGACCGCCCTCATGGTCCTCGAGCAGCGAAGGATCTCCCGCAAGAGCTTCTGGAAAATGATCAACGACATCAACGCCGTAAAGGACAAGCGCCTGAGACGGGAGCTCGAGGAAGTGAACCGGGCGGACATCGTCTACTCCCCGGAGGGGACGGCCCGCCAGTACGCGCGCGGTCGATGGGGCGAGGCGAAGCTTTCCACGTGGCTCAACGCCCGTGGTCTCCAATACGAGACGGAGAAGGACCTCCGAGCGAAGTACGACAAGACACCGGACATCCTGATGCACAAACCGCTCGAGATGAACGGCTCGCGGAAATATTGGATCGAATCGAAGGCGACGTTCGGCGATCCGTACGAGATTCGACGGCACATCAAGAAGCAACTGCAGCCGTACAGCGACCTGTTCGGGGACGGCGCGGTCGTGTACTGGTTCGGCCACGTGGACGATCAGCAATATGTCCTTCCGGAAGGCGTCGACATCGTGAGTCCGACGTTCTTCGAGACCCCGCCGGTCCCCTTTCCTTATGCGCCGGTGGGGGAGACACGCCTCGAGGAGCGAGCCCTCCTTCCCGACGCGGTCGATCTCCCGGAGTGAGCGAACCCGCAAACGTTTAAGCCATCCCTCCCCATCGACACGGAAGTGGCCGAACAGGAAGAGGTCGTCCGTGTCCGGATGCCGCGCACGAAAGACGGCGAAATCCTCGGCATCGCTGATCAGCTTCTCGGAGCGTCCCGGGTCCGCGTGATGTGCGCCGACGGCAAGAGTCGACTCGGTCGGATCCCGGGCAAACTGAAGAAACGGATGTGGATCCGCGAGGGGGACCTCCTCGTCGTCAAGGTCTGGCAGTTCCAGGATGAAAAGTGCGACATCAAGCACCGCTACACGAAGACCGAGTCGAGCTATATGAGCCGTCGCGGTCTCATCCCGAAATCGATCAACGTCTTCTGACCCCCACAAAGCTCTTAGTCGACCGGGCCGTTCGTTTTCACCCTCGATGTTCGACGACCGGCAGATGAGGCACCTCGAAACCCAGGTCGACGCCCTCCGGACGAAGACGAAGGACTCGGCGACCCGCAAGACGTACGACCAGGTCTTCGACCACGCCGCGCTGTTGACGATTGCATCCCTGATCAGCGACGGGGTGATTTCGACCTTGGACTATCCCGTGAGCACAGGCAAGGAGGCCAATGTCTTCCACGGGACCGACGCCGCCGGCCACGCGAAAGCCCTCAAGATCTATCGGATCAACACGGCGACGTTCCGGAACATCGCCTTGTATATCGAAGGCGATCCTCGGTTCAAGCGCGTGAAGAGGGCCACGAAACCGACCATCTTCGCGTGGGCCCAGAAGGAATACAAGAATCTGGTACGGATGGAGGATGCCGGCGTTCGAGTCCCGACGCCGGAGAGGGTCCTCGATAACGTGTTGGTGATGGAGTACGTGGGGGACGAGACGGTGCCCGCTCCTTCCCTCCGGGAGGTCGCGTTGGAGTCGCCCGCGGCGGTGTACCAGGATGTCGTTGCGAACCTACGTGCGATCCGGAAGTCCCGACTCGTTCACGCCGACATGAGCGAATACAATCTCCTCTGGTGGCAGGACCGCGTCGTCGTGATCGACGTCGGTCAGGCGGTGCCCTTGGATCATCCCCATGCGGAGGAATGGTTTCGCAGGGACGTCGCGAACATCGCACGGTTCTTCAAACGCCTCCGGGTCGACGTCACTCCGGCCTCCGTCGAAGAAGCCATCCTGCGGGAATGAACATGTTGTACGCTCGGATTCCCTCGGAGCGGCTCGGCGTCCTCATCGGTCCGGACGGTGTGACGAAGCAGAGACTCCAGCAATCGACTGGCACTCGGATCGCAGTCGACTCCGTGAGCGGCGAGGTGACGATCGACGAGACCGGCGCGCCGGACCCGGTGATGGCCCTCAAGGCCCGCGACATTGTCCATGCGATGGCCCGCGGCTTTTCGGAGGACCGTGCCTTCCGTCTCCTCGATGAAGACGCCTACCTGGAGATTCTCGACATCAAAGACTTCGCTCATTCCAAGAACCGTGTCGCGCAGATCCGGGGCCGACTGATCGGCACGAGGGGAAAGACCCGACGCATCATTGAGGAGCTCACCGGCGTCGACGTGAGCGTCTGGGGGCACACGATCGCCCTGATCGGAGGCACGTTCGAGATGGTGATCGCCCGGGATGCGGTCATCATGCTCCTCCGGGGCAGCGAGCACAAGACCGTCTATCGGTTCCTCGAACGGAAACGGGCGGACCTCAAAGCCTACCAGATGGGGTTCTAGGTTTCTCGCAATGCTGGTTCTCGGCCGGGGCCACCTTGGTGCGAAGCCGGTCAGCTCTCGCCTCTGGCCGACCTGGTGCTTTCCGTTGTGAGAGCTCTTTCGACGTCTGCATGCATTCGGGCGAGCACCTTCGGATAATTGTTATATAACGCCCGAGACTACTGCGATAGGGGTCCTGGGCTGCCGAAGCACGTCTACCTATTCGAAGAGGGAGACGCCTCCATGCGGGACCTGCTCGGGGGTAAGGGCGCCGGGCTCGCGGAGATGACCCGACTCGGCCTTCCGGTCCCGCCCGGCTTCACGATTACGACCAAGGTTTGCAACACGTACGCGCGGAACGGCCGTTTTCCGCCGGGCTTGTGGAAACAGGTCGAGGATGGGCTCTCGGCCGTCGAGGGGAAGATCGGCCGGCGATTTGGAGATGCCGCGAATCCGCTGCTTGTCTCCGTCCGATCCGGCGCGAAGTTCTCGATGCCGGGCATGATGGACACGGTTCTCAATCTTGGTCTGAACGACGCGACCGTGGAGACGCTCGCGGGGATCTCGAACGCTCGGTTCGCGTGGGACGCCTACCGTCGACTCATCGCCATGTTCGGTCGGATCGTGAAGGACATCGACGGACGAACTTTCGAGGCGATCTTGGAGGAACACAAGGGGAAGGCAGGCGCGAAGAAGGATACCGACCTGTCAACCGAAGATCTCATCGCGGTCGTTGCAGATTTCAAACGATTGTATCGGGACCGGGTGGCCGAGGACTTTCCGCAGAATCCAAAGGAACAACTGCAGCAGGCGATCGCCGCCGTGTTCCGATCGTGGAACGGGAAGCGGGCCGTGGATTATCGGAACTTCAACAAGATCCCACACGACCTCGGGACCGCCGCGAACGTCCAGACGATGGTCTTCGGGAACATGGGATCCGATTCAGGCACTGGGGTGGCCTTCACCCGGAACCCGTCGACGGGTGAGAAGCAATTGTACGGCGAATTTCTCCCGAACGCACAAGGGGAGGACGTCGTTGCCGGCATCCGCACCCCCATGACGATCGCGCAACTGCGCGACTCCTTCCCGTCTGTGTTTGAGCAATTCGCGGACGTCGCCGAGATGCTCGAGAAGCACTACCGCGACGTCCAGGATATCGAGTTCACCGTGGAGCGCGGAAAGCTGTGGATGTTGCAGACACGGACCGCGAAGCGGTCCGCCAGGGCTGCGGTGAAGATCGCGGTCGACATGGCCCGCGAGGGCCTCGTTACGAAACAGGAAGCCATCCTCCGCGTCGAGCCGATGCATGTGGTGCAGCTCCTCCTTCCGCAGTTCGACGAGCGCGCCAAGGTCGGCGCCCGGAAGGAAGGACGCTATCTGACGCGCGGTCTCAACGCTTCGCCGGGCGCCGCCGCGGGATTCGCGACGTTCGATCCAGGCGAGGCCGAGACCATGGGCCGCGACCAGAAGAAGCCGGTGATCCTGGTCCGCTTGGAGACCTCTCCCGATGACGTACACGGAATCTTGCATGCGAAGGGAGTCCTCACGGCGCGGGGAGGAGCCACGAGTCACGCGGCCGTGGTCACACGTGGACTTGGGATCCCATGCGTGACCGGGTGCGAGTCCATCTCGGTCGATTACGATGCGGCCCAGTTCCGCGTGGGCGGGAAGATTGTCCATCGCGGGGATTTCGTTTCTATCGACGGAAGCACGGGGGAGGTGTTCGAAGGTCGGATCCCAACGATTGATCCCGACTTCACGAAGGAAGCGGACTTGCAGACCTTGCTCGGGTGGGCGGACGGAGAGCGCCGCCTCCAGGTGTGGGCCAACGCCGACTATCCGCGGGATGCGGAGCGCGCTCGACAATTCGGCGCGCAGGGGATTGGCTTGGACCGGACCGAGCACATGTTCATGGAGACCGATCGGCTCGACATCGTCCACGAAATGATCCTGGCCGCGCCGGACTACCGGCGGGTGTCGAGAGACATGCGAGCCCTCAAGTCCGAGCTCGAGACCGCGAAGGACGAGAAGCGGGATGCCCTGGCGAAACGCGTGGCGCTTCTGGAGCCCGCGCTGGCGGATCTCTCTCGAAGGTATCTCGGTTCCCTAGAGAAGCTCGGTGGCCTGCAGAAGAAGGACTTCCTCGGTATCCTCCGGGCGATGCAGGGGCTCCCCGTGATCATTCGTCTCATCGATCCGCCCCTCCATGAATTCCTCCCGAAATACGAGAACCTGCTCGTCCAGGTGACGAAACTCACGTTGGCGCGGGGCAGCCCTGAGGTGCTTGTGCGGAACGCCCACTCGGACGAAGACAAGGAATTCGTCGAGGAGGTTAAGAAAGCGGGAGAGGGGGACGTCGGCCGCGGAATCGAAGCTCTCCTGCCAAGGAAACAAGTGCTTCTCGAGGCCGTCGCCGCGAACCGGGAATCGAACCCGATGTTGGGCCTTCGCGGATGCCGTCTCGGGATCACGTTCCCCGAGATCACAGAGATGCAGGTCCGGGCCATCTTCGAGGCTTCTTGCGCCCTCACCAAGGAAGGGGTGGTCGTCAAGCCCGAGATCATGATTCCCCTCGCGGGTCACGTGAACGAGCTGAAGATCGAGAGGGACGCACTCGAGGCGGAAGCGAAAAAGGTGATGGAACGGGAGGGCGTCCCCGTGTCCTACAAGTTCGGGACCATGATCGAGCTCCCAAGGGCTGCCCTCACCG